>Ga0307312_10001185_pt1 | contig 13144 bp, 14 predicted proteins | sample ER_DNA_202_FD_194489 | JGI IMG/M metagenome (GOLD analysis project Ga0307312, IMG submission 194489) | Bulk soil microbial communities from the East River watershed near Crested Butte, Colorado, United States - ER_DNA_202 | ecosystem: Environmental > Terrestrial > Soil > Floodplain | place...
TGGCAGTCGAGCGGCAAGGCGCACTTCGAGTAGAGGCTCCGCGAAACAATCAGAAGCGGTTCATTCGCTTCGCATCTGACTACGAGGTTGCGCGCGTCTATTTGCGTTCCAAGATGCCGGCGCTGCTGGACGAACGGCTTTTCGATCAGGCCTTTTGTTCTGCCGCCACGGCGACATAGACCCTTTGAACCGCATTGTTCGAGTAGCCGCCGACATTCCAGATGGGCTCGAGAGGTTGGACGTTCCCGGCCTCGTCCTCCGCCCTACAGCAGAGGACGTATTCGCCCGGCTCGTCGGCTGCCCACTCGAAGGCCCAGCCGCGCCAGCCCCAGCGTGAGTCGAGCGGCTCGAGCTCCGCGTCGCCCCAGGTCTCGCCGCCGTCGGTGCTGACCTCGACCCGCGTCACCGGCGCCCAGCCCGACCAGGCCCGCCCCTGCAGCGCGCACGGGCCGGCCGGCACGGTTCGCGCCCGCGTGTTGAAGTCCGGAATCCCGGGCGGGACCATCAGCGCACGCGGCGGCATGCGGGTGACCGGAGATCCCTCGTCCTCCTCGTTGTCGCGGTACCGGTACGCAGCCGTGTGCTGATAGCCCTCGAAGGGCTCCGCGACGACGGTGATGCCCGCCAGCCATTTCACGTTCGTCATCCCGTACCAGCCCGGGACAAGCAGACGGAGCGGGAATCCGTGCTGCGGCAGGAGGGGCGCGCCGTTCATCTCGTATGCGAGCAGGACGTCGTCCGTGAGGGCGACATCGAGCCCGAGGCTGCGCTGATAGCTCTGCTCCACGCCTTTCTCGAAGCCCCGGTCGAGCCCGATGAAGACGACCTCGACCGCATCGTCGAGCGGCTCGGCCTCCTCGAGGATTGCCCTCAGCGGCACGCCCTTCCAGGCGGCGTTCCCGACGGCTTCGAGCAGCCAGGGCTGGCTGACGATGTGCGGCGCCAGCAGGGCCCGGCCGTTGCCGGCGCACTCCATCGTCGACGTCACTTCGTGTGCGGGACGCTCGCGCAGATCCGCAAGCGTCAACGTCAGTGGCCGAGCGACCCGTCCCTCAACGCTCAGAGCCCACCGGCCCGCATCTACGTCCGGGATGTCGTAGTGGATCAGGAGGTAGTGAAGCCCCGCAGGCGTGATCGGATAGCGGAGAGCCTCGAGCGGCATCCCGTGATTACGGGCCGCCAGCTGCAACTCGTCCTGGCTGATCACCGCGTCCACCGCGGGCCAGGTTACCGGCCTACTGCAGTACCTGGCGCGCCTGCTGGTGCTGAAGAACCTTGCGCTTCACCCGCTGCAGCGCGTTGTCGATCGTCTTCGTGTCGCAGCCCAACTCCTCGGCCATCTGCTCATAGGACGAGCCCTCGAGGTAGAGCTTCAGGGCGTCGGCCTCGAGCTTCGAAAGCCCCGTGCCGAGCGAGAAGACCAGGCTCTGCAGCTCCTCCGTCGAGATGACGCAGATCGACGGGTCGTCGACGCTCGGGCCTGGCAGCGCGTCGCCGAGCGTCACGTCCGAATCGGAATCCTGGCCCGCGGGGGTGTTCGAGAACGAGATGTAAGTGTTCAGGGGTGAGTGCTTGAAGCGGGTTGCGGTCTTGATCGCCGTGATGATCTGGCGCGTGACGCAGAGCTCGGCGAAGCTTCGGAACGACGTCTCCTTGTCGTGCCGGAAGTCGCGCACCGCCTTGTAGAGCCCGATCAGCCCTTCCTGGATCAGGTCTTCCGGATCGCCGCCCGCAAGGAAGTACGAGCTCGCCTTCAGGCGGACGAAGCCGGTGTAGCGGCGGATCAGCGCGTCGAGGGCAACCTGGTCGCCGTTGCGGGCGCGGACGACGAGCTGGAGATCCGCAAGCTCGCGCTGCTGTCGCTGAGCCGAATACGCTGGGGCTGAACGGGCCGGCATTCGCTTCCCCTCTCTCACGGGTGAGAAACGGCGTCAGGACCGAATCTCATGTTGAGGTTGAGGTGACGGTAGCAAGGTCCCAACGAAAACACAAGACCTTGCGTTTATATCGAATTAACCGGACCGATTGCGTCTCAATCGCTCCAACCGGTCCCTTGTCGCGCGATCGAGTCGCTCGGCCAATCTATGCGGCCGTTCCTCTTGCTGGCCCGCCGGCTCGAGGTCGCGGACGTAGGTGGCCGAGGTGAGCTTCGTCACCTCCTGCCCTGAGGTGCCGCGGACGGCGAAGTCGGAGGAGACGAGGCAGACGCGTTCCCGGCCGCGAAACTCGGCCGCGAGCTGCTCGAGCACGGTGTCGGCGTGCGGCGCATAACGGACTTCGAGCGGACCGTGCGTCCGCTCCTCGCCGACCCCGTCGAAGACAACCACCCCACGCGCGCCCTTGAGGGCGACGAAGCTCGCCAGCTGGTCGACCAGCTCGCGCGGGTCCGAGAACGAGCCGGCGTGGAGGACGTTGTAGCCGTCGAAGAGGTAGAGCGTGGGGTCAGCCACCGTTGCGCTGCCTGCGGGCCTCGTAGAGGAGAACGCCCGCGGCGACGCTGACGTTCAGCGATTCGACCGCGCCGGCCACCGGGATCGAGACCGCCGCGTCGCAGGTGCGGCGGACGAGCGGCCGGACTCCCTTGCCCTCTGCGCCGAGGACGAGCGCGATGCCACCCGTCAGGTCGGCCTGCCAGAGCGGTGTCTCGCCGTCGCCGGCGGCAGCCCAAGCCCAGAGGCGCGGACCCTTCACCTCCGAGAGGTAGCGCGCCATGTTCTTGACAACCGCGACGGGAAAGTGCTCGATCGCGCCGGCCGAGGCGCGAACGACCGCGGGCGTCACTCGCGCCGCGTTGTGCGCCGGGACGACGACACCGGTCGCTCCTGCGGCCTCTCCCGTGCGAGCGACGGCGCCGAGGTTGTGCGGGTCGGTCACCTGGTCGAGGCAGACGAGCAGCGGCGACTCGCCCGCGGCTAATTCGTACGCGTCCGCATAGCGGTAGGGCTCGGCCCAGGCGAGGACTCCCTGGTGGTCGCGCGTCCCCGCCGCTTCGGTCAGGTCCCGTTCGGGCTTGACCCGGGACCTGGTCCCGAGGCCGGGCTCGCGGAGCCACGGCTCCGCCTTGAGCGCCCGCTCGGTCACCCAGAGCTCAAGCACCTCGCGCGGCCCGCGCAAAGCCTCACGCACGGGCCGGCGGCCGTAGATCTGCTCGCGGGTCATTTGGGAACGAGCTCGAAACCGTCGGCGACGTCTCGAACCTCCCAGCCCTGGTCCTCGATCTCGCCGCGCAGGCGGTCCGCCTCGTCGAAGTCGCGGCTCGCCCTTGCCTCTTGCCTCTTCTCCGCGAGCGCGACCAGGCCGGCGGGCGGCTCAACCGCCTGAGCGAGGTCGCCGAGGCCGAACAGATCGAGACCCCACCGCAAGGACGCCGTCTGGCCGCGAGCCCGCCAGTCGTGGAAGAGCGCGAGGGCGCCCGCGGTGTTGAAGTCGTCGTCGAGCACACGGGCAAGAGAGTCGCGATCGATCTCCCCCGGCTCGGAATCGAGGCCGACGAAGTAGTTGCTGAAGGTCTCGGCCTGTGCGCTCGCCTGCGCCATCACCTCGTCGCTGAAGTCGATCGGCTTGCGCCAGGCCGAGTTCATGAAGAAGAGCAGGATCGCCTCGCGCCCCCACTCTTGGACGGCCTCGCGAAGGGAGACGATATTGCCGAGCGACTTCGACATCTTCTCGCCAGTCAGCTCAAGTAGCCCGTTGTGCATCCACATCCGCGCGAACTCGCTGCCCGCGCCGCGCGACTGAGCAAGCTCGTTCTCGTGGTGCGGGAAGATCAGGTCGATCCCGCCGCCGTGGATCTCGAAGACCGGGCCGAGGAATTTCTCGGCCATTGCCGAGCATTCGATGTGCCAACCGGGGCGGCCGGGCCCCCACGGCGACTCCCAGACGGTGTCCTCCCCCTCTTTGTGCGCCTTCCAGAGGGCAAAGTCGCGCGGGTCCTCCTTCAGCTCCTCGCGTTCCGCTTCCTCCGACGGGTTGTGCAGAGCCTCGTGGTCGCCCTCGCGGCCCGAGAGCCGGCCGTACTCGGGAAATGCGGCGACCCTGAAGTAGACGTCCCCGCCGGCCGGGTATGCGAGCCCGCGGTCGACGAGCCTGCCGATCAGGTCGACGATCTCGAGGACGGTCTCGGTCGCCTTCGGCTCGTGGTCGGGCCGGCCGAGCCCGAGCAGATCGGTGTCCTCGACGTACCAGCGCGAAGCCTGCGCTGCGAGCTCGGCGCTGTGCCCCGGCGCCGCCAAGTAGATCTTGTCGTTGATGTCGGTGATGTTCTCGGCCAACCGGACGTCGTAGCCAGTCTCCTCGAGCCAGCGCTTCAGCCACATCGAGAGCACGAAGGGCCGCGCGTTGCCGATATGGATTCGCTGGTAGACGGTCGGCCCGCAGAAGTACATGCGGATCGGGCCCGGCGGCCGCGGTAGCTCGAAGAGGCCGCGTGTAAATGTGTCAAAGAGCTGCATCGGCCCTCCGCAACGCCTCATCCTTCGGCAGCGCTTCGAGCAGGGCGGCCAGCTCAGGCCCGCGGTCGCGGCCGGTCAGCGCCAGCCGCAGTGTCTTCAGGTCGCCGCCGACGGCCTTCAGCTCGCGGACGAGCTCGCGGGCGGCGTCGTGGTCGAGCCCGTTACTCGCACCTGCGCGGAGCTCCTTGAAGCGCTCCAGCGTCGGCCGGGCCTCGGCCGGCAGTTGAACGGGCTCGGGCTCGAGCACCTGCCGTGCGAGCTCGCGCGCCTCGTTCAGGTCACGGGCGCCGCGCAGCACCGGCACGAGCCCGAACGGCGCTTCGGCGGCCTCCGCAAGTTCAGCGTCCGGCATCTCCGCGATCGCCTCGATTGCGAGCCGCCTGATCCGCGGCAGGTCGTAGTGGACGTCGTGCTTCGGCAGCCCGAGCTCTTCGAGGTAGCGGCGAACGGCGGCGGCCGGGAACCCCTGCTCGCGGAGCGAGGCGACCGTCGCCCCCGGCGTCCGTTTGGACAGCTTGCGACCGTCCTCGCCGAGGATCAGGCCGTGGTGGATGAACTCGGGCGGGGTCGCGCCGAGCGCTTCCGCTAGCCGCCGGTGGAGCTGCTCGTTCGGCCTGTGGTCGTTGCCGCGGATGACGTGCGTGATCCCAAAGTCGACGTCGTCCACGACGCTGGCGAGGTGGTAGGTGGCGCTTCCGTCCTCGCGTAGGAGCGTGATCCCGTCGAAGCGGTCGCCCAGCTCCCTGCCTGCCTCCGTATAGCGAGCGGAGCGCTCGCTCTGCCGGACTGGCCCTTCGTCCCATTCGACGCCGAGCCAGGCGAGATCGGCAAGGATCGCGTCCTCGCCGCCCGGCACGTTGCGCTCCGGGTCGGTGTCGTCGATCCGCAGGAGCATCCAGTCCCCGAAGGCACGGTTGGCAATCGCGCTCAGGGCGTTGCCGACGTGGAGCGAACCGGTGGGGCTGGGGGCAAAGCGGACTCTTTTCATTCCGAGCCGAAAGTTACTGTCCCGGCGATGCGTGAGTCGTTGCTCGCCTGGTTCGAGGCCAACGGGCGCGACCTGCCGTGGCGCAGGACGCGCGATCCTTACGCGATCCTGGTCTCGGAAGTGATGCTCCAGCAGACGCAGGTCGACCGGGTGGTCCCGAGATACCTGGCCTGGCTCGTACGCTGGCCGACGGTCGACGCGCTCGCTACCGCGCCAGCGGCGGACGTGATCCGCGAGTGGCAGGGACTCGGCTACTATCGCCGCGCGCTCAACCTGCACCGCGCGGCCGGGCAGATCGCCGCCTGCGGCTGGCCCGACGACCTGACGGAGCTACCCGGCGTGGGCCGCTACACCGCCGATGCAGTGGCCCGCTTCGCCCTCGGCCGCGATGTCCTTCCGGTCGATACGAACGTCGCGCGCGTACGCGAACGCACCGGCGAAACGTTCGACGCCCGCTGTTCGCAGGCGCTGATGGACCTCGGCGCGACGGTCTGCCTTGCCCGCGTCCCGCGCTGCGGCGTGTGCCCGCTGGCCGCGGACTGCCCCTCACGAGACCGCCGCTACGAGCCGTTGCGCAAGCAGGGGCCCTTCGAGGGCTCGTTCCGCCAGCGCCGCGCGGCGACGCTGCGCCTCGTTGCCGCCTCGGCGCGACGAGTCGCCGATCTCGACTCCGACGCGGTGGCCGCGCTGGAACGCGACGGTCTCGTCACGGTCGTGGCCGGGCTCGTCAGCCTGCCGGCTTGACGAGGGCGACAGCTTGAGCGGCTAGGCCCTGGCCGCGTCCGGTGAAGCCGAGCTTGTCGGTCGTCGTCGCGCGGACGTTGATTCGCTCCGCGTCTACTCCGACCGCTTCGGCTAGGCACTCGCGCATCTGCTCCCGAAGCGGCGCGATCCGCGGCTCCTCGCCGATCAGGACGCAGTCTGCGTTGACGAGCTCCCACCCGGCCTCGTGTACCTGCGCGGCGGCGCGCCGCAGCAGATCGAGCGACGAAGCTCCCTCCCACTCCGGCTCCCCAGGCGGAAACAGCGAACCGATGTCGCCGAGCCCCGCGCCGCCGAGCAGGGCGTCGATCAGGGCATGTGCGATCACGTCGCCGTCCGAATGGCCCGCGAGGCCCCGCGGCGACTCGATCGCGACCCCGCCGAGCACGAGCGGAACGCCGTCCGAGAACGCGTGCGCATCGACCCCCAAGCCGATCCGCAGCTCGCTCATCCGAGCGGCTCCTGCCGGCGCTCCCGGCGATCGAAGACCGTGACCGTCTCGTAATCCGCCGCGCGGGCGAGACCGACTGCGTGAGCTAGATCACGACCGACGTTCTGCGGCGCGTGCGCGTCCGAGGCAAGCGTGATCGGCACCCCCCGAGCGTGACAGGCCTCGAGCAGCGGTGGGTCGGGGTAGAGCTCGCCCACCGGCTTGTGCAGGCCGGCGGAGGAGACTTCGATGCAGACACCCGCGGCTTCGATCGCGTCGGCCGTCTCCTCGTGCAGCCATTGGACCGCTTCCGTGTCCGGCCGCGGCCCGTGGTGCTTGACGAGGTCGGGATGAGAGAGCGAGTCGAACAGTCCGCTCCGCGCCGCGTTCCGCAGCCAGACGAAGTAGCGCCGCCAGGCCTCGTGCGGGCCGAGCTTCTCGACCAGCCCTGGCTCCTGGTCGACCGGGAAGCCGTCGACGAAGTGGACCGAGCCGAGCAGATAGTCCCACGGATAGGGCGCGAGGACGTCCGCGGTCTCACGCTCGCGGCCGGCGAGGTAGTCGACCTCGAGCCCGAGCTTGACCGGGAGCCCTCGCCCCTTGGCCTCGATGATCGCGCCCACATAGCGGTCGAGGTCGTGGACGCAGCGCTCGAGCATGTACTGCTGGTCCCAGAGCCGGCGGGTCTGCACGAAGTAGTAGACATGCTCGGTGAAGCAGATCTCGTCGACCCCGCGCTCGGCTGCCGCCTCGACGAATTTCTCCACCGCCTCGAGCGAATGGTCGATCCGCTCCTCGGGATCGCGAAGGTGCATGTGGTAGTCGACAATCAAAGGAACGAGGCCACGAGCTCGAGATCGGCGGCATCCGTGACCTTCACGAGTCTCGAGTCGCCGGGCACCGTCGTCACCCGGCCTCCGCGGGCTTCCACGAGTGAGGCGCAGTCGGTCGCACCCGCGAGCTCGCCGGCGACCGCGTCGCGGAGCACAGGTGCAAGGAACGCCTGCGGGGTCTGGACCGCGACGAGCTCATCGCGCGGCAGCGTCTCCACGATTTGTCCGCCGCGGACGCGCTTGATCGTGTCCGTGAGCGGCAATGCAGGCACGGCGCCGTCCCAGCCCTCGTTCAGCGCCGTCAGCACCCGCCCGATCACCTCGTCGGGAAGCACGGGGCGGGCCGCGTCGTGGACGACGATCACCGCCGCGTCGTCTCCCACCTCCGCGACGCCCGCGCGCACCGACTCGGCGCGCGTCTCGCCGCCGAACACACAGGCGCTGACCTTCGCACAACCGAGCTCCTCGGCGACGAGGATCGAGGGCTCCTCCCAGCCGGGCGGAGCCACAATCACGATCTCGTCGATCCAGTCCGAGGCCTCGAGGCGCTCGAGGCTCTCGGCAAGGAGCGGCCGGTCGCGAAGCTTCGCGAACGCCTTCGGACGGTCCGAGCCGAGCCGCTCGCCGCGGCCCGCAGCGGCCAGAACCGCCCAGACGCTCAATGACCGGCCGATGGTAGGTCCACCCTTGGATTCTCCCTGAGCCGGGTTTATACGGCCGCAGCGGCAAAGCCGCCACGGCCTCTATCGGCATCGCAAGCGACGCCTCGTGTATCTACGCGGTCGCCGCGACCTTTGTCGTCGTCTTCTTCTTCGGGCCGCCATTGGCGAGAACGCCGTCGAGCCACTCGGCCGCCTCGTCCTCGTCCATGTCCTTCGCGTACATCAATTCGCTGGCGAGGATCTTCTTCGCCTTGACGAACATCTGCTTCTCGCCGGTCGAAAGACCCTTCTCGTGGTCACGAAGCGAGAGGTTCCGGACTACCTCGGCGAGCTCGAAGATGTCGCCCGTCTTCATCTTGTCGCGGTTGTGCTTGAAGCGCCGGTTCCAGTTCTTCGGCATCTGAGTGCCGCCGCCCGTGAGGGCCTTCAGAACCTTGTTGACCATCTGCTCGTCGATCACCTTGCGCAGACCGACGGCATCGGCGTTCTCGGTCGGGACGTTCACCGTCATGTCGTTGTGGAGGATCTTGATCGTCATGTATTCCCGCTTCTGTCCGAGGACCGTGCGGGATTCCTTCTTTACAACGGTGCCTGCACCGTGGTGCGGATACACCACCTTGTCGCCGACCTTGTACAAGCCGACCCTCCCCTTTCGTCGCTTACATCGCCAGAACGCCGACGGAGTCGAGCCCGTCGGCGACGCCAGCCAGTATACCTAAAGCTGCTCGAAAAGGCCACTATTTCCAGGGATTTTCGGCCTCTGACCCAAAAAGCCCTGCTCAGAGCGAACTACTTCAGCGCTAAAGCTGCAAGCCAAGGCGTCGCTCGCGATGCCGACCAAGAGGTCGTGCCGGCTTTGCCGGTGCGACCGTCTGATCCCGGCTCGTGACGAGCCCGCGTCTGACGTCTCTCTATAGCTGAAGGTACCGATCGACGAGGTTGTGCTCCTGCAGCCGGCGCAGACCCTCGCGGATCTCGCGCGCCCGGACCGTCCCCACCCCGTCGACTGCCTCCAGGTCTCGCTGCGAGGCCCGGATGATCCCCTCGAGCCCGGAGAGCTCGCCGACGAGGCGGTGGATCACGTTCTCTGGCAGTCGCGGGATGTGCGTGAGCACGCGGTAGCCCCGCGGGGCGACGGAGTAGTCGAGCGGATTCGTCGTCGCTGGATACCCGAGCACCGCGAGCAACTCAAACTCGAGCAGGTCCTGGTACGGCAGCTGCGCCAACGCCTCCAGACCCTCAGCAACGCGGTCGGCGCCGCCGTCGGCGTGGTAGTCGTAGACGATCGCGGCCTTCTCCGCGGGCACCTCACTGACGTGCTCCTCCAGCTGCATGCGAATCAGCCGCCCCTCGGAGCCGAGCTCCGTGCAGGCGCGCTCGATGTAGTCCGCCATCCGGGTCGTCAGCTCCGCCCGCTGCAGGACGACGAGGACGTCGTCGAGCATGACGGCGTTCTGAAACTCGAGCGCGGTCAGCCGCGTCAACACCTGGTCGAGCCGCTGACGGTAGGTCTCGAGGGTGGCGAGCGCCTGGTTCGTTTTTGCGAGCACGTCCGCGATCGGGTCGAGCTGGTAGCGGCTCTCGCCGATGAAGACCGTCACCGTCTCGCGCTGCTGCGAGATCGAGACCACGAGCGCCTTCGTCTGCCTGGCGACGCGCTCAGCGGTGCGGTGCCGCGTGCCCGTCTCGTTTGACGGGATCGTCGGATCCGGCATCAGCTGGACGTTGGCCTGAGCGATCTTGGCGATCGCGCTGTTGACGATGATCGCGCCGTCCATCTTCGCCAGCTCGTAGAGGAGCTGCGGCGTGAAGGCCTGGTCGAGCCGGATCCCGCCCGAGAACATGAACGAGAGCTCCGAGGGCTCGCCGATCACGATCAGCGCTCCTTCCCGGGCGCGGATGATGTCGTCGATCCCCTGTCTCAGCTGCGTGCCGGGCGCGATTCGCGAGATCGCGCTCAATACGTTTGGATCGATGCGCGGGTCGAGCTCTGCCGCACTGCGAGGAAAGCCCAGCGGCGCGACGGGCCGTCGATCCTGCCTATCTGTCCTCGGATCCGTCGACATCGAGCCCCGCCCTTATCGCCCTGCCCAGAGTCTCCGCTTCGAGCATGCTTAGTTTGCCACTAGGCGTTCCGGCGGGGGCGACAACCTGCCGGAGGCCGAACTTCGCGCACTCTTCGAGCCGACGCTCGGCCTGGGTCGCGGCCCGCAGCCGACCCGTGAGCCCGATCTCCCCGAACGCCGCCGTGGCCTCCTTGACAACGGCGCCCCGTGCAGCAGACGCGATCGCAAGCGCTACGGGGAGGTCGGCGCCCGGCTCGTCGATACGAACGCCGCCGGCGACGTTGACGAAGACGTCCGCGCTCCCGAGAGCGACGCGCGCGTGCCGAGAGAGGACGGCGACGATCATCGCCAGCCGCTTCGGGTCGACCCCGGTCGCGACCCGCCGCGGCATCGCGAGATCGGTCGGGGCCACGAGGGCCTGGATCTCGAGCAGGATCGGCCGGGTTCCCTCCAGCGCGCAGGCCACGGCCGCACCGACCTCGCCTTCCGCGCCGCGTCCGAACAGCTCCGAGGGCTCGGGGACGCCGACGAGCCCGGTACCGGTCATCTCGAACACTCCGAGCTCGTTCGTCGACCCGAAGCGGTTCTTCGCCGCACGCAGAATCCGGTGCGCGTGGTAACGGTCGCCCTCGAACTGGAGCACGCAGTCGACGAGATGCTCGAGCACGCGCGGACCGGCGACTGTGCCGTCCTTGGTCACGTGGCCGACGAGGAAGGTGGCGACGTGAGCTTGCTTCGCGACGCGCAGGAGTCGCGCCGCTGCCTCGCGAACCTGGGCGACCGAGCCGGGAGCGGAGCCGATCTCCGACGAGTAGAGCGTCTGCACTGAGTCGATCACGCAGACCTCGGGCCGCTCGCGCTCCAGCGTCGCGCAGACGGTCTCGAGCTCCGTCTCCGCGAGGATCTCGACGTTCCCGGCGCCGCCGAGACGGGCGGCACGTAGCTTCACCTGTGCCGTCGACTCCTCGCCGGTGACGAGCAGAGCCCGCCGCTCCTTCGAGATGGCGGCGAGCGCCGAGAGCAGGAGCGTCGACTTACCGACACCCGGCTCACCGCCGACGAGCACGAGCGAGGCCGGGACGAGGCCGCCCCCGAGCACTCGGTCGAGCTCCGCGACCCCGGTCGGGATGCGCTCTGCCTCGTCGGCCTCGACATCAACGAGGCGAAGTAGCGGCTTTGCAGAAGCCGTCGCCGCCGGCCCGGCGAGCTCCTCGACGAGCGTCCCGAACGCTCCGCAACCGGGGCACTTGCCGAACCAGCGCCCGGCGCTGTACCCGCATTCCGTGCACGCGTGCTGAACGGCCGCTTTCGCCACGAGGCCGAGTCTACGGACGCGGTCCGACGCCGAACGTGACGGGATTGCGACAACTCTGAGTCGTTGTCGTAACAGACAACTGACGCGACTCCCATCGAACCGTACGGTCGGGGGAGTCGACAAAGGAGGGACGCATGAAACGAGTTGTCGGAACGCGGGCGATCGCCGCGGCGGTGACCATCGTCACCGGAGCAGCAGCCGCGCTTGCGATCTTTGGCGTGTTCGGCGCACACGGCGCCGTGCCGAGAACGGGGCCGCTCAGCGTGCGTGCAGGGCTGGAGAACCCGCCCGGGGCAGTCGTGCGCGGAGACGGCCTCTTCACCGGCCGAGGGGTTCGGCGCCAGCTCGGCGCGGCCGTGTCGGGCGCGATGATGGGGCCGCTCTCGCCCGTGGCCGTCCGGTCGAGCGACGGCCGGCACGTCGCCTACAACACGTGGCAGGAGCTGAAGACGGTCGACAACGACCAGTCCTTCTCACAGCAGGCGATCATCGACGGCACCGCCCTCGGAACGCCTTCGCTGCGAGTGCACGACGACACTGGCAAGGACTTCCTGCTTGCCCGCGGCGCCTACTCGGCCGCGTGGCGTCACGACGGCGCGATCGCGTTCGTCAGAGGCAGCGACCCGGACTTTCGAGCCGGTCGCTCCTACACCGGCCAGGTGGTCGTTCGGTCCGACATCCACGGCCGCGATGCCGCCTGGACGAGCGAGCCTGCTCATTACGTCGTCTACGCGTGGGCGGGCGACCGGCTGCTCTTCTATCGAGTGGGTCTCGGCGAGAAGCTGGAGCTGCTCGTCGCAGACGGGCCTGGCCGCATTCGCCCCCTCGCTGACGGCAGCGCGATCGCGATTAGTCCGGATGCTACTCGCGTGGCCGTTCTCAGCCAGGAGGGCACCAGCGTGCGCGTGCTCGACATTGCCACCGGCAGCGAGTTGGCGTGGCTCGACGTGACGACGGCGACGCCGCCGGTCGCCTGGCTTGCCTACTCGGGCTCATGGGTGGGGGACCACATTGTCGCGCCTGCGAGCTCCGGTCTAGCGGTGCTCCACGTCGGCTCAAGCACGCTCGAGCTCGAGCAGGTGCTCAGCCTCGACCACTCGCAGTTCCCGGTCGGCGTGCTGGAGCCGCGCTTCGTCGACGCCGCCGGCAACGAGATCGCCGCAGCGGCTGACATCCCACCGGCGAAGAGCAGCGGGGGAGTCTCGTTCCTGCTGCTGTGCGACCGCATCGCCAGGACTTGCGCGCGCGGAGAGCCGGCACCGGCGCGGGAGTGGCTCCGCCTGGTCGATGACACAGCCCTCGCGGAAGGAGGCCACTGATGAAAGTCCGAGCCGCAATTGCCGCGGCGGCGCTGGCCGTCACGCTGACGATTCCCGCGAACGCTTTCGCATACCGGACCTGGTTCGAGTTCGCGCGCCAGTCGAATATCGCCTCGACGCTGACGATGGTCTGGCAGTCCGGGACCGGCTACTACGGCACGCAGAGCTGGCGCGCGGGGTCTGGCGTCTCGACCGACGCGTGCTGGATCGGCCACGGCTGGCTGCCGACCGGCTACTACGACCTCTGGGGTCACTGGGACAACTACAACGGCGCGATCGCGGGCCGCGTGTTCTACCTCCAGAACAAGCCGTGCTGGA
>Ga0307312_10001187_pt1 | contig 13135 bp, 13 predicted proteins | sample ER_DNA_202_FD_194489 | JGI IMG/M metagenome (GOLD analysis project Ga0307312, IMG submission 194489) | Bulk soil microbial communities from the East River watershed near Crested Butte, Colorado, United States - ER_DNA_202 | ecosystem: Environmental > Terrestrial > Soil > Floodplain | place...
CATCGACACCTTGCCGCAGATTGCGCAGGAGCGGGCCATGCTGGTCCTCGGAACGTGTGATCACAGGAACGCTCGGCCTCGAACGGCGCGAACGGGGCGGTATGATAGCACCGTCGCCGTCGGAGCCGCAGCCGCCCGAGGCAAACCCATCACCGGAGGTCGACCACCGCGTGCCCACCGCATCGACGCCCGGTCGATCGTTCGTCACCCGCCGTGCCGTCGTCGACATCGTCCGGACGGCGACGCTCGGATCGTACGGGGTCAGCGGGTTCGCCGGCGGCGGGATTATCGGTGGACTGTTCGAGCGGTTTGGGCTCGCTCAGCCCGGAATCAGGGTCTCGTTCGGCGAAGACGCCGCAGACCCTGCCGGCCCCCGCGATCGCGATGGCGCCGCCGAGCTCGAATCGGTCGGCCGCCCGACGGCACTAGCGACTTCTCGCGGCGGGCCCGCCCTCACGATCGAGCTCCATCTCACCGTTGCCTGGGGCGTCCCGGTAGCCGAGGTCGCCCGCCAGGTCGATTCGGCCGTTCGTTACGCGGTTCGTCGGGCCCTCGAGGTCGAGATCGTTCGGTTGACCATCCACGTCAACGGGCTCCGATTCCAACCCGGCGATCTGCCGGCGGCTGCGGCACCGCCCGACCCGAACGAGGTCGCCGTCGACGATCTGGCGGCCAGTGGCACGGACGTCGCCTGATGGCCCGCCGATGGTGTGACGGCGCAAGTCTGCTCGAGGCGTTCCGGGGCGCCGTCGACAATCTCGAGGCCCACGTCGACGAGATCAACAGCCTGAATGTCTACCCGGTACCGGACGGCGACACCGGCTCGAACATGTTCGCAACCGTCAAGGCCGCCCTCGACGAGGCCGAGGCTGTCGCCGACGTGACGACAGAGCGGATCGCCACGGCGATCAGCTTCGGGTCGCTGATGGGAGCCCGAGGCAACTCGGGGGTGATCACCAGCCAGATCTTCCGGGGGATGGCCGACGGGCTCGGCGGCAAGACTCGCTTCAACGGCCTCGATCTCGCCCATGCCCTGACGGTCGGCGCGAAGACGGCCTATGGCGCGGTCGCCAAACCGGTCGAAGGAACGATCCTGACGGTCATCCGCGAGTCGGCCGAGGCGGCCGTCGTCGCCGCCGAACGATCGAACGATATCGAGATCGTCCTGGCAGCGACGGTCGAGGCTGCCGAGAAGTCGGTTGCCCGCACGCCCTCGCTCCTGGCGATCCTGCGTGATGCGGGTGTCGTCGATTCGGGCGGACAGGGTCTGTATCGGCTGTTCCAGGGAGCGCTCATCCAGATCAGGGGTGGGACGTCGGCGCGCGGCACGACTGGCCTTGTGACAGCCGCAGCCAGGCCCTCGACGCTCGTCGCGCACGTCGACGAGGGCTTCGGCTACGAGACGATGTTCCTCCTCCAGGCATTGCCCGGCCGGCCACTCGACCTCGACGCCGTTCGGGATCGGCTCGAGGCGATCGGGGAGTCGGTCCTCGTCGCCGGCGACGCGCGTGCCCTCAAGGTCCATGTTCACAACGAGCGGCCTGACGAGGTCATCGCTTACGGCCTGGGTCTCGGAAGCCTGTCGCGGATCAGCGTCGAGAATCTCGACAACCAGGCCCGCGACGTCCGCGAGGCACGGGCGAACGAATTCACCGGGGCGGCCGATGCCACCGGCGCTGCCACTGCCGCCGTAGCCAATGCCGCCGTAGCCAATGCAGCCGCCAAGGATTCTGCGGTACGACGCGCCTCGGCTTCGGTCGCCCAGCGCGGTGGCTCCGCCTCCGGATCGAGCGAAGGCGCCGGTGTCGCCACGAAGACCGCCCCGCGCTCAAAGGCCTCATCGGCGCCGGCCCTGCCGATCGCGCCCGATGCGGCGCAGATCCCTTCAACCGGCGGCCCGCTCGTAGCGTCCTCCGGCAACGGTACCGAGCCGGAGGCGGCGACCCGCGTCGGGCCGGCCGTCGTGGCCGTCGTCGCCGGTGACGGCCTCGCCCGGATCTTCGAGGAGTTCGGGGTCGACCAGATCCTGCGCGGCGGCCAGACTGCCAACCCGAGCACCGGTGAGCTGTTGCGTGTCGCCCGACTCGCCCGTGCCCGCGAGGTCATCATCCTGCCGAACAATCCGAACGTGAGGCTGGCGGCGGAGCAGGCCGCCCGCGTCTGCGAGGACAAACGCGTCGTCGTCGTCCCGACGCGCAACGCCGCCGAGGGGATTGCCGCGCTGCTCGCCCTCGACCCGACCCTCGACGCGGCCACGAACGTCGGCCCCATGACCGACGCCGGCCGCGGTCTCCAGACGTTCCAGGTGACCGAGGCCGTCCGGAACGCGACGATCGGCGGCACGAAGGTCAAGCGAGGCCAGACCATCGCTCTCGATCCCGACGACGGGCTCGTCGCGGTCGACGGCACCCGTGACAAGGCTGTCCTCAAGGCGATTGCCGCCCTCAAGCCGGGCTTTGAGCTGGTCACGCTCTACTACGGATCGGACGCGACGCTCGCCGAGGCCGAAGCGATCGCCCGCAAGATCGGGGCGGCGACCGATGGCGCGGAGGTCGAGGTCGTTCACGGCGGCCAGCCGCACTATCGCTATCTCGTCTCCGCCGAGTAGCAGCGTGGCGGCACCGAGGACGCGCAAGCCGGCTGCGGCGGCGCTTCCGCCCCCGCCGACCGATCCGGCAGCTCTGCTCGAGACGCAGCTGATCGGATCCGGGCTCAGCGCCGCGCCGCTCCTCCGACGGGCCGGACGCCGGCTCGGGTTCTTCACGGTCCGTGAGCTCCTCTTTCATCTGCCGCGCCGATACGACGACCTCCGCGAGATGCGCAAGCTCGGCGAGCTGTACCTCGTGGAGGAGGGGAGCGTGGTCAGCGCCCGGGTGCGCGTCGTCGACGTTCGCGTCGAGCCGTCGTTCCGGCGCCGCATCCAACGAACGATCGCGCTGCTCGAAGACGACACGGGGACGATCGAGGCGACCTGGTTCGGGCGCCGCTACATCGAGCGACGGCTCCACGGAGGGGACAAGGTCGTCGTCTCAGGCAAGCTGAAGCACTTCGGTCGGAAGCTCACGCTCGATAACCCGGACTTCCAGCCCGAGGGCAACGACGACGAGATGCTCCACGTCGGGCGCATCGTGCCGGTATACCGGCTGACCGCCGGCCTGACGGCCAATCGTCTCCGGATCGCGATGCGGGAGGCCCTCGACCGGGCCGGCAAGGAGTACCCGGAATACCTGTCGCCCGCGATTCGCGAGGGCGAGGCGCTCGTCCCGATCGGGTCGGCGCTCGAGGAGGCCCACTACCCGGCAACGTTCGAAGGTCGCGACGCCGCGCTCCGCCGACTCGCCTTCGACGAGCTCCTCGCCCTCCAGCTGGGGATGGTCGGCCGGCGACGGCAGCGTGGCCGCGATGCCGCCCGGCCCGTCGCCGTCGACGAGGCGGTCGACGCGACGCTGCGGGACACCCTGACCGGATCGATCTCCCGGAAGCTCGAACGACCGGTCGAGCTGACGGCCGACCAGGCGACGGCGATCACCGCGATTCGCGACGACCTCGCCCGCCCGACGCCGATGCTGCGCCTGCTCCAGGGGGACGTCGGGTCGGGCAAGACGGCGGTGGCGGCGTGGGCCCTCGCGGCGGCCGCACGGGCCGGGCTCCAGGGCGCCCTCCTTGCGCCGACGGATCTCCTCGCCCGGCAGCACCACGCGACCGTCGCCTCGCTCCTCGAGGATGCCGGCATCCCGGTCGAGATCCTGACCGGCTCGATGTCGGCCGCGGCGGCCCGCCATACCCTCGATCTGCTCGGCAGCGGCATGGCGCCCGTCGTCGTCGGCACGCATGCGCTGATCCAGGAACGGGTGTCGTTTGCCGCGCTCGGTGTCGTCGTCATCGACGAGCAGCATCGATTCGGGGTGGAGCAGCGCGGACAGCTGGAAGCGAAGGCCGGCGGGCACGCCCCGCACGTCCTCCTGATGACGGCGACGCCGATTCCACGGACCCTCGGCCAGGTCCTCTACGCCGATCTCGACGTTTCGGACCTGCGAACCCCACCCGAAGGCCGGATCCCGATCCGGACCGGGATCCGGAGGCCGGACGACCTCGGACCGACGTGGGATCGCGTTCGCGCCGAGGCGGCCCTCGGCCATCGGACCTTCGTCGTCGTCCCGCTCATCGACGAGGCCGAGGCGGACCTGGAGTCCGGCGAGCTGTTCGCCGACACCTCGGCGGTCGCCGCCGAGGCCGAGGCGGTCCGCCTGCGGTCGCTCCTCGCGCCGCTCCGTGTCGGAATGGTCCACGGGCGGATGAAGGCCGCAGATCGCGACGCCGAGATGGCCCGGTTCCGTGACGGCGACCTCGATGTTCTCGTCGGGACGACCGTGGTCGAGGTCGGGGTCGATGTGGCCGAGGCGACAATGATGATCGTCGAGGGCGCCGATCGGTTCGGGCTCGCCCAGCTCCACCAGCTCCGCGGCCGGGTCGGTCGCGGAACCGCGGAATCGTTCTGCGTCCTCGTCTCGGACACGATCGACGAGGTCGCCCAGGCGCGCCTCAAGGCCGTCGCGGAGCTGCGCGATGGGTTCGAGCTGGCGGAGCGCGACTTCGAGCTGCGTCGCGAAGGCGACGTCCTCGGGCTTGCCCAGAGCGGCCTGCCGCGGCTGCGGGTCGCATCGCTCCAGGACAAGGCCCACGTTGCGCTCGCGCGGCGAGCCCGCGAGCACGCGGAGATCCTGCTGGACGACGGCGGCCGGCTGCACGGCGAGCACGGGCCGCTTGCCCGCGAGCTCGAACGAGGCTGGCTCGAGCGCGTCTGGGCGGGCGACCCGGCGAGCGGCGCCTGAGGTGGCCGGGACCTTGCCGATCTCACTCGGCCTCCGGGCGAATGCCGGCCAATTCGCGCTGCTCGTCGGCGTCCAGACGCTGATCGGCGCGATGGTCGGCCAGGAGCGGACAGTTCTGCCCCTGATGGCGACGCGGATCTTCGGGCTCGAAGGTGTCGCCTCGGTGCTCACGTTCCTGGTCGCTTTCGGGTTCACGAAGGCGCTGACGAATCTCGCGGCGGGTCTGCTCGCGGACCGTTACGGTCGGCACCCGGTTCTCGTGGCGGGGTGGCTCATCGGCGTGCCCGTGCCGCTGCTCCTCATCTGGGCACCGAGCTGGGAATGGGTCGTCGCGGCGAACGTCCTCCTGGGGATCAACCAGGGCCTGACGTGGTCGGTGGCGGTGATGATGAAAGTCGACCTCGTCGGGCCGCGGCGGCGCGGGCTTGCCCTCGGGCTGAACGAGGCCGCGGGCTACAGCGCGGTCGCCGTGACGGCTCTCGTGACCGGGTTCATCGCGGATCGGGCCGGCCTCCGTCCCGCGCCGTTCGTGCTGGGGCTCGTCGTCGCGGTGGCGGGTCTCGCGCTGTCGGCGTTCGCTGTTCGAGAGACACGCGACCACGTCAGTCTGGAGCATGCGCTCGAGGATCGCGCCGCCCGGCCCCCCTGGCGGGCCGTGATCCTGCGGACCAGCTTCCTCGATCGGTCCCTGTCCGCCGCCAGCCAGGCCGGCCTCGTCAACAACCTCAACGACGGGATGGCGTGGGGCCTGCTGCCGCTGTTCTACGCCGCGGCGGGGTTGTCGCTCACCGAGATCGCAACGCTTGCGGCGGCGTACCCGCTGACGTGGGGGACGTCGCAGCTCGCGACCGGCGCCCTGTCCGACCGGATCGGGCGAAAGGGCCTGATCGTCGCCGGGCTGCTCCTCCAGGGTGCGGCGATCGCGGCCATCGCCGGGACTTCCGGCTTCTGGCCGTGGTTCGCGGCGTGCGTCGCGCTCGGGATCGGGACCGGCATGGTCTATCCCACGCTCCTTGCCGCCGTCGCCGACGTCGCGGATCCGGCCTGGCGCGGCTCGGCCCTCGGCGTGTATCGGATGTGGCGCGATCTCGGGTTCGCGGCCGGCGCGATCCTCGTGGGCGTCGTGGCGGACCGGGCGGGGATGACGACGGCCATTTGGGCCGTCGCGGCAATCACAGCCGGATCGGGCGTCATCGTGGCCGTGCGGATGAGCGAGACGCATCCCGGCCGAAGGCGTGCCCCGGCGTGACGTCACGGATGCCGGCGTGAGCGAGGCGGGTCGGGTGATCGCCGGGTCGGCGCGTGGCATCCGCCTGCGTGCCCCGGGCGCCGGCACCCGCCCGCTCGCGGATCGGGTCAAGCAGACGCTATTCGCGATCCTCGAGCCAGAACTCGACGGTGCGAGGGTCCTCGACCTGTTCGCAGGCAGCGGAGCCGCCGGGATCGAGGCGCTGTCGCGGGGTGCCGCGTCGGCGGTCTTCGTGGAGAAGGACCCCGGGGCCGCCTCCGTGATCGAGGCGAACCTGCGGGCGACATCGCTGGCGGGTCCTGGGGCCACCGTCGTGCGTGCGGACGCCGTTGCCTGGCTCGGCCGGGCGTCCGTGCCGGGCGCACCGTTCGACCTCGTGATCGCCGACCCGCCATACGCCGAAACCGACGTTCTCGTGAGGACGCTCGAGGCGCTCGGAGCCACCGGCGCGCCGCTGACCAGCACGGCTCGGGTGGTCGCCAAGCACTTCTGGCGAGACCGCCCGCCTGAGCGGATCGGGCTGCTAGCATCCGAGCGCGACCGACGGTTCGGGGAAACGGCCCTGACCTTCTACCGGCGCGAGGAGGACCGATGAGCGTCGCGGTCTACCCGGGCTCGTTCGACCCGATCACGAACGGCCATCTGGACGTCATCCGGCGCGCCTCCGGCGTGTTCGAGCGAATCATCATCGGCGTCCTCGCCAACCCGCGCAAACAGCCCCTGCTGTCGGCCGAGGAGCGGATCGACATCATCCGCCACGCGCTCGCGGGGGACGGCGCCGGTGCCCGCGCCGATCAGATCGAGGTCGACTCCTTCGACGGGTTGACCGTCGACTTCTGCCGTGCCCGCGGCGCCCAGTTCATCGTTCGCGGCCTGCGGGCGATCAGCGACTTCGAGACCGAGATGCAGCTCGCCCACAACAACCGCAACCTGGCACCCGAGGTCGACACCGTGTTCTTCATGACCGCGGTCGCGCACGGCTACGTGTCCTCCTCGCTGGTCAAGGAGATCGCCTCGTTCGGCGGCGACGTGTCGGAGATGATCCCGGCCGCGGCGGCGGACCGCCTGAACAGGGCGCTCGGCCGCCGCTGAGGCATTGCCCGCCGGGTCAATGCCCACGCTGTCGGACCGGCCCGCGCCCACGGCTGCTCTCGGCCACTCTGGCGCCGTGCGATAATCCGGGCCAACGACCCGCCGAGCGGAGCCGAGCGCCACGGAGGGCACTTCGATCGACATCATCTTCCTCGTGGAGCGCCTCGAATCGATCATCGCCAACGGCCGGAAGCTGCCACTGACGAGCAACGTCGTCATCGATCAGGCAGCGGCCCTCGGCCTCATCGACGAGCTCCGCGTCGCCGTGCCTGAGGAGGTCCGCGCCGCGAAGCGGATCAATTCCGAGGGCGAGCGCATCATCGAGAAGGCCCAGGAAGAGGCCGAGCGGATCGTCGCCCGGGCGCAGGAGCAGGCAGCGTTCCTGATCGACGAGCGCGGTCTCACCCAGCTGGCCGAGGCGGAGAGCCGGCGGATCGTCGGCGAGGCCCAGGACGATGCTGACGACGTTCGACGCGGCGCCGACGAATACGCGGTTGCGGTCCTCGTCGGGCTCGAGGGCGAGGTCGTGAAGACGCTCCAGAGCATCAAGAAGGGGATCGCCCTGCTCGACGAGCGGCGGACCGACGAGCAGCAGCCCGACGAGATCCAGCCCGACGAGGGCTACGACACAGCCGGCGAGCTGGACGACGATGCCGAGGAGGACGCCTCGCTGCCGGTGCGGCGGTGAGATCCAATCGGCCGGCGGTCGAACCGCTGGTCTGGAACGTTGCCGGGCTCCTCGACGACGAGCCCGGGGCCACCCGAGACTACGTTGTCGCCGGCGCTACGATCGATCTCGGCGACGACCTCCGCCTGGCCGACCCGATCGAAGGTCATGTCCGCCTTGCGCGGACGAACCGCGGCCTCCTCGTCATCGCCGAGCTCGACACCAGCCTCGCCGCCGAATGCAGTCGCTGTGTCCGCGACATCGAGGTCCCGATCCACATCTCGATCGAGGAGGAGGCACTGCCCTCGATCGATCTCCACTCCGGTCATGCCGTCGTGGCCCGTGAAGAAGGCGACGATGAGCTTCTCCGCCTGACCGACCATCACGAGCTCGACATCGAAACACCCGTTCGCGAGGCGATCCAGCTGGCCGAGCCGATCGCCCCGCTCTGCCGCGCGGACTGCCCTGGGTTGTGCCTCGTCTGCGGCGAGCGGCTCGAGGACGGCGTGCACGATCACCCCGACGATGACCTGGATCCGCGCCTCGAGGCGCTCAGGAACTTCAAGGCCGACGACGGCTGACGCTGGCATGCAATGGCGGCTCGCGGTACACTCCGCGATCGGCTCCGCTGACAGGTCGGGGCGTCTGGCGCGTCCAGCATGGCGCCCGCAACTCTCAGATTGACCCGAACGAAGGAGACCGCACACCGTGGGTGTTCCGAAGCGACGCGTCTCGCACGCCCGAAAAGGCGAGCGTCGCGCGCACCTGGCGCTGAGCGTGCCGAAGCTCGAAGAGTGCGACCACTGCCACGAGCAGAAGCTGCCGCACCACGTCTGCCCGAACTGCGGTTGGTACCAGGGCCGCCAGGCGATCGAGATCAAGCAGTCCACGAACGAGTCCGCCTCCTGACCGATGGTCGATCAGATCGGCCACCCATTCGGACAGCAGAACGACCCGGGTGGACCGGGAGTCACGATCGCGGTCGATGCGATGGGTGGCGACCACGGCCCTGCGGAGGTCGTGCCGGGCGCCATCGATCACGCGAGGAGCCACCCCGCCGACAAGGTCCTCCTCGTCGGTGACGAGGCGACCGTCCGCTCGATCGCCGGGGAGCTGCCGGCCAACGTCGAGATCGTCCACGCCAGCGAGGTGATCGGCATGGACGAGCACCCGGCACTCGCATTGCGCGAGAAGAAGGACGCCACGATCCTCGTGGCCACGGACCTCGTCAGGAGCGGCAGAGCCGATGCCGTCGTCACGGCCGGACATACCGGCGCAGGCATGGCCGCGGCCGTCCTCCGGCTTGGTCGCCTGCGCGGTGTCGATCGGCCCGCGCTTGCCGTCCAGATGACCACCGACGCCGGACCGATGGTTCTGCTCGACATCGGGGCGAACCCGGACTCGACACCCGAGAACCTCGCCCAGTTCGCGCGGATGGGCGCGATCTTCGCCGAACAGGTCCTGCGCGTGACGCGGCCGCGGGTCGCCCTGCTGTCGATCGGCGAGGAGAAGGGCAAGGGCGACGCCCGGATCCAGGAGGCGACCGTTCTGATCGACGAGACCGACCTCAACTTCGTCGGCAACGTCGAGGGCAAGGACCTGACCCGGCACATGGCCGACGTCGTCGTCTGCGATGCCGTTCTCGGCAACGTCGTCATCAAGTTCTTCGAAGGCCTCTCGACCTTCATCTTCGACCTGTTCCGCAGGGAATTTCGCGGTTCGCTGCGGGGCCGCCTTGCGTATCTCCTCATGGCTCCCGGCGTGGCAAGGATCCGCACCATCTTCGACTACGAGCGGGCCGGCGGCTCACCGCTCCTGGGCGTCCGCGGGACGGTGATCATCACCCACGGCCGGGCGCGCCGACGGATGATCGCCTACGGCGTCGGGGTCGCGGCGACGATGGCCCGGACAAAGGTCCCGGGGCTCATCGGCGAGGCGTTCGCGTCGCCGGCCGGGGCGACGACACCGCCCGACAGCGCACCGAACGAGGAGCCGGCGCCGACCGATGAGCCCGCCCCGACCCTTGAGTCGGCCTCGTGAGCGGCCCGGAGTTGAGCGTCGGCAAGGGCGTCATCACCGAGATGGTCAGGCTCGCCGCGTTCGAGGTTCCCGGCGTCGCCCGGGTCGGTCGGCGGGGGCCCGCCTGGCGGTCGTTCCTTGCCGGCCCCGCGATCACGACCCAGTTGTCGGATGGCGGCGTCCGGGTCCGTGTCTGGTTGGTCGCGAGACCTGGTCACGCCCTCCTGCCGGTCACACGTCACGTCCGTGCCGCCATCGCCGCGACCATCGAGCGGATGCTCGGGCTGCGGCTCGACTCGGTGACCGTCACGGTCGACGGTGTCGGAGGCTGACAAGGGCTCGGACCGAAATCCTCGGGCCAATGGCGTCGGCGGAGCTCCGCCTTCGACCTCGGAGGGAAACGTGACTGAAGGCCGGGGAGCCGGTTCCGACCGAATCAGAGCTTTGAGGACCGGGCGTCGGCTTGCCCTTGCCGCGGTCTTCGAGGCGGAGTTCGGACAGCGGACGGCCGAGGCGATCCTCGAGCGCCACCTCGCCGAGATCGAAGGCAGCCCCGTCGCCGCCTCGCTTGCCCGCTCACTCGTCGCCGTGGTCGTCTCGCATCGTGACACGATCGATGCAACCATCGAACGAGTTGCGCCGCAATATCCGGTCGTCACGCTCGCACGAATGGACCGCGCTTTGCTCCGTAGCGCCATTGGTGAGGTGCTACACTCGCCGACGCCGGCCCGGGTGGCGATCGCCGAGTGGGTCGAGCTTGCACGGATCTACAGTGGAGACCCGATGCGACGCCTGATGAATGGCGTCCTAGGGCGCATCGCAGCCGGATCGAACGGCGCGTAGCCGTCGGCAACCCCTACTCCGAGGAGGGAGAGTCAGTTGGCCACCACGTACGAGCGCCTCAAGAAGATCGTCGTCGAGCAACTCGGCGTCGAAGAGGATGAGGTCAAGCCCGAGGCTTCGTTCGTCGACGACCTGAATGCGGACTCGCTCGATCTTGTCGAGCTCATCATGAGCCTCGAGGAGGAGTTCGGGACGGAGATTTCCGACGAGGATGCCGAGAAGATCCGCACCGTTGGGGACGCGGTCGAGTACATCGACGAGCGAGCTTCCTAGCGCCGCCAGGCCCGCGTCGGCGACGGGCCCGGTGGGACCCGCGGCCGCTCTGGCAGAGCGCCTCGGCCTTCCGGTCCGCGATCTCGAACTTCTCGAACAGGCTCTCGTCCACAGCAGCTGGCTGCACGAGCACCGCGACGCCGCTCGAGGCCACAACGAACGGCTCGAGTTCCTGGGCGACGTCGTCGTCAACCTGGCCATCTCCGAGGCCCTCTACGAAGCCCATCCGAGCGACGACGAGGGTCTTCTCTCGACGCGACGGGCATCCATCGTGAGCACGACCGGCCTCGCCCGTCTCGCCGGACGTATCGATCTCGGGGCCCTGATCCTGCTCGGCGAGGGCGAGGCCCAGCGCGGCGGCCGCCGTCGCCCGTCCCTCCTTGCATCGGCGTTCGAGGCGGTTGCCGGGGCTCTCTATCTCGATCTCGGCTGGGAGCGGACGCGGCTCTGGCTGGTCGAGCTGGCGGAGCCCGAGCTGTCGAACGACAGCCCCGGCGTGTCACTCAAAAGCCCCAAGAGCCGGCTCCAGGAGCACACCCAGCGTCGGACCGGCCTGCGGCCGGAGTACCGGATCATCGCCGCAAGCGGACCGGATCACGAGAAGCTCTTCCGAATCGAGGTCTGGATCGACGGCCGCCCGCTCGGGGTGGGCGAAGGTCCATCACGCCGGACCGCCGAGACGGCGGCGGCGACCCGGGCCCTCGAGGAGCTCCGGCGCGAGCGCGCGGCCGCGAAGTCCGCCGCGTCAGCCTCGGGCGCCGCGTCAGCCTCGGACGAGGAGGCTGCCGCCCCGAGCGCCCCGAACGTGGCGATCGACGAGATCGCCGAAATATTCTCGGAGCCGGCTGTGGCGAGCAGGACCCGCGCGACGTCCCGACGGACCCCGGGTTGACGGCGCCGGCGCGGCTCCTCGCCCTTCGGCTCCAGGGCTTCAAGTCGTTCGCCGAGCGCACCGTGGTCGAGTTCGGTGGCGGGATCAGCGCCGTCGTCGGACCGAACGGATCGGGCAAGAGCAACCTCGCCGACGCCCTCCGCTGGTCGCTCGGCGAGCAGGGTCGGGCGCTCCGCAGCCGGAAGTCGGAGGACGTCATCTTCGCCGGCTCCGACAAGCGAGCCGCCCTCGGGATGGCCGACGTGACGCTGGTCCTCGACAACGCCGACGGTCTCCTTCCGGTCGAGTACTCCGTCCTCGAGCTCGGCCGGCGGCTCTATCGCAGCGGCGAGAACGACTACCTGCTCAACAAGCAGCGGGTGCGCCTGCGCGACCTCGTCGATCTCCTCGACGCCGCGCACCTCGCCGACAACGCGTTCCTGTTCATCGGCCAAGGCATGGTCGACCAGGCGCTCGCCCTTCGCCCCGAGGAACGTCGCCCGCTTTTCGAGGAGGTCGCCGGCGTCCGTCGCCATGAGCGGCGACGGCGCAAGGCAGAGGAGCAGCTCGTTGAGTCGGAGACGAACCTCGCCCGCGTCGAGGACATCCTCGGCGAGCTTCGGCCGCAGGCCCGCCGGCTCGCGGCTCAGGCCGAGCAGCAGGCGACGCGGTTGTCGGCCGGCGAAGAGCTGGCCGAGGCCCTCATCCTGGCGGCTCATGTTCGCTGGCACGATGCCGCTGGTCGCGCATCCGAGACCGGTACGCGACGAGACCACGAACGGGCCGAGGCGGACCGGGCAATGGCGGCACTCCAGGCCGCGGAGGAGGCGGCCGCCGCGATCGCCGCGGAGCTGGGCGAGCGCGCGGAGGCGGAGCGTCGGCGACGCGAGGCCCACGATGCCACGCGGTCGGCATTGACGGAGCTCCGACTCCGTGAGGCTCGCTTGGCCGGCGACCTCGAGGCGATCGGTCGCGACAGGTCCCGACTCGGCGATGAGCGGGCAGCGGCGGAAGCCGACCTCGCCGTTCAGCGACGGCTCCTTGCGCAGCCCGTCCCGCCACGCGATCTCGAGCTGGACGCCGCGGTCGGCGACGCCGAGCGCGCCCTCGCCGATGCCCTGGCCGAGCTCGGCTCGCTGAGGGTGGCCCGTCAGGCACGTGGCGAGGAGGCGGCCGCTCTCCGGCGGGCGACCGCGGCACGAGAGGCGGAGGGAGAAACCGCCCGGCGACGGCTCGCCGATGCGGAACGGCGCGCGGCCACCGAGCGCGAGACCGGGGACCAGGCGGCG
>Ga0307312_10001189_pt1 | contig 13120 bp, 11 predicted proteins | sample ER_DNA_202_FD_194489 | JGI IMG/M metagenome (GOLD analysis project Ga0307312, IMG submission 194489) | Bulk soil microbial communities from the East River watershed near Crested Butte, Colorado, United States - ER_DNA_202 | ecosystem: Environmental > Terrestrial > Soil > Floodplain | place...
GTGGTGAATCTGTTGGGGTCCTACTCCCATTCCTCCGGGGCCGTCTCCAGCTCTTCCAGCAGCACCAGGTAACTCACCAGCCGGTCGGCGGCGATCGCTCCCTCCGCGATGGCAGCATGGATCCGGCAGCCCGGCTCGGAGCGGTGCCGGCAGTCGTCGTACTTGCACTCGCCGAGGTAGGGTCGAAAATCCGGGAAACAGCTATCGAGCTGCTTGGGATCGATCCCCCAGAGCCCCACCTCGCTGAACCCCGGCGTGTCCACCAGGTAGCCGCCGCCGTCGAGCGGGACCATCACGGCGGAGACCGTGGTGTTCTTGCCTCGGCGCCCCTTGGCGCTGATTTCCCCGATCCGCAGTCGGAGGCCGGGCTGGACCCGGTTGAGCAGGGTCGATTTACCCGCTCCGGAAGGCCCGGTCACCACCGAAATCCGGCCCGCCAGGGCGGCGCTCAGCGCGTCGATCCCCTCGCCAGTCCGGACGCTGGTGCGGTGGACCGTGTACCCGGCTCGTCGGCACCGCTCGGTGAGGACCTCCGCGGGCGCGAGGTCCACCTTGTTCACCACGACGGACGCGGGGATCTCGTTGGCTTCGGCCACGACGAGGAGTCGGTCAATCAACTGGGGGATGGGTGGGGGGTCCGCCGCGGCGGTCACTACGAACACCTGGTCGATGTTGGCGGCGACCGGCCGTGACCCGCGACCCTCGGGAACCCGCCGCTCGAGCAGCGTAGTGCGGGTCTCGATGCCGACGATCGACTGGAGCGCGCCCGAGGGATCAGGCTCGAGGTGGACCCGGTCGCCCACTACCACCCGCGGCAGGCCGCGCTTGGCCCGGCCGGTGAGCACCGCGCGGACCTCGCCGGCCTCGGTAGCGACCCGGTAGACCGCACCGTCCCGCTCGAGCACGGTACCGGGGATCCCGGTCACCACTCCGCCGGCGCGCGGGCGATCGCTTCCTCCAGCGCCGCCTTCACATCGAACAGCGACAGGCCCTTGAGACGGTCGCCCGCCTCTTCCGAAGTCCGGCCCCAGGCGAGCGTCTCGGTCTCCAGGTGGCCGGTGGGGCGGTCGCCCGCGGGCGACCAGCGGACGAAGAGCAGCGCGGCGCCGTGGAGTCCGCGGACGTCCGGCTCGTCCTCCACGTAGATCGCCACCGAATACGCCTGTCCGTCGCTGCCGCCGAAGGCGGCGGCGCGCTCGTGCTTCTCCATGTACCCGCCCAGCGTCAGCTCGCTCACCGTCGAGGCACCGACTCCCGTACGACGTTACCCAGCAGGAAAGCGATGTTGGCGGGCCGCTCGGCCAGCCGTCGCATGAGATAAGGATACCACTGGGTCCCGAAGGGGATGTAGACTCGCTGGTTGTGCCCGGCCCGGCGGAGCCGCTCCTGCAGGTCGCGCCGGACTCCGTACAGCATCTGGAACTCATACCGCTCGGTGGAAATGCCCTGGCGCCGAACGAACTCTCGAGCGTGGCCGATGATCGCCTCGTCGTGGGTGGCGAGCCCCGGATAGTTGCCCCGCTGCAGCAGCCGTTCCATCAAGTTCAGGTAGTTCCAGTCCACCTCCGCCTTCTCGGGAAACGCGACGGCGGGGGACTCCAGGTAGGCGCCCTTGCAGAGACGCACCCGGGCGTTCATCGCGATCAGGTCCTCGACGTCGCGCTCGGAGCGGCGCAACATGGCCTGGATCACCACGCCGCAGTGCCCGGCGTAGGCACCGACCAGGCGGTTGGCGAAGAAGTCGAGCGTACGCTGGGTGTACGCCGAGCCCTCCATGTCGAGCCGCACGAATCCGCGGAGCGCCTTGGCCTTCTCCAGGATCGTCGTCATGTTGGCGGCGCAGAGCTCTTCGTCGATGTCCAGGCCCATCTGGGTCAGCTTGACCGAGACGTTCACCTCGACGCCGCTCGCCGCCATGCTGTCGAGCATCCGCAGATACTGATCCCGGGCCGTCGTCGCCTCGGCTTCCGCCGTCACACTCTCACCCAGCAGGTCGAGCGACGCCGTGATGCCCCGGTGACTCAGCGCCTTGGCGGCGTCGACGGCCTGCTCGATCGTCTCACCGGCGACGAATCGGGAGGCGAACTTGCGGGCCAGCCCGTTGCGACGCACGAAGTTGAAGACGCCCCGGCGCTCGGAGAGCCAGAGCAGTCCCTGACGCATGATCACAGTCGGCACTCCGTCGAAGCCGGTGAGGGCGACATGGCCCGCCCGAAATGGCTTCCGAAGGTAGCCGCACGGCAAGGCGGAGTGTAGAGGCGGAGCCGGGTCGCCTGAAGTCGTGAATCTTTATGCACCGGTGTGACTTACGTCACCTTGCGCTGGCCGGGTTGGGGGGTATCCTCCTGCAGCAACTCCCGCAGAGGATACCGGTCGATGACGGCACGTGGGCGACGAAGGCGCGCGGCGGCGGTCGATCCGTCCGAATCGGCCGAGGAAGCGGGGCTCCGCTATGTGAGCGACAGTACGCCCGGCATCCGCCGCCGTCGCGCCGGAAAAGGGTTCACTTATCAGGACCCCGGTGGGCGGCGGATCACCGACCGCGCGACGCTGGCCCGGATCCGCTCGCTCGCGATCCCTCCGGCGTACGCCGACGTCTGGATCTCCCCGCGACCGAACGGCCACATCCAGGCGACCGGCAGGGATGCGCGTGGCCGGAAGCAGTATCGCTATCACCCGCGATGGCGCGAGGTTCGAGACGAAACCAAATTCGGCCGCATGCTGGCGTTCAGCGAGGCGCTTCCCCGGATCCGGAAGCAGGTCGAACAGGATCTGAGCCGCCCCGGACTGCCGCGGGAGAAAGTGCTGGCGGCAGTGCTCCTGCTGCTCGAGCTCACAGGCATTCGGGTCGGCAACGACGAGTACGCTCGCACGAACCAGTCGTTCGGGCTCACCACGCTGCGGGACGATCACGTGGAGGTCTCGGGCTCGACGATGCGGTTCGAGTTCCGGGGCAAGAGCGGGAAGGTCCACCGGGTCTCACTCAATGACCGCCGTCTGGCGCGAATCGTGGCGCGTTGCCAGTCACTCCCGGGGGAGGAGCTGTTCCAGTACGTGGATGACGAGGGGGTCCACCAGACCATCGGGTCAAGCGACGTGAACAACTATCTCCGGGAGATGGCGGGCGACGAGTTCACCGCCAAAGACTTCCGGACGTGGTCCGGGACGCTGCTTGCGCTGGCAGCGTTGGAAGCAGTCGGGCCCGCACCATCGGAGCGCGAGGCCAGGTCGACCATCGTGGCCGCGATCGACCAGGTCGCCGAACAGCTCAACAACACCCGGGCGATCTGCCGGAAGTACTACGTCCACCCGGCGATCCTGGAGGCCTATCTGACGGGCACTCTGCTCCAGGCCCTGCCCAACGGCACCCAGGCGGTGGCCAACGGCCTCCGGCCGGAGGAGCGGGGACTGGTTCGGCTGCTGCGCCGGACGGGGTGATCAGGCGGAGTATCCGGTCCTGAGCCGGTCGAGCGCGCGAACCATCGTCTCCGCCTCTACCTCGAAGTGGGACCCGTACCACGCGGCGACCCCCGCCAGGAGTATGATCACCTGCGGCGAAGCGTGCATCACGCCCATGCGCTCCGCGATCTGGCGCGAAAGCGGCCTGCTCCCGACGACGTCGACCAGGAACACCGGCACGTCCCGCTGCCGCCGGAGCGCGCAGATTTCCTCGTAGGCCATGGCGCTGGTGGGACAGATCGGACTGTGCTTGTAGAGCACCGCGATGGGAGCCGCCAGGGCCTCCGCCAGCTCCGCCTCGCTGGCGACCGACCGCAGCTTCGACACGACCAAGGGCTCGCCGATGGCTACGCGAGACGCACGCGCTCGAGCAGCCGGAGGAACCGGGAATCTCCGCGCAGCGGATCGAGCATCGGCTCCACCTTGAGATAGGCGAGCCAGCCCCGACGCTCCGTGTAGGCGTGCTCGAGCCACTCGAAGGCGGCATCCGCCTCGCCCAAAGCAGTGTGCACCATCGCGAAGGCGACGGGTGAGACGTAGCGCTGCCGGGCCGTCGCCGCGAGCCCCTCGAGCACGGCGTGCGCCTCATCGATCCGGCCCCGGGTGGCCGCCACCGCTCCCAGACCTGCGGTGGCAAGCGCCGGACTCTCGGACAAGGCGATCGCCTCGCGCAAGGCGGCGGCGGCCTCATCGAACATGCGGAGCTGCAGGTAGGCGAGGCCCAGGAGGCGGTGGTTCTCTTCGGCCGTCGGATTCATCGCCAGGGCACGACGCAGCTGCTCCAGCGCTTCTTCCGGCCGACGCGCGTAGTAGAGCAACCATCCCATGCTGCGCCGGATGGAGACCGAGCCGGGGTCCAGCTCTATCGCCAGCCGTCCTTCCGCCAGCGCCGGCTCCGTCCGTCCCATCGCGATGAGGAACCAGGAGTACCACTGGCGGGCCACGGAGTAGCGCGGATTCAGCTCCAGCGCGCGCTGGAACTGCCGGCCGGCGGCGGCCCAGTCCCAATCGTAAATGAACGTCACCCAGGCAAGCGAGGTGTGGGCTTCGGCGAGGGTGTCATCCAGCGCCAGTGCCCGGCGGGCCTCGACCTTGGCCCGCTCCAGACCTTCGTGCACCGGCGCTCCGCGGTAGTCCACCTGCAGGGCGTACGAATCGGATAACCCGGTATACGCCAGAGCGTACTCGGGGTCTTCCTCGATGGCCTTCTCGAAGTACTTGATCCCCTCCGCGATCGCCGCCTGGGTCCGCCGGTTCCACCAGAACCGTCCCTTGAGGTAGTGGTTGTAGGCCCGGATGTTGGTCGTGTAGCGGACCGGCACGGGATCGGCCACGTCCCCCAGCAGGGTCGACCGCAGGGTGGTGACGATGGTCCGCGCGATCTCATCCTGGATGACGAACACGTCGGCCATCTCCCGATCGTAGCGCTCCGACCAGAGGGCTCGGCCATCGCTCACGCGGGTGAGCTGTACCGAAATGCGGAGCCGATTCCCCGACTTCCGCACCGAGCCTTCCAGCATCGAGGTGACGTTGAGCCGGGCGCCGAGGGTGCGCACGTCCTCCCGGAGCCCCTTGAGCGCGAAGACCGAGGTGCGGGAGGCCACCTGCAGCCCTTCGACCTTGGCCAGCGCGGTAATGATCTCCTCCGTCATGCCGTCGCTGAAATACTCGTTCTCCGGATCCGCGCTGGCGTTGACGAAGGGGAGCACGGCGATCGTCGGTGCCACCACCGCGGCGCCCGCCGTCACCGCCGCCACCGCTTCCGGAGCCGGGTCCACCAGGGCCGCCATGAAGTCGGCCATGGTCGGAAAGCGATCGTCCGGCGCCTTGGCCAGCGCCCGGGACAGCGCGCGCTCGATCGCCGCGGGAGCGTTGGGTCTCCGGGCCCCGACCGGTGTCGGGGTCTCGATGGCGTGGCGCGCCATGGTGGCTCGGGGGCCGGTACCCGCGAAGGGGGGCTCGCCCGCCAGCATCTCATACAGCACGCAGGCCAGGCTGTACTGGTCGCTTCTGCCGTCGATTCCCGGCTCGGCGCTCGCCTGCTCCGGACTCATGTAGGCCGGGGTGCCTACGGCGAGGCCTCGGTCGGTGACGTAGACGCTGTCTCCCGCGGCGGCCGTGAGGGCGGTGGCCACCCCGAAATCCGCCACGACGGGCTCGCCCTCCTGCAGCAGGATGTTTTCCGGCTTGATGTCGCGGTGGATCACGTTCAGGCGGTGCGCGTAGATGAGGGCGGCCCCAACCGCGCGAGTGATCCGAAGGGCGACGTCGACCGGGAGCGGCCCCTCCCGGGCGAGCCGGTCGCGGAGCGTCTCGCACCCCGCGTAGGGCATGACGAAGTAGAGCAGTCCGTCGCACTCACCCGAGTCATGCAGCGGGAGTATCTGTGGATGCGAAAGCCGGGCGGCGATCCGGATCTCCCGGAGGAACCGCTGGGGCTCGTAGGCCCCCGGGCGGGCATCCGGGCGGAGCACCTTGATCGCCACTTTCCGGGCGTGCTTCACGTCCTCCGCCAGGTAGACGGTGGCGGTTCCGCCCCGACCGATCTCCTCCTCGATCAGATAGCGGTCTTCCAGGGCTGCGCGAAGGCGATCCGTGATGTCGGGCACGTTACGGTCGAACTCCAGCCTCATCGAAAGTGTGAGCGCAAAACCGGCGTAGCTCCTCTAAGGGAATCCCTCGTCCCTCTCCGCACAAGGCGGGAGCACGCAGCAGGGTTCCTCGGACGACATGCCGAAGGCGCTGCGTGATCAGGAGGCGGACGAGGCGGATGGGGAGAGTGTTTCAGGAGGATACCAACCGGCAGGGACAAGCGGCTTACATGATTCGCGCTCAGGCCGGGAAGTACCGCTCGCCGCGACGCGCCATGTCGATCAGGCTCTCACAGGGGCCGAAGCGGCTGCCATGCTGGTCCCGGAGGTCATGAAGGATCTCCACCACGCGGGCGGCTCCGAGATCGTCGATCATGCGGAGGGGCCCGCCGCGAAAGGCCGGAAACCCGATGCCGAAAAGGGCGCCGATGTCGCCGTCCCGGGGGGTGCGGACGACGCCGTCGGCGAAGGCCATGGCCGCTTCATTGAGCATGCCGTAGACCAGCCGGCGTTCCACCCGGGTAGAGTCGGCCCCGTCCACCGGCCGCGTTCCGAGCAGGCGATACACCGACTCGTCCGGGCCCGCTTTGTGGCCTTCGCGGTAGTGGTAGAATCCCCGCCCGTTCTTCCGGCCGAGCCGGCCGGTCTCGATCATCCGGCCGATGGTCTCCCCCGGCCGCAGGCGGTCCCCGAACGCCTGATGCATTACGGCGCCGGCCTTCTGCGCCACGTCGAGTCCCACCTCGTCGAGCAGCGCCACCGGTCCCACCGGGAAGCCCCACGCGGTCATGGTGTGATCGATCAGCTCGATCGGCAGACCCTCCCGCACCAGCAGTCCGGCTTCGTTCAGGTAGGGCGACAGGATCCGGTTGACCCAGAACCCCGGATGATCGGCCACCACGATGACCGTCTTGCCCATCCGCCGGCCGAAGCGTACCGCGGTGATGATCGCCTCGGGCCCGGTGCGCTCGGTCGGGATCACCTCCAGCAGTGGCATCTTCTCGACCGGAGAGAAGAAGTGCATGCCCAGCACGCGCTCCGGGCGCGCCGCGTGCGCGGCGATGTCGCGAATGGGTATGGTCGAGGTGTTGCTCGCGAAGATGGTATCGGGCCCTCCCGCCGCCTCGACCTCCGCGAGCATCCGCCGCTTGAGCTCCAGGTCCTCGAAGACTGCCTCGATGACCAGGTCGGCCCGGGCGAAGCCGCTGTAGTCGATGCCGCCCGAGATCAACGCGCTCAGCCGCTCGAACTGGGGTCGAGTAAGTCGCCGGCGCTTGAGGCGCTGTTCCAGCACGGCCGTCGCTGCCTTGATGCCCTGGCCCACGCGCGCGAGCTCGGCATCCTTGAGCCGAGTGTCGACCTCGACGTTGAGCACCGCCGTCCCGGCGATGCCGGCGCCCATGAACCCGGCACCGACGATCCCCAGCCTTCGCACCTGCCGCGGGGCGGCGCTCCCGGCCGGAATCCCGTCGTCCTTTTTGAGCGCAGCGGTGGCGAAGAAGATCTGCACCAGCTTGCGGGAGACGTCGCCCACCGCCAGCTCCCCAAAGCTGCGGTGCTCCTCCGCCAGACCCGCCGTGATGCCATGCTCCAGGCCGATCCGCACCGCTTCGAGCGCGGCCAGCGGCGCAGGATAGTGCCCACCCGTCTTCTCCTGCACCTGTCTCGCGGCGGTTCGGTAGACCATTCGCCGGCCCGCCGCGGTACGCTCGAGCAGGAAGCCGGCGATGCCTCCCTTGAGCGCCCGTTTGGGCGGCCCTTCGCGCACCAGCCGGTCCGCCGCTGCCAATGCCGCGGCGCGGAGGATACTCTGCGGCACCAGCTCGTCGATCAATCCGAGGCGATACGCCTTCTGGCCTCGCTCGCTCTTGCCGGCCAGGATGATGTCGAGCCCCGCGCGGAGCCCGATGAGGCGGGGCAGGCGCTGGGTGCCGCCGGCGCCGGGGATCAGGCCGAGCTGCACCTCGGGCAGGCCGAGCTGGGTCTTGGAATGATCCGTGGCGACGCGATAGTGGCAGGCGAGCGCCAGCTCGAGGCCGGCGCCGAGGCAGGCGCCGTGGATCGCGGCGACGACCGGCTTCGCCAGCGTCTCGATCCGGCTCAGCATCTCCTGCCCCTCGAAGCTGAGCCGCTCCGCGGCCGACTGGGTGGTGAGCGCGGTAAACTCCTCGATGTCCGCCCCGGCGATGAAGCTGTCCGGCTTCCCCGAGAGGAGGACCGCCGCGCGGACCGCCGGGTTGTCGCGCAGGTCGATGAGCAGCGCCTCGAACTCCACCCGCACGGCGCCGTTGAGCGTGTTGACCGGCTCGCCGGGCAGATCGAAGGTGATGACCGCGATCCCGTCCTCGTTGGCGGTCGAGAAGGCGGACACTACTCGCGCTCCAGGACCATGGCGTATCCCATTCCGCCCTGGGCGCAGATCGAGATGAGCCCGAACTGGACCTCCCGCCGGCGCATCTCGTTCGCCAGAGTGGTGACCAGTCGGGCGCCGGTGGCCGCGAACGGGTGCCCGATGGCAATCGAGCCGCCCATCACGTTGGTTCGCTCCCAATCCACCTCGCCCACCGGTCCCGGGAGTCCCAGCCGCTCCGCCCACGCCGTGGAGCCCCAGGCCTGGACGTTCGAGAGCACCTGGGCCGCGAACGCCTCGTGGATCTCGACCAGTCCGAGCTCTGACCAGGGCAGGCCGGCGCGCTCGAGGGCCTGGGGCACGGCGTAGACCGGCCCCATTAACAGCTGCCAGCGAGGATCCACCGCGCTCACGGCGTAGCTCCTGAGGTACGCCAGCGGCTGGTAGCCCAGCGCGCGCGCCTTCTCCTCCGCCATGAGCAGGACCGCGGAGGCGCCGTCGGTCAGCGGCGATGAGTTCCCCGCCGTGACCGAGCCGTAGCGGCGGTCGAACACCGGCGGGAGCTTCGCCAGCGCCTCGAGCGAGGCCTCTTCCCGGATTCCGTTGTCGGCCGCCACGATCGCGTCCATCTGCGGGCCGCCGAACCAGGGCGTGACCTCGGCCGTGAGCCGGCCGTCCCGGGTGCCAGCGGCCGCCCGCTGGTGGCTGGTCAGGGCCAGACGGTCCTGCGCCTCCCGACTGATGCCGTTCTCCTTGGCCATCTTCTCGGCCGACTGACCCATGCTCTCGCCGGTCGAGGGCTCCGCGATGGCCGGTGTCAGCGGAATGAGGTCGCGCGGGCGCACCCGGCCGAGGGCGGCGACGCGGGCGCCGAACGATCGCGCCTTTCCGGCTTCGACCAGGATGCGGCTCATCCGGCGGGAATGCAGGATCGGGATGTCCGAGAGCGATTCGACGCCGCCCGCGAGCACCACGTCGGCATGGCCCAGGACGATCTGATCGGCGGCGTTGCTGATCGCCTGGGCGGCGGAGGCGCAGGCGCGGTTGAGGGTGTAGGCGGGCACGCTGGGGAGCAGCTGCGGAAGCAGGCTCACCTCCCGGGCGACATTGGGCGTGAGCACCGAGGCGACCACCTGACTGAAGATGACCTGGTCGATCTCCCGGCCGTCGAGGTTCGTGCGGTAGAGCAGCTCCCGGGCGACGTGCCGGGCCAGGGCCACCGCAGGCACGTCGCGGAAGGCGGTCCCGCTCTTGGCGAAGGGAGTACGCAGACCGGCGACGATCGCGACCCGCCGATCCGATCGAACGTCCGGCATGTTGCCTCGGGATGAAGATCGGTCGATACTTTACGACGACTTCCGGGCCACGACGCTCGCCAGTGCCCGCCACCGCTCAGCGTCGATCGGCTCCAACACCTCGCGCCCGTGCAGGATCCGCAGCGGGCTCACGAGCCCCGCCAGCTCGCCTGGGCGGAGGAGATGATCGTCCGAGGTGGGGCCCCAGCCGAGCTCGCGCTGGAGGGTGAGGAACGTCTCCATTATCAGCAGACCGCCGGGAGCCACCAGATCGCGAACGTGGGGCATCCGTGCCCGGTCAAGATAATTGAAAATCAGAATCGCATCAAAACTGCCGAAGTCGGGCCACGCTCCCTCGAGGTCCACGATGCGCCACTCGATCGAGAGGCCTTGCGCCTCCGCCAGCTCGCGCGCCGTGGCGATCCGGGTCTCGTCCCGGTCCACCCCGGTGACGTGCGCGCCCGACACCGCCGCGGCCAGGCTGTGCCGACCTTCGCCGCAAGCCAGGTCGAGCACCCGCGCGCCGGGGCCGAGCCGATGAGCGTGCCAGAGAAACCAGGTGCTGGGCCGGGGCATCCGCGAGACGGGCGGCAGGGTCACGGGGGGCGTTCCTCAGAGCGGGCGACGATGGAGCAGCTCACCGCGCAACCGGCCGACGTGCTGGTGATCGGTGGCGGAATTACCGGGGCGGGCGTGGCACGGGACGCGGCCATGCGGGGGCTCCACACCGTGCTGGTCGAGCAGAATGATCTCGGATCCGGCACCAGCTCGCGCTCGAGTCGGCTCATTCACGGCGGCCTGCGCTACCTCGAGACCGGCGACCTTCGCCTGGTGCTCGAGGCCAACCGGGAGCGCCGGATCCTGCTCCGCATCGCGCCGCACCTGGTCTGGCCGCTCCCCTTCATCTTCCCGCTGCATCGCGGCGACCGCCTCTCGCCCTGGCGCCTGGCCGCCGGCATGTGGCTCTACGATGCCCTGGCGCTGTTCCGCAATGTGCGAGGGCACCGCATGCTGGGCAAGCGGGCGCTGCTCGAGGCGGAGCCGATGCTGCGGGAGCGCGGCCTCCTGGGTGGCGCCCGGTTCTACGACGCGCAGTGCGACGATGCCCGCCTGGTGCTCGCCACCGCGCGCTCCGCCATCCATCACGGCGCCCTGGTGGCCAACTACACCGCCGTCCGCATACTCGAGCGCACCGCGGGGCGGGTCGTCGGCGCCCAGCTGGAGGACCTGCTCACCGGGGAGCGGGGCGTGATCCGCGCGAGCGTGGTGGTGAACGCCACCGGGCCATGGGCGGATCGGGTGCGGACCCTGGAAGACGGCGGGGCCGCTCCCCTGCTCCAGGTCACCAAGGGAATCCACATCGTAGTGGAGCGCGCCCGGCTCGACCACCGCGACGCGATCATCTTCACCAGCCCGATCGACGGCCGGGTCCTCTTCATTCTCCCCTGGCGGGACCTCTCCTATATCGGGACGACCGATACCGACACCAGCGAGCCCCCCGAAGGATTGACGATCTCCCCCGACGACGTGGTCTATCTGCTTCGCTCGGCTAACGCCCGCTTCCCCAATGCACGCCTGGGGGTGGAGGACGTGCGTGCCTCGTGGGCGGGGCTCCGGCCGCTGATCATCGACCGCGAGCGGCGGACCGCGTCGAGCCGCTCCCGGGAACACCTGATCGTCCAGGGCTCCGGAGGGATGCTGACCGTGGTGGGCGGGAAGCTCACCACCTACCGCTCCATGGCCCGGGAGGTCGTGGACCGGGCGGTGCGCGAGCTCCGCTTCCGCGACGGGCGGCCGCGGCCCACCGATTCACGCACCGACCTGGAGCCGCTCCCCGGCGGCGAGGCGGCGGACCTGAGCTCGTTTCGGGAGGGTGGTCTCGACCTCGGCGTCACCCCGGAGAGCGTGGACCACCTGCTGCGGCACTACGGCACCGAGTCGGCCGGCATCTACAACCTCGGGGCCAGCGAACGGCCGTTGCTTCGGCGGCTCGCTCCGCCCCATCCGGCGATCGAGGCTGAAGTGATCCACGCGGTGCGCCGCGAGCTGGCGCAGACCGTGGAGGACATCATGGTCCGGCGCACCCACCTGTACTACGAGGCCCCGCAGCACGGGGTGCCGGCGGCCCGCCGGGTGGCGGAGCTGATGGGACGAGAGCGCTCCTGGCACGAGGGGCGAATCGAGGCGGAGGTGGCGCGCTATCTGGAGTTCGCCGCGCGGTGAGCGTCCGCCGGCTGGCCGGGATCCCCGGCTTCGCCATCGACGAAGTCGCCGCGCGAGCCGGCGCCGATCCCCAGGTTCTCCGGCTGGAGAACCTCGACACCGACCTTCCTCCGCCGGCCGTGGCCGTCGCCGCCACCCGGGCGGCGGTGGGCACCGACGCCGCCAACAGCTATCTCCCCTTCATCGGCACCATCGAGCTCCGCACGGCGGTGGCGGCGCACCTCGATCGGCAGACCGGCCGGGCGTACGACCCGGACCGCGAGGTCGTGATCACGGCGGGCGGGACCGAGGGGATGCTGGACGCGCTGCTCGCCCTCACCGACCCGGGGGACGAGGTGATTCTCACCGATCCTACCTACGCAGGAATGATCAACCGCGTGCGCCTGGCAGGCGGCGTCCCCCGGCTGGTCCCCTTGGTCCAAGGAGTCGGCGAATGGCGCCTGGATCTCGACGCACTGCGCGATGCGGCCTCTCCGCGGACCCGGGTGGTGTTCCTGATGAACCCGTCCATGCCCTCGGGTGCGGTGCTCGACCGCACGGAGTGGGACGCGGTCGCCGAGCTGTGTCGGGCCCGTGACTGCTGGCTGCTCTACAACGCGGCGATGGAGCGGATCCTGTTCGACGGACGGGGGGCGATTCACCCCGCAGCCCTCCCCGGGATGGCGGAGCGGACCATCGTGGTCGGCTCGGTGTCGAAGGAGTACCGCATGATCGGCTGGCGGGTGGGCTGGGTGGCGGGACCGGAAGCGATCCTGGCTGACATCGCCCGGGTCCACCTGTACAACGTGGTGAGTCCCCCGGGTATCGCGCAGTCGGGGGCGGCCGCGGCGCTCAATGCGCCGCCCGCAGACTTCGCCGCCGCGGTCGCCGAATGGGAGTGGCGGCGCGACGCGGTTCTGCTCTCCCTCAGCGGGTTCCCACTCATGCGCGCGGCCGGAGGCTGGTCGATGCTCCTCGACGTCCGGGTCATGGGCCACGATTCCTTTACGGCGTCGCGGCTGCTGCTGGATCGGGGCCGCGTGGCGGCGACCCCGATGCGGGACTGGGGCGAGGTGAATGGCGACCGCTTCGTCCGCCTGGTCTTCAGCAACGAGCCGGTCGCCCGGCTGGCGGAGCTGGGCGACCGGCTGAGGCAAGCCTTTTGAGCAGCTCCTACCGCACCACGATCCGGCCGGTCATGGCGGTGCCGTGGATGGAGCAGT
>Ga0307312_10001191_pt1 | contig 13109 bp, 12 predicted proteins | sample ER_DNA_202_FD_194489 | JGI IMG/M metagenome (GOLD analysis project Ga0307312, IMG submission 194489) | Bulk soil microbial communities from the East River watershed near Crested Butte, Colorado, United States - ER_DNA_202 | ecosystem: Environmental > Terrestrial > Soil > Floodplain | place...
CCAGGCGCCACACTCGTTCCATTTCCGCCTCCGCATCCTGCTGCGAGCACTGCCAGCGCACCGACCACGACGGCGAACGTCAAGACCTTCATCACGCCTCCGATCCTCATTTGCCGCTTTGACGGCATTCGAGGTCGGGAAGTTCCCGGAGCGCTTAGCGCGCGGCGGGCTTGAGGGCAGAGCCGATGCGTTCCACGCGCACCGCAGACGTCTTGTACTCCGGCGTGCCGATGAGCGGGTCGCCGACGTCGTGCGTCAGCCAGTTCACCTTCGCTTGCACAAAGTGGAGCGCCATCCAGACCAGACCGGGGTAGACGCGCTCACCGATCGCAGCACGCGCCTCGAGCTCGCCGCGGCGCGAGACGAGCCGCACCCAGTCGCCGTCCTCGATCCCGAGATTCGCCGCGTCCTCTGCGCTGATCTCGACGAAGGGATCTTCCTGCTTCTGGACGACGCCTGCCTCCCGCATCGTCATCGTTGCCGAGTTGTAGTGGTAGAGCGTGCGCCCCGTCGAAAGGACGAACGGATACTCCGAGTCCGGCTGCTCGATCGGCGGCTGGTATTCGACGGGATAGAACTTCCCCTTCCCGTTCGGACGTGAGGGGCTCGGCGAGTGCAGATATGGGGTTCCGGGGTGGTCGCGGTCGAGGCACGGCCACTGGAGCCCGACTTCCTCGATCCGGTCGTAACGGATGCCGGACCAGAAGGGCGCGAGGTCGGCGAACTCGTTCCAGGCGTCCTCGGCGGAGGCGTACTCCGGCCAATCGGCGCCGAGCGCCTTGGCGAAGTCGACGACGATCTGCCAGTCCTCGCGCGCTTCGCCCGGGCACGGAACCGCCTTGCGGACTCGGTTCACGCGCCGCTCTGTGTTCGTAAAGGTCCCCTCCTTCTCGGCGAAGCTGGAGGCTGGGAAGACGACGTCCGCGTGCTGTGAGCTCGTTTCGTTCAGGAAGAGATCCTGTGAAACGAGGAAGTCCAGGTGTCCCAGCCCTTCCTCGACGTGGTGTGCATTCGGCTCGGTCTGTGCGGGGTTCTCACCAACGAGGTAGAGAGCCCGGATCCGGCCGTCGTGGAGCCCCGACATCATCTGGTCGAGCCGGTAGCCGATCTTCTCCGGCACCTCGACGCCCCACGCTTCGGCGAACTTCTCGCGGATCTCCGGATCGTCGGCGGGCTGGTAGCCCGGGAGATAGGCCGGGTTGGCGCCGGCGTCGTTCAGGCCCTGAACGTTGTTCTGGCCCCGGAGGGCGTTCAGCCCAGTCGACTCATAGCCCAGATGGCCGGTCATGAGGACGAGGTTCGAGAGCGACCAGATGTTGTCGACCCCACAGGCATGCTCGGTGATCCCGAGCGTGTAGAAGATCGCGGCGTGCTTCTCCGCGGCGTATTCACGCGCGGTGGCGATGATGTCGGCGGCCGGGACGCCCGTGACCTTCTCGGCCTCTTCGGGCGTGTAGCGCTTGACGACGTCCGCGACGGCCTCGAAGCCCTCCGTGTGCTCACGGATGTAGTCCTCGTTCTGCAGCCCCTCCTCGAGGATGACGTGCATGATCGCGTTCAGGAGCCAGACGTCCGAGCCGGGTCGCAGTTGGAGATGGCGCTTGGCTAGCTTCGTCAGCCAGATCTTGCGCGGGTCGGCGACGACAAGGGTCGCGCCGTTACGGGCGGCCTTCTTCATCCGCAACGCCAGCACCGGGTGCGCCTCGGTGGTGTTGGAGCCGATGACGAGGATGAAGCGGGCGTTCTCGATCTCGGGGATCGAGTTGGTGGTGGCTCCTCTGCCTAACGACCTGACCAGGCCGTAGAGGGTCGGAGCGTGTCAGGTGGCTTCGCAGGAGTGGATCGAGTTCGTGCCGACCACCGTGCGCGCGAGCTTCTGGATGAGGAAGTTCTCCTCCATCGTCAGGCGAGCCGAGGCGAGGAAGCCGATCGACTGCGCGCCGTGCTCGGCCTTTATCCGGTTCAGTCCGTCAGCCGCGACCTGGAGCGCGTGGTCCCAGCTGGTCGGATGCAGCTCTCCGTCCTCGCCGCGGACGAGTGGCTCCGTGAGCCTGTCCGGGTGATGGACGAAGTTGAAGGCGAAGCGGCCCTTGACGCAGAGGTTGCCCTCGTTGGAGACGTAGGTCGGGTCTGACGTGATCTTCTTGATCCGGTTCGTCTCGGGATCGACGTTGATGTCGATCTGGCACCCGACGCCGCAAAACGTGCACGTGGACTTGACCTTCTTGAGCGCCGGCTCCGGCCGTTCGGTGCCCTCCTCGAACTTCTCGTAGATCGCTCCTGTCGGGCAGACGCCCAGGCAGCCGCCGCAGAGCTCGCATTCCGTGTCGAGCCATGAGAGCCCCCACGTGGGGACGACGCGCGCGTCCGGCCCTCGTCCCTCGAGGGAGAGCGCCGAGCACTGCATCACCTCCTGGGTGTAGCGGACGCAGCGCGCGCAGAGGATGCACGCGTCGGGGTCGTAGCCCATGAGCGTGTTGCGGTCGTCGTAGGGCTCCCGCTTCGCGTCCGGGAGCATGAAGGGGGCCTCGGCACCGATGTCCCCGGCGAGGTCCGTCAGCTCGTTCGGGCGACCGCCGGGATCAGGGTTCATGTGCTCCGCGAGGAGCATCTCCGTGAGCGTGCGTTGGTATTGCGGCACGGACGAGTTCGTCGACACGACCATCCCCTCGGCGACCCGGGTCGCGCAGGCAGGGAGCGGCCGTGGGGAGCCCTCGACGCCGACGACACACATCCGGCAACCCCCGTAAGGGTCGAGCTTGTCGTCGTGGCAGAGAGTGGGGATGAAGACTCCGTGGCGGGCGGCCGCGTGGACGAGGAGCTCGCCCTCGGGTGCGCTGACCTCTTTCCCGTCCAGACTGAACTTGATCACGGGCGGCTCATGGTAGTGGGCTCGCCGAGCGGAGCGAACAGCTCCGGCCAATGCCGGAAGGCGTTCCGCATCGGGAACGGCGCTCCCTGGCCGAGACCGCAGATCGAGGTGGCGACCATCGCGTCGAGCCACTCCTCCACCTGCGTGCGCGGCATGGCCGAGCGGCCGTGCTCGAGCTCCTCGAGAAGATGGTGCATGCCGCGGTTCCCGATGCGGCACGGCGTGCACTTCTGGCACGACTCCTCGGCGAAGAACCGCATGGTCTCCGTGAGAAGTCGAAGTGGCGAATAGCTCTCGGGGAAGACCTGAAGGCCGGCCGAGCCCGGCCCGGCGCCCCATTCGCGCAGGGACTCGCGCGTCAGAGAAACGTCGACCGCCTCCGGCGGCAGGATCCCACTCGCTGCGCCCCCCGGAACGATGGCCGAGATGGACCCAGTGGCTCCCCCGGCATGGTCGTCGATCAGCTGGCGCGGGGTGACGTCGAGAGGCGCCTCGTAGCAGCCGGGCTCGCGTACAGCACCGGAGACCGACCACAGGCGCACACGAGGCCAGGCCTCGCCTCCTCCCCGCAAGATCGCCGGGATGTGCGCGAGCGTCTCGACATTGTTGATGAGGGTCGGTCGGCCGAGGTAGCCGAACTGGCTGGGAAACGGCGGCTTCAGACGCGGCATCCCGCGGCGACCCTCCATGGACTCGAGCATCGCCGTCTCCTCGCCGCAGATATAGGCGCCGGCGCCGACGACGAGCTCGAGCGAGCGACCGTCGAGAAAGCCGGCAGACCGGAATTCCTCGATGGCCGCGGTGAGGCGCTGACGGGCCGTCGCATATTCCTCGCGCAGGTAGATGAAACCCTCGCTTGCGTCGGCGAAATGCATCGCGATCAGCGTCCCCTCGAGCATGAGGTGAGGGCGGAGCTCCATCACGTAGCGATCCTTGATCGTCCCGGGCTCGCCCTCGTCCGCGTTGACCACGACGTACCGAGGCCCCGGCTCCTTTCCGACCGACTCCCACTTCACGCTCGTGGGAAAGCCCGCTCCTCCATAACCGGAGAGCTCGGCGGCCTTCAGCTCCTGGACGATCTTGTCCTTCGCCGGTAGGGCGCGCAGAACGGCCAAGCCGCCGCGACGCTCGTAGTCGGAAATCGTCTCGTCCCGCTCGGCGAGGCCCGTGGACGGTCCGTCGTTCGCGCGATGAGTGACGTCGGGCTCGACGCGATCGCCGCGCATCAGCACCGGCGCCAGGTCACAGTGCCCAAGGCATTCGACCCCGAGGACTGGCACCCCGTTCGCGTGCTCTTGCTCCCTTGCCAGGAGCTCCTTTGCTCCCAGGCAGTCGCAGACAGGCCCGACACAGACCCGGACGGCATCCACGGGCACCTCGAGGAATGAATAGAAAGAGATGACTTCGTGCACCTCTCCCTGACGGAGGTTCATGTGGTCGGCGAGCGCGTCCGAAAGCTCGGGGGTAAGGGGCCCCACCTCGCGGCGGATGCGCCCAAGGTTGTCCAGGAGCCGCGTGCGCTCCTTCGGCAGCTCCGTGAGGAGCTCGGTGAGCCGGAGGACGTCGATGCCGCTGATCATATGCGTCGCCAGCCCTTGCCTTATGGCAAAAACTGACTCACAGTGAGAGTCCGTGGACACCCAGAAGGGTGATAAGGGGGTTGCTTGGCCGTAAGTCCCACACTGGTCTCTACCCGGAGTCAAGCGCGCGCCGCCGAGCCGGCCGCAGAGAGCGCCGGCGACCTTTACGAGCGCTACTACGACCGGATCTACGGCTACTGCCTCTACCAGGTCGGCAGCCGTGAGGAAGCCGAGGACGTCGCCCAGACGACCTTCATGTTGGCGTTCAGAGGGCTGCGCCGGGGCATCGTCCCCCGCGCGGAAGCCAGCTGGCTCTTCACGATCGCTCAGAACGCCTGTCGCGCCCGCCACCGCACCCGCGGCCGCAGGCGCGAGCGCGAGGTGTTGAGCGATCCCATGCTGATGGCCGACATGTCTCCGGCCCGAGAGGTGGAGAGCGAGGACCTCATGGGCCTCGAGGAGGCGCTTGCGCGCATGCCGGAGCTCCAGCGACGCGCGATTCTCCTCCGCGAATGGCGCGGCTTCTCCTACAAGGAGATCGCCGAGGAGCTCGAGCTGAGCGGCGCCGCCGTCGAGACTCTCATCTTTCGCGCCCGACGCTCGCTCGCCGAGCTTCTGGCCGGAAAACCCGCCCCCAAGCGCTCGCGGGCACTTGCATTCGACTTTGGCTCCATGGCAGCGGCCCTCAAGTCGCTCTTCGGCGCAGGTTCGGCTGCCAAGGTTGCTGCCGGCGTGGCCGCGATCGTCGCCGCCACGACCCTCGCAGGCTCGACCGAGCAGCCTGCGACCAAAGCCGACGCCACGGTAACCCCTGCCTTGCCGACCCGGGTCGTGCATTCGCAGCCCCAGGCCACGAATGGTGTCTCGTCGCACTCGAAGAAGGCGTTCCCGAAGTCCAGCACCGCGGTCAAGCATCCATCGACAAGCTCTCCGATTCCGGGTCAGCCGGGGGGGACCGTCCGCAACGCGGTCGACCAGGCCACAGACTCACTTCCTGTCGCGCCGGAGGTCGTCGGGACGCTCCCGGTCGGCACGGCGACCGCCGTCGTCGACGACGCGCTGGACACTGCTGCGGGCGCTTTGGCACCCGTGGCGAACGCGCTGCCCTAAGGCCCCGGATTCAGGGTCCCCCGAAGGGGGGAACCGGCGCAAGTTTTTCCCCGCCGGGAACTCCTTGAAGACATGACAACACGTGTCCTCATCGCCGACGACCAGTTTCTCTTCGCAGAAGCCCTCGCAGCCCTGCTCGAATCGGACGATCGCATCGAAGTCGTCGGGATCGCGGCCAACGGAGCCGAGGCAGTCGATTTCGCGCGCAAGCTCGAGCCCGACCTCGTGCTCATGGACATCCGGATGCCGTTGATGACCGGCGTCGAGGCCACAGAGCGAATTCTTGCCTGGCTTCCCGAGACGAACGTCATCGTCCTGACCGCGCACGGCACGCCGGCCGAGGTCGAGCAGGCGATCATGGCCGGCGCGGACGGGTGCATCACCAAGGATGATCTGGGTTTGGGGCTCGTTGAGACCGTTGCCGCCTATGGCGGCGCGGAGACTCGAGAACTGGCTGCAAGTTTTGCCGGCGCCGGGCTTCCTTGAAGATAAGAAGCTCCGTCGAGGACTTGGAAATCGCCTAGAGCTTCCCCATAGAGGAGCGGCACCACTCCCAAGTCGTTCCTCGTCTCTCTCTCCCCGGAGGCGGTCATAGCTCCCGACCGCCTCCTCCCTTTTAAGGCTCCTCGTTGCCGTACCCCGGCGATGAGGCCTACCTTGAAACGGGCTCTAGGGAAGCGTAGGAAGCGTGACGGTCGGGAGGGTCACGCCGCCGGTGCCGGGAAGGGTAACGGTGCCCTGGGGCACGGTCGGCGTCCCACCCGTTAGGTCGACGTTCGGTTTGTCGACGGTCACCGTGCCGACGACGGGGAGATCCGCCTGCAGAAGCGGGTCGGACTTGTTGCCGGAGGATGGAGGCTTGGGATGCCGCTTGGAGCCGGTGCCTCCCTGATCCGTAGCACCCGCGACGCCCCTGTCTCCTGGCGAAATGGCTGCCGTTCCCTGTGCCGCGGCCTTGCGCGGCAGCGAACCCAGTTCACCACGGTCGAAACTGACCGTCGTTCCGACAAGCTCGTTCGCATTGGCGGGGTCGGCGGTCGAAGACGAACGGAAGGGCAGACCCTCCGATCCGCTCACTGCGAACCAGACGGCGAGGGCGACTGCGGCCAGTGCGATGAGGTCGCGGCCGCCGAAACGCCGGTGGGGTCGTCCGTTCAGCGTGTCAGGGACCGGAACCGACAACGCCCAGTCATGCACGGGCGGGGGCTGGAAGCTCACGGTCGGCTTGACCGATGGTACGGCGGCGGGAGGGCCGAGGAGCTGCTCCTCGGACGGGCGGCCTGTCCAGCGCAGGTGCTTCGACTCCTGGATCTCGCGGGGACTCTCCATTTCAAACTCCTCGTGAGGCAGCGGGGGGTGGGTAGTGACTTAAGTCGGCGACGAGCCCGAGCACCGTGAGACTCGGGCCTAACTCGTTCGGGTGATTCGTCGCTAGGCTCTGACGACAATGGTCGTCCCCCCGCAGTCGGCGGCGCGCGTCCAGGTGCTGCGTCTGCCTACGGGCGCTTCGGAACAGGACGAACTGGCCGTAGAAGAGCCACTCGAGATCCGCCTCGGCGGCGAGCCGATCGCCGTGACCATGCGCACGCCGGGCCACGACGAAGAGCTGGCCATCGGGTTTCTTCATTCCGAGGGCGTCCGGGTGACGAGCGCGTATCTCCCGACCGATCTGGCCGCTAACACGATCGACACCCGCGCCGAGGATTTCGACCTGGAGCGCCTGAGCCGCAACTTCTACACCTCGTCTTCCTGCGGTGTGTGCGGGAAAGGTGCGCTCGAGGCGGTTGCCGTCGATGCTCCGCGTGTGACCAGCGAGATCACGGTCTCGGCGGACCTCGTGTTTCAGCTGCCGGATCGCCTGCGCGAGGCGCAACCCACCTTCGCGGTGACGGGCGGCCTGCACGCGACGGGTCTCTTCGACCTGGAAGGCAATCTCCTTTGTGTCCGCGAGGACGTCGGCCGCCACAACGCTATGGACAAGGTCATCGGGTGGGCGCATCTCGCCAGCCGGCTGCCGCTGGCGAGCGAGATCCTCTGCGTGAGCGGGCGACTCTCGTTTGAGCTCGTCCAGAAGGCCGCCGTCGCCGGTTGCCCCGTCATGGTGGCCGTCGGGGCACCGTCGTCGCTTGCTGTCGAGCTCGCACAGGACCGGGGAGTGACGCTCTGCGGGTTCGTCCGGGATGGTCGCGTGAACGTGTACTCGGAGCCGTGGCGGATTACGACCTGACCGGCGTCCTTCTCGTCGGGGGCGCGAGCCAGCGCTTCGGTTCGCCCAAGGCGCTGGCGCGCTTCGGCGGAGAGATGCTGGCGGTACGCGCGCACCGGGTACTCGAGGACGCGTGCCGGAGAGTTCTCGTCGTGGGGAAGCATTCCGACGCGCTTCCGCTTCCCTTTCCGGTCCTCGACGACGGTTCCGACGAACGGGCCGCCATCGTCGGGGTTGCGGCGGGTCTCCGTTTCGCGAAGGCCGAGGTCTGCGTGGTTCTCCCCACGGACATGCCTCTCGTATCGCCGGGCCTCTTGCAGTCGCTTGTGCGGGCGCTCGAGGGCGCTGACGTGGCGGTCGTCCAGACAGGTCCGCTCCCCGGCGCGTACCGCCGCTCGGCGCTCCTTGTGCTCGAGCGGCGGATCGCGGCTGGACAGCTGGGCCTGAGTGACGCGTTGGGAGAGCTCGAAGTGCGAGTCGTCCGCGCCGATCCAGACCTCCTGCACAACATCAACACGCCCGAAGAGCTTCGCGGCCAATCATCCGCTTAGGGTCGTTGCATTCCGCTCAAGTGACTGGGAAGATCGGCCTCCTGCGCCCCGTCGAGAGGACGGGGTCGCAACGCGCCCGAGTGGCGCAAGAAGGGAGGCCGAATGGAAGAGGTCAGTACCAGGGCCAAGCTGGTTGACTCGGGCGTCGAGCCAACGCTCATGATCACCGTCCCGCGCACCGAGGTCGAAGAGGCCTTGGAAGCCGAGGACGGCGAAGCTGAGCTCCTGCTCGACGTAGTCCGTTCTTCGAACGGGCACCTCGAGCAGCGGCGTGTCGCGGTCGAGTGGGAGCGGGCCGATCTCGAGAAGCTCATTCGCGAATCGAGCGGCGAGCGGGTGACTCTGATCATCGACCCGGACTCGCTCCAGGCGGCCTTCGACACGGACGTTGAGGCACACGGCATGCGCGAGGCGGCGGTCGCCCTGTCGATCGTCGTCGCCACCGCGGGAGCCGCCGTCGGCGGCGCCAAGGCGGGCGTCGATCAGTTAGGCGGGTCGGCGGTACGCGGCAGTTCAGATGCCTACGCCTCGATCGAGAACGTTCGCGCCGGCGCGCCCTCCCAGGGCGCGTCTGCCGACATCGAGAACGTCCGTGCCGGACAGCCGGCGCCGGAAGCGGCACCGGATGCCTACGCCGGAATCGAGAACGTTCGCGCTGGCGCGTCTTCGCAGGGCGCGTCTGCAGACATCGAGAACGTCCGTGCCGGGCAACCGGCCCCGGAAGCGGCACCGGATGCCTACGCCGGAATCGAGAACGTCCGAACCGGCGCTCCGGCATCGCCGGATCCGTATGCCGGAATCGAGAACGCCCGCGCCGTCCAAACCGCGCCAGAGGCCGGTGGCGGTGGAGTGGGCATCTCGGCTCCCAGTCCCGGCGAAGCGGCCGGGCTCGCGGGAGCAGCCGCCGCCCTGACGATCGCGGGCGCCGCGTTCGCGCTACGCAGGCGGCGTCAGCCCGGGATCGCCTAGGAGACGATCCACAACAGCCGACGCGGGCCGGGCACAGAGGACCCGGCCCGCGTCACCCAGCTAAGGGCCCGTCAAGGCGAGGCCGTGCGGCGATACCACCTGCGCACGGTCGGCACCGGTGCCGATCATCGTCACGTCGAGCTCGAGCGCGGACTCGACGAAGGCGACGTAGCGCCGCGCGGCGGGCGGAAGCCCGTTCTCGAGCGGCTCGCGCCAGCCGGGGAGAGTCTCGTAGATTGGCTCCGCGTGGTGAAAGTCGCTCTGGTGGGCTGGAAACTCATCCGTTTCCGTTCCGTCCGGGAGCCGGTAGCGGACACAGACCGGAATCTCGGCGAAGTCGGAGAGCACGTCGAGCTTTGTGAGCGCGAGGGCGGTCATCCCGTTCACCCGCGCGGCGAAGCGGAGCCCGACGATGTCCAGCCAGCCACAACGGCGCTCTCGGCCCGTTGTCGTCCCGTACTCCTCACCAAGCTCCCGGACGCGTGCCTGGTCAGGACCTTCGATCTCTGTTGGGAACGGGCCCTCGCCGACGCGTGTCACGTAGGCCTTGGCGACACCGAGGACGCTGTCGATGCGCGTCGGCCCGATGCCGATACCGGTGGCGGCTGCACCTGCGATTGGGTTCGAGGACGTGACGAACGGATACGTGCCGTGGTCGAGATCGAGCAGCGTGCCCTGCGCCCCTTCGAGCAAGACGCGGTCGCCGCGCCGAAGGGCCTGGTCGACGAGCAGGGATGTGTCCGCGATGTACGGTCGCAACCGGGCCGCGTAGGTCTCCATCTCGTCGGCGAGCGTCTCCGCGTCGAGCGGCTCCACGCCATGGATGCGCTCGAGCAGCAGGTTCTTCTCCGCGAGCGCCGTCTCGAACTTCTGCCGGAGGATCTTGGGGTCGAGAACGTCCTGGACCCTGATTCCCAGACGAGCCGCCTTGTCCGCATACGCCGGGCCGATGCCCCGCTTCGTGGTGCCGATCTGCAGCCTTCCGAGGTGGCGCTCGCTGGCCGAGTCGATCGCAACGTGCCACGGCATGATCAGGTGCGCGTTCCCGGAGATGCGCAGGCCCGCAGTCGTGATCCCGCGCGACTCGAGCTCGTCGAGTTCGCGTACGAGGAGCTCGGGGCCGACGACACAACCGGCGCCGACGACGCAGACCTTCCCGCCATAGAGGATCCCCGACGGCACGTGATGGAGCTTGAAGGTCTCGCCGTCGCGCACGATCGTGTGGCCGGCATTGGGACCGCCCTGATACCTGCAGACGACGTCGGAGCTCTCCGCGAGCAGGTCGACGATCTTGCCCTTCCCCTCGTCGCCCCACTGCGCGCCCACTATTACGGTGGCAGGCATCGCCGTCCCAGCTTAGTGCGCGGACAGGCGAGAGCGCTCGGCTGCGGCGGAGAGGAGCTCCAGATCCCGCGCCAGGCGGGCGTGCACCACCTCGCGCAGGGCGGACGTATCGCAATCCGCCTCGGTTGGGTCGGACGAGCGAGGCGCAAGTTCCTGTTCGACCTCGCCGAGCCTTTGGGCGAGGAGCACGAAGTCACGGTCGGACACCACATGACGGCCGAGCCGGAGGACGCCATGATCCGGGCTCCGGCGAACGTCGTCCCGCGGGGCCGGGGCCCGATGCCGCTGATGAGAAGGCGCCCAGCTCGCCATCAAGCCGCCAGATCGGCGAACTTCGCGTAGCGGCGCAGGAACGACAGTTTGACCGTGTCTGTCGGACCGTTCCTGTGCTTGGCGATGTGGACCTCGGCGAGACCCTGCTGGTCGGATTCGTCGTCGTAGTACTCGTCCCGGTAGATGAAGACGACGATGTCGGCGTCCTGCTCCAGGCTTCCCGATTCGCGGAGGTCGGAGAGGATCGGGCGCTTGTCGTGGCGCTGTTCAACGGCCCGGGAAAGCTGTGACAGCGCGAGAATGGGGACGTCGAGGTCGCGGGCCAGCACCTTGAGCGAACGTGAGATCTGCGAGACCTCCTGGACGCGGTTCTCGGCGTTCGTCCCGGACGTCATGAGCTGGAGGTAGTCGACGAGAATGAGGCCCAGCTCCGGGTGCTTCGCCTTGAGGCGCCTCGCCTTGGAGCGAATCTCCATCATCGTGATCGAGCCCGTGTCGTCCACGTAGATGGGCGCCTTCGCGAGCTTGTCGCAGGCCGCAGTCAGGCGTGGCCAGTCGTCGGCCGCGAGCTTGCCGGTCCGCAGGCGCTGCGACTCGACCTTCGCCTCGCTGCACATGAGACGCTGCGTCACCTCCGACTTCGACATCTCGAGGGTGAAGAGGGCGACGGGGACCCCCTTGCGCACGCCCAGGTTTGCTGCGATGCAGAGGCCCAGCGCCGACTTCCCCATGCTCGGGCGCGCGGCGACGATGATCAGATTCCCTTCCTGGAAGCCGGACGTGATCCGGTCGAGATCGCGGAAGCCCGACGGCACGCCCGTGACGTCTGCCCCCGACTCGTACAGCGCCGTGATCCGCTCGAAGCTCTCTTTCAGAAGCTCCTCGATGTGGCTGAACTCACCGCGAGTCCGCTGCTGGGAGAGGTCGAACACGATCTGCTCGGCCTGATCGACCAGCTCGGTCGTCTCACCGGGCCGCTCCCAGCCGAGCCGCGAGATTTCGCCGCCGGCGCGAATGAGTCCTCGGAGCGTGGCGGTCTCGCGGACGATGCGTGCGTAGTGTCCGGCATTGGCCGTGGCGGGAACCGTGGCTGCGAGCTCCTGGATGCGGACCTTGCCGCCGACGTCCTCGATCTCACCGCGCTCGTCGAGCTCATCGGCGAGGGTGATCGCGTCGACGGGCTCGCCTTTCACATAGAGGCCGAGCGCCGCGCGATAGATCTTCGCGTGGCTCTCCCGGTAGAACTCGCGCCCGTCGCTCGACAGCACCTCGCTCACTGCGGCGATGGCGCCGGGGGCGAGCATCATCGCGCCGAGAACTGACTCCTCGGCGTCCAGATTCTGCGGCGGAACGTGCGGATCCTCGACCGCCGCCTGTACGCGGGCCCCGTTGGTCGCCATTGGACGAGACCGTAAAGGACCCTGTACCGGGCTCGTTTCCACAGGACGATTACGCCGTTTTGCAGGCACAAGGGAACAGATGTTCCCAGGCTCGTCGGACGGCGTCCACATAGAGCCGCCCGCCGTCCACACCGAGCCGCTCACTCAGCCGCCCAATTTCTTCGCTCCGTGCGGACGTTTTCGCGTTCTGTCCAGAGCCGTGTGGACGGCCCTGTGGAGGACTAGGAGGGCTCGGCCTCCGGGGCGGCGGCCTCGGCCTCTGCAGCCTCCGCGCCGTCCTCTTCCGGCTCCGACTCGGTCGTCGATGCCTCGGCCTCTGCGTCGGTGGCCTCTGCCTCGGCGGCCTCGGCCTCCGCGTCCTCGATCGCCGCTTCCACGGCTGCAGTCGCCTCGGCTTCGGCTGCCTCGCGAGCGGCCTCTTCCTCGGCTTCGGCGGCGGCCATCGCCTCGAGTTCCTCTTCGGGCGGGAGCTCGCCGCCCTCCGGGACGACAAGCACTTTCACGTCAGCGGTGACGTCGGTGAAGACCTCGATGGGGATCTGGTAGCGCCCGACGCGCTTGATCGTGTCCGGTAGATCGATCTTCCGCCGGTCGACGCGGACTTTGAGCTGCTTCCAGATCTCGTCGGCGATGTCCGTCGGCGTCACCGAGCCGAAGAGCGTCCCCTGTGGGCCCGCATTGACGTCGAAGCGAAGCTCGGCCGCGCCCAGGTTCTGGGCGATCTCCTGCGCCTGCTCGAAGGTCGCAGCCTCGTGGCGAGCGCGCTGGGCGTCCCGCTTTTGCAGCTCGGTCACCCGCGCCGCG
>Ga0307312_10001192_pt1 | contig 13108 bp, 12 predicted proteins | sample ER_DNA_202_FD_194489 | JGI IMG/M metagenome (GOLD analysis project Ga0307312, IMG submission 194489) | Bulk soil microbial communities from the East River watershed near Crested Butte, Colorado, United States - ER_DNA_202 | ecosystem: Environmental > Terrestrial > Soil > Floodplain | place...
GAAGGTGTTCAGGGACTTCTGCGCGTGGTCCGCGGCGCTCGACCAGTCGGCGAAGTCGCTCGGGAAGTAGAGCTCGAACTCGAGCTTCTTACCGTCTTTCGCGTAGATGCCGTCCGATCCCTTCGCATAGCCCGCCGCGGTCATGAGCCCGGCGGCCTTCGTGAGATCGAATGCGTAGGAATTCAGCTTCGCCTGATCGGCCGATGAGATCCAGAGCGGCACGAGGTTGTCGGAGAAGCCGGTCATGAACTTCTGCGATTTCGCCGAATCGCCATAGGTGACCTTCGCGCTCTCGTCCTTGTTGATCGCCATGGCGACCGCTTGTCGCAGGCGCTTGTCCTGGAACGCTGCGGCCTTCTCCCAATGGAAGAAGATCCCAGGGCCGGTGTAACCCGGACCGCGGACGACGCGGATGCCGGCGTCGACGAAAGCCTTGTCGGTCGCGAGAGGGAAACCGTGCGTCGCGTAGTCGACGTCTCCCGCGAGGACGAGCGGCGTGACCTGCGCGGTCTCGCCCTGGTAGATGATGACCTTGTCGAAGTTGACGCTGTTGCCGAACAGACCGTTGGCATTGCGGTTCATCGTGAGCTGCGCCTCGGTCACCGAGCTCTTGTCGATCTGGTACGGGCCGACGGAGATCGGGTCGGGCCGAAGGTTTTCCTTCTCCGCGCGAAGAGCGACGATCTCGGGAGAGGCGGTCGTCTTTCCTGATGCGTACAGGTCGGCGGCTTTCTTCGCGATCGCTCCATAGACCGAGTCCGGGCGGATCGAGACGCGAAGGATGTTGCGCTCGCCAAGGCTCGACGGTGTCTTGTACGTGAACTTCACGCCGAGGTCGCCGTCGGCCTCGACCTTGTCGATGTAATTCCAGATCGTGAAGCTGTCCATGCGGCCGGCGGTGAAGGTCGTCACGACGTCCTTCGACGTGAACGCCGAGCCGTCCGACCACTTGATGTTCGGTCGAAGCTTGACCGAGAAGACGTTGCCGCTCAGCGAGCTCGACTCGGCGAGCATGTAGTTCCATTTGCCGTCGGCCCACATCCATGTCGCGAGCGGCGGCATGAACAGGTCGACGTAGATCGCGCCCTGCAGGATGATCCCCGCAGCCGCGAAGTAGTTGTAGTGACCCTTCGGTGGAAGGTCGTACGGCCAGGCGCCGTGGAACTCACCGCCTTTGACCGATGCCGCGCCGCTGCCCGATGGGCTTGGTGACGTGCTGCCAGGCGTGCACGCGGCAGCCACGACTCCAAGACTTGTGAGGGTCGCGTCGCGCAGGAAACGTCTTCGCGAGACGGAATAGCTAATCGCGCTCTTCTTCACTTGCCCCTCCCGTGTTCCTCGTTGCGCACATTGGAACTCATACTGCGTACCCTGTCGACCGGTCGATGGTTCGGTGGGCGCGAACCGGACAGCCGCGCGAGCACCGCCACGAGACCGACGAATACCAAGCCAACGATCGCCGCGAGCACCGTGACGACGAATTCCGCCGAGTTTGCTGGCTGGAATGGAAGCATCACCAGAGCCGCCAGCAGGATGAGGATCGCGACGCGAAACGCTGCCTGGAGCGCGATCGGGTCCATCTACCGGACTCCCAGGAGCTCGGCGGCGGGCTGACGCTCGCGCAGAGCGACGTGGCACGCGACCGACCGTCCCCCCGGTAGGTCGCCCAGTTCCGGTACCACCACGTCGCAGAGGCCTGGCTCCGAGAGGGGACAGCGCGGATGGAAGACGCACCCGGGCGGAAGGTGGAGGAGGCTCGGTACTTCGGCACCCTTCAGCGAGACCCGTTTCTTGCCGCGCGTGATCGTCGGGTCGGCCTCGGGGATCGCGGCAATCAGGGCGGTCGAGTACGGGTGCGCCGGGTCGCTCACCAGGGGCTCGGTACTCGCGAGCTCGACGACCTTGCCGAGGTACATAACGGCGATGCGTCCCGTTCGCGCGAAGTAGCGCGCCACGGCGAGATCGTGCGTGATGAGGACCGTGGTCACGTGGAACTCGGTCGCGAGGTTGTGCAGCAGATCGAGAAGGCTGATGCGGATGGAGACGTCGACCATCGAGACGGCTTCGTCCGCGACGATCACGCGCGGGTCCACCGTAAGAGCGCGCGCGATCGACACGCGCTGGCGCTGCCCGCCGGAGAGCTGATGCGGGTACTTGAGAAGAAAGTCGGCGGGCGGGGTGAGCCCGACACGCTCGAGCAGCGACATCATCGCGGCGCGCGCAGCCCGGCCGTGCGCCTTCTTGTGCTTCGCGAGTGGCGGCGCGAGCGTCTGAGCGACCGTGCGAGTCGGGTTGAGCGACGCGTAGGGATCCTGATGGACGAGCTGGACCGCGCGCCGAAAGCGCGCCAGGTCATTGCCTTTCTTCTCCCAGACGTCCGCGCCTTCGAAGAGGAGCCGGCCACTCGAGGGTCGCAGGAGTCCGGCGAGCATTCGGCCAGTGGTCGTCTTTCCGCACCCGCTCTCGCCGACGATGCAGATCGTCTCGCTCTCTTCGAGGGAAAGCGAGACGCTGTCCACCGCGGTGATCGTCCCGGCCGGAGTCGTGTACGTGCGCGAAACGCGATCCAGCTCGATGAGCGGTGCGGTCACGCGAGCTTCTCGGCGACGGGTGCTTCCGCGTCGGAGCCCAGGGCGGCGGCGACCGCCTCCCAGCGAATGCATGCCGCTTCGTGGTTCGGCGTGTCGACCTGCAGCAGCGGTGGGTCTTGCTCCAGGCATTGCTCGACATGGAATGGGCAGCGCGGGTAGTACGAGCACCCGCGCGGCAGGCGAATGAGGTCGGGGGGCGATCCCGGAATGGACACGACGCTCCCGAGCGCGCCCGACACCCGCGGTACCGCTCGCATGAGACCGACCGAGTACGGATGTCGCGGCCGGTAGAAGAGATCTTCGACCGTGGCGCGCTCGACGATCCGGCCCGCGTACATCGTGAGCATCCTGTCCGCGAGCTCGGCCGCGATCGACAGGTCGTGCGAGATGAAGATCGTGGAAAAGCCGAGCCTGGCCCGCAGGTCGCGCAGCAGATCGATGATCGCGCGCTGCGTGAGGATGTCCAGCGCCGTTGTCGGCTCGTCGAGGATCACGATGCGCGGGTCGAGCAGCAGGGCCATCGCGATCAGGACGCGCTGGCGCATGCCACCGGATAGCTCATGCGGGTAGGCGGTCAGCACTCGCTTCGGATCGAGGTGCACGAGGTCCAACAGCTCGCGAGTACGGTCGTGGACCTTGTGCTTGTCGCCCATGCCGTGGGCTCGTCCGGTGTCGAGGAACTGCTCCCAGATCGTGATGACCGGATTGAACGCGGACAGCGCCGCCTGAAAGACCATGGCGCAATCGGCCCAACGAAAGCGACGCAGCCTTTCCGCGTCGAGAGAGAGGACATCGAAAGCCCGCTTGCCGTCGTCGTACCGGATCTCGCCTTTGGTGACGCGGGCACTGCGCGGCGATAGGCGGATCAGGCCAACCGCGAGGGTGGTCTTCCCGGAGCCGGACTCACCGATGACGGCGAGCGTCTCGCCCTGCTCGAGCTCGAACGAGACGTCGCGCACCGCATGGACCGGTCCGCGCCGGGTCCGGTAATCGATGGAAAGGTCGCGTACCGAGAGGACGGCCACGGTCAGGATCTAAGGCGCGGGTTGAACACGTCCTCAAGACCCGATGCGAGCCACACGAGCGAGAGCTGGAAGAGCGCGATCGCCATGATCGGCCCCATCAAGTAGAAGAAGCTGTCCTTGAAGAAGAGCGCGCCCTGGTTGTACGCGAAGTACAGCATGATCGCCCAGTTCCTTCCGGAGAGCGGGACAAGGCCGAGGAACATGATCGCCGCCTGAGCGTAGATCGCGAGGGTCATCGCGATGATGAAGTGGATGACGATGTAGCTGCGCATGTTCGGCAGCATCTCGCGAAAGATGATGTGCAGCAGCCCGAGGTCCAGAGACCGGGCCGCCTCGACGAAATCGCGTTCCTTCAGTGAAAGCACCTGCGCGCGGATCTGACGCAAGAGCGCGGGCCACTGCAATAAGGCGAGGATCACCGCGAGCGCGAAGAACGACGATGGCCTGAAGATCGCCGCGATCACGATGAGCAGGATCAGCTGCGGGATCGTGAGCGCGACGTCCGTTATCGCGAGGATGAGCGCGTCGATCCGTCCTCCGACGGTCGCCGCGATCGACCCGAACGTGATCGCGATGAATGTCGAGAAGAGCGCCGCGAGGATCGCGGTCGTGATGATGTCGCCTCCGCCGTAGACGATCTGATTCACGACATCCCGTCCCTGGAAATCCGTGCCGAGCGGATGGATGAAGGACGGTTTCGCGTAGATCGCCGTCACATCCACCTGATCCTGGAGCGGCACGAAGAACGGCGCGATGTAGGCGAGGAACAGAAAGAAAAGGACCCCGATGAGCCCGATGAGGCCAACGGGCTTGCGGGACATCATGCGCAGGAACTCGAGCACGCCGGCAAGTGGCGCCGGGAGGCTCATCTCGCGACGGCGAGGAGCGGTCGCGAGCGCGGTCACTTTCCTGTCGCTCCGCCGGCCCGACCGATGCGCGGATCGAGCTTGGTATAGAGGAGGTCTGCGACGAGGTTCGCGATGATCACGCAGACCGTCGTCATGAGGATGATCCCCTGCATGAGCGGATAGTCGCGTTGGTTGACGGACGAGACCAAACGAAGGCCAACCCCCTGATAGACGAAGATCTGCTCGATGATCACCGCCCCCCCGACGACGGCTCCCGCGGCGATCGCGAATTGCGAGACGAGCGGCAACACGGCGTTCCGGCCGACGTACGCCGTCGTGATCCGTCCGTCGGTCAAACCGCGCGCACGAGCGACGGTGACGTGGTCTTCCTCAAGGGCGGCGAGCGTCGCCGAACGCATCGACAGGATCCAGAGACCGATGTGCGTCAGGAAGAACACCGTGATGGGCAGTGACGCGTGGAAGAGGATGTCGCCGATGAAGTCGGGTGTGAACCCTGGAGTGATCCCGGATGTGAAGGCGCCTCGCATTTGCGTGATCGGTATCCAACGCAGCTGGATACCGAAGATGAGAACGATCAGCAGGGCGATCAGGTAACCCGGGACCGAGCTGATGATCGAGCCGCCGGTCGAGACGGCGTGGTCGAGAAGGCTGTTGCGCCGGTACGCCGCGACCAATCCGAGCGCGATGCCGATAACGAACGAAAGAAGGAGCCCCGTGCCGACGGCGAAAAGAGTCCATGGCAGGACCGAAAGGATGATCGACATCACCGTCGTGCCACGCGAGAGGAACGAGTTGCCGAGATTGCCATGAACGAGGTTGCCGAGATACTCGAAGTACTGCTCGTGGATCGGCGCGTTCAGGTTGATGTCGAAGAGCCCGGACGCCTGCGCCGCGGCTTCCGCGTACGAGATCTGACTCTGCTGCATGAGCTCGTCGATCTTGATCTCGACCGGGCTTCCGGGCATGAGCCGGATGAGAACGAACGTGATCGTGCTGGTGACGAAGATCGTCAGCACGGCCTTGGCGATCGCCTGAGTTATCGGCCGGCCCCACAGTCCCCCGAGATTCCCACGCACTCGCGAAAGGGGCGAGCGCTGGAGCGTCCGGATTTGAAGCTCCCCCTGGGCCGGCGTGATGGTCGCCATACCGAGAGATTACCCCGGCGGGCGAGTGAGCTAGCCCAAGCGGGCGAAAAGCTCGCGCAGGGGTAGCTCCGCGCACGTCGAGACGCGGCAGTCCGCGCGCGTGAGGTCGCCGCTCGCCGTGAGGTCGTTGGGCACGGCAACCACCCAGAGTCCGGCGTCCTTCGCGGCCGCGATCCCGTTCGGGGAATCTTCGAGCGCGAGCGCTTCGCCCGGTGCGACGCCGAGCAGCTCGACGGCGCGTAGGTAGAGGTCCGGCGCGGGTTTGGCACGCGGCGCGTCTTCGCGGCAGACGATGGCGTCCCAGCCTTCGGCGAGACCGACGCGGTCGAGATGCGTGCGCACGTAACTCCGCGGCGAGCTGGACGCGATGCCCATGCGCAAGCCGAGGCGCCGTCCCTCGCTGATGTAGTCGCGTATGCCTGCCATGACGTCGAGGTCCGCCATGAGCATGGTCTTGCGCTCCTCGCGGCGTCTCCGGACGGCGTCACGGTCGAACGGCGTGCCGACGAGCGTCTCCAAATGGGTTAGCGCGTCGAACCAGCCCGCCTCGCGCCCGATGTAGTCGAGCCAACGGTCGCGGGGCAGCTCGTGGCCGTGCTCCCGATAAATCTCCGTCCAGGACTGGTAGGCGGGCGTCTCCGTCTCGAGGATGAGACCATCGAAATCGAAGACGAGCGCCTTGATCCGCGGGTTCAGCGGCGAGCGAGCCTCGAGAGCAGCCGAAGAAGCTCGATGTACAGCCAGACGAGGGTCACGAGGAGCGCGAACGCCACATACCACTCCATGTACTTCGGAGCGCGCGCGGCCACTCCTCTGTCCGCCAGGTCGAAGTCCAGCAGCAGATTGAACGCCGCGATGCCGATGACGAGCACGTTCACGGCGATTCCCAGCACGCCTGACCCGGCCAGGGCCTCATTCAGATAACTCACCTGGACCCCGACGAGGTTCAGCACGAGAGAGGCGAGGTACACGAGCGCGACGCCACCCGTCGCGGCGAAGACCGCGATACGCAGCTTGTCGGTGACCCGGATGAGGTGCGAGCGGTAGATGAGAAGGAACGCGATGAAGATGCCGACCGTCAGCGAGACCGCGGGAATCACGATCCCCGGATAGCTTGCCTCGAGGACGACCGAGATCCCGCCGATGAACAGCCCTTCGGCGAACGCGTAAAGCGGAGCAGTGATCGGAGCCCACGTCTTCCGCAGCACTGTCGCGATCGCCAGGACGAATCCGGCGAGCGCGCCGACGAGCATGTAGCCGGGCCCAACGAGAACGCTCACGAACGCGCCGGCCATGAGAATCAGGACAAGCGCGAACGAACGATTGACGGTCCCGTCCAACGTCATCGCGTCGCCCGTCGTGACGAGACCATCGAATGTCTTGTCGCCGAGCACGGGGTTGCCCGAGCGCTGGGGTACGAGGTTCTTCACTGCGTGTTCCCCTTCCTTACTTCCCCCTTCGATTGTCCCACGGTCAAGTCATCGCGCGGTCGCGAACTCCGAATACAGGCGCGTCGTCGCCCGCAGTGCGCGCCAGTAGTTCTCGAGAAGGATGTGCTCGTTTGGCGCGTGCGCGCCGGCACCGGGGTGACCCATGCCGAGGGTCACGTTCGCCATTCGCCTTGCGTTGCACACGACCCACATCGGGGACGTGCCGCCGCTCGACGGGACGAGGACCGACGGCCGGCCGAAGGCTTCCTCGGCGACGGCCGCGACGGCCCGCACGAGCGGGGCGTCGGCGGGGCCGCGGTACGGGTGCTCGCCCTCCTCCGCGCTGAACTCGATGTCGCCGAAACCGCGCCGGTCGAGGTGAGCACGCAGCAGCGCCGCGATCTTTTCGGGGTCCTGATCGGGCACGAGGCGGAAGTCGATCTTTCCCGTCGCTTCCGCCGGTATGACCGTTTTCGATCCAGGTCCGTTGTAGCCGGACTCGATGCCGCAGACGTTGCAGGTCGGCTCGAAGACCGACGCGCGCTTGGCGTCCGCATCATCGCGGCCGAAAGCGAAGCGCTCGATGCCAACGACGTCTCGGGTCGCTTTGGCATCGAACGGCATGCGCTCGAGCATGCCGCGGTCGGCCTCGGTCGGCTTGCGCACGTCGTCGTAGAAACCGTCGATCTGAACGCGTCCCTTTGCGTCCATCAGCGACGCGAACGCGTGGGAGAGGCGCCATGCCGCGTTGGGGTAATGCGTCGCGCCGCCCGAGTGCGCGTCGCGCGACATCGTGCGAACGCGAAAGTGGCAATAGAGGATTCCCTTGCCGCCAAGCGAGAGGATCGGACGTCCTTCGCTGTCGAGCGCGCCGCCCTCCTTGAGTGCGCCATCGCCGTCGGTGAGACCCGGCTCGAGCGCGAGGAGCTTCGCGAGGTTCGGGCTCCCCGACTCCTCCTCGCCTTCGATCAGGAACCGAACGCGGATAGGGAGATCCCCGAGTACGGCGCGGTGCGCCTCGACCGCCTGGATTCGTAGAAGAAGGTGTCCTTTGTTGTCGTCCACCCCGCGTGCGTACATAGCGCCGTCGCGGATCGCGGGCTCGTACGGCGGGCTCTTCCACAGCTCGAGCGGCACGGCGGGCTGGACGTCGTAGTGCTGGACGCCGACGAGCGTGCGTTTGCCGGAGCCCGTCTCGCCGGCAACGAGCGCCGGCGCATTCTCGGTGCGCAGCTCGCGCGCATCCGCAAAGCCGGCGCTCCGCAGGCGATCGCGGCACCAGCGTGCGGCGGTGTCGAGTGCGGCGCGGTCCGATGCTTCGCATGCGATCGCGCACAGCTCGCGGAGCTCTTCAGTGAAACGCTCGCGCTGTGCGCCGATGTAGCGGTCGAGGGAATCACCGGCCACGAACCGAGTATGGCTCCCGTCAGCCGACGAAGCCCCAGCGCACCCAGTACACGAATAGCGCGATCTGGATCACCGAGCTGACCGCAAGGATTCCCGCCGCCAGCCCGCGCCGCCTGCGGAGCAGCTGGGCGCCGATCATGAAGCAGGGGAAGATCACGAGCGAGTACCGCGCGGCGCTCATGAGCGGGCTCACGTTTTCGGTGTCGCGGACCCACAAAAGAGCGAGCGACGCGAGCGCGTACAGACCGTACTCCGCTGGCAGACGCCGCAGTCCATAGACGGCGAGGACGGTGAGACCGACCACGGCGAAGAGATTCATGATTTCGATGGGGTCACCGGTTCGAGCGATGTGACCGAGCGCGTCGCCGATGGTTTGCCAGGGCGGCGCCACGTGCGCACCCCACACCTGCTGAAGGTCGAACGGAGAGCCGGTCTCCCCGACAACGAGGCGGGGATATGCGATTGCCAGGAATACGCCGACCGCGGGTAGGACCCAGGCTGGCGCGTTTCGCGGCGCCAGCGTCCCGGCGCGGAGATCGCGCCATGCGAGATATCCAAGAGGCAGGAGCAACAGCCCACCCTGCAGCCGAGTCAGACCGGCGGCCGCGCCGGCGATCCCGGCGAGCCACGGATGTCGCTCGTGCGCGAACCAGAACGAAGCGATCGTCGTCGCGAGGAAGAGTGCCTCTGTGTACGGCGCGAGCAGGAAGAATCCGACCGGATACAGCGCGACCAGAAGCACCGTGACGAACGCGCCCCGCCGGCCGATCTCGACCCTCGCCAGTCGATAGAGAAGGACGAACGCCACAAGACACGCGACCGTCGTGACGACGAGCTCCCCGAGCACGACGTTCCCGAGAAAAGGCAGCGACGCGATTCGGCTTAGAAGCGGGAACAGCGGGAAGAACGCGGCCGTGTTGTTGCCCGCGTGATAGCCATCCACCGCGATCTCCTGGTACCAGAGGGCATCCCATCGCTGCCAGATAGAGAAAAGGAGCGTCCAGGGGCGGCCGTCCAGCACCTCGAGCGCCGTCCACGCGGCGATGTCCCGGAGGAGAGGGCGCGGGTCGAGGAGCATGGTGAGGAGGCCGGCGAGGCCGAGTGCGATCCGGAGAATGGCGACAAGCCACGCCGCCGCGCGGACATCGCGATGAGTCAGCACCCCTCGCCGCAGTATGCCCATGATTCGCCGGATGACCCCGGAGGCGTGGCGACGCGCGGTGTTCGCGGTCGTTGTACGGATTCCGCGTGGGCGCGTTGCGACATATGGCCTCGTAGGGATGCTCGCCGGGCGCCCTCTCGCCGCGCGCGCGGTCGGCAACGCGCTGCGCCACTGCGACGATCCGGAGGTGCCGTGTCATCGAGTCGTCCATTCGGACGGGGCTCCGGCGTTCGCGGCTCATCGCGCGCGCCTGCGTCGCGAAGGTGTGCTGTTTCTGGGGCCGCGCGTGGACATGGCCCAGCATCTCTGGACGCCGCGGCTACCTCAGCGCCAGACGAGTCGACCGTCCTTGTAGAGCTCCTTCACGAAGCGGTCCGTGAAGACGGCGTCGACGTCCACGCTTTTCGCGAGCCCGCCGTACTGCAGCAGGAAGTCGCGAAGCGCCACATAGCGCGAGCGGTCCATCGCGCCGATCCCATTCGCGCGCGTCAGGTCGTTCTCCGTGGCGTCGATCTCCGTGTCGAGCATGTAGCGCTGATGCGCGCGGTCCTCGCCGGTCGCGTACTTCATTACGACGTCGATCGCTGCGCCGCGATCCGCGATCGCGTCGGCGAGGCCGCGCATCGAGGCTCGCAGAAAACGCGCGACGACGTCCGGCTTCGTGTCGACCATCTGCTGATTCGTGATGAACGAGAGGCCAAGTCCTGGAACTCCGAGGCTCGTCGGATCGAACAGCCGCACCGGCACACCGAGCCGCGCGAGCGTGTCCGGTTCGTTCGCGGTGAAGACGGGATAGACGTCGACGCGGCCATCGACGAGGACGCGGGGGTCGAAGCCCACCGCGACCTCGCGGACCTTCGATCGATCCACGCCTCCCAGCTGGAGCAGCGCGAGGTAGTCGGCGCTCACGGTCGACTTGTAGCCGACGAGGCGGCCTTCCCAGTCTTTCAGCGTCCGGATTGGCGAATCCGCGCGAACCGCGAAGGACTGCTCGTCTCGCTGTCCGATCTGGGCGATCGACACGATCGGCACGCCGGCGCTCGCGACGCGCTTCATGACGTCGCCGGCGGAGCCCGTCGAGAACTGAACGCGGTCGGTCGCGAGCAGCTGGATATGTTCGCCTCCCGTCGCATGCTGGATCTCGACCTCGAGCGACTGATCGCGGAAATAGCCTTTCTCTTGCGCCATGTAGACGGCCACGAAAGGCAGGTCCGCCTGCGGCTTGAAGCCCGCGATGAAGGTGACCTTCTCGACGGGCACCGGTGTGGGGGAGGGACCGCCGACCGCAGCGTTGCATGCGGCGAACACGAGCGCGCTGAGAAGCGCCAGCGCTTTCATGTCGCGACGGCGATGGGGTGCCAGTGGAGCACTCGCCGCTCCGCCGCACCGACGACGGCGTTCGCGGCGATGCCGATGGTGGCGAGGACCAGGATCGCCGCGAAGAGGATGGTCAGGTCGAGGTTGGCGTTCGCCACGAAGATCACGCGTCCCAAACCCCTGTCGGCACCGGTCCATTCCCCGATGACAGCGCCGATGAGCGCGAGGTTGAGCGAGATCCGCGCGCCGGAGAAGAGATAGGGGAGCGCACTGGGCACGCGCAGGTGACGGAAGATCTCACGTCCGGACGCGCCGAGCGTTTCGAGGAATGCGACCTCCTGCAGATCGGCGGACCGCAAACCGACGAACGAGTTCACGAGCATTGGAAAGAAGGTGATGAGCGCGGCGATCGCGACCTTCGGCGCGGTGCCGAAGCCGAACCAGAGCGTAAAGAGCGGAGCGATCGCGACGATCGGAGTGAGCTTCACGAGGATCGCGAGCGGGAACAGCGTCCGCTCGAACGGCCGCGACGATGCCATCACCGTCGCCAATGCGAATGCCACGCCTGTCCCGATAACGAAGCCCCCCGCCGCCTCGCTCAGCGTGATCCCACCCTCGCGCGCCAGCAGACCGGCGTCCGTCGCCATTCGGGCGGCGACGGCCGACGGCGCGGGTAATAGATAGGAGGGCACGCGGAAGGTTCGAGTCCAGATCTCGAGGACGACTGCGATCGCGGCGATCGCGACGAGCGCCACGGCGAGGTCGACGAGGGTACGGCGCACAGTCATGCGAGGTGCCCGCGTACCTCTTCGACCAGATCGTGGAACGTCGGCTCGCGGCGCATCGCCTTCGTCCTTGGGCGCGCGAGGGAGATCCGAACCTCGCCGCGGACCCTGGCCGGTCGTGTCCCTCCGATGACGATGACGCGATCGGCGAGGAGGACCGCCTCCTCGATGTCGTGCGTGACGTAGACCACCGAACGCGAGCGTCCCTCCCAGAGTCGCAGGAGCTCGTCGCGCAGATCCTCGCGGGTGAGCTCGTCGAGCGACGCGAGGGGCTCGTCCATGAGGAGGACCTCGGGGTCGATAACGAGCGACCGCGCCAGCGCCACGCGCTGCCGCATCCCGCCCGAAAGCTGGTGCGGATATGCGTCGATCGCGTCGGTCAGGCCCATCCGTGCGACCCACTCATCGGGACTGACATGACCGTTCGTGCGGGCGCTTCGGTTCACCTCGAGCGGAAGCGTCACGTTCTCGCGCACCGTGCGCCATGGGTGAAGGCGCGCGTCCTGAGCGACGAAACCGATCCGTTTGCGCCGGCGGGCGATGGCCGGAGCGACACCGAGCAGATCGACCGTGCCGGAGGTTGGCCTGACCAGGCCGGCGATGAGGCGGAGGAGCGTCGTCTTGCCGCTCCCGCTCCGTCCGACGACGGCGACGACCTCACTTCCGACCTCGAGATCGATGTCGCGGAGGACCGGGCCCGTGTAGCCCGCACTTACGTGATGGAGCGCGATCGCGACCGGCACCGCACTCGATGCTAGTCGCGCCAAGGGCTAGCATCCGAGCACGCGAATCGCCACAGGGGAGCCATCAATGACGACCGTGAAAGCCGCCCTTGTCCAGTGCGCGTGGACCGGCGACAAGGACTCGATGATCGACCGGCACGCCAAGTACATCGCCGACGCGGCGAAACAGGGCGCGCAGGTGTTGTGCATGCAGGAGCTCTTTTACGGACCGTATTTCTGCCAGGTGCAGGACACCAAGCACTACAGCTACACGGAAAAAATACCGGACGGCCCGACCACAAAGCTCATGCAGGAGCTCGCGAAGAAGCACTCGATGGTGCTGATCGTCCCGATGTATGAGGAAGACCAGGTCGGCGTCTACTACAACACCGCAGCCGTGATCGACGCCGACGGGAAGTACCTCGGCAAGTACCGGAAGACGCACATCCCGCACGTGAACGGGTTCTGGGAGAAGTTCTACTTCCGGCCCGGGAACATGGGATACCCGGTCTTCGACACCGCGGTCGGAAAGGTCGGCGTGTACATCTGCTACGACCGCCACTTCCCCGAGGGTGCGCGGATGCTCGGCCTTCATGGAGCGGAGCTCGTTTTCATCCCCTCCGCGACGTCGCGCGGTCTGTCGATGCACCTCTGG
>Ga0307312_10001193_pt1 | contig 13107 bp, 9 predicted proteins | sample ER_DNA_202_FD_194489 | JGI IMG/M metagenome (GOLD analysis project Ga0307312, IMG submission 194489) | Bulk soil microbial communities from the East River watershed near Crested Butte, Colorado, United States - ER_DNA_202 | ecosystem: Environmental > Terrestrial > Soil > Floodplain | place: USA...
TCCCGGGCGGGTACCTCGAACCCGGCGAGACACTGGAGCAGTCGATCCGGCGCCACCTCGCCGAGAAGGTGGACGTGCGCGAGGTCGCCCATCTCGAGCAGCTCGAGACCCTCAGCGACCCGGCCCGGAACCCGCTCGACTGGGAGCTTGCGACCGCCTACCTCGGCCTCGTGCCGGCCGACGTTGACCCGGAGGTGCCCGAGGACACGCGCTGGCACCCCGTCTCTCGCCTGCCCGAGCTCGCGTTCGACCACCGGGCGATCGTGCTCGCGGGCCGCGACCGGCTGCGGGCCAAGCTCTCCTACACGAACATCGGGTTCGCACTCGCGCCGCCGGTCTTCACGATCTCCGAGCTACGCGAGATCTACGTGGCCGCGCTCGGGCACGAGGTCTCGGCGACGAACCTCCAGCGCGTCCTCCTGCGCCGTGGGGTGCTCGAGCCGACCGGCGAGAAGCGAGAGCCCGGGCGCGCGGGCGGCCGCCCCGCCGCCTGCTATCGCTTCCGCTCGCGGCGGCTGGAGATCACCGACCAGTTTGCGGTACTACGACCGCCGGCCTAGGGTCTAGGGCCGGCAAGCCTGGACCACCAGTCGTACACCTGCAGGCTCTCTGGACCGTAGGCGGTCGCGTAGACGTTGAGCCGATTGTCTGTCCATTCGATCCAACTTCGATCCCCTTCACGGTGACACAGCACGTCGCCCTTGATCCGGTCAGAAGGCGTCGGAGCCGTGAGCGCCACGTGCCCCCCTCTCCCCCGGGCGACCCAAAACTGGATCGCCTTCTGCCCAATACTGCAGTCCCCGCTCATGAAGGGCGTGTTTCCAGAGACGGAGATGCCCTCCGCTCGGACGCGATTGAGGAAGTACCTGAGCATCTGCGGACCGCCGCGAGCGAGGTTGTACTGCACCCGATTCGCACCGCCTCTGGGCCGACAGACGACGCTCAGGTAAAAGTCGGGACTGAGCTTCCCATGGCTCGAGCAGGTTCCACGAATCGCCGGCGGGATCAAGGGCCGCAGGAAGTCCGTGCCTGCCGCTACTACAGTCCGTTCCCGGGTGACGACCCGCGATGAGTTGTCGCGCGTCGCCAGGAACGCCGCCGACGCTATCGCCGCACCGAGTACCAAGCCGCCTGCGATGCCCGTTCCCACGTGCCGAAGCCACCTCGGTCGGTCGCTCCCTACCGATGGCCGCTCCTGCACGGTTCGCGTTTTCGCGCCGTCGCCCACCGCTGCGGGTCGCGCAAGCCTCCCGGTCCTGAGCGTGCGCGCGGCGGTCTCGCCGAGCGCAGAACGTAGATCCTCGACGAGATCCCCGCAACTGGAATAGCGGTCGTCTGCATTCTTCGCCAGCGCCTTCGCGAACACTCCATCAGCGTCCTCGGGAAGCCCTGCGTCCTCGCCCAGCCTCGGAGGCTCGTCGCGCATGTGGGCCCACAGAACCGCGACGTCCGTCTCGCGCCTGTACGGCGGCGTGCCTGTCAGGCACTCGAAGAGGACACAGCCGAGGGCGTAGACGTCGACGCGAGCGTCGACCTGCCTTCCTTCGATCTGCTCGGGCGCCATGTAGTCGATCGTTCCGACGAACTGGCCGGAGCCGGTGATGCCGCTGTGCGATTCGACGTGTTTCGTCAGACCGAAGTCCGCAAGGTATGCGTGGTCATCCCCATTCGCCCCCTCCTCGACGAGGATGTTTGCCGGCTTCACGTCCCGATGGATCAGCCCTCGGGCGTGCGCAGCGTCCAGGGCGCTGGCCACCTGTGCTCCTATCCGGAGGATCCGGGTCACGGCGATGTCGTCGCGATCCGTCGCGAGCTCCTTGAGGTCAGGGCCTTCGACATATCGCATAGCGATGTAGAGGACGCCCTCCGCATCGCCCGCGTCGTAGATCGGGATGATGTGGGGGTGCGCGATCGAAGCAGCGGTCCGCGACTCGCGCACGAATCGCTCTCGGAAGCTCTCGTCCTCGGCCAGATCCGGCGACAGGAGCTTCAGGGCGACCACGTTGCCGAGCCGAGGGTTCTCGGCTCGATAGACCACGCTCATGCCACCTCGGCCTCGGAGCGCCTCGATGCGGTATCCCGCGAAGATCGTGCCGATCCGCGGTGTTGGCGGCATGGCCACTTCTAGCACACCTTGACAATTGGCCCTATTCTCGACGCATGTCCGGCGCCCCGGTCGCCGCAGAGCTCAAGGTTGGCGATCGCCTGGGCCCCTACCGGCTGGAGCACGTCCTCGGCGAGGGCGCGATGGGAATCGTGTTCAAAGCCGCGCGTGTGTCGAACGGCGAAGTGGTCGCACTGAAGGTCCTTCGAGCAGAGCTCTCGGGAGACGAGACGTATCGCCGCCGCTTCGCGCGGGAAGGCGAAATTGCCGGCGGACTCTCGCACCGACACCTTGTGACCGTCGTAGACGCCGGTGAGGCGGACGGGCACCCCTACCTCGCCACGCGCTACGTGCTCGGGCACTCGCTCGCCGCGGTGCTCGAAACCGATGGTCCCCTTCCCCCCACCCCCCTACTGAGGATCATGGCCGAGATCGCGACGGCGCTCGACACCCTGCACAGCGAAGGGCTCGTCCACCGCGATGTGAAGCCGGCGAACATCATGGTCGACGAGTCGGGGACGTCGTTCCTGACCGATTTCGGCCTTGCCAAGGGTGCAGCCGCCACGGTCCTGACCACGCCGGGTCATGTCGTCGGCACCCTCGACTACCTGGCTCCCGAGGTGATCAAGGGGCAGCCAGCCGGACCGCCCGCCGACATCTACGCGCTCGGATGCGTGACCTACGAGTGCATCGCCGGACGCCCACCTTTCAGCGGAGGAAGCTTCGTGGAAGCAACCCTCGCGAGTCTCCAGGATGAGCCCCCCGATCCCTGCGCCGACCGCGATGATCTGCCGCCGGCGCTGTCGTTCGCGGTCCTGCAGGCGCTCGCCAAGAGCCCGGGTGACCGGCCGCCGACCGCAGCTGCCTACGCGCTCATGCTGCGTATCTCAGCGCGGCCGGTCTAGCTCGGACCGAAGTTCCTCGAGCAGCCCGGCGATCCGGTCGGCCTCGCCAGCGATGTGTAAAGCGGCTGCCTCGATTCGTTTCGCGGCTTCATCCAGGCCCGAGGGATCAGCCGCCGGCGCCGCCTCTTCGCCGCCGCCGACGAAGTAGCTGACCGACTTCCCGGTCGCCTCGGCGACCAGGTTGATCACGTCCAGGTCGGGCGTGGTAGCTCCCCGCTCCCACCTCGAGACCGTGATCGGCTCGACGTCGACCTGCGCAGCGAGGTGCTTTTGCTTCCAGCCCTTCGCCGCTCGCGCAGCCCGGATCTTCTCGCCCAGTTGTGCTTTCTCGTTGGCCATGGCGCTCAGGATACAGCATGCGGCTATGCATAGGTTAGCTATGTAAAGTCTATGCTTGACTAATCATTGTCTGTCTATTACTGTCTAGTCTATGACTAGCCAAAGACTAGACGGAAGGAGACAGACAATGTCGATTCTTCGCCTGATCCTCGCGCTCCCGTTCGCGCTCGCGGCCCTCCATCAGGCCACCATCCACCACGCCGGCCCCGAGCTCGCCTCGGCGAGCAGTACCAACGTCGCGTCCTGGCCCTGGCTACCCAAGGGTGGGGCCATCGGCCCCTACGCAGCCCCGACGCGGCTTGTCTCGATCCCGTCCCGATCTCCGCTTCGCCGCTGGTCCTACGGCTGGCCGCTGAAGCCCTTCGACGCGCCGCATCCCGTCCGCGCCTACCTCGACGATCCGCGCGTGTCGATGGACTCCACACAGCGCAGCTTCCACTTCGGCATCGACATCTCGGCCAAGGGCAACACGCCCGTCTTCGCGATCGAGGCGGGGATCGTCCACCTCCACGGCGCCTGGACCGTCAATGTTCGATCCGGCGCCCGCACGTTCGAGTACTGGCACATCGTCCCCACCGTCAAGGACGGTCAGTGGGTCAGCCGCCACACGCTGGTCGGGCGAACGAGGACGATCTTCAACCACGTCCACCTCTCCGAGTACCTGTCGGGCCGCTACGTCAACCCCCTGCGCGCCGGGGGTTTGGGGCCTTTCGCGGACCGTACGTCGCCGACGACCGCGCGACTGACGTTCCGGCAAACAGGCCGGTGGAGCGACCCGCGCGAGGTCCGCGGCACCGTTGACCTCGTGGCCGACTCCTTCGACATCGTCCGGGACGTCAAGCCCAACCCGTGGCCCGCCACGCCGGCCCTGCTCCGCTGGAGGATCATGCAGGGGACGAAAGTCATCGCTCCCTGGCACACGTCGCACGACTTCCGTGAAAGCGTCCTGACGCGGTCGGAGTACAGCCGCACCTATGCCTCGGGCACGCGCATGAACCATCCCGGCTGGGCCGGCTACTTCTGCTTCTACCTCACCCACGGCTGGAACTCGCGGAGTGTGCACAACGGGACGTACCGGCTCGAGGTCGCTGCGAGCGATATCCGAGGGAACGTCGGGCTCGCGTTCTTCGCCTTCACTGTCGCGAACTGAGCACAAGGCGGGGGCAGCCGGAAAGGCCGTCCCCGCCTCACCTCGCAGGAGCCAGCGCGTACACGTTCGTGAAGCCGGTCAGGTAGGCACGGCTCGTGTCGGCGACCAGCGGGCTGTACTCGCCGTCCGGGAACGTCCAAGCGAGCCGGCCTGTGCGCGCATCGAGCGCAATGGTGCGACGAGCGTGAGCGTCGGACTCCTGGGACGAGCAGGAGCCGCAGGTGGAGAAGTAGACGAGGCCGTCGAGCACCGTCGGCGCACCGGAGACGGGGTGGCCGGCGGCGAAGCTCCAGCGCACCGCGCCGGTCGCGGCGTTGAGCGCGTAGAAGCGATGATCGTAGGAGCCGACATACACCGTCCTTCGCCACACCGCCGCCGCGCCGTAGACGAAGCTGCCGGTCCGTCTCGCCCAGAGCAGCCGCCCGCTGCGGGCGCCGAACGCGTAGACGAGCCCGTCGGTCGCGCCTACGAAAACACGGCCGTACGCAACGGTGGGGGTCGCGTAGAACCGTCCGCGGCCGGTCAGGCCCCGTTCCGCGCCCGCCGACCAGCGGAGCTTGCCAGTGCGGGCGTCGAGCGCGTAGACGTGGCTGTCGTACGAGCCTGCGTAGACGACTCCGCGCGCGAAGGCGAGCCCGCCTTTGACCTCGCCGCCCGTTGCGAAGCTCCAGCGAGCCCGGTGCGTGCGGATGTCCACGGCGTAGACGTGGTGATCCCAGGAGCCGACGTAGACAAGCCCGCGCACGAGGAGCGGCGACGACTCGATCACTCCTGCGCGGAACCGCCACAGAACCGTTCCGGTGCGCGCATTCAGCGCGACCAGCATCCCGGTGGCGCCGCGGTCGAGGTGCTCGCACGGCGCCGGGCCCATGAGCGCGACATAGACGACGCCGCCGCCCAGCGCGGGCGAGGCTGCGATGCAGCGGCCGAACTCATGCCGCCAGGCAACGTGGCCGGTGCGGGCGTCGAGCGCGAGCACCCTGCCGTGATTCGTTCCGAAGTACAGGCGCCCGTACCCGATCACGGGCGGGAACTCGATGAAGCTCCAGTCGGCAAACACCTTCCAGAGCCTCCGGAAGGGAGGCCGGAGTCTCAGCCCGGCTCCGAAATGCGTGCGCTCCCGGTCGACCCCGTACGTCGGCCACGGCAGCTGCTGCTTGGCCGTCTCGGCCCGTGGCCTCGCCCCCGGCGCCTGCCTCGTCTCGAACTCGACGGTGGGCGAGCCGATTACGTCGTGTGGTTGCCGGTGCTCATAGACGAGGTAGCCCGCGACGATGGCGCCGGCGGCCGCGAAGCCGGCGGCTAGAAGGACCGGGAGTCCGCGCCGCACGACGAGACGATAGCGCCGCGAATCCCCCGGCGAAGGGATGCCCAGCACCCGGGCAGTGCCTAGGGTCAGCCTCTAACGGGGAAGGAGGGATGGGGTCTTGCGGGGGAGTCTTTACAGCGGGCTGGTCGTGTTCGCGTGCGTCGCGCTCGCGTTCGTTGCGGTTGTCTTGACGCTTGTGCTCAACCGGTGACGGTGACGCGTACCGTCTGCACGGCGTTGTTCGCGTAGCCGCCGAGGTTCCAGGCCGGCTCCAAAGGTTGCTCGTTGCCCGCCTCGTCGCGCGCGCGTGAGCAGAGGACGTGCTCGCCGGGCTCGGCATTCCAGCGGAAGCGCCACCCGCGCCACGCCCAGCGGCCTTCAGGTGGGTCCAGCTCGGCTTCGGCCCAGGTGGCGCCGGCGTCGTCGCTCACCTCGACGAGCTCGACCGGCGCCAGGCCCGACCACGCGCGGCCCTCGAGCTGGCACTCGCCCGCGGGCACCGTGCGCTCACGGGTCAGGAACTCCGGGATCCCGGGCGGGACGAGCAACGAGCGCGGCAGCATCCGCTGGAGCGGCTCGCCTGCCTCTTCCTCGTTCTGCCGCAGCCGGTAGCCCTGGGTCTGTTGGTACCCGTCGAACGGGCGCTCGAGGACCTCGATCCGGTCGAGCCACTTGACGTTGGTCATGCCGTACCAGCCGGGGACGAGCAGGCGCAGCGGGAAGCCGTGCTGGGGCGGGAGCGGCGCGCCGTTCAGCTCGTAGGCCAGGAGCACCTCGTCCCCGAGGGCCGCGTCGAGCGGCAGGCTGCGCTGGAACTGTTGCTCCTCCCCGCCCTCGACGCCTCGGTCGAGTCCTGTGAACAGCACCTCGACGGCGCCGTCGCCAATGCCCGCCTGCTCGAGCAGCGACCGCAGCGGCGTTCCCTTCCAGCGGCCGGTGCCGACCGCTTCGAGCAGCCACGGTTGGCTCACCACGTGCGGCTCCAGCCGGGCGCGGCCGTTTCCGGCGCACTCCATCGTCGCGGTCAGCTCGAGCGCGGGCCGGGCGCGCAGCTCTTCGAGCCCGAGCGAAAGCTCCCGCTTCCCGTGAACGGAGAGCCGCCATTCCCCCGCGTCCACGATCGGCACGTCGTAGTGGATCAGCAGGTAGTGCAACCCGACCGGCGTGACCGGGAAGCGCAGCGCCTCGAGCGGCATCCCGTGGTTACGCGCGGCGAGCTGGAGCTCTTCGAGACTGATCCCTTCGCTCACGAGACGAGCCTAACCCGGCGCGAGCGCCAGCCGGGCGTCAGCCTGCTCGATCAAGAGGGGATCGTGGGTCGCGCAGACGACCGCGGTCTGCGTCTCGCGTGCCAGACGGGAGAGCAGCGCGGCCAGGGTCAGCGCATTGGCCTGATCGAGGCGGGCGGTTGGCTCGTCGACGAGCAGAAGCTCCGGCTCGGCGGCCAGCGCGCGGGCGACCGCGACCCGAACCTGCTCTCCCGCTGAGAGCCGGGAGACACGCTGGGCGCTGCGCTCTGCGAGGCCGACCGAGGCGATCAGGTCACGCTCGCGCGCGCCCGGCGTGAGCCCGCGAATCTCCTCGACGAGCTCGACGTTCTCGCGCGCGCTCAGGAACGGCACCAGGCCGGGGCGCTGGCCCACGAGCGCGACGTGGCGGCGCCGCAGCTCTGCCCGGCCCGCGCGGTCGAGCTCCTGGACGACGGAGCCGCAAACTTCGATCTGGCCTGCATCGGGCAGCTCCAGCCCGGCGAGCAGGTGGAGGAGCGTCGTCTTGCCGGAGCCCGAGGGCCCGGTCACTGCGGTCACGCGCGCGGCCTCGAACGATGCCTCTAGATCCGCGAAGACGGGCTCGGAGCCGTAGGCCTTGTCGACGCCCTCGAGCCGGGCGACGATGCGGCCCGCTTCGACCGGGGCGGGTGCCGGCTCAGCCTCCTCGACGCGCTCCCTCTCGCCGGCCGCGACCACGACGATGCGGTCGCCCTCGAGCCGTGCCGCCGCCCGCGCTCCGATCCCGGCGCGATCGAGGTACTCCTGCGGCAGACGCAGCCAGCCGCCGCGGCCGACCACGATCGAGCTCTCGCCGGACTGCCCGCGCACCGTCTCTTCGCTCACACGCCCGTCGCGAATGTGGACGAACCGGTCTGCGATCGCGGTCGAGGCCGGGTCATGGCTGACGATCACGACGGTGCAGCCCTCGGCGGCGGCGAGCTCGGCGATCGCGTCGTAGACCAGGCGCGCGCTCGCCTCGTCGAGCTCGCCGGTCGGCTCGTCGGCGAGGAGGAGCCGCGGACGATGGGCAATCGCCGCTCCGAGCGCGACCCGCTGCTGCTCGCCGCCCGAGAGCTGTCCCGGATAGGCCACGGCTCTCGCTCCGAGACCGACCCGTTCGAGGAGCCCGCGCGCGCGGGCTTCGCGCTCCTTCCGCTCGACGCCCTCCGCACGGAGCTTCAGGCTCACGAGCTCCTGCGCGGTCAACTCGGGCGCCAGCGCTCGCGCGTAGTGCTGGTCGAGGTAGCCGACCGCGCCCGTCCGGTAGCGCGAGCGGCCACGGGCGCCGAGCGTGCGCACGTCGTGCCCGAGCACGCGCACGGATCCGGCCGAGGGCAGGTCGAGCCCGGCGAGGATTCGCAGGAGCGTCGTCTTGCCTGATCCGCTCGGGCCGAGCACGGTCAGGATTTCCCCGTCGGCGACGCTCAGCGTCAGGCCCTGGAGCGCGGCCGCGTCGCCCTCGGGCGTGGAATGGACGCGGAACACGTCACGTGCCTCGATCGCCGTGCTCATGCTCCGCCCTCCCCGTAGCGGCTGGGCGTCGCCTGCCGGAACGCACGACCGGTCACGGCGACGACGAGCAGGATCGCGGCGGCGGTCACCGCAGCCGCCGCGGTTCCGACGACCGCCCAGTCCAGGGAGAGCACGAGCGGGGGCTCCGGGGCGGTCGCGTTCGCGGTCAGCTCGACGAAACCGACGACGAGCGCGGAGAGCACGAGCCCGATGAGGACGCCGCCGATCGCTCCTGAGGCTGCTGCCACGAGCGCGCGCAGGCGAAGCTGCCGGCGGAGCTGTGCGGGAGCGAGTCCCTGCGCCTCCAGGTCGAACAGCTCGGCGCGATCGTCACTGCGCTCCGCGACGACGCCCAGCAGCAGCCCGAGCAGCGCGAGCACAAGAGCGGTCACCGCGGCTGCCTCGAGCATCGCCACGGCCGCGCGGGCAACCGGGTCGGTGCGCAGCTGCCGCTCCAGGCCGGCCTGCGATGCGACGGCGAGAACCGTGAATGGGGACGCGACGAGACGGGTGGCGGCTGCAGCGCGTGCCGCACGCGGGCCGCTCAGCCAGAGCTCGGTCGTGAAGCCCGTACCGGGGGACGACGCGTTCAGCGCGGTCACGAGGGCGGGCCGGTCGGCGACCACGAAGTCGGCCGTCTCCAGGGAGGCCGTCCCCGGGAATCGCCGGGCGACCCCGGCAACGCGAAAGATCAGGCTCTGGCCGGCGACGTCGATCCCGAGCAGGCCGTCGCGTCCCGCGAGCTCGGCCATGCGCGGCGAGACGACGGCCGGGATGCGCAGACCGTCGGTGGGCTGCCGCGGCCGCAGGTAGGTGTCGACCTCGTTGGTGAGCGTCAACCCGAACCGCAAGCCGCCTCGGCGGACAAGGCTGCCGACCCCGGTCGTGCCGATCCAGTCGCCATAGTCGGTCACCTTCACCGTGCCGGTGGGTGTGATCGCAGCGGGCGGCCCGAGGGCGACAGTGCCGGTGGCCGGAGCCCCCGCGTCGGCGCCCCGCTCTTCCAGCTTCGGCGGCGGCTCGAAACGAAAGGCCACGAGCTTGCCCCCGCGAGCACGCGCCGGAATCGTTCCTCGGAGCACGACCGGCCTCGAGTCGAGCGTGCCACCGAGCCGCACCGGCACGAACGAGCCGTCGCGGGCGCGGATCGTCGCGGCCACGCCGATCTCGGTGCCGAGCACGCGGATCGGTAGCGCCAGCCTTGTGGCCGCTAGCGGAAGGGCGGCGCCGCGAAGTGGCTTCGGCCCGGCGTCGATCCAATGCGCGAGCTCCGGGAGCGACGCCGACGCGAAGTCACTCCGCCAGCCGTCGATCCGCGGCAGAGCCTTCGCGCTGAGACCGAGAACGGCGATGCCGCTCACGTCCGCCGCGCCCTGGATGCTCCCGTTCTGCCGGGTCACCGGCTCGACGCGAAGCGCCCTCGGGAGCGACGAGAGCACGGCTGGCGTGACAGCGGCATCGACCGGGATCAGCTGCGAGAGGTCCTCCTTCACGACGTAATCCGCGGGCACAGCGAAGGCGGCCTGATCGTGCTCTCCGCGCACGAGCGTCCAGCGGTAGGTCTCGGCGAACAGCGCGAGCCCGATCGCGACCGCCACGAAGCCGATCGCGACCACGACCTGCCCGGGCCTGCGCGCGAGGGCCAGCGCCGCGAGGCGAAAGGAAAGCGCTCCGCGAGGCGCCACCCGCTCCAGCAAGCGCAGGCCGGGCGGCACGACCCGGGCGACCGCCACCGCCGCCGCGAAGCCGACGAGCGCCGGCAGCAGCAGGAGCACGACGCCGGTACCCCCGCCTGCGAGCAACGCCTGCGCGTCGGCGGCCCCTCGGGCGAGGGCGACGGCGACCACGGCCGCGGCGCCGAGCGCGGCTGCGTCGAGCGGTGAAAACGAGACTTTCCCGATCGAGAGCGGCCGGACCGCCAGCGCGGTCACGAGCACGAGCGTGGCCCCCACAGCGAGCAGGAGCACCGCGGCGATGCCACCCCCCGAGACCAGCGAATGGCGCACCAGCGCACCGACCGGCTCTCCCGACCGGCCCGCCAGCGCGACGGCGACGCCTACACCGATCAGCCAGCCCAGGAGCGTGCCGGCCACCGCCATCGTGGCGGACTCGGTGACGACCTCCCCCTCAACCTGCCAGCGGCGCACGCCGCTCGAGCCGAGCCGCTCGCGCGAGGCGTCGACGTCCCGCCTCAGCCGCATGGCGACGAGCACGGTAAAGGCGAGCAGCAGCGCGACCGCCTCGCCCCCGAGCAGGAAGAGCCGCCGGCCGGCGACGCGGCTCGAGTCGGCCGCGGCGCGGAGCTCGTCGGTCGGTGCCCGCAGTGCGAACCCGAACGGCTCGGCTTGCAGCTCGGTGCGCACGGTCTCGATCCTCGCCCCCAGATCCCTGACGGCCCAGGCCCGGACGAGCCCGCGGTCGAGTGGGAGGACCCAGCCGTAGCTGCGGTAGGCGTCGTGCAGGCGGGGCTGCCGGTCGAGCGCGGCCACGCCGTTCGCGAGCACGAGCGGCGGCGGGGCCGGCCGGTGGTAGCGAACCATCGCCTGGACGAAGTTGGACTGGAGCTGCCCCGCGACTGGAACGGCGTCGCCGAAGAGGGTTCCCGACCGTAGGTCGCCTTCTCCGACCGCGACCAGCCGGAGGCCCGGGACGTTCGGGATGCGGCCGCCGCGCCGGATCACGAGCACCTCGCACCGCTTCGGCGAGCACGTGCGCGGCAGGCGGCCCGAGCGCAGGCGAACCCAGCGACCCAGGTCGTCCACTGCACCGAGGCCGAGGAAGGCGCCGCCGAGCGTGCTCTCGCGGTAGAGCGAGGTTCCGAACGGCCTAACCGGCGCAACGTGCTGGAGCTCACGCCGCACGTGCGCGTCGAGGGTCGCGTACGGCGCGACCTGACCACCGACGCTGAACCAGTTCACGCGCACCGCCCGCACATCCGGACTCAGCGCGGAGACCGCGCGGCCGACGGATCGGTCCTCCGCCGCCACGGAGCCCGCCAGCACCGCAGCGAGCATTGCGGCGGCAGCTGCCAGGCCGGCGACCACCAGCACGAGCCGCCCGCCGCGGCGGGTCAGGCGCACGCGGGCGAGCCAGAGTGGAAATGCGAGCCTACGGAGGGTCACGGCAGCGGGAACCGTGCCAGTCCGCATCCAGGCGCGTCCACCCGACTCATGCAAATGGGCCGGTTGGCCCATTGACTTTGCGAGTGCCGGTGCCGACCATCTCTGGATGAGCCCGACGCAGATCTTCCTCTGGTGCGTCGCGCTGATCCTGCTCGAACTGAATCACCTCAAGTGGATCTTGTGGACGTACTGGTCGTGCGCGAAATGCGGCCGCAAGCACAAGGACTGCGGCTGCAGCTCAAAGTGGTTCATGTATCTGTAGCGGGCGCCCGCTCGAGATACGCGTAGGCCGGCACCGTCAAGAAGTCCTCCAGCTCGTCGCCGAGGGCGACCTGCTCGAAGAGCTCGCGGGCCTCGGCTGCACGGCTGCGCTCGAAGACCTCGTCGCCGAACGTCTCTCGCAGGCGTTCGAGCTCCTCGTCGATCACGCGCCGGACGTGCTCTCGCTCGCAGTGCCCGTGCCGGATCCACTGCCACACCTGCGAGCGGGCGATCTCGGCCGTCGCCGCGTCCTCCATCAGGTTGTCGATCGCGACCGCGCCGCTGCCGCGCAGCCACGCGGAGAGGTACTGGATCCCGACGCTCACGTCGTTGCGAAGGCCCTCGTCGGTGATCTCGCCCGGAGTCGCAGCCACGTCGAGTAGGTCAGCCGCGCTCACCTGCACGTCGTCTCGCTGCCGCTCGAGCTGGTTCTGCCGCTCGCCGAGCACGCGGTCGAACTCCTCGAGCGCGACCGGCACCAGGTCGGGGTGAGCGACCCAGGTGCCGTCGAACCCATCGCTCGCCTCGCGACGCTTGTCGTCGCGCACCTTCGCGAGCGCGCGCTCGTTCAGCTCCGCGTCCTTGCGGCTCGGGATGAACGCCGCCATTCCGCCCATCGCGTGCGCGCCGCGCCGGTGGCAGGTCTTGACGAGCAACTTGGTGTAGGCGCGCATGAAGGGCGCGGTCATCGAGACGGTGTTCCGGTCCGGCAGGACGAACTCGGGACGATGGCCGAGCTTTTTGATCACGCTGAACATGTAATCCCAGCGTCCGGCGTTCAGGCCGGCCGAGTGCTCACGCAGCTCCCAGAGGATCTCGTCCATCTCGAACGCAGCCAGGATCGTCTCGATCAGCACCGTCGCCCTGATCGAGCCGCGCGGGAGGCCGAGCGCCTCTTCGGTGTGGAGGAAGACGTCGTTCCAGAGCCGCGCCTCGAGGTGGCTCTCGAGCTTCGGCAAGTAGAGGTACGGGCCTGCGCCCTTGTCCAGGAGCCGTTGCCCGTTGAGGAAGAGGTAGAGGCCGAAGTCGAACAGGCTCCCCGAGACCGGCGCGCCGTCGAGCTCGAGGTGGCGCTCCTCGAGGTGCCAGCCCCGCGGCCGCACGAGCAGCGTCGCGGTCTCGTCGTTCAGCCGG
>Ga0307312_10001197_pt1 | contig 13097 bp, 8 predicted proteins | sample ER_DNA_202_FD_194489 | JGI IMG/M metagenome (GOLD analysis project Ga0307312, IMG submission 194489) | Bulk soil microbial communities from the East River watershed near Crested Butte, Colorado, United States - ER_DNA_202 | ecosystem: Environmental > Terrestrial > Soil > Floodplain | place: USA...
GGGTCGCGACCACTCCTGGGGCCAGGCAGTTGACGGTGACGCCAGTCACGCCGAGCCGCCGGGCGAGCTCGTAGGTGAACAGGATATTCGCCAGCTTGGTCCGGCTATAGACCTCCTTGGGATCGTACCCACGCTCGGATTGAAGGTCCGAGAAATCGAGGGCGGCGTGCGAGTGAGCGCCGGAGGAGACGTTGACGATCCGGGACGGAGCTCCCGCCCGGAGCTGGGGGAGCAGGAGATTGGTGAGGAGAAAGTAGCCCAGGTGGTTGACGGCGAACTGCATCTCCAGGCCATCGACGGTGACCTCGCGCCGCCGGGATATGACTCCGGCGTTGTTGATCAGCACATGCAGCCTCGGATATCGCGCCTGGATCTCCGCCGCAGCCTGCCTGATGGACGCCTGGGACGAGAGGTCCGCGCCAACGACGTCCGGTACGGGCCGGCCCTTAGCCGCGATCTCCCGGGATACCGCTTCGCCATCCTCGCGGCGGCGGCAGACCAGGACCAGACTGGCACCGCGCTCGGCCAGACCATCTGCAGTGGCGCGGCCGATTCCCCGGTTGGCCCCGGTGACCACACAAATGCGGCCGGTCAACTCGGCGGGCATCGGGGCGGCTACTTCAGGCGAGTCGTGAGCCAGGCGAGCGTGGCATCGAACACGGTAGCGAGCTCGGGTGTGGTGGCGCGCCACGGATGCACCGCGCCGAAGGTATGGCCTCCGCCCTCGATCGGCAGGAGACGGGTGTCGGGCCGCGCGCTGGCCGCCTTCAGCTGCTGGGCCTCGGCAAAGCGCACCGACTCGTCCTCGGTCCCGTGGATCACCAGCCAGGGGATCCGGATTCGCCGGCCCGCGGCCTCGATATCGAGAGCCGATGCATTCTGCTCGATGTCGTCGAGCACGTCGGTGTAGAGCGGGAGCACCTGTCCGGTTCGGGCGTTCTGAATGTCGATTTGCCCTGCCGCCCGCCAGGAGTCACGCTGGGCGGAGGGCCAGCGCTCGACGCTGGATATGGCGGCCCACGTAACCAGAGCCCGAACTCGTGGATCCCGCGCGGCCTGAAGGATCGCGATCCCACCGCCCCGGGAATGCCCAACGAGCCCGAGGGTGGAAGGTGTCGGGACGCCAAGCTGACCGGCCATGAGGGCATCGATGACGCGGCGTACGTCCTCGAGCTCCGCACTGAAGGTGTTGTGGCCGAACGGCTCGGGCAGGGAGAAGTCTCCCTCATCGTCTACGCCGCTGCCGCTCAGGTTCGGGCTGACCACGATAAAGCCGGCCTGCGCCAGCCGTTGGGACAGAGGGGGAAACATTCCCCAGTCCTTGAATCCCTTGAAGCCGTGCAGCACCAGCGCGGCTGGACGGGTAGACGCTCTTCCGCCGGCCCGTACATCGATCAGGATCTCGCCGAGCGAGCCGGGCAGGGAATGTTTCGTGAGAGTAGGTGTTGCCATGTTGAATGGTAACCGCGGCAGTCAGGCTACTGCGGGTTCGAGCAGCTCGACCTCGCCGGCATCGGCGTCGAGCCGAGCGCGGACCCCGAGGGGCATGGTCCACTGCGCATCGATATGCCCGATCGGGAACCCGTAAGCGACTGGTATGTCCAGCGGCGCAAAATAGGTAGCCAGGACCTGGTCGAAGCCGAGCGCGCCGTCTTGCCCTGAGCGGACGAGATCAGTGAATCGGCCGACCATAATTCCGGCCAGGCGTTGGAGTGCACCGATCGTACGCAGATGGGCGAGGGCCCGATCCACCCGGTAGAGGTGCTCACCCACGTCCTCGATGAAGAGGATGGCGCCAGTGAGGTCGGGGAACCACGGCGTGCCGATCAGACATTGAAGCAGGGTGAGATTGCCCCCTGCCAGTGGGCCCTCGGCGGTTCCACCCCGGAGCGTGACGATACGATGCTCCTGCGGAACCAGCACGCCGGCCGGTCCCGGAAGTCGGCCCAGGCGGCCGGGTGGCTCGGCCCGGGTGAGGACCCGCTCGAAGTGCTCGCGGCTGAATGCCGGCATGCTGGCCCGAGCTACCGGCCCGTGAAAGGTGACCACGCTGGCGGCGCGGCTTACCGCAATGAGAAGCGCGGTGATGTCGGAGAATCCAATGAGCGGCTTGGGACGGCGGGCCATGGCACCAAAGTCCACCCGCTCGAGCAGGCGAGTGACTCCGTATCCTCCACGGATGCACCATAGCGCCGCCACGCTAGTGTCTTGCAGGGCCTGGTTGAGATCGAACAGTCGCTCGTCATCGGTACCCGCCAGGTAGCCGTAGCGATTGTGGGCGTTCCTGCCCAGCACCGGTTCGTAGCCGAGCGCGCGGCAAAGGGCTTCGGCCCTGGTTAAATCGTCTCTCTCGAGAAGTGGGCCCGCCGGTGCGATCAGTGCAATGCGGCAACCCGGCAGCAGCTTGGGAGGTCGAATGAGCGGTTTTGACCCCATAGTGTCCCCGCTGTAAAATTCACGAACCTTTTTCAGGGAGAATCGGTAAGTGCGCGCTTCGCAGCCCGATTTGCTCGCCGCCGGCCGCGTCATCGCCGAGATGCGCGACTCGGTGGTGTCCCAGTGGGTTGTCTGGCTGGGAGACCGGGCCACCGGCGCTCACACGATACCGCGGGCTACGGTCGAACGGGAGTTCCGCCTGTTGTTCGACGTGATGACCGAGATGGTCGGGCCGCTTCGGCGCGAAGTCAATGCCGTCTGGTTCCACGCCTGCGAGCATTACGGACGCATTGCGTCGGCCCGCGGTCTCGCTGCCGGCGAAGTCGTCGAGGAGCTCACCTTTTTCCGCGAGATGCTCATCCGCAATCTCGCCCCGGTGCTTGTCGCCATGCGCGCGCGGCAGGGCATGGCTGTCATGCTTAGGTTGAACCGGGTGATCGACAAGGGAATAGCAATCGCGGTCGTGGGCTATACCGACACGCTCGTCGCGACACTCTTCTCCCAGAACGGGGTTACCTCGATCGGCGCAGACCAGGACTTTGCCGAAGTCGAGCGCCAGCTCGATGCGCTGGAACAGGAGCTTCAAGCCGCCTCCAAGCAAGTAGAGTAGCAGGGGCGCACGCCGGTGCGCCTCCACCACGCAGTCGAATTGCTTCCGGCAGTTCCCTGGCTCCTTCCCTTCCTCACACTCCCACGGCTCGCCCGGCGTACTCCCAACCTCTCCGATGCACCGGTAGGATCCGGACGGCTCGTGTCGGTCATTGTTCCGGCACGGAACGAGGCAGCCACGATTGCCACCGCCGTGCGCTCGGTCCTGGATACGAGCTACGGCCCCTTCGAGCTGCTGGTGGTGGACGACCGCTCCAGCGACAGAACCGCGGCCATCGTCGAGAGTCTCCCACCCGATCCCCGTCTCCGGCTGGTCCGGGGCGAGGAGCTGCCCGAGGGCTGGTACGGAAAGCCGTGGGCCTGCTTCCAGGGCTACCGTCACGCTCGAGGTGACCTCCTGCTGTTCACCGACGCCGATACCATACATCAACCCGCGCTCTTGGGGCACGCGGTCGGCGCGCTGGAGCAACAGAATGCGGCGCTGGTGACGGTGTCGCCCACTCAACGATGCGTGACGTTCTGGGAGCGGCTGGTCATGCCGCAGATCTGGTTGCTCTTGGCGCTGCGTTATCACCCGCAGACGGTAAACCGGGCGCGCCGGGCCAGCGACGTCATCGCCAACGGGCAGTTCATCCTGACCAGCCGCACCGCGTACGAAATCGCCGGTACTCATGCCGCCGTGCGTCACGAGGTGGCCGAGGACCTGGCGCTGGCGCAAACCTATCTCGCGAAGGGTCTCAAACTGCATTTTGCATTCGCCGAGCGGCTGATGGAAACCCGGATGTATCAGGGTCTGGCTCACCTGATCGAGGGCTGGTCCAAGAACATCTACCTGGGCGGGCGGCGTTCGTTCCCCGATGAGCCGCTCCGACGGGCGCTGGTGCCGGTGATGCTGGTCCTGGCCATGCTGTTCTGGCTGGCACCACCGGCTGTACTGATCGTGGCTACCGTTGATCCGGTACTCAGGCAAGTCGCGCCGGCCGCGCTCGCCGCGGTGGGTCTCTCGGCACTGTTCTGGATGCTGATCTGTTACGGGATGAGGATCCCGGTGCTCTACGGGTTGGGATATCCGATGGGCGCATTCATGGCGCTGTTCATCATCCTGAAGTCGACCTGGCGGGGTGGACGCCGAGTGGAGTGGAGAGGGCGGGTCTACACCGACAAAAGCGTGAGCGGGAAAGAAAAGCGTGAGCGGTGAGCGGGAAAACCAAAGCGTAAGCGGAGAGCCAGACGGACCTCCTCATCCCGAAACGAGCGCAGCGAATGAGGGATCTTCCCCGGTAAGCTCGGAACTGGCAGAGCAGATCCCTCGCTTCGCTCGGGATGAGGAGCGCATTTCCCGCTTACCGCTTACGCTTTTTGTTACCCGCTCACGTTTTTACTGTCGTTCAACCACCAGATTCTGCGATGGTATCCGCCCGCCGAGTACCCTGCCCTGCCGATCGACTCTGAGCTGGAGCCGGACATCCCCAATATCGAGCTTCAACGAGTCGCGGCCGAGCGGTGACATCCTGGCGCTGACCGTCTGCCCGCCACCCAGATTGAAGAAGGCCAGGTGAGAGGCTCCCGGGGTCATCCGTCCCCGGCGCACCGCCTGCTCCAGCAAGGCGAATGAGAGATTGAGGTAGGGTATGGCTCCCTCCTGGGTACCGAACACACGGGTCACCAGGCCGGCATCACTCACCTCGTCCACGGCCGCACTGTCGTCCTTGAAAATCACCCGGGCACGCTGGAGGATCTTCGCCTTGAGAGGACCGCTGTCGGCGCCCTGCCGGACCGTCACCTCAATCAGCGGCAGGGTGGCATCGGGCGCGATCACCGCGGAGTAGTGCTCGGAAGTCTTCTTCGGATTCCGGAGGGCGAGAGTGCCCTCGAGCTTGGTCCCCGTACGGGAGAACCGCTCGATGGCAACGGTGTCACTGGCATGACGTACCACGAAGCTGCCGCTGTCGGCCGCGGCCTGGGCTGAGAGCGTGGCGGGTGCCGCCAGGGTCGCAAGAAGAGAAAGACAGTCGAGTCGGAGCATTGAGGGGTTTGTGTGAGATACTGAAGTCTACATCCCCTATTCCGGTACGACAGGCGTCATTCCGATGCAGTGACCCTGTCCACCACTCCATACCGTGGGCCTCCGCCTTGTCCGGAGCGTCTCACGGATGGATCTCGAGACCTGCCTCTCGTCGATTCACACCCTCTCCGATCTGCCACGTCTGGTTTCTGCGCTTGGCCACGAGCCGCTCTGGGAGGCGGGTCCGCCCGAAGCATGGCACCGAAGCAGGAATGACAGTTCCACGATCCAGGTTGTCGGCCAGACCGGGCCACTGCCCTGGTTCGCAACCGAGAGCTCCAACCCTGAACGAACCGCAGCCAGCCTGGCCGGCCGGCTGAGCCGGCGAGGACGGATAAGCCTAGTCCTCGCATTCGACCCGGCCGCACGCCGGCTGGCAGTCGCAGTCGCGTTCGGCCAAATCCCCCACATCGAGCTGGACCTGCCCCGCCCCCACCACGAAGCAGTCGTGTCGCTCGGCAAGCTGGCTGGAAAGCCGGAGGGCGGCACGATGGCGTTTGCCGTTCTCGCGGCCGACGCGCTGTCAGCCGAACCGGTTGGACGCCGGTTCTTCCGGGAGTTTCGCACCACCCTGGACCGGGTCGCCGCCGGGCTGCCCGGCCCCATGCACCCAGACGACCGACACGGACTCGCGCTTCTGCAGCTCACCCGGGTGCTCTTTCTCTACTTCATCCAGACCAAGGGTTGGCTCGGCGCGCGCCCGCGGTTTCTGGCGGAGGAAGTGGATCGGTGCCTGGCCCGACGGCGGCAGATCCATCGCGATCTTCTGCGCCCACTCTTCTTCGGAACACTGAATCAGCCGGCAGTATCGCGGAGCCGTGCCGCGCGGGGCTTCGGCGCCATCCCGTTTCTGAATGGCGGGCTCTTCGAGCCGCACCGGCTGGAGCGGCGGTATGGTGCCGACATCCCCAACGAGATCTGGCGCGATGCGTTCGACCGGTTGTTCGAGCGGTTTCACTTCACGGTGTGCGAACGAGACCGCAGCGGTGTCGCGCCGGACATGCTGGGCCGGGTATTCGAGGGCCTCATGGCCCCCGAGGCCCGACACGCCTCTGGCACCTTCTACACCCCCGCATCACTGGTGCAAGAGCTGCTCGACGCGGCCCTCTTTGCACTCGTTGCCGAACGGACCGGCTGGGCAGACCGGGAAGCCGAGTGGCAGATGCGGAATTGCAACCCGAGAGCTGCAAGTATCCTCTGCAGGCTCACGCTACTCGACCCCGCCGTAGGATCCGGTGCCTTTCTGCTCGGTGCACTCGAACGACTCGCGTCGATTGAACCAGATGAGCGCCGGCGATCAGCCAGGAAGCGTTATGTCCTGCGGCATAATCTGTTCGGGGTAGACCAGAGTGCGGCCGCTGTACGGCTGACCGAGCTCCGCCTCTGGCTGGCGGTGATCGCTGACGATCCGGCCGAGAGTGCAGACGCGGTCCGTCCACTTCCCAACCTCGACTGCCTCATTCGCCAGGGAGACAGTCTCTTCGATCCGCTGGGGTGGGCCGCGGGAGTGACGGTGCAAAGGCCGGAACTGAGCCACGAGCTCGCCAGGCTTCGGCAGCAGGCGGTCACCGCGTCGGGTCCGGACAAGCACTCGCTGGTCCGGCGACTCCGGGCAACCGAGGCGCAGGCGCTGGACCAATCCCTCGGCATGGCGGAGGAGAGGCACCGGTCGGAGATCGCGGAGTGTCTGCAACAGGCGCGGGCGAATGATCTCTTCGGTCAGCAGCGAGGTCTGGATCCCGAATCCCGCAGCACACTCCTGGGGCTGCGTACCGGACTTCGGCAAGTGCGGCAGGCCCGGCGCAAGCTCGCGCGCGATGGTGAAGTCCCCTGGTTTCACTATCAAAGTCACTTTGCGGATGTGTTCGCCGCCGGCGGTTTCGACATTGTGATCGGCAACCCACCATGGCTGAGATCGGAACAGCTGACGTCCGCACTCAGGAGCCGACTGGCGGGGCGGTATCACTGGTGGCGATCGAATCTCCGGTGCTACGGGAACGGCCCGGACCTGGCGGTAGCCTTTCTCGAGAGGGGGCTCGAGCTGGCTGCTCCGGCCGGTGTGGTCGCCATGCTGGTCCCGGCCAAGGTCACGAGTGCGGGATATGGTGCCGCGGCACGCCATGCGCTGGCCAGCACCACAAGGCTCCATGCGGTCGCGGACCTCACCGGGTCTCCGCTGGCCGCGTTCGAGGCAACGGTGTACCCGCTGGCCATCGTTGCCGGTAAGGCGGCACCGCTGGACGGGCATCGGGTACGCACCACGCTTTCGCTCGAGGACCAACGGCAGGTCACGCAGGCAGAGCTCCGCGGTGGCGGGCCCTGGATCCTGGTACGCGACCACGTGAGGGATTCTGTCGCCGAACTGGAGCAGATACAGCCCAAACTCGGCGACAACGCCATCTGCCACCTGGGCCTCAAGACCGGAGCCAATCGGATCTTTCTGAATCCGCCAGCCGATCTCGAGGTTGAGGTGCTGCGCTGGGCAATACGGGGCCGCGACCTCAAGGCTTTCCGCTGGCAGAGCAGGACGCGGCTGCTCTGGACCCACGATGTTCTGGGCCACCCTCGCCGCGAGCTTCCTCCCAGGGCCGCCGCGTATCTCAGTGTCCATCAAGCCGAGCTTCGAGCCCGCAAGGATTTCAAAGGCGGGGCACCCTGGGCGGTGTTTCGCACCCAGCCCGCCGTGGCTCGATACCGGGTTGTCTGGGCCGATCTCGCACGCCGTCTGGTTGCTATCGCCCTGAGTAAACCCCCCGATCGTGAACACATACCAATCAACAGCTGCTATGTGGCGCCGACGCGGACGGGCGCACAAGCCGAGCGACTCGCGGCGTGGCTCAACTCGACCTGGCTCAGGGCCGCCGCGCGCGTGGGGGCCGTTCCGGCAGCAAGCGGATTTGCTCGCTTCAACGCGCAGGTGGTGGCCCGTCTGCCGCTGCCGGATACGGTGCTGGCCGACGGGAGACTCAGCCGCATCACCCGTGAAGGTCGTGCCGGCCGAGCCGTACAGGAGGAGTTGGATGACATCGTCGCGCGACATCTTGGACTCTCGGCCTCCGCCCAGAGCGCACTCCGCAGTGTGGACGTCGCCGCCCCGCATTGTCGCTGAGTCACTGAAGGCAGTGCCCCATCCACTGGTGACAACGCTCCGCCCGGGCCCGCCGGCCTCCGGCATGGCTGTGGCAGGCGCGTTGGCTCGAAGCCTGGCGCCGATGGAAGCAACTGATGAGGCACCGCCGTGGCTGCTGCCGGAACAGGTCCAAAGCTTCCGCCGGGTGCTCGCCGCGCTGCGGCGTCGCGGGGGTGCGGTGCTGGCCGATCCGGTAGGAAGCGGAAAGACCTATGTCGCGCTTGCTGCCGCCGCCGCACTGAATCGTCGATCGACGGCATGCCTGGTGCCGGCAACACTGCTGGCCCAATGGGAATCGGTTGCGGCTCGACTCGGAGTCCGGGTGACGTTGTGCTCTCATGAGCAGGTGAGCCGGGGGAAACTGCCCAAGGGCACGCGAGGCCTAGTCGTCATCGACGAGAGTCACCACTTCAGAAACCCGGGGACCCGGCGCTACCACCATGTGGCACCATGGCTGGTCGGACGGGCAGCTCTGATGGTCACCGCCACACCGGTAGTGAACCGCACAGCCGACCTGGGCAACCAACTGCTTCTGGCGGTGCGCGACGACGCTTTGGTGCTGGACGGCATCGCCTCGCTTCGGACACTTCTCACGAAAGGGGGCGCAACGGCTTCGCTGGGACAGCTCGTGGTCGAGGGCAAGGCGGCCAGCGATCGGCGACCCGGCACCATCCCCAGGATCACCAGCCCTACCAGCCAAGAATGCGCCGCGCTGAACCGCATCACGGAGATGCTGGGCCGGCTTCGGCTCTCGCGCTCGGAGCCGATCGCCGCGTTGCTGCGGGGGGTCCTGCTACGATCCGCCGGCTCCAGCCCCGCAGCTCTGACCGCCGCGCTTTGCCGATACCGTCGGCTGCTTCGTCATGCTCGAGACGCTTTGGCTTCAGGCAAGGTGCTGGATCGCTCCGAGATCCGGCGTTTCACGGCGGAGCTGGGCGATCAACTGATCTGGTGGGAGTTGATGCCGCCGGTCGAGACGGCAAGCGACATCGAGTTGAGCGATCTCGGGGAGATCGACGATCTGATCCAGTCGATGGGCAGCGCCGCCGAAGATGGCGATGACAAACTGACCCGTCTTTGCGAGATCCTGAGAGACGGGGTTCCCAGCCTGGTCTTTGCTGCATTCAGAGAAACGGTTCGCTACCTCCGTGACCGCATCGGCGATTCCCGGCTGGCGTGGTGTACCGGGGAACGCGCCGGGATCGGGCGCACACCCCTCCCCCGGCCCGATGTGTTGGGCTGGTTTCGAGCGGGCACCTCGAGCAGCCTTGCGCCAAGACATCTCATTGTCACCGATGTAGCTGCCGAGGGCCTCGACCTGCAGCGGGCGGGGCGCGTGGTGCACTACGACCTGCCCTGGACTCCCATGCGCCTGGAGCAACGCGAAGGGCGCTCGGTGCGATATGGCTCCCCACACGCGCGGGTGGAAGTGGTTCGGTTTACGTTGCCACCCGCTCTGGAGCGCTCGCTTGGCCTGGAGAGTACGCTGGCGCGAAAGCGCCGGCTCCCTGCGCTGGTGGGTCTTGGCTTGGCGGGAATGCACGTCTGGCGCTGGCGGAACGAGCTCGCATTGCGGTTCGCTTGCGCTGAGGCTCTCGCCGGTACCACTCGGGTCGTGAGTCCGCACGAGGGCCTGCTGGCAGGGTTTGCGCTTCACAGCGCAGGAGATCGTTCCACCGGTCTCTCCACCAGCGTGCTCTGGCTGGAGCGCGACGGATCCTGGACCGAATCACCTGATGTCCTGAGCCTATGGCTCGAGCGGGCGGCAGCCGGACGGGAGATTGTCCCCGTTGAGGAGACTCGCCTGCGGAGTTGGCTTGTGCTGCTCGCTCGCCCGATCAGGGATCGCCTCGCTCTGACCGGGAGCCGGCGCTGGCTCGCGCCCGAACCGGCGCCCGCCGTCCGTCGGGTGGCGGCCCGGCTGCAGGCATTCACTCGGGAGGCCGCACGAATGCACCAGCCAAAGCGTTTGGTACAGTTGGAGCACGCGTTGGGATTCGTGACCCGGGGACACACCGCGGGCGAGGCCGCGCTGATCGAGCGGTTGGCAGACTCCTCCGACGCTGAGCTCGATCGGGTGACTCCAAAGCTCCCGCAAGGCCGAGCCCAGTGGGGCGGCATTGAAGTGAGGCTCACCGGACTGATCCTGTTTGGTCCTGGAGCCTGAGCTAGCTTCCATGCCATGCCTCGATTGCAGACCGTCCTCTTCGATCTCGACGGAACCCTGATTGACTCGATCAGGCTCATCCTCGATAGCTATCATCACACGCTGACCCAGCACAACCTGCCGGCAAGGACGGACGAGGATTGGCTCAAGGGAGTCGGCACCCCATTGGCGGTGCAGTTCTCCGAGTGGCGGAAATCCCCCGAGGTGCTCGAGGCGCTGATCGCGACCTACCGGGAGTACAACCTGAAGCACCACGACACTATGGTCACGGTCTATCCCGGCGTGCTCGAGGCGGTGCGGGAGATCAAGGCGGCAGGCATCCAAACCGGATTGGTCACGAGCAAAAACCGCCTGGGTGCGCTCAGGGGTCTCAAGCTGGTCGGCCTCGAGGCGCTGATGGACGTGCTGGTCTGCGCCGACGAGGTGACCAACCCCAAACCCCATCCGGAGCCGGTGGAGAAGGCGGTGGCGCTACTGGGCGCCGATCCCGCAAGCACGGTGTATGTGGGCGACAGCATCCACGACATGCACTCAGGGCGAGCGGCGGGGGTCAAGACCGCGGCCGCGCTCTGGGGACCGTTCGGTAGGGATCATCTGGAGAGTGCGAGTCCGGATTACTGGCTGGAGACGCCGGGGGATCTGGTTGCTTTGCTGGTGAAAGGTGAGAGGTGAGAGGCGAGAAGTGAGAAGTACATCCCCTCTAACCTCTCACCTCTTACCTCTCACCTTTTCACGCGTCCAGCACCTCACGCAGCTGGTGCATGAGCGCGTCCACCGTGAACGGTTTCTCCACGAACCCGGTACCCGCGGGCATCGCACCGTTGTTTGCGATCGTGGTCTCGGCGTAACCCGACATGAAAACAACCCGCAGCGCCGGGTTCTGGGCCCGCAGCTGCGCGACCAGCTCATGACCACCCATCTCCGGCATCGCCAGGTCCGTCAGCACCAGGTCGATGGCCTCGGGGTCATCCTCGTAGATCCGGAGGGCCTCGCTGCCGTTACCGGCCTCAATCACCCGGTACCCGTGCCACTCGAGCAGCCGGCGCACTGACGCGCGTACGCTGTCCTCATCCTCAACCAGCAAAAGCGTCTCTGATCCACCCTGGGGTGCCTCTCTTTGAGCCGTACTGAGCGCCGGCTCTGACCCCATGTACCTCGGCAGGTAGATGGTGAACTCGGAGCCCTGACCCTGTTGACTCTCCACCGTGATGTGCCCGCCGCTCTGCTCGAGGATGCCAAAGGCGGTCGAGAGTCCGAGACCAGTGCCGCTGGTGCCTTGCTTGGTGGTAAAAAACGGCTCGAAGACTCGAGCCTGGGTGGCGGCGTCCATCCCGCTCCCGGTGTCCTTTACTGAAATGGTGACGTACGGTGTCTCCTGGGCCGCTTCATCCCGGTGGAGCTGGGCGTTGGCGGTGGTGATCGAGACCCGGCCGCCACGAGGCATGGCGTCGCGCGCATTGGTGATCAGGTTGACCAGGACCTGCTCCATCTGGTTGGGATCCACCATTACGTTGCCGGCCTCGGGATCGAGCAGCAGATCGAGCGCCACCTCGGTGCCGAGCAGACGGCTAAGCATCGGCTCGAGCTCGGTGGTCAGGCCGTTGAGTGAAACCACGCGCGGCTGAAGCACCTGCCTCCGGCTGAACGCGAGCAGTTGCCGGGTCAGTGCGGCGGCGCGTTGGCCGGCGTGCCGGATCGCCTCGATATCGGCCCGGAGAGGATCACTCGGGCGGAGCTCCTGCAGAATCAGCTCGCTATAGGTCAAAATTCCGGTGAGCAGGTTATTGAAGTCGTGGGCGATTCCTCCGGCGAGCCTGCCGACGGCTTCCATCTTGTCCGCCTGCTGCTCCTCATCTTCCCGCTGACTGCCCGCCTCCTCCTCCGCCCGCTTCCCGCTGATGTCCTCACTGAGGTTGAGCGCGCCGACCGTCTGGCCGTCCGCGTCCCGGATCGGCACGGCGGAGTTCACGATGGTCTTCTGGCCGCCGCCAGGGACGTCGATCGTAATCTCCTGATTGAGCGAACTCTCTCCACTTTCGAGAGCCCGCGCGGCACCCCACTCGTTCGGCTGGACTGGCTGGCCGCTTGCCGCCCAGCGGGTGTTATAGCCGGGGAGTTGGTCGAGCTCCAGGTAACGCACCGGACCCCAGATCTCCCGGCTCGCGGTATTATCCGCCACGATCCGGCCCTGCCGGTCCACAATCCAGACGCCGGTGGGCAGCGCGTCCAGCACCTGGTGAAGTCGCCGCTCCGACCGACGCCCCTGAGTCAGGTCAGCCATGGCGCTGATCACCCGGACCGGCGCGTCGGTCTCGTCGTGAACGATGCGGGCCCGGTCCTGCACGTCGGCATAGGAGCCATCGGCGCGGCGGAAGCGGTACTCCTCGGACCAGACCTTCTCACCCTGCCTGATCGCTGAATCGAGACTTTCAACTACGCGTTCGCGGTCTTCGGGATGCAGCCGCTCGTACCACCAGTCCGCTGTGGTTCCGAGTTCTGCCGGCTGATAGTCCAGCAGGGGGCCGGTTCCTTCATCCCAGATGACCTGATCGGTGAGCAGGTCCCAGTCCCACACCACTTCCTTTGAGGCCTGGGCCACGAGTCGGTACCGCTCTTCGCTGGCTCGCAGCGCCGCTTCCGCTTGCTTCCGCTCGGTGATGTCCTGAATCCCCGCAATGAGGTACGACGGC
>Ga0307312_10001198_pt1 | contig 13092 bp, 7 predicted proteins | sample ER_DNA_202_FD_194489 | JGI IMG/M metagenome (GOLD analysis project Ga0307312, IMG submission 194489) | Bulk soil microbial communities from the East River watershed near Crested Butte, Colorado, United States - ER_DNA_202 | ecosystem: Environmental > Terrestrial > Soil > Floodplain | place: USA...
ACCCGGGCGGGAGTGCGGCAGGTCCGCCGACAGCTGCGGCGACTTCACGTCCCACAGCGGATAGCGCGACGTGATGTTTGGCAGCCGCGCGAAGTTGTACTCGGGCGGCGGCGAGGGAATCGCCCATTCGATCGTCGGTGCGCCCCACGGATCGTTGCCCGCGATCGCGCCGCTTCTCCGGCTGCGCATGAAGTTCCACACGAAGACGATCATGCCCACCGCGAGCGTGTACGCGCCGAGGCTCGACGCGAGATTGAATCCGTCCCATCCCTGGCCGGCGGCGTACGTATAGATGCGGCGCGGCATGCCGAGCAGACCGCTGAAGTGCATCGGCATGAAGGTGAGGTTCATGCCGGCGAACATCAGCCAGAAGTGCAGCTTGCCCAGCCTCTCGTCGAGCAGGCGACCGGTGATCTTCGGGAAGTAGTAGTAGACGCCCGCGAAGATGCCCATCATCGAGCCGCCGAAGAGCACGTAGTGGAAGTGCGCGACGATGAAATACGTGTCCGTCTGCTGGAGGTCGGCCGGCGGCGCCGCGTGCATGACACCGGAGATGCCGCCGATCGTGAACAGCCCGACGAGCGCGATCGCGAAGCACATCGCCGTCGTGAACTGGATCGAACCGCCGTGCAGGGTCGCCATCCAGTTGAAGATCTTCACGCCCGTCGGAATGGCGATCAGCATCGTCATCACGCCGAACGCGGTGTCCGCCACCGGGCCCATGCCGACGGCGAACATGTGGTGCGCCCAGACGCCAAAGCCGAGGAAGGCGATCAGGATCAGCGAGAAGACCATCACCGGATAGCCGAACAGCGGCTTCCGCGAGAAGGTCGGGATGACTTCGCTCACCAGCCCGAACGCGGGCAGGATGAGGATGTAGACCTCCGGATGTCCGAAGATCCAGAACAGGTGCTGCCAGAGGAGCGGATCCGCGCCGGCGGCCACCTCGTAGAACTGCGTGCCGAAGAAGCGGTCGAACATCAGAAAGACGAGCGCGATCGTGATCACCGGGAAGGCGAGGATGATCAGGAACTGCGTGACGAACGCCGACCAGGTGAAGATCGGCATGCGCATCATGTTCATTCCCGGCGCGCGCATGTTGACGATCGTCGTCAGGAAGTTGAAGCCGGCGGCGAGCGAGGAGACGCCGAGGATCTGAAGGCCGAGCACCCAGAAGTCGATGTTCATGCCCTGCGAGAAGGCCCGCGTCGTCAGCGGCGCGTAACCGAACCAGCCCCCGTTAGGCGCGGCATGGAGGAACCACGACAGGTTGATGAAGATGCCGCCGAAGAGGAACACCCAGTAGCTGAAGGCGTTCAGGCGCGGAAAGGCGACGTCGCGCGCGCCGATCTGGAGCGGGATCAGGAAGTTGAAGAAGGCAGCACTGAGCGGCATGATCCCGAGGAAGATCATCGTCGTCCCGTGCATCGTGAACAGCTCGTTGTACGTCTCGGCGCTGACGAATGTCCCGTTAGGCCCCTGCAGCTGGATGCGGATCAGCACCGCCTCGAACCCGCCGACGAGGAAGAAGAAGAGCGCGGTGAAGAGATAGAGGACGCCGATCCGCTTGTGGTCGACGGTCGTCAGCCAGCTCATGATGCCCCCGGCATATACGTCGTGCGTTGCCGGACGGGCGGGAGCGGCGGCGGTGGTGGCCATTGTGCTATCGGTCTCCGGGATCCGTGAGCGGTTACTTCAACGCCTGGAGATAGGCGACGATGTCGGCGATCTCCTGGTCGGTGAGGCCGGACGTGATGACGGTCTTGAGGATCGGATCGTACTGGCCCTTGCCGAGCGTGGGCATGAGCACGCCGGGCTTCATCGCGCGCGAATTCTTGATCCACCGCGCCAGATGCGGCGCGTCGTTCGGGTAGACTCCGGCGGCGATCGTCAGGCGGGATCCGACGTGCGTCAGGTTCGGACCGATCACGCCGACCGACATCGGGTTGCCGGCGATCAGGTGGCACCCGATGCACGCGCTGCGCGAGTAGATCTGCTGGCCGCGCGCCGGATCGCCCGTCAGGCCCTCGGGCCAGGCGAGATCGCTCGGCACCGGCGCGTTCGCCACCGCGTATACCGGCAGCTTGTCCGCCGGGTAGCCGGTGTAGCTTGCCTGCGCCACGGACGCGGCCTGCGTCGTCGTCGGGACAGCCGCTGAAGTCGTCGTCGCCGCTGTGCCCTTCACGCCGGGCGCGGGCGGCAGTGCGGGAACGGGTGCCGCGGGCGTCGCGCCGAACGCGGCCGGCGACTTCATGTGCGCGACCCATCCTTCGAATTCAGCCGGCGTCACGGTGAATGCGCGGAAGCGCATGTTCGCGTGGCTCTCGCCGCAGTACTCGTTACAGCTGCCGTTCCAGGCGTTCGCGTCGACCGAGTCCGGCGTGAACCACAGATAGTTGACGTGGTTCGAGATCAGATCGCGCTTGCCGCCGAGGCGCGGAATCCAGAACGAGTGCAGCACGTCGGCCGTCGTCAGCTTGAAGTTCACCGTGCGTCCGATCGGCAGATAGAGCTCGTTCGCCGTGACGACGCCGTACTCGGGATAGCGGAACTCCCACCACCACTGATGGCCGATCACCTCGACCTGCAGCGCGCTCGGCACCGCCTTCGCCTGCGTGTTGAAGATCGCGCGCACTGTCGGCACGGCGATGAAGACGAGAATGACAGCGGGGATCGCGGTCCACGTGATCTCGAGCGTCGTGTTCCCGTGTACGTGCTTCGGCGCCGGATGGCCTTCACGGCGACGATAGCGCCAGATCACCCACACAAGCCCGACTTCGACGATCACGAAGACGATCGCCGCCCAGAAGAAGAGGCTGTGCCAGAGGGAGAGAACCTCGCGATTGAACTCGGTATGCCCTTCGAAGATCGAGTTCGGATACTCCTTCGCGGTGCACCCGGTGAGCGCGAGTGCGAATGCGGCCGTCAGCGCAGCGGAGAAATGCCGGCGCAGGCGGAGGGTCGCAGTCATGCCAAATCCTTGGATACTGGCGTGGCGGAGCGCCACTCCTCACGGCGCTCGATGATCATTTGCAGTCGCAAGAAGCTACCCGCGACCAACAACCAAATCAAGGAAAGCGCGGTCGGAAAAACCGATCGTGCGCGCGTGCATGATCAGTCGTGCGCGACCGTACCCTCGTCGGCACTCTGCTCGTCATCGCGGACGGCGTGCTTCTCAATCACCTGTACCTCGGCGATCTCGAGCTGCTGCCTTACACTGGCGATTCCTTCACGCAACACGCGCACCTTTACCGGGTCACCGCCGCCGCGTGTCGAGGCGAGAATCATCGAGATGATCGTGTCGGAGATCATCCCGTACTGTCCCTTCAGCTTGCTGGCGAGCGGCGTCGCGACACGCTTGAACTGCATTGCGGCGCCGGATGTCGGCCGGCTGTTCTTCACGTCCATCGCCATTCCTTCGACGACGCCGTGACACCGTTGGAGAAGGACCATCGCCTCGTGCAGCGTCTGGAGCCGGACCTGTCCGGCGCCATCGAGTTTTACTCCTGCCATGGGAACTTTGAGTTGGAGATTGACGGTAGACGGTAGTTCCTACTTCACCTTTTCCATTCGCGCATTCGCCCGAGCCTCGCGTCCGACCTTCGACTGTGCAGCACCGTCGAGCTGCACGATGTCTGCCGTGAAGGGCAGGTGCGCGTTGTACAACGAGCTGCCGACGCCGTACGCGTCCACCGGAACGCCGTCTTCCTCGAACGCACGGATGCGCTCGATCGTGAACCCGCCCGAGACGATGATCTTCACGTGACCGAAGCCTTCCTCGTCGAGTGCGTTGCGAACGTTCCAGACGAGGTGCGGATTGACGCCGGTCGGCGGGAAGCTGCCCATCATCGATAGTATCGAACTGTCGACGAGGTGCTGCGAGGTGTCGATGCGCACGCCGTAGAGCAGGCCTTCCATCGCCCGTGCTACCTCGAGGCTGGTCTTGACGCAGTTGTTCTCGTAGTCGCAGAGCGCGATCAGCCGTGTCTCCTCGGGCACCTGCTCGGCGAACGCCTTCGTCGCCGCGACGGTGTCGCCGCCGAACGCAGCGATCAACGCGTGAGGCACGACGCCCAATCCCCTGCCGCCCCACCAGCTGCCCTGTCCGTCGGTCGACACGGCCGCGGCGCCGCCGACATAGACCGCCCAGCCGTCGCCGGGCTGCATGAGTCCGTGATCCTGCCGCGCCGAAAAGACGAAGACAGGCTTCGGGCGTGCCGCCTCGACGATCGTGCGCATCGTCGTGCAGAGCGACGTGCGCCGCGCAAGTACGCCGACGCAATAGGTCTCGAGGTGTGCGAACGTCTCGTACGGTCCCTCGACGGTGAGGACGGTGTCACCGGCGTCGACGCGGTCCCCCTCGAAGAGGGCGTGCATGGTGAGCGCGTTCCAATCGTCGGCGCAGGTCTTGAGCACGGCGACCGCTTCGTCGATGCCGCAGACGAGAGCAGGTCGCTTAGTCGTGAACTGGAGGACGACGCGCGGCGAGAGCCCGGCGGCGCGGAGCGCGGCACGGGTGTGCGCGAGCGCCGTGTCCGTGTACACGCCACTTCGAATGGCCTCGACGGGAATCTGAAACACGGCAGGGTCGAGACGTTTCTTTCGTCGTGGCGACATGCTGTCGGACACTAATGCCCGCGTGACGGGCTGGGCAAGCGCGGCCGCACGCACCCGACATCAGATGACTCCCCCGGGGATGGGTCGTCTGTTTAGTGACACCCGTCGCATCCCGGCACTCGACGCCGCGCGAGGCGCTGTACTCCCGCATCAACCGTCACTCCCACATGCACTTGGGCGAACGTTCGCGCCTCGTCGGCCACCCCTGCGTCCGCCGCCGATGGCGTCTGGTTGCGCTCGCCACGATCGCTGGGCTGTCGGCGTGTGCGCGCAACGGCGACGTCGAGGGCGACAACGTCGCCATCGGCTTGGCGATCGAGAAACAGCTGCCGGAGATGCTGTCAGTTCGCCAGGGTACCGAGCTCGCGATCTCACGCCTGAACGACGAGCGTCCGCGGAATTCGCGCCCCTTTGTGCTCCGTCTGCCACCGACGAGCACGACGAGCGCCGTGCAGATCGCCATCGCGCTGCGCGAAGATCCAACCGTCGTCGGCGTCGTCGGCCACACCGACAGCAACAGCTCACTCGAGGCGGCCCCGATATATGAGGACGCCGAGCACGAAGGCACGGGAGCGCTCATCGCCATTTCGCCGACGAGTACGAGCCCGGCGCTCAGCGGGCGAAGCAAGTGGCTCTTCCGTGTCTGCCCGAGCGATGTCGCGGCGAGCAAGCAAGCCGCTCGCTTCGCGCTCGACTCGCTGCACTCGCGCCGCGCGATCATCGTCTACCGCAACGATCTCTTCGGTCGCGGCTGGACGCGTACGTTCGCCGACACCTACATCGCCGGCGGCGGCAGTGTGCTGGAGCGAAACCCGCACCTCGTCGGGATGGTCGAGTGGGACGCGTATGCCGGACAGGTGCGCCAGCAGTCGCCCGACCTCGTGCTCTTCCCCGGGCGTGCATCCGATGCCGCCAACTTTCTGCGTGCGCTTCGCGCCACCGGCACGAGCCCAATCTTCCTTGGCAGCGACGCGGTATCGCAGCTCGAGGCGCAGGGGAAGGAATTCGCCGGCGTCTACTACACGGCGTTCTTCCTGCCGACGCGAGTTGAGAGCAAGGACGGACGCGAGTTCGTCGCCGAATTCCAGCGCCGCTATCGCATGCTGCCCGACCAGCGCGCCGCGCTGAGCTACGACGCGACGATGCTCATTGGTCGAGCCGTGTTCGCTGCCGGCGCGAACCGCGCGCGCGTTCGCGACTACATCGCGGGAATCGGATCGACGCGGCCAGCCGTGACCGGCGTGACCGGCAGGATCGCCTTCGACACGCACCACGACCCCATCGACAAGGCGATCGTGATCGCTCGTGTCGGCGAGGGAGGCAGTTGATGCGGAGGTTCTTCCGGCTGCGCACGATTCGGTCGCTGCTGTGGGCGGGTTTCGGCTCGACGATCTTCTTCCTTGCCGCTTCCGGCGCGGGCGCCATCTACTCGCTCCAATCCCTGGAAGGCCAGAGCCGCGCCGAGGTGCGAGACCTCTACGACGAGTTGTCGGCGATGCAGCGGGTCGCGAATGCAATCATGCAGGAGATCGCGATCGGCATGCAGTACGTGAACACCGGCTCGGAAACGGAGGGCGACCGATATCGTGCGGCGGCCGACGAAGCGGACAAGCTGCGCCGCGATGCACTCGGTCTCGCCGTCCTCGCGCCCGACGAACGCAAGGAGCTGGAGGAGATCGGCCGTCTTCAGGCGTCGGTCGAAGTCGGCATCGGGCTCACGCACGCCTACAGCGAAACGGGTCGCCGTGCGGACGCGACGCGCGTCCTGCGCACGACGACTGCGGACATCGAGAAGATCGGAAAATCGGTCGATGCGATCCGGAGCGTGGCAACCGCCCGTACCGCCGCACGCGACCGTGCGCTGCGCAGCGATGTCACGCGCAATCAGCGCGCGCTCCTGGTCGTCATCCTGGCAGCGATCGGCGTCGCGATCTATTTCAGCATCCGGACGCTGCGCGCAGTCACGCGGCCGCTGACTCAGCTCGGCCGCGACGTCGACGCGATGGGCGACGGCGACCTCCGGCTGCGCACGCAGGCCGCCGACCTCCCACGCGCACGCGGCGACGCCCGCGAGTACATGCACCTCTCGCAGTCGCTCCTCCGCACGCGCGACCGCCTGCGGGCGCTGCTCGACAGCGTGAAGTCGGAAGCCGAGATCGTCAACAAGGCGGCCGGTGCGCTCTCGCAGACGGCGACCGGCGCGTCCGACGCGACGCACCACGTCACCGCCGCCGTAAACGAGATGGCGCGCGGTGCAACCGGTCAGCTCGACTCTCTCACTAACGCCACCGAGGCCGTACGCCAGCTCGCCGAGGAAGGTGCGGCGATCGGCGAGGCTGTCGGGGCCAGCCAACAAGCGGGAAAGGACATCCGCACGACGGCCAACGCGACACGCGCCGGCATCGCCGAGGCGGTCTCCACGCTGCTCGGCGCGCGTGAAGTGGTGGACACGTCGGCGCGCGAGATCGCCCACCTGCGCGACGCAACGGCGGTCATCGACCGTTTCGTCGCGGTCATCTCCGACATCGCCGTCCAGACGAACCTCCTCGCGCTCAACGCGGCGATCGAAGCAGCGCGCGCCGGCGACGCCGGCCACGGCTTCGCGGTCGTCGCCGAGGAAGTGCGCACACTCGCCGACCAGAGCGCGAAGGCGGCGAGCGACGTCACCGAAAACGTGCGGCGCATTCGCGAGCGCGTCGGCAGCGCGTCGGCAGCCGTCGAAGCGGGCACGCAGCGCATGAAGAACGTCGAAGAGGTCGCGAAATCGGCGTCGAACGCACTGAGCCAGATCGAGAGCGCCGTCGAGCGCGTCGAGAACGCATCGGCTCGTGTGACCCGCGCCGTGGAATCGAACCAGCACGCGCTGATTTCGGTGCGCGACGCGATTCTCGGCGCGAAGGAAACCGCCGAGGGCCACGCCGCCTCGTCAGAGCAGGTCGCCGCCGCCGTGCAGCAGACCTCCGCCTCGGTCGAGGAAGTGAGCGCGACCGCCGCCGAACTGCAAACGGCAGCCGAGCGGGTGAGGGCGATGGTCCTGGAGTTCAAGACCTGAACTACGGGCGGTAGGCGGTGGGCGGTAGTAACTGCAACTACTAATAACGAACCGCGGGCCAAAGCGACTTGCCGCCGTCGTGCGGCGCGATTAAAACCCACGGACACACCGTCGTCCCCTCACATTGGAGTACTCGTGTCGATCTCCCGCCGCGACTTCCTCGGCGCAGGCGCGACTGTCGCCGCCGGCCTGACGCTCGCTCGCCCCGCATCGGCAACGCCGATTCATTCCATCATCGACCGCGCCGCGTCGCTGACCCCGGCCGGCCGACCGACGGTCGTCTCGTCGGCCAACGGCATTCGCGGTGTCGCCCGCGCGTACGAGATGCTCGGCAAGGGCGCCGACACCCTCGACGCGGTGATCGCCGGCGTGAACATCCAGGAGCTCGACCCGGAGGACCAGTCGGTCGGTCTGGGCGGCCTGCCTAACGAAGACGGCGTCGTGCAGCTCGATGCGAGCTGCATGCACGGTCCGACGAAGCGCGCTGGGGCGGTCGCCGCGCTCGAGGACATCGCGACGCCGTCGCTCGTCGCCAAGGCGGTCATGGACTACACGGACCACATCATGCTCGTCGGCGCGGGCGCAAAGAAGTTCGCGCTCGAGATGGGGTTCAAGGAGCAGAACCTGCTGACCGAGCAGAGCCGTCAGGACTGGCTGCGCTGGAAGACGCGGCTCAATCCGAACGACAACTGGCTCGAGCAGCCTGAGGCTGGCGCGGCGCACACGTCGTCGCGCGACGGCGAGCGTGAGAAGCTCGAGTACGACGTGAACGGCGTACCGTCCACGTACGGCACGATCAACATGAATGCGGTCGACGCGAAGGGCGACATCAGCTCGGTGACGACGACCAGCGGGCTGTCGTGGAAGATCCCCGGCCGGATCGGCGATTCGCCGATCGTCGGCGCGGGCCAGTACTGCGACAACGGCGTCGGCGCCGCCGGCTCGACGGGTCGCGGGGAGGCGAACATCAAGGTCTGCGGCGCGTTCCTCGCCGTCGAGTTCATGCGACAGGGGATGTCGCCGGAGCAGGCGCTGATGAAGGTGATGGAGCGCGTGATCGCGATGACCGAGAAGCGTCTGCTCGACGAGAGGGGCCGGCCGTACTTCGACCTCAACTTCTACGCGGTCTCGAAGGACGGCCGCTATGCGGGCGCCTGCGCGTACGAGGGCTCGAAGTTCGCCGTCTGCGACGCGAAGGGCGCACGACTCGAGAACAGCGCCTTCCTCTTCAAGCGCGACGAGCGCCCGACACGCCGGCCGATCAGCGGCACGATGACGCCGCGGTAGGTCAGACCGGCGTCGGCTCGTGCTCGGCGAGCGACTCGTGCGTCGGCACGCCCGGTGTTCCGCGCGCGGGTGCGGGCACCGGCGCTGGCAGTGGCTGAGCCTCGAGCTGCTCCGACGTCGTGACCCCGAGTTGGAACGTCGACACGATGCGCGACAGTTCATCGGCCGACGCGGCAAGCGCCTTCGCGACGTGCGCGATATCCGCCGTCGACGCGCTCTGCTCTTCGCTCGACGCCGCCACTTCCTCCATCGACGCCGCGAAGCTCTCCGTCGTCCGCGACACTGATTCGAGGCGCTTGGTCATCTCGCCGATCAGCGCGTGTGTCTCCGCGGACGCGCGTGAGATCGCCCGCATCCACTCCTCGTTCTCGGCGACGGCGGACTCGATCTGCGCGAACGACTCGAGACCCTGCTTCGTCGCGCCGAAGACGCTCTGCACCGCCTGAACGGTGCGTAAAGTCGAGTCGCGAGATTCTCCGACGCGGGCGAGCACCTCGCGCACGAGCTGCTCCGTCTTCTCGGCGGCCTCGCCGGCGCCGGCGGCCAGACGTCTGACCTCGCTCGCCACGACAGCGAAACCCTGGCCGTGCACGCCCGCGCGCGCCGCCTCCATCGCCGCGTTGAGAGCCAGCAGCTTCGACTGCCGAGCCATCTTCTGCACGAACGTCACGAAGTTGCGAATCTCTTCGGAGGCGCCGGCGAGAGCGTCGGCGGCACTCGCGCTCGCCGACACGTCTGCCGACAGAGCCTGAAGTGCCATCGAGTTCTCGTCGAGGCGCTGGCGATTCTCCGCCGCGAGCTCGCGCAGCGTCACGTTGCGCTCGAGTCCTTCCTGCGAGCCGGTGTCGAGCTCCGACGAGATCGCGACGAGCCGTGTCGCGTCGCCGGCGAACTGCGTGATCATCGTCGACATCGTGCCGGACTGCGCGCTCAGATCGTTCGACGTCGTCGCCATGGCTTCCGCGGTCTGAGCCATCGCCCCGGCGCCGCTCGTGATCTGCGATGCCATCGCCGCCGTCTCGCTCGACGTCACCGACATCGCGCCGACGAGACGCCGCAGCTCCTCGATCATTGAGGCGGTCGCGCGGCTGAGACGCCCGATCTCGTCGTCGCTCTGCGAGATGTCGCGCAACTCGATCGACAGATCGCCGGCGGCCACCGCCTCCGCCGCTTCAGCGAGCATCGCCGCCGGCGCGCTGATGCGGCGAGTGACGAAGCGGTCGAGCGACCAGAGGCCGGCGAGCAGGAGCAACCCGAAGCCGGCAGTTCCGAAGAGCAGTGCGCGGCGCGACGACTCGGCGCCCGTCAACGCCAGACGCTCCGGCATGTGCGCGACCACGCGCCAGCCGAGCGTGCCGACGGGTACCGCGGCTGCCCAGGTGATCTGGTTGCCGGCGCCGTAGGTCACCACTGAGTCGTTCGCCATCGCGAGCACCCGAACACTGGCGAGCTGCTTCATTCGCGTCGCATTCGTCGAGCTGGCGATGATGTTGTTGGTTGCGTCAACGAGGTCGACTTCCACGCCGCCCCCGGTCGCCGCGGCACTAGCGAGCGCGCTGTCCGTGCGGGCAAGGCCGAACGTGAGCTTGAGGACGCCAGCCGTGTTACCTGCCGGGTCGCTGACCGCGGACGCCATCGTCACCACGACCTGCTTCGACCAGTCGTCGAACGCGGCTTCTGTTGGCGCGCTGCCGTTGTTCTTGGCCGCTTCCCACCACGCCTCGTCGCTTTGGACGAAGTCCTGTGTGCGTGCCGTGATGACCGCATTATGACCGAACCGGTCGGTGAGCATCGCCTCGATGACGCCGATGCGTGGCGAGACGTTGGTCAGGTACGAGCGAAGGCGATCGTCGATGCCCAGCGTCCGCGTCTCTGAATAGCGGCGCTCGAGCGATTCCATCGACTCGTTGGGGAGTCCGAGCGACTCCGACCGCCGGGTGCCAGCCCGTGCCGCGTCGACCACCATCGGCGAGCTGATGAGGAGATCCATCTCCCGTTGACGTTCGACCAGCAGGTGGTCGATCAGCGAGGAGGAGCGTTGGGCGGCATCCCGCAGGCGCAACTTCGACTCGCTGGTGAAGACGCCCGCGATGCCGACGCTGCCGAGCCACGCCAGAGTGCCGAGGACGATCATCACGCCGAGCGCGGAGGTCAGCATGATGCGCCGGCGAAGCGTAGCTCCACGCATGCCGTCCCGCCGTCCAACGTCTGGTGCTTCTCTCTCTGTCATGGACGTACGCTCACTCGCGCCGCTAGATTGAACTTCACCACCTGACGCCGCGCCGAGCCGACCGTACGGCCACGCGGTACGATGCTTCACGATCCCATGGCAGATCCGACCACCACTCGTCCCGCCGCCGACCCGGAGGGCTACCAGCCGACCGCCATCGAGCGGAAATGGCAAGAGCGCTGGGCGTCCTCGCGCGCCAACGCCCCGGACCTCCAGGGCGGCGCGCGGCCGTTCTACCAGCTGATGATGTTCCCCTATCCCTCAGCGGAGGGGCTGCATATCGGCAACCTCTATGCATTCACGGGGAACGACATACAGGGACGATTCCAGCGACTCCAAGGGCACACGGTATTCGAGCCGTTCGGCTATGACGCGTTCGGCATCCACTCCGAGAACTACGCCCTCAAACTGGGCATCCATCCGAGCGAGCTGATTCCGCGGAACATCGAGAATTTCCGGCGGCAGGTGCACCGTGCCGGCCTGATGATCGATTGGCGTCACGAGCTCGCGACGACGGACCCCGCCTACTACAAGTGGACGCAGTGGCTCTTTCTCCAGCTCTACGAGCGGGGGCTGGCGTACAAGAAGAAAGCAGCCGTCAACTGGTGCCCGACCGACAAGACGGTGCTCGCCAACGAGCAGGTCGAGGGAGGCGTCTGCGAGCGGTGCGGCACGCCGGTCGAGCAGCGCCAGCTCGAGCAGTGGTTCTTTCGCATCACGGACTATGCGCCGCGGCTGCTCGACAACCTCGACAAGCTTGACTGGTCGGAGTCGACGAAGACCGCGCAGCGCAACTGGCTCGGCCGGTCCGAAGGCGCGCGCCTGACGTTCAACATCGTCGGCGCGGCGTCGAACGGTGGGGGCAAGAGCGCGTCGGACGGTGCCGTCGCCTTGCGTAAGGCGGTCGCCGGCACAGCTGGTAGCGGCGGTGCTTCGCTGACCGTCTTCACCACGCGGCCCGACACGATCTTTGGGGCGACGTACCTCGTGCTCGCGCCCGAGCATCCGCTCGTCGACGTCTTCACTACCGACGCGCGCCGCGCCGAAGTCAACGCCTATCGCGAACGCTCGGCGAAACAGGATCTCGTTTCGCGGAAGACGAACCGTGAGAAGACGGGAGCGTTCACCGGCTCGTACGCGATGAATCCGGCGACCCGGCAGCCGATCCCAATCTGGCTCGCCGACTACGTGCTCATGGAATACGGTACCGGCGCGATCATGGCTGTGCCGGGACACGACCAGCGCGACTTCGAGTTCGCGACGAAATTCGGATTGCCTATCGTTCGCGTCGTCGCGGGAGTTGGTCACGATGCGGACACGCCGCTCGAAGCCGCGGAGCACGAAACCGAAGGTGCGGTCCTCGTCAACTCGGGCGAGTTCAACGGAGTGCCCGTGGAAGCGGCGAACAAGCGTATCGTCGTCTGGCTCGCCGAGCGCGGCGCGGCAGAAGCCGTTACGACGTACCGGCTGCACGACTGGTGCATCTCGCGCCAGCGCTATTGGGGTCCACCGATCCCGATCATCTATTGCGACGCCTGCGGCACGGTACCGGTGCCGTTGAAGGACTTGCCGGTGGAGCTGCCTTTCATCGAGGACTTCCGCCCAGACGACAGCGGCATCTCACCGCTCGCGCGCCACAAGGAGTGGTATCACGTCTCCTGTCCGAAATGCGGGAAGCCCGGGCGGCGCGAGACCGACGTCTCCGACACGTTCCTCGACAGCGCGTGGTATTTCCTCCGCTACCCGAGCTCGGATCGAGACGACGTCCCGTTCGACGATGCGCTGACGAAGAAGTGGCTGCCGGTGAACATCTACATCGGCGGCAACGAGCACGCGGTGCTCCATCTGCTGTACGCGCGCTTCACGACGATGGTGTTGCACGACGCGGGTTTGCTCGACTTCGAGG
>Ga0307312_10001204_pt1 | contig 13077 bp, 10 predicted proteins | sample ER_DNA_202_FD_194489 | JGI IMG/M metagenome (GOLD analysis project Ga0307312, IMG submission 194489) | Bulk soil microbial communities from the East River watershed near Crested Butte, Colorado, United States - ER_DNA_202 | ecosystem: Environmental > Terrestrial > Soil > Floodplain | place...
CCAGTCTTCGGCTGTCAGGCGAGCGATGTAGTGGGGATCGATCGCCTCGTCGCTGCCACCCCCGACAGGATGGTCGAGCAGCAGCGCGGTCAGGTCGACAAGGTCCTTGCGGTTCATCTCGTAGATCTGCAGCTTGCTCAGGAGTAGGTCGGAGGGTGTTGCGCACGGACCTTCGTGGTCGAGCCTTCCTCGCAGGTCGATGACGTGCGACATCCTTATCGAATCGATGAACACGTCGACCTGGCGGCCGTGCGCGTTGTCGAAGAAGTACAGCCGCCGGTCGCCCTGCATGAGGTTGAACCGCTCGTTCGCCTCGTAGCCAAGCGCCGGAAACAGGGCAAGGACCGCCTTCCTGTCGCGCTTTGGCATCGCATAGTCGAGGTCGCCGTACTTTCGCTTTAACGGCGCCCGGTGGGCGCTTGGCGAGTGAAGGTGGATGCCGGCGCCGCCCATCAGCTTGATGCCAACCCCCGCAGCGCGAGCAGCCGTCGCTATCCGCTCGGCTTCCGCAATCGGATCCTCGAGCGGCCCGTTACCCCCCATCGACCTCGATCACGATCGTCTTCAGGTCGGTCATCTGCTCCAGCGCGAAACGGCCTCCTACGCGCCCGATGCCGCTGTGCTTGCCGGCGCGGCCGCCAAACGGCAGGTGCGCCTCCCAATAGTTGGTCGACTCGTTGATGTTGACCCAGCCCATCTCGAGCCCGTCGGCGAAGCGAAGGGCGCGAGAGAGATCACGCGTGTAAACAGCTCCCAGGAGGCCGTACGGAGAGTCGTTCGCAATCGCCAGCGCCTGCTTCTCGTCGTTGAACTTGATGATCGGCGCGATGGGGCCGAACGTCTCCTCCCTGCTCACGCGCATCGTCGGTACGACGCCGTCCAGGATGGTGGCGGGGTAATAGAGCCGGGTTGGAAACCCGTCGGCCCGCTTGCCGCCCAGGACCAGCTTCGCGCCGCCGTCCAGGGCGTCCGCGACGTGCTCGTCCATCTTCGTTGCGACGCCTTCGTTGTTGAGCGGCCCGAGCGTCGTATCGGCCGCGAAGGGGTCGCCGAGGCGGAGCGCGCGGGTCGCCTCCTCGAGGCGCGCCACGAACTCGTCGTGGATCGGCTCTTCGACCAGGATCCGCTCGCCCGCGGTGCAGCTCTGGCCTGCGCACAGGTAGCAGCCGACTATCGCCCCCTCGACGGCTCGAGTGACGTTCGCGTCGGCGAAGATCACCATCGGGCCGTTGCCGCCGAGCTCGAGCATCACGTGTTTGCCGGCCGCCCGCCGCGCCACAGAGGCTCCGGTCTCAGTCGATCCGACAAAACCAACCCCGTCGACCAATGGGTGACCCGCCACTTCGTCCCCGACCTCCGCTCCCGGACCTGTCACGAGGTTGACGGCCCCTGCCGGAAAGTCGGCTTCGGCGATGCACTCCATGAGCGCGACCGAGATGACGCTGGTCGACGAGGCCGGCGTCCAGACGACCGTGTTGCCGGCAGCCAGCGCCGGCGCAATGAGCTCTGCCGCCATCGTCAGCGGCCAGTTCCAGGGGGTGATGATCCCGTAAACGCCGCGCGGGTAATGGCGGGTCATGACGAGTTTGCTCGGACTCGCCGAAGGGATCACCCGTCCCTCGAGCCGCTTCAGGTCCTCCGCGGCGATACGAAAGTACTCTGCCGCCTCGTCGACCTCGCCGAGCGCTTCGGCGTGCATCGGCTTGCCCTGGTCGAGAGTCAGGAGGTGCCCAAGCTCTTCGCGATGCTGCTCGATCGAGTCAGCAATCCGATGCAGGCGCGCCGATCGCGCGAAGCCTTTGAGGTCGGCCATGCCGCGCCGCGCCCGGTGCGCGGCCTCCACGGCCCGCTTCGCGTCAGCTCGTGTGCCCTTGGGCACGGATGCGATGGTCTCGCCGGTGGCGGGGCTGGTGGCATCGAAGGTTTGCCCGCTCTCCGATTCCACCCACTTGCCGTCGACGAACATCTTTCGAACGGTTTTGGCGACGTCGACTGTCATGTCACCTCTCCAGTTGGGTTTACTTCTACGCCTGCGCCTTGACGCGATCGCGACCCAGCTCGAAAGCCTGGGCATAGATTCGGCGGTAGGCGGCGGCGTCGACATCGCGCGGGTTCCCGATTGTTTGGGGGTCGGCGAAGGCTTTGTCAGCGAGCATCGGGATCTCGTCTTCCGTAAAGCCGAGCTCCTGCATGCTCGGGATCTCGACGTCCTTGGTCAGCTGGTGCACGTACTCGACAGCCATTTCGGCGGCGCGCCAAACCGGTTTGCCTCGCACATCGAGGCCGAACGCCTCCGCCATGCGGGCGAACCGCACTGGCTCCCCTGCGTGGTTGTACTCCATGACCGGGCCGAGGAGCCGAGCCGTCAATGCGCCGTGGGGCGCGTCGTGAACCCCTCCGGCCGTCTGGCTCATGGCGTGAGCGGCGCCTGCCGAATCGGTGCCATAAGCGAGCCCGCCAAGCATCGCCGCCGCGCTCATGTAGTACCGCGCTTGCAGGTTCGAGCCCTGGGAGAAAGCAACCCTGAGGTAGCGGGCGACGTACTCCATCGCCATCAGCGCCACGGCGTCAGTGAAGGGTTGGTAATAGACCATCGTGAAGCACTCGACTGCATGGGCCAGCGCGTCCATGCCGGTACCCGCGGTCACCGGTGCGGGCAGGCGGACGCTCAGCTCGGGGTCGATCAGCGCGACCCAGGAGGCGATGTTCGGCGTGCCGCCGACGTTGAACTTGATCTTGCGCTTCGGGTCCGTGATGACAGCCCATAGCGTCACTTCGCTGCCGGTTCCCGCAGTGGTCGGCACGGCGATCATCGGCGGGATGCGGGATGTGAGAGGGCTGTGACCCCATTCGTAGTCGAGGATGCTGCCGTCGTGAGCTGCAACGACGCCGATGCCTTTGGCGGTGTCCATCGAGCTGCCACCGCCGATGGCGACGAGGCCGTCACAGCCTTGCGTGCGGTATTCGGCCGCGCCCGCGTCGACGAGCTCGACGCCCGGGTTCGCCTTGACGCGGTCGAACACCACGGGCTCGACATCAGAGCCGCGCAGGGCTTCGAGCGCGGTGTCGAGCAGGCCGGCGGCCTTCACCCCTGGGTCTGTTACGAGCAGAGGCCTGCGCATGCCGAGTAGGCCTGCTTCGTTGCCAAGCTCGCGAATGGCGCCGAGCCGCTGCACGAGCCGCGTTGGGCTCTGGTAGGTACGAAGTGTGTGTTCCAGCATTGATCTATTGAGAAAGGCGGCCGCCGGACCGAAGCCCGGCGGCCGTTGCGCTTCTATTCAACCGGAATCTCGTGATGGATGCGTGCCAGGTCGATGCCCTGGTTCTTACGAACGATGCGCGCCACGACATAGATGACGATTGCGACGACGTACGTCGCGATGAAGTAGTAGAGGGAGTTCAAGGTTTTCGACAAGGTGGTGCCATACAGGTTGTCAGGGTTGAACGACCACTGGTAGAGCATGAATAGCAGGAACGCTGCAGTGATCACTCCGACGACGGTTATGGCCGGAATACCGGCGACCTTCCAGCTGGCGATCGGCGAGGCGTTGTAGAGGTCCTTGCGTCTCCAGGGCAGGATGATCGCAGCGACGGTAGTGGCAAAGAACGTCAGCGCAAGCACGGCGGTGGCGTCCAGGAACACGGCCTGGAAGTCTGGCTTATAGGACCAGATCGCGCTGATCACGATGGATGGCACGATCATCAGAATCAGAGAGCCGTAAGGCACGCGCCGCTTGGCCGATATGTTGGCCGCCCAGGACGGCAGCACGCGGTCGAAGGCTGCGGCGAATATGACGCGAGTCGACGAGAGGAACAAGGTGCCGGCCCAGCCGAAGAACCACAGGCCCATGACGATGATGAGCACGGCCTGGAAGATGTGGTTGTCGACGAGCCAGCCGGCAAACATCACGGGGTACGGCCAGGTTCCCACCGGCGGCGCGTCGCCGCCATAGAAGAGAGCGTTGTACCAGGCCGCGTTCGCGGCGTTGTAGAACTGCCAGCCCATGGTCTTCACGATGAGAAGAAGAACCAGCGCCACCATGGCGATGGTCACCCACAGACCCCAGAACATGCTCCAGAACGGCTTTCGGACGTCCTTGGCTCCGCGGACCTCGCCGTACAGTGTCGCGCCCCAGTTGGGCCAAAGCAGGTAGAAGGCAAGGAAAGGCAACACCAGGAAGATCGGTCCGAGCTGGAAGGTGCCGAAGTCGTGCGGCGTGTAGCCCGCCGTGGCCCCAAGGTCGATCGTCTTCTGGTAGGAGTCTCCAGTGGCGCCGAACAGCGACGTGGCTTCGCGGTTGAAAGCGGCCTGGAAGTCACTCTGGCTGTTGATGAGCAAGAGCCCGGCTACGACCACCAGCCCGACAATGCCGATCCAGAAGCAAATCTTCTGGATTCGCGCGTACGCCTCCATTCCAAGCGTGACCACCACGCTCACAAAGGCGAGGACGATCAGACAGGTCACGAACACGCCGGTCTGGCTGTTGAGATTTGCCGCCAGGTCTTTCAAGCCCAGCGTGTAGGCAAGAGGCTGGAAGAACTGGACGTTCAGGATGTTGGCGTAGATCGGCGCCCAGAGAAACAAGGTGAACCACCACCCTGTGATCGAGAGCACGAAACCAAGTGCCCCTCCCAGGATGCGGCTCTGCCACGCATAGTCGCCGCCGGTACGTGGCATCACGCTGACCAACATCGCGTAAGTGATCACGAGGAACGTCGTCAAAACGCCGAAGATAAGAATTGCTGCCAGCAGCTGACCGTCGGGAACCCAGTACACGAAAGACATGCCGTAAAGGCCGAGCGTGATCAGGTTCACCGACCAGAACGAGTAGATAAAAGCGTCGAATGTCGACCAGGCCTTGACCAGCCCCGTCGCGTTGCGTAAGAACAGGGTCGGCCTCGAGCCGCCCGTGCCCATCGTCGTGTCAGCCATGTTTCCTTCTCCTTTCTCTCCTTCCGCTTATCCGTTCACCAGCTGGTAGCTCTTGACGCCCTTCTTGGCGTCCAGGTTGATGATCGCCGCCATCAGCATTCCCTCCTCGTATGAGCTGCCTGGGTTGATCGAAAGCGTTTTGCCGAGCTTCACCGCCCCCTTGCTCTCATGGATGTGCCCGTGCAAGGACAGCAAAGGCTGGTACTTCTCGATCACCTCTCGCACCGCTGTGGAGCCGACCGGCCGAAGGGCCCGGCCACCGTGGAGCAGCTTGAGATCCGCGTCGATGGCCGGCGCCTCGTCAAGGCCTGACTTATAGGGCGGGCAGTGCAGGTTGAAGATCGCGCGCGAGGGATCGTTGACCTGCTTGGCCATCGCTTCGATGCGTTCGCCAAGCTTTTCCTCTGTCTCCTCGCGATGCGTGTTCCAGGGCGTGTGGTTGGACCACCCGCTCGAGATCATCGAGAAGCCGTCGATCTCCAGGACTCGGCCCTCGCCGAGATAAACCATGTCTGATTTCCGGATGACGTCATCCACCTCCATCTCATCGTCATTGCCCGGGCATACGTAGACGCTTACGCCTGAACCGCCAAGCTTGTCCTTGGCCATGTCCATCCAGCGCTGGACGCCGTCAAGCATCACCTGCTGAAAGGTGCGCTTCCTGAGATCGTCGTCCGCGTCCAGCTCGTGTAGTCGCTCGGGCGTGACCCGGAGCGGGTAGTAGCCCTTACGCCGGATCTGGGCTTCGACCTCGCCCACCCCATCGGGGCCGACCGTTTGGGCCTGCCCCGCCATCGACATCGCGAAACTACCGTTCTCCTCGACGATTGGGACAATCGCCTTGCCAGTCATGTCCCCACCGCAAATAAGGACGTCCGCGTCATAGAACTTCGCTGCGTTGAGGAACTTGCGCCAGCACATCTCCGAGCCGTGCAGGTCGGTGGCGAAGAAGATTCTTGGCATTTCCTATCGCTCCACGAGAACCCTGCGGATCTCTCGCTCGAAGCCTGTGACATGGCGGCGCATGCTGTCCTCGGCCCTCGATGCATCGCCGGCCAGCACCGCCCTCAGCAGCTCAGCGTGCTCGGCGACGGCCTCGCGCAATCGCACCTCCTGGTCGACGACCAGGTACCACAGCCGCAGGCTGAGATTCATGTATCTCTCGAGGGTGTTCTCGAGGAAGGAGTTGCGCGCCGCGCGGTAGATCTGGCGGTGGATCCGTTGGTCGAGGCGCATCAGCTCGTGTTGATCGGAGGCGCCACCCGCCTCGAGGACATCGAGCAGCTCCTGGATCCCGGCACGGTCGGCCGGCGCGATTCGCTCAGCCGCCAGCCTCGCTGCATGGGCCTCGAGCACGACCCGGACCTCGGTGATGCGGGCAAGGTCGGTGATGTTCACATCGGTCACGAAAGTTCCGCGATGAGGGACCGACTTGACGAGGTTCTCGAGCGCCAGGCGCTGTAGTGCCTCCCTGATCGGCGTCCGCCCGATGTCGAGCTCCTCGCGCAGCCGCGCCTCTTCGACCACCGAACCCGGCGGCATGTCGAGGCTGACTATCCGGTCGCGGATGCGAAGGTAGGCCGCTTCGCTTTGAGATCGCGCCGCATCACCGGATTCGACGACAGCAAGGGTTGGTTGGTCCACGGCGCGCGAAGGTTCAGCACGCCTCTCTTGCCTGACCTCGGAAGCCAACCCCCTGCGCTCCTCCCGTCGCTCGCCCGACCAATATGCGGACGATATACCGGCGAAACGTATCACTCGCCCTTGGGCTCGTCAAACGGAGGCTTCTCTAAGCCACCTCCCCAGTTGGTCGGACTCGAGCACCCCGAGCGCACGCTCCCAGCGCAGGTTGAAGTAACCCTCGAAGTCGAAGTCGACGGCGGAAATCTTGGCCTGGATGGCTCCCCACAGGGTCCAGCCGATGTCGGACATCAGGGCAAAGAGGTTCATCCGCGCGAGCTGGCGACCGTCATCCCGGCCGAAGTACGCCGCGCACAACGCGGTACGCAATTCCTGGTCGAATTCAGCCTCCTGGGCCGTGTTGCCCAGGTCGAAGCACGGATCGTTGTTGCCGCTGAGCTCGTAATCGACGATCCGGAGCGCTGTGCCGTCATCGATGAAGTTCTCGCACAGGAGGTCGTTATGACAGGACACGGCAGGCAGGGCGCCCGTCTTGAGGGCACTCTCAATTTTGGCGACGACCGGCAGCCTGTCCCTGTAACCGGCAGGGATCGTTACTTGGTGCTCTTGCACGATTCGCAAGTAGTCCTCGATGAGCCGGAACATGTTGAAGTCCTTGAGGAACCGCGGCGAGGCATGGAGCCTGTGAAATGACCCGGCCATTCGCTCCACCATCTCTTTCGTCTGCAGCGTTGCCGCCGACATCGTCGGGCCCTGAATGAACTCGAGCACCAGGACGTCGAGATCCGGGATGTGCTCAAGTACCTTGGGACCGATACCTGTGGTGGCCGCGGCCTTGGTATTGAACACCTCGTTTGCCCTGTCGATGGCGAGCAGCTCGGTCGACTGGCCGGGAATGCGCATCACGTAACGCTGACCTGCCGCCTCAATCAGGTAGTTCTCGTTGGTTAGGCCGCCCGAGAGCTGGGAAACCTTCGTTTCCTGGCCGTCCCAGAGTGAGATCCGCTTGACGGCTTCGTCCACCGCTTCAGTCACGTGACCATGCCCTGTTTGGAGATAACTGCGTCAGAGGTCACTGTTGCCGCGACCAGCTGCCCGAAGACCTCGACCTGCACCTTGCCCCCTCGCTCGATCTCAATCGGGAGGTACGAATATGCGAGGTTATGCTTCGCTGTGAACCCGTACGCGCAACTGCGAACTCGGCCCACCACCTTGCCGTCGGCGTGCACAGCTTCGCCGCCGTAGATCGGGAGGTATTCGTCACCTCCGACTGCCAGCGTGCGGAGCCGTCGCTTGATGCCCGATTCGCGAGCTGCCACCAGCGCGTCGCGCCCGTTGAAATCGCCCTTGTCAAGCTGCACGCAGAAGCCGAGCCCAGCCTCAAACGGGTTGTCGAGCAGAGTCAGGTCCGTTCCGTAGTACCGGTAGCCCTTTTCCATGCGGAGAGAGTCGAGCACCCGATAGCCGGCGGCACGAATGCCGAACGCGCGGCCTTCCGAGATGAGGCGATCCCAGACCTGTACCGCCCACCCCGGTTCCACGTACAGCTCCCAGCCAAGCTCGCCGACGTAGGTAACCCGCTGCGCGAGCGCTGCGGCGCCTCCTATGCGAATGTGCCGCGCTTGCATGAACGGGAATGCGGCCTCCCATACGTCGTCATCCGTGACCCGCTCCAGGACGTCACGTGCGTTAGGCCCCCACATGCCGATCACCGACAGCTCGTCGGTGGTCTCGTGTAGCTCGACCTGCGAATCGTCGGCGCGCAGCTGCATGAGGAGCCAGCCAAGGTCGGTGTTCACGTACCCGGCTCCCGTCACCACCCTGAAGTGCTCTTCTGCCAGTCGCGTGACTGTGACATCGGCTGCGATCCCGCCGTTTCTCTCGAGGAGCTGCGTGTACACGACGCTCCCCGGCGGTCGGTCGATGAGGTTGCCGGCCACCCGCTCAAGTAAAGGCAGCGCACCAGGTCCGCGCACGTCGATCTTTCCGAAGGACGTCATGTCGATGATCCCGACACGCTCACGGAACGCGCGATGCTCTTCAGCGAGCTCGTTGAAGTACGGAGGCCGGGTCCAGCCGAAGCTTCGCTGGTCGGCGCCGGCGCGACGCCACTGGCGACCCGGTTCGAAATAGTCGGCCCGCTCCCACCCATGCTTCACTCCGAAGACAGCTCCCTCGTCCTGCAAGCGCTCGTGCAGGGCGCTCGTCCGGCGTGGGCGGCCCCACTCGTCGGAGTCGAAGGGATACCGGAGGTAGTAGTAGTAGCGATACGCCTCGCGGGCCAGCTCGGCGGCGTAGCGGTGGTCGCGGTGCACGGGGCCGAAGCGCCAGGGTCGGTAAGGATGGAGGTCGAGCTCGGAGGATCCGGTTGTGATCAGCTCCGCCAGGGACCTGCCGATGCCACCGCCACCGCCGAATCCGTTGAGCGAGAGACCTGCGGCAAGGTAGAGGCCGCGGACTCCGGGAACGGGACCGACAAGAGGATTGGAGTCGGGCGTCATGGCGTCCGGGTGGCAGACAAGCTTCACGATGCCCGCCTCGCGCATGAACGGGAAGCGCCGCGCAGCCCCCGCCAGCAGCGGCTCAAACCGCACCTGGTCGGGAGGAAGCGACGTGCCTGCATGGTCCCAGGGCACGCCGTCGATCCAGCGCGCCACCGGGTCTGCTTCGTATCCGCCGAGCACTACGCCCCCCGCCTCGGACTTCCCATAGATCAGGTTGTCGGGATCGCGGAAGCAAGGCATGTCGTGGGGGAGCTCGTGCCCGGGGACCGCGAGAAGGGCCGCGTGCTGGTGGTCGACTGGCGTTGACACGATGAATGCCCCGGCCATCGCCGCGATCTGCGGCGCCCAGATGCCGCCGGCGATGACTATCACCTCGGCCTCGATCCTGCCGGCCTGAGTCTTGATCGCCTTGATCGAGCCGCGCTCGGTCAGCTCGATGCCGGTCACCCGATGTTGGGTGAGGACGGATGCGCCCAGCTTGCGTGCGGCCGCGGCCAGGGCGTGGGTGGCGGTATGAGGATCGAGGTGACCATCGCCCGGAACCCACACCGCTCCGTGCAGCGAGCGCTTCGTGATCGAGGGCATGAGGCGAGCCGATTCCTCGGCTGACACCAGCTCGACGTCAAGCCCGATCCCGCGAGCGCGGCTCACTCCACGCTGGAGCTCCTTGAGCTGTTCCTCGCTGGAAGCGAAACGCAGGCCGCCGACCTTCTCAAAGACCCCGAGCTCCTCGTACAGCTCGATGCTGTAGCGGCGGAACCGCATCATCGTCGGCGACGGGTTGAACTGCGTCACCAGGCCTGCCGCGTGGCACGTCGACCCGCTGGTCAGCTCATCCTTTTCGAGCAGGACTGTGTCGCGCCAACCCGCCTTGGCGAGGTGGTAGGCGACGCTCGCCCCCGTGATGCCGCCACCGACGACCACTGCCCTTGCGCGGTCCACTTTCCGCGTAACTCTAGTCAGGTAGGGGTGCTTGCTTCGTCTCGGGCAGCAGGAAGAGCAACGCCGAACCGGCGAGGGCGGCCGCTCCGACCAGCCCGATCGCAGGTCCGAGGCCGACCGACTGCGAGAGGATGCCGACTGCCTGCAGCCCGGCCACGCTCCCGACGGCGGAGGCAACCCCGCCTGTCGCCTGGGCCGTCGCCCGCGCCCGAGTTGGAAAGAGCTCGGCAGACCAGGCTCCGAAAACCGGCGTTGCCGCGCTGGCGATGGCGCTCCAGAGAACGTTTCCGACGACGAATCCGATGATCCCTGTCGCAAAGCTCAGGCTGGTGACGATCGCTGTCGTCGCTGTCAAGGCGATGGCGGGCCACCGGCGTCCAAAGCGATCGCTCAAGTAACCGCCGGCGAGATATGCGGCGCCCCCCGCAGCACCAGACACGATGATCAACGTGCTGATGGCGACCGGCGTCATATGGAGGACGTCACTGGCAAAAACCGTGAACAGAAGGCCGGCCGGCTGAAGCAGAACCGCCACAAGTGCGGTCCCGGCGGACAGGATGAGCAGGCGCTTCCGCCACGGTGCCGCCATAAGCAACCGTAGAGAGGAGCTGCTCGGGCGTAGTGCGCGAGCGCGATCAGCCCCGGTCCATGTCCGCCCTTCCGGCAGCCGAAGCCAGATGGCCGGCGATGCAAAGAGCCCGATTCCTCCAGCAAGAAAAAGCCACCGCCAGTGCGGCGCCACCAGCGGGTAGCTGAGCACAGTCGCCAACGTCCCGACGCCGGCCAGCACTGCAAGGACGCTGACGGCCTGGCCGCGACGCGATTGAGGGGCTTCTTCGACGATCAGCGCGGTGGCCACGCCGGCGACCAGGACTTCGAAGCAAACGGCGACCATGCGGATGAGTGAAAGGGCTGTCAGGGAAGGCGCGAAGGCGCTGGCAAAGTTCGCGATCGAGAAGCCGGCGACCCCGATCGCTATCAGCCTGCGACGTCCAAACCGGTCGGCGAGGCTGGCGAGGGGCAGAGCGCCGAGGACACCGAGGGCCAGCACTGAGCCGAGGTTGGTCAGCCCGGGGATCTGGGCCTTGAAGTCGGATGCGATCGCCGGCAGGGCAAGAACAAGGACCGAGCCGTCGAAGGCGGTGAGGACGACCGCGAGCCCCGCCCACACCAGGGTCCGCCGTTGCAAGGCATCGAGCTCGAACACGCCTGTGTATATTCGGCTGGCTGATGGCGGCGGTGGTGAGTGTTGACGCGCTTCGTAAGCGTTACCGGCGTCGCGATCCGTGGGCCGTCGACGGCGTCACCTTCGCGCTGGAGCCAGGTCAGGCCTTCGGGCTGCTCGGTCCGAACGGCTCGGGCAAGACGAGCGTGGTCAAGATGATCGCCGGCCTTCTCCGACCAAACGAAGGCACGATTTCATTGTTCGGCTCAGATCCCGGCGATCCGGCTGCACGGGCGCAGCTGGGCTTCGCGCCCGAGGATCCCGACTTTCCTAAGTTCCTGCGCGCGCGTGAGGTGCTCGACTATTTCGCCAGCCTTCTCGGTCTCGATGATGAGGAACGGAGGAGGAGGATCCCCGAGACCCTTGCCTTCGCCGGCCTGGACCAGGAGAAGCGCCAGGTACGCCAATTCTCGAAGGGGATGAAACAGCGCCTGGGGATCGCCCAGGCGATCCTGGGCCGCCCCAAGCTGCTGATTCTCGACGAGCCAACCGCCGACCTCGACCCACTCGGCCGTCGTGACGTCAGGGCACTCATCGAGTCTCTGAAAGAAAGCGGCGTCGCTGTCTTGCTCAACAGCCATCTGCTCAGCGAGGTCGAGCTGGTCTGCGACACGGTGGCGATCCTGGCCAAGGGGCGGGTGCTCAAAGAGGGGACGATGGCAGAGGTCGTGCCAGAGGGCCGCACCCTCGAGGAGGTTTTCGTCGAGCTTGTCGAGGCTTCAACGCCCAAGCGCGACCAGCTTCCATCGTTCATCACCGACAGGGACAAGCCGTGAACGGGGCGCTGGCAGTGGCGCGTTATACCCTGCTCGAGCTTTCGCGCCGCCGGATCTTGCTTGTCTTTTTCATCATCGGGGTCGTGGGTGTTGCGGTCGTCGGAATCGGCTTGAAGATTTTTTCCGTCGTAAGTCCGGTGAACTTCTCTGTCAGCGGCCCCCCCGGATCGGCTCCGCCCGACCCTGCGAAGGTGGACCGCTTTCTCGAGCTGATCTTTGTGAGCACGCTGATCAACGTCGTCGGCTTCTTCGCGTTGCTTGTCGCTTTCGCGATTGGCATGACCGCCATCTATCACGACCTGGAGTCTGGCGCTGCGGTGGGCATTTTCTCCAAGCCCGTGTCGCGGCTTGCGTTTACGGCGGGGAAGGTGTTGGCGGCGATCGTCGCCATGGTCGTGCTGGTGGGTCTTGTCGGACTCGAAGCCAGGCTTGCGATGTTTCTGTTTGGCGGCGGCCTGGAAGGTGCGTTATGGGTGGAGACGGTGGCGGCCGTCGCCAACGCAGTCTTGTTGATGTTGATAGTGCTTGCGCTGAGCACGTGGATGAACAACATCGTCGCTGCGGTGATTGCGTTCATCTACAACGCTGTGGCGGGCGTGGTCGTGGCGCTCCATGCGCAGCTCGCCGGCGGCCAGCTCGGCGACAACGCGATAGTCAAGGCGGTCCTCGATGTTTCGTATTGGCTCGTGCCACACGAGCTCATGAGCGACGCCGCAAGGCAGATAGCGAAGGCGCAGTTCGACGTCATTCCAACATCTGAAGGCAGCCCAACCGTCGACCAGGTGATGGCAGGCATCCCGGGCGCTTCCAGCCTGACGGACATCATCTGGTGGGTTTTTTTGGTCGGTCTGATGGCGCTCCTCGTCTATGTGGCCGTACGCCGCCGCCAGGTCTAAAAGGCGCGGGTGAGGAGGCGCTCCCGCGACTGCGTCGCGGGGACCCCAGAAGGAATACCCCACCTGTTAGTCGCCACGCCCGGAGGTGTTTGGAAATGGAGGGCGGGGTGACGGCCGGAGTAAATCCGGCCTAAAGCTCCACATAGCTCGCGTTCTATAT
>Ga0307312_10001205_pt1 | contig 13075 bp, 11 predicted proteins | sample ER_DNA_202_FD_194489 | JGI IMG/M metagenome (GOLD analysis project Ga0307312, IMG submission 194489) | Bulk soil microbial communities from the East River watershed near Crested Butte, Colorado, United States - ER_DNA_202 | ecosystem: Environmental > Terrestrial > Soil > Floodplain | place...
CACTTCGAGCACGCGGCCGGCGTCGCGCACGGCGGCGCGCGCGGCCATCGTCCCGAACGTGATCACCTGCGCGACGCGGTCGCGGCCGTACTTCTCGGTGACGTAGTTGATGACGCGCTCGCGGCCGTCGACGGCGAAGTCGATGTCGATGTCGGGCATCGACTTACGGCCCGGGTTCAGGAACCGCTCGAAGAGGAGGTCGTAGCGGATCGGATCGAGGTCGGTGATTTCGAGGCAGTACGACACGAGGCTGCCGGCGGCGGAGCCGCGGCCCGGCCCGACGCTGATCCCGTTGCGCTTCGCGAACGCGATGAAGTCGGCGACGATCAGGAAGTAGTCGGCGAAGCCCATCTCGCGGATCGTCTTCAGCTCGAACTGGAGCCGCTCGCGCAGCTCGGTCGTCACCTTGTTGTAGCGCTTCGCGAGCCCCTTCTCGCACCATTCGACGAGGTAGTCGAACGCGTCGCGGCCGTCGGGTGTCGGGAAGTGCGGCAGCAGGATGCGGCCGAGCTCGATGTCGACGTTGCAGCGGTCGGCGATCTCGAGCGTGCGCCGCAGCGCCGCCTCCTGGCCGGGGAAGTCCCCGAGCATCTCGGCCTGCGTCTTGAAGTAGAAGTGGTCGGTGTCGAACTTCCAGTGGTTCGGGTTCTTCAGCGAGTCGCCCGACTGGATGCAGAGGAGCGCCTCGTGTGCGCGCGCGTCCTCGTGGCGGAGGTAGTGCACGTCGCCAGTCGCGACCGTCGGGAGCGCGCGCTTCGCGGCGAGCTGCTCGAGCAGCGGGTTGATGCGCTGCTGCACGTCGAGGTGCGCGTTTTGCATCTCCACGTAGACGGAGTCCTTGCCGAAGATGGTCGAGAGGCGGTCGAGCTCGCTCTCGGCGTCGTCGGCGCGCCCTTCCTCGAGCGCCTTGCAGACGCGGCCGGAGAGGCAGCCGGAGAGCGCAACCAGGCCGGTCGAGTGCTGGTCGAGGAGCTCCCAGTCGACGCGCGGCTTGTAGTAGTAGCCCTCGAGGTAGCCGAGGGAGCTGAGCTTGATCAGGTTTGCGTAGCCCTCGTTCGTCTCGGCGAGGAGCGTCAGGTGTGCGTAGCCCTTCTGCTGGGCCTTGCGGTCGTCGGCGACGTAGACCTCGCAGCCGAGGATCGGCTTCACGCCCTGCTTTTTCGCCTCCCGGACGAGGTCGATCGCCCCGGCGAGCGAACCGTGGTCGGTGAGCGCCACCGCCGGCATCTCGAGCTCGGCCGCTCGGGCCGCGAGCGCCGGGATCCGGCACGCCCCGTCGAGGATCGAGTACTCCGAATGGACGTGGAGATGGACGAAATCGGGCGCGGCAGACACGGGAAACCCATCCTAGAGAGGGTGCGAGACGGCGCCCATTCGCGCCCTTCGGCACTTCCCGCATCGTGCGGGAAACGGCTCAATCCACGAGCAGGTGGGCGTTAGCCGTCGCTGTCGCGAGGCGCCGATCGGCCGTGACGAGAGTCGAGTCGGTCGCCTCCGCCAGGACGACATAGCAGGCGTCGTAGACGCTCAACGAGCGGGCACTGGCGACGGCGAGCGCCGGCACGACGAGCTCGAGGACCGAGACGACGCGAACTGGTGCGGCCAGGGTGAAGGCGAGCACCTGCGAGGCAGTGCGCTCCGTGACCCGTCCCGCGCGCGCAAGCGTCGCCACGCCATTTGCCACCTCGACGAAGAGAAGGTCAGGCCATGACGCTTCGACCGCAGCGTCGCGCACCCGCTCGAGAAAGGAAACCGCAGCCGTGCTTCGATCGACCGTCGCGCGAAGGACGACGCTCGCGTCGAGAACGACGCTAGATCCCTGCATCGCGATGCGCGCGGACCGCCGCCACCGCAAGATCGCCGAGCTCGTCGGAGAGCGGGATCTCCCGCCTCAGTGCGTGAAGCCGCTCGATCCAGTCGCCCGGCTGCGCCCGCCGCGCAGCCTCGCGCTCGAGCAGCGCAAGGATCTCCGCGTTCACGGAGCGGCCCGACTTGTCGGCCCAGCGCTTGAGGCCGTCGTAGAGGTCCGGCGGGACGTTGCGGACATAGAGCGTGGCCACGCACCCCATGCTAGCACTCTGCAAGCAAGGCTTTCAGTTCCGCTCGGCTGCGAAGCCGTCAGTCAGGCCCGCGACCGCCTCCCGCCACACCGGGTCCACAGCCGGCTCTGCCGGCGGCTCGCGGAGGGCTGCCTCGAGCTCCTCGGCCACGGTCGGGATCGACCACTTGCCGAGCTCGGCGAGCTGGGCGAGCCAGTCCCGGACGAGCCGGCGGCGTGCGTCCGTGGCGAGCGCGACTGTGACCTCGGGACCGCCCACCGCCGACGCGGCAACCGCCGCGCGAATCTCTTCCGTTGGAACCTCGAGCACTCTTCGCGCGAGCTGGGCGACGCGGAGCGCAAGCCCGCGCCGTTTACCACCCGACGCCGCGGCGACTCCTTCTTCGAGGCAGAGCAAGCAATGCATGGGAAGCATGTCGGCGCCCGCGAGCTGATGGCCGCCCTGCTCGACGACTGCGCGGGCAAGCCGACTTCGACGAGGCCCAGCAGCTAGGTCGGCCTTCGCGTCATCGAGCAGCCGCTGCACCTCGTTATGCGCACTCGCAGCGCTCTCGAGCGCCCGCTCGATGTCCCCTTGCAGCCCATCCGCCCAGAGCGACTCCACGATCGGCAGGGCAAGCTCGGCCATCTGATTCGGGTAGGCCCAGACAAGCGCTGCATCGACGAGCGGCGCGAGAGCCTGCCGGTCGGCGCCCTCCCACTCGAGGGCGACGAAGTACGTGAGCTCGTGTGCGGCGTTCTCGGTGAGCACACGAAAAGCATGCCGCGAGCTTCGAGACGAAACTGTGCCGACTCTGTGACGATCTCTCCACAGGGGGACGCGAGGACGTGCAGGCTGCGCCTAAGGTGGAAGGTTCATGTCTTTGGCCGAAGCCACCCCTCGAGAGCAGGAATCCGCGCTCCCGACGCTCGAGATCGTCTGGCAGCAGGAGCCGCACGCCTTCGTCTTCCTCCGGGACGGCGAGGGCGGCCTCGCGGCCGGTGAGCTCGACCTCGGGGCACCGGCGTCGGCCGACCTGACGCTCGCCCGCGGCATCCCGGCGCGCCGCCTCGACGTCCGCGAGCTCGTCGCCCTCGCCGCCGACCCGCCGTCCGAGGACATCGAGCTCGGCGGCAGCGCCCTGGGCGTCTTCGCGCTCGTCGCGCTCGCGCACCGCTCGCTCGCAGAGGGCCTCGTCCACCCGTATCTCGACCACGGCGACGGCGACTGGCACGCGTTCTGGGGCGCGACGCTCGACTCGAGCGTGCAGGCCGCGCTCGCCGACATCGCGGCGGCGCTCCCGCCCGTGGCCGCCGACGCGTTCGACGGCGACCGCGACGAGCTGGTGCATGACCTCTACCCCGTCGTCGTCGACCGCATCGCGCGCGACCGTCTGCGCGCCGACGGCGTCAAGCTCATCGGCCACCTGCCGCGCCGCCCGTCCGCGCTCGAGCTCTTCGTCGACGGGCTCACCGCGCCGGACGCGATCCTCCCGTCCCACTCCGGCTACGCGGCGCTGCGGCGACAGCTGTCGCGCTGGGTGTACGACGGGCTCGGCGCGCTCGCGCGCGGCTCGGAAGCGTCATGGCGGCTCGCCCTCCACCTCGACGAGCGCGGCGACGGCATCGTGCTCGAGCTCTGGCTCCAGGCCGAGGACGACCCGTCGCTCAGCCTCCCGGCGGCGCTCGTGTGGGAAGGCGGCGACATCTTCTCCTTCCTGCGCGCAAGCGACCCGCAGACCGCGTTCGTGCAGGCGCTCGCAGAGCTCGAGCCGTTGCTCTCCGCGCACGACATCCGCTTCGACGGCAAGGAGGCGACCGAGGCGCTGCTCGACGCCGACGCCGTCGGCCGCTTCCTGCGCGACGTGATGCCGGAGCTCGAGGAGAAGGGCGTGCCGGTGCTGCTGCCGGGCGCGTGGGTGCGCTCGCCGAGCCGGCTCCGCCTCGATCTCTCCGCATCGAGCCGCCGCGACCCGACAATCCGCTCGAGCGGGCTCCTCTCGAGCGCGTCGCTCCTCCAGTTCGACTGGCGGCTCGCCGTCGGCGACGTCGCGATCAGCGAAGAAGAGCTGATCGAGCTTGCGAAGGCAAAGGATCCGTTCATCCGCGTCGCGGGCCGCTGGCATGCGCTCCGCCGCTCCGAGGTCGAGCGCGCGCTGAAGTTCCTCGAGCGGAAGCGCACCGGCTCGGGCCTCGTCGACCTCGTCCGCGCCGTGTCGGGCCTCGACACCGACGAGGCGGGTCTCGAGATGGGCCAGGTAACGCTCGACGCGCAGCTCAGCGAGTTGCTCTCCGTCGACGACCGCCGCTTTCGGACGCTGCCGACGCCGGCGGCGATGCAGTTTCAGCTCTTCGGCTTCCAGGAGCGCGGCCACGGCTGGCTGCGGATGCTCGGGGACCTCGGCGTCGGCACGATCCTCGCCGACGACATGGGCCTCGGCAAGACGGTGCAGGCGATCGCGATGTTCGCGTCGGAGCGCGAGGAGTTCGGCGTCGACGCGCTCGGCCCGACGCTCGTCGTCTGCCCGATGAGCGTCGTCAAACAGTGGGCGCACGAGATCGAGCGGTTCGCGCCGTCGCTTCGTGTGCTGTCGCATCACGGCGTCGCGCGCCTGACCGGCGACGCGCTCGTCGCGGGCGTGCAGTCCGCGGACGTTGTCGTCACGTCGTACGACATCGCAACGCGCGACATAGAGACGCTCGCGAGCGTCGAGTGGGATCGCCTCCTGCTCGACGAGGCGCAGGACGTGAAGAACCCGGCGACGAAGCGCGCGCGCGCATTGCGCCGACTCAGCGCGCGGCGGCGGGTCGCGATGACGGGCACGCCGATCGAGAACCGGCTCGGCGAACTGTGGGCGATCATGGACATCGTCAACCCAGGGCTGCTCGGGACGCGCGAGTCGTTCGACCGCACGCTTGCGCGGCCGATCGAGTCGTACGGCGACGAGACGGCGCTCGAGCGCTTGCGCGGCATCGTGCGCCCGTTCGTGCTGCGGCGCGCGAAGGACGACTCGGAGGTCGAGCTCGAGCTGCCGCCGATCACGATCGGCAAGGACTACTGCAAGCTGACGGTCGAGCAGGCGAGCCTCTACCAAGCGACGGTCGACCGCTGGATGCCGCGGATCGAGGAGCAGCAGGACAGCTTCGGCCAGCGCGGCTCGGTGCTCGCGATGCTGAGCCAGCTGAAGCGGGTGTGCAACCACCCGGAGCTTTTGCTCGCGAGCGGGCAGCCGCTCGAGGGCCGGAGCGGCAAGCTCGACCGGCTCGTCGAGTTGCTCGAGCAGGTGCCGGAGGGCGACAAGGCGCTCGTCTTCACGCAGTACCCGGGCTTCGACCGGCTGGTGCCTTACCTGCACGAGCGACTCGGCACCGAGGTCGGCTTCTTCCACGGGCGGCTGACGGCGCGCCAGCGCGAGGAGGTGCTCGAGGCATTCGAGCTGCCGGACGGCCCCTCGGTGCTCGTGATCTCGATCAAGGCGGGCGGCCGTGGCTTGAACCTGCCGGCCGCGAACCACGTGTTCCACTTCGACCGCTGGTGGAACCCCGCAGTCGAGCAACAGGCGACCGACCGCGTGCATCGCGTCGGCCAGCGCAAGCCCGTCTTCGTGCACAGTCTCATCTGCACCGGCACGCTCGAGGAGCGGATCGACCAGCTGCTCGAGTCTAAGCGCGAGCTCGCCGCGAAGGTGATGCACGGCGCGTCGGAAGACTGGCTCGGCAGCCTCGACATCGGCGCGATCCGCGCCGCGGTCGCGCTCTCGCCGGACTGGATGGCGGAGGACGCCGCGTGAGCGAGCGTGTCGGGAGCGGTGCGTGGGCGCGCCTCTTTGCGACCGCGGTCGTGCGCGACGAAGGCTCGGCGGTCGCCGAGCGCGGGCGGCTGCTCGCGCGCGAAGGCGGCGTCGGCGAGATCGACGTCAAGCAGGGTGCGCTCACCGCGGAGATCAACGGCTGCACGGTGAAGCTGACCGCCGAGCCCGTGCCGCCGCGCATCTGGACAGCGATGGTGCGCGCAGCGCGCGGCAACTTCCCGCTCGAGGAAGCGATCGCCGGCCGCCGTCAGTCGGTGCACCTCGAGCATCTGATGACGGTCGACTGGAGCGAACCGCTCGTGCCGCGCGCGTTCGAGCTCGGCCGCGCGTGCTCGTGCGACGACACGACCATGTGCGAGCACATCGCCGCGGTCGCGTATGCGGTCGCGCTCGCGATCGACGAGGATGCGTCGCTCCTGCTGCGCTGGCGTGGCTGCGTGCCGGAGGCGCTCGAGTCGCAGGAGACGGAGGAAGAGGCGCCGCATCCGGTGACGGAGGCCCTCGGCGACCCGACCGACGAGCGCCCGTGGCGTGCCGGCCCGATGCCGGAACCGCCGCCGCTCCGACCGCTGCCGGTCGGTGCCGTGTTGAAGCGGCTCGGCCCGAGCGGGCTGAAGCTGCGCAACGACGATCTTGCGCTCGTGTTGCAGCGCGCGTACGACTCATTCGCCGCGTCAGCGGACTAGCGAACGCCAAGCTGGCGGGGTACGGTCGTCGGAGATGCCAGTTCGCGAGCTCCCGCCGCTGCTCGGGACAAGCCACTTCCGCGTATTGATCGGTCGCCAGGAGCTTGGCTTCGCCGAGGTGAGCCGGATCAGCTCCGAGACGTGTGAGGATGAGCATCGCTTCGATGCGGTGGTGCTGCGGCGCGCGTTGACGCAGTCGACCGAGTTGTACGACTGGCGAAGGAAGATCGTCGCGGGCAAACGCGACCGCCGCGCGGTGACGATCCAGCAGCTCGCGTCAGCAGGCGGCGAGGTCGTGAACGCGTGGCGACTCGACGACGCGTGGCCGCGCAAGTGGTCGGGCCCGTCCTTCAACGCCGCAGGAAATGACGTCGCGATGGAAGAGATCGAACTCTGCTTCGACGACGTCGTCTGGCTACAGCCGCCGGAGAAACCGACACGCCCAACGTCCCGTTCCCGCAAGAAGAGCGAAGGAGCCTGAGATGGCCGTGCAACGTGATCGCCCGTATGCGCAATTCAACTTTCTCGTCGATCTCGGCACGGGAAACACTGACGGGCCGCACGCTGGCTTCCAGGAGTGCAGCGAGATCGGCATGAGCGTCGACGTCGTCGAATACCGGAACGGGAACGAGAAGGAGAATGGCGTTCGCAAGCTGACCGGGCTCGCGCGATATCCGGATGTCGCACTGAAGCGCGGCATCATCGGCTCGCTCGATCTCTATCAGTGGCTGAACGACATCCGGAACGGGAACCAGGCAGCGTTACGCACGGTAGTGGTACAGCTGATGAACGAGGATCACAGCGCGGTCGTGCAGGAGTGGAAGCTGATCCGGGCGCGCGTGGTGAGACATGTGAGCGGGCCGTTCAACGCGAAGGACAGCAACGTCGCGATGGAAGAGATCACGCTCGCGTATGAGCGACTCGAGCTGGGCTAGCAAGTCGCGACTGGAAAGCTCCTTTCCGAAACGCTAATCCATCGTAGGATGCTGCGGTGCGCGACGAGACTCTGCGCAGTGCCTGCTTCGCCTCGCTTGACGTGCTCTCCGCCGAATACGGTGACGAGATCCCGTACAAAGACGGGCTTGACCGCGGCTTTCCGCACGGCGGCGTCCGGGTGCCATTTCTCTCGACCCAAAAGGGAATCTTCCGGGCGCGCGTTCAGAGGGGCCCGGCCGCACTTTCGATCCAGACTTCGTGGAAGTCGCCGTACGACGACGAGCCAGTTGAGGACGGCTTCCTCTACGCCTACCGCGCAGGTGATCCCGAGCAACCGGACAATCGCGCCCTCCGGAACGCGTTTGTGTTGCAAACCCCGCTTGTCTACTTCCTCGCGACGCGTCCCGGTTGCTACAAGCCGGTGTATCCAGCATTCGTCGTCAGCGACGACCCGGGGGCCGCCCAAGTCGTTGTCTCGCCAGGCCGCATGGTCGGTCCGCTCGACGAGCGCGAGCCGTTCCTCGTCGATGATCCGCTCGAACGACGGTATGCGGTTCGCGAGACGCGGGTCCGGCTCCATCAGGCGCGGTTCCGCGGCCGGGTACTTCACGCGTATTCCAACACGTGCACCATCTGTCGCTTGAAGGAAGGGCGCCTTCTCGAGGCGGCTCACATCGCCGGCGACCTCGAGAGCAAAGGCGAGCCGATCGTCGCCAATGGGCTTAGCCTCTGCTCGATCCACCACCGAGCGTTCGACCGCGACCTCGTGGGCGTCTCTCCGGATTACATAGTCCACGTCTCGAAGCAACTGCTCGACGATGAGGACGGCCCGATGCTCGAGCTGTTGAAGCAGTTCCACACGCAATCGATCTCCGTACCAACTCGGGCTTCCTGGAAGCCCGACCGTGACCGGCTTGCCGAGCGCTATGAGCGGTTCACGCTCGCGTCGTAGTCGCTACCGTTCGGCGTCCTAGCACCCAGCACCCGCATGAGCCTCCACTCATGCACGACCACCGTGTGGTGCACTCATAGGTATCTCAGCTCGCGAGGTTGAACGCCATGAGGATCGCATCGACGTCCTCACCCGCACGCTGGTAGTGCCGCTTGCGATATCCCTCCTGCTCGAAACCGAAATGCTCGTACAACCTGATCGCCGGCTCATTCCACGGAAAGACGTGGAGCTCGAGTTTTCGGATTCCACTAATCCGCGCCCATTCCTCGGCCGCCCCAAGGAGCGCGCGTCCAACGCCTCCCCGCCGAGCATCCTTCGCGACCATGAGCCCGAGGTCGGCGACGTGCGCGCTCGCGGGATGTGTGTCGCGGGCGAGGGACAGGCGTCCGATGATTGCGCCGTCGCTGCGCTCCGCGACGAAGACTGCAGCGTTGGGGTAGCGGCGCACCGCCTTGAGATATCGCCGCTCGTCGCCGACGCTGCGCCACTCGCCGTCGGCCGAGATCAGCCAGGCTTCTGGTTCGCCGCTGACCGCTTCCGCGAGCCGGGTCAACGCCTCGGCGTCCGACGGATCGGCTTCGCGCACGACGAACTCGATGCTCATGCGACGAAGCCTGCTCCGCCGCGGCGCGGATCGCCCGCGGCCGCTGTCGTGCCGTCCGGACGCACCTCGACTGCGCTCACGCCGCCGAAGAAGAGGTTCCGCTCCTTCCAGCGGACGACCGTGCGGTCTTGGAGCTCCAGCTCGTCGGCCGCAGGCACCGCCTCGCAATGCACTACCCCTCCTTCGGCATGAATTCGCGGGGCTTCGACTGCCTGTTCGACGGGCATTCCCGTTGCGACGACGTTCGCTGTTACCTGCAGAATCGCTCCTCGCAAACGCGCGCTGCCGGCACTGCCCAGGACGAGTCGCGGAGCGTTGTTCTTGAGCATCACGGACGGCGACATCATCGATGTCAGCCGTTCGCCCGGCTTCGATGCCCCGACGAGGTCCAGCTCCCCGAGCATGTTGTTCAAGTGGATGCCTGTGCCGGGGACGACAACGCCGGAGCCGGAGCCGAGCGACGCGCTCAAGGATGCCGCGTTGCCTTCCGCATCGAGTACAGAGATGTGGGTCGTTCCTTTCAGCAGCGCCGCAGCTTCGCCGGTGTAGAGCGCATGCGCGAACGCGGCGTCGCGCGCCGCCTCTTGCGCTTCCATCGCATCGACGATCGCGCCAGGCGTCGGCTCGCGCTCGCCGAGCGCCTGCAGGCCGATCGCGATCAGGATGCCGCCGCTCGACGGCGGTGGATTCGATCGGAACTCGTGGCCGCGGTACTCGACGCTGATCGGCTCCCGCTCGATCGCCTCGTACGACGCCAGATCGTTCGCAGTAAGGGCGCCGCCGCCCGCAGCGACGTGCGCAACGATGCGCTCCGCAAGCTCTCCTCTATATAGGGCTGCCGCGCCGTCGCCGGCCAGCCGCTCGAGCGTCTCGCCGAGCTCCGGCACCACGAACCGCTGCCCCGCCCGATACGGCCGCCCGCTGCGCCCGTACATCGCGTCGCCCTCCAGCGAGTGCCGCAACAGCCCGTCGAGAATCGAGTGCAGGTATCCCTGGATCGGCGTCAGCTCGAAGCCCTCGCGGGCCAACCTCGCCGCCGGCGCCACGAGCTCCGCCCACGGCACCCGCCCCCAGCGGCGATGCGCCTCCTCGAGGCCCAACGCCGTCCCCGGAACCGCCACCGCCGCCGCACCCGTCCGAAACAACTGCTGCGTGTCGCCGTCGAAATCGACTGCCAGCTCGAGCAGCTCCGCCGCCGGGTTCGCCGCCTTCGGCACCGTCACGAAGAAGTCCAGAACTGTCGTCTTCGTGCTTTTTGCCTCGTGGACGAGCATGAAGCCGCCGCCGCCCGGGCCCGTCAGGGGGCTCTCGCACACCCACGAGACGAAGGCGGCGGCGACGCAGGCGTCCACGGCGCTGCCCCCGGTCCGGAGGACGCGGACGCCCGCTTCCGCGGTAAGGGGATGGCCCGCTGCGATGGCTCCGTTCACGCCGTCCTCATCTTTGACGGTAATCCTGCACCGAACCTCGCGAACCTCAAGTTCAGTTGTACGTCTGACGAAGTAGAGACCAGAACGTGAACGCAGCACTCGCCCAGATCCAGGCCCGAATCGGACGCCGCGGCATCGCCGCCGCCGCTCTCGTTCTCGTCGCCCTTTTCGCCTCTGTCGCCACCCCGCAGCTCCTCGGGCACCGGGTTGCCGCGGCGCTCGAGACGATCTCGACCGCCGACGCGAAATGGCTCTGGCTCGCCGGGGTCGGCTTCCTCGTCTCCGTCGCCGCCTCCGCCGCCTCCTGGCGCTGCGCGATCGGTTTCTGCGGCGGCCGCGTGGGGCTCACCGAGGCCTGCGCCCGCTATGGCGCCGGCTCGCTCGTCAACACCTTCGTGCCCTTCCGCGCCGGCGACGCCGTCCGGATCGGCCTCTTCGCCCGCGTCCTCCCGAACCGCGAGCGCCTCCAGACCAGCGGCGGAGCCTTCGCCGCCCTCGGCGCCGCCCGCGCCGTCGTTCTTGGCGCCCTCATCGTCGGCGCCGCCGCCGCCGGCTACGTGCCGCTGTGGCCGCTCCTCGTCGCCGCCGGGCTCGTCGCCGTCGGCATCGGGGCCGCGATCGTCGCCCGCCGGACGCCCTCCCACCTCTTCGACGCCTTCCGCGCGCTCGGCCAGGACCACACCGCCGCCATCCGCCTCGTCACCTGGATCGCGCTCGCCACCGCCGGCCAGCTCGCCGCCGCGACGGCCGTCGCCGCCGCCCTCGGCATCCGCCAGCCCCTCGCGGCCGCTGTCATCATCGTCCCCTCCCTCTCCATCGCCTCCCTGCTCCCGATCACGCCCGGGAACGTCGGCGTCACCTCCGCCGCGATCGCGATGGCGCTCCAGGCTCAGGGCACCTCGCTTACGAGCGGGATCGCCGCCGGGATCGCCTTCCACGCGATCGAAACAGCCGTCGGGCTCATGTTCGGCGTCGCCAGCCTCGTCTGGCTCGCTCCCTACCCGTCGCCGGCGGCCCGGCGCGTAGCTCTCCTCGCCGGCACCGGCAGCTGGGTGCTCGGGATCGCCGGCGCGTTCAGCGCGACCGTGCTAGTCCCGCTCGTTTAACCTCACTTTGTGAAGGCGATTCACGCCTGTCTGCTCGCGTGCGCTTTTGCACTCGTGCTCACCTCCAGTGCTGCGGCCAAGGTCTCGGACGACTTCGCCGGCCACCACCGGCAGGTCTTCCCCGTCTACGTCGTCCACGGGCTAACGCTCGGCGACCTGCCGCAGCTCGCAACCGAAGGCGCCGTCGGCGTGATGGTGCCGAACGCGGGACCGCGCACGGGCCAGGCCGCCGCGTTTGCGGGAATGGTGCGCGGCGTCCTCTACAACACGCGCCTGCCGATGCCGCGCGACATCGTGGTGATCCACGTCAAGCAGGCGAACGAGATTCCCGCGCACGGGCCGGCGATCGTCGTCGGGCTGCCGCCGGCGACCTCCGCGCCGAACGACCGTCGCTACCCGATCGCGGTGATCGGGCACGGCTACCACGGCTTGCTCACGTCGAGCCTGACACGCGTGCCCGGCCTCGTCTCGATCGCCGACGTCGCGCGCACCGCGCTGCAGACGCCGCACGCGCTCCACTGGCAGAAGGACGGCGGCCCCGTCGCGACGTCGTACCGGCTCGAGCAGCAGATCGAGATCGCGCGCGGCACGACGATGCCCGGCTCGGTCCTCGTCATGGCACTGCTCGTCTTCTTCGCACTGTTGTTCCCGCGCGGCGCGCCGACGGCGTTCGGCACCGCGATCGGCGTCAACCTCGTGCAGGGTTGGTTCCCCGCGGGCGACGTGACGGGACGCGTGACGCTTCTCGGCCTCTGCACGATCGCGGGCGGGATCGTCGGGCCGACCCTCTTCCGCAACAAGACCGCGCTCGGGCTCGGACTCGTCGCGCTGTTAGGCGCGTACGCGGCGTCGATGCTGATCCGCCCGTCGACGTTGTCGCTCGCGCCGATCGGGCCGGAGCTGACGAGCCGCTTCTTCGGCGTCTCGAACCTGCTCGAGACCTGGCTCCTCTACCCCGCGCTCCTCGGCGGCGCGCTCCTCATGCGCCGCTTCGGCTGGCTTGCGTTCCTCGGCACCGCAGCGCTCGCGCTCGCCACGATCGCCGAGAACAAGCTCGGCTCCGACGGCGGCGGCGCGGTTGTCGTCGGCGTTGCGTTTGCGCTGCTGGCGGTGCAGCTCGTCGGCGCGCCGAAGCGCTACACGCTGCCGGCGCTCGGCATCGCGAGTCTCGTCGTGCTCGGGCTCGTCAACCTCGACGCATCGGTGAGCGGGCCTGATCATTTGCGTGGCGCAGTGCAGGGCGGGTTCAATGGTGTGATGAACGTCGCCGCGAACCGCGTCCCGCTCGCGTACTCGCGCATGATCGAGCAGTGGTGGCTTATCATCCCGGGGCTCGCCGCGGTGGGCGTCGGGCTTGCGGTCACTCGGTACGGGCGCTCGCGCACCGACCGTGCACTCGCTGTCGCGATGCTCGGCGGCCTGCTCGCATCGTTCCTCGTCAACGACTCGCCCGGCCCCGTCGCGATCGGCGGCCTCGCAGCCGTCCTCTCACTCGAAGGCGGGCTCGTGCA
>Ga0307312_10001207_pt1 | contig 13069 bp, 12 predicted proteins | sample ER_DNA_202_FD_194489 | JGI IMG/M metagenome (GOLD analysis project Ga0307312, IMG submission 194489) | Bulk soil microbial communities from the East River watershed near Crested Butte, Colorado, United States - ER_DNA_202 | ecosystem: Environmental > Terrestrial > Soil > Floodplain | place...
GGGCGTCGGGCTGGCGGCGCTCACGGCCGCCCTCGCGTCGCTGGCGCTCACGATCCAGGGCGCACGACGTGGAGACGGGCGGACGGTCCTCGTCGGGACGGCGTTCTCGGTCATGGCCTCCCTGCTCGCGATTCACGGCCTCGCGACGCCCGGTGTCCTGATCGGCGACAACGGCGTGATCGCCTTCACGGGTGGCGCGACGCTTCCGGTCGGCGCCGCGGTCCTCGCGCTGACGGCACTGCCGGCTCTGCGGAGGCCAAAGAGCGTGCGCCCGCTGATAGTGCTCCAGATCCTCCTGCTCGCGGCCGTGATCACGCTCGGTGCCGTCGGCATGCTCCTGCCGAGCGCCGTCCCAAACGTTCCTGCGCCGGGCAGCCCTGCGGCGGTCAGCGCGCTCTTCATCGGTCTCGCCCTGTTCGGCCTACTGGCTGCGAGGGCGCTCCGGACCTTCCTGCTCACGAGACGTATCGCCGACCTCGTCGTGGCAATCGGAATCGTCTGGCTCGCGTCAGCGCTGCCGCCGGCGATGCTCCTCAGCTTCATGCAGCTCGGCTGGTGGATAGGCCACGGGTTCGAGCTACTCGGGATCGTCGTCGTGGCGGTGCCGGTCGCGCTCGACCTTCGGCGCTCGGCCCAGTCCCGGCCACTCGTCGGAGACGTCTGCGGCGCGGACCTCGTGCAGGCCGAGGAGGCCTTCCTCGGCTCGCATGTCCGCGCCCTCACGCTGAGCCTGGCGCGCAAGGACGAGTACACGGAGGAGCACACGCGCCGCGTCGCGCTCAGGGCCGTCCAGGTCGGCGAGGTGCTCGGCCTGACGGGCGGCCGGCTGCGCGCGCTCGCGACCGGAGCGCTCGTGCACGACATCGGCAAGCTCTCGGTGCCCGACGCGATCCTCCAGAAGCCAGGCCCGCTCACCGACGAGGAGTTCGAGGTCATCAAGCAGCACCCCGAATGGGGTGACCGGATGCTGGTCGACCTCGGCTTCGGGGAGGATGTCCGGCATCTCGTCCGCAGCCATCACGAGCGGCTCGACGGCTCCGGCTATCCGCACGGCGCGGAAGGATCGCTGATCTCGTTCGACGCACGGATCCTCGCGGTGTGCGACGTGTACGACGCGCTGATCTCGACGCGCGTCTACCGCGATGCCTGGACGCACGAGCGCGCGGTCAAGCTGCTGCGCGACGAGAGCGGGACGTCGTTCGACGGCAAGTGCGTCACGGCGCTGGAACGCGTGCTTGCATCCGAGCGAGCGCCGGTCGCCGCAGCCGTCTAGCCAGTACCATCTGAGAACCTCGAAAGGAGGGACGATGGGCCTAAAGGAGTTCTGGAAGAAACTGACGGGCGGTGACTCGGCCGAGCGAGAGATCGAGGAAGTTCGCGACAACCCCGACGAGGTGCCGCACAAGGTCGAGGACTACGAGGGAATGAAGGACGACCAGCGGATAGCCGAGCGCTACCCGGGCACCGAGCGTTTGTCCGACGACCACCTCTAGCGCAGCGTCTTCAACGCAGCGGTCAACGACTGTTTCGTCGTCAGCACGTCCGCGAACAGATCGCCGTGCTGCTCGACCCGGCGCAGCACCTCGTCCATCGAGAACGCGGCCGGGTCGAGTGACTCGTTCACCTCGTCCCAGCGCAGCGGCGTCGAGACCGGCGCCCCGGCCTTTGGTCGCACCGAGTAGACGGACGCGATCGTCTTCCCCTCGCCGTTCTGATTCGAGTCGATCAGCACGCCGCGCCGCTTCGCCCTCGTCCACTCGGTCGTGACGAGCCCACGGTTCGTGCGCGCGAGCGCGTTGGCGATGATCGCCGAGAACTCGCGCGTGTCCGCGTACGTGTGTCGGCGCGCGATCGGGACGAGGATGTGGATACCCTCGGACCCGCTCGTCTTCACGACGCTCTCCAGCTCGAGCGTCTCCAGCGCCTGTTTGACGAGCAGCGCGACCTCGATCGTCTCCGGGAAACCGACGTCAGGCGACGGATCGAGGTCGAAGAGCACCCAGTCGGGACGCTCGGGCTTGTCGATCCGCGAGTACCACGCGTTCATGTCGATGCAGCCCATGTTCACCATCCAGAGCAGCGCGAGCTCGTCGTTCACGAGCGGCGCGTCGATCCGGCGGCGCTGCCGTGGCTTGTCCCGCGTGGTGACGACGATCGACGCCGTCGGGATCCAGTCGGGCATGCCCTTCGGGGCGTCCTTCTGGAAGAAGAACTTGCCCTGCCAGCCGTCGGGGTAGCGCTTCAGCGTGAACGGGCGGTCCTTGAGATGCGGGACGAGGACCGGCGCGACTCGGCGGTAGTACGAGAGCAGGTCGCCCTTCGTGATTCCCTCGTCCGGCCAGAAGAGCTTGTCGACGTTCGACGGCTTGAAGACGCGCTTGCCCTTGCGGATCTCGGCCGGGAACGGCTCGGGCTCCGCCCCCTCGCGCCGCACCTCGGTCGCGTCCTTGTCCTCCCGCAGGCCCTGGTAGGAGGGTGCGCGCAGATGCCCGTCGTGCGTCCATTCGGCGAACTCGACCTCGGCGACGAGCTTTGGCTCGACCCAGACGACATCGCCCTTCCGGATGCGGGGCATCTGCGGAACTTCCTTGAACGCCGGCGTCTTCCGCTCGAGCGGCTTCAGCTTGGACAGGAGCCGATCGATCTCGCGGTCGCTGAACCCGGTGCCCACATTCCCGGCATAGACGAGGTCGCCGCGCTCGTAGGTCGCGAGCACGAGCGAGCCGAGCGTGCCCTGGCGCCTGCCCTGCCCGCGTGTGTAGCCGGCGACCACGAACTCCTGCTCGCCGTGGCCCTTGACCTTGAGCCAGTCCCGTGAGCGCTTTCCGGGGAGGTACTTCGAGCCAAGGCGCTTGGCCATGATCCCTTCGAGGTGTTGCTGCTTCGCCGCCTTGAACAGCGCGTTGCCGTCCTCGAAGGTCTCCGAGAAGCGCACCGTCCTGTTCCGCTTGTCGAGGAGCTTCTCGAGCCGCTTGCGACGCTCCTCGATCGGCAGATCGATCAGCGGCTCTCCGTCGACCTCGAGCAGGTCGAAGACGAAGTAGACGATGGGGGTCCCGGGCTTTCCCTGCTGCATCGCCGAGAAGCTCGGCCGCCCGTCCTCGTCGAGCGCGCAGACCTCGCCGTCGACGACGCAGTCCGGGGTCTTCACCGCCTTGACGAGCTCCTTCGCGACGTTCTCGAAGCGCTTCGTGTAGTCCTGGTCCTTGCGCGTGCGCAGGTCGGGCTCGCCGCCCGCAACCGTGGCCATGATCCGGTACCCGTCCCACTTGATCTCGTACAGCCAGCCGCCGTGGGGTACGTCCTTGGCCTGAGTCGCGAGCATCGGCCGGTAGTGACGGGCCGCGCGTGCCTCGGGCGCGGAGTCGTCCTTCTTTCGCAGGATCAGCCAGTTCTTCGGATCCCCCGAGAGCTTCGCAGGGACGAGCGCGTAGGTGCCGTTGAGACGCTCGCCGTGCAGCCGAACCGTGAGCCCGCCGTTCTTCTTCTCCTCGACGAGCTCATACGTGCCCTTGTCCCAGATCTCGACCGTGCCAGCGCCGTACTCGCCCTTCGGGATCTCCCCCTCGAAGGTCCCATACTCGAGCGGGTGGTCCTCGACGTGGACGGCGAGGTGCTGCTGTCCGGGTTCGAGCGGCGGGCCTTTTGGCACGGCCCAGCTGGCGAGCGCGCCGTTTCGCTCCAGCCGAAAGTCGTAGTGGAGGCTCCGCGCCGCGTGGCGCTGGACGACGAAGATCGGGTCCTTGCCGCGCTTCTTGCCCCCGAACGGCTCGGGCGTCTTCTTCGGGTCGCGCTTGCGCTTGTACTCGGCGAGCTTCGCTTTCGGCACCGGGCTAGCTTGCCTGTTCGCCGATGGGGACGAGAAACGTCGACAAATGTTTCGACCCGAGCACTACGGGAAGACACGAGTTAGAACAGGACGCGTAGGTACTGAAAAGCTCATCCCTAGACCAGGGGGTCACACTCGGGGCCGGCCTTTTGCGCCGGCCTCGAGGTTTCTCGGAACCGTTGAAAACACTGTGGATGCTGTGGACAGCGGGAGCGGCGCGGTCTGTGGAAAACTGTCAGGAACCGCTTCGCAGAGCGGTTTCCGTGGGACGCGCCGTGTAGATCCCGAGTCGGCGGTACCGCTCGCGACGTTGTTCACGAAGTTCCGCACCGGGGACCGCCGACAGCTCGTCGAGGGTCCTGCCGAGCGCCTGCCCGACCAGGCGAGCTGCTTCGTCCGGGTTCAGGTGCGCACCGCCCTGTGGCTCCGTGACGATCTCGTCGATCACGCCCAGCTCGAGGCAGTGGATCGCGTCCGGCTTGAGCGCGACCGCCGCTTTTTCCTTCAAGGCCCCGTCGCGCCACAGGATGGCAGCGCAGCCCTCGGGTGAGATCACGCTGTAGATCGCGTTCGCCTGCATCAACACCCGGTCGACGAGCCCGATCGCGATCGCACCACCCGAGTTCCCCTCGCCGATGATGCACGAGACGAGCGGGACGGTCAGCCGCGCCATCAGCGCCTGGGAACGAGCTATCGCTCCGCCCTGTCCGTGCTGCTCCGCGGCCACGCCTGGGTACGCGCCCGGTGAGTCGAGGAAGGTGACGATCGGGAAGCCGTGCCGCTGAGCGACCTCCATCAGCCGCATGCCCTTGCGATAGCCCTCGGGGTGCGCCATCCCGAAGTTGCGGCGCTGGCGCTCGTTGAGGTCGCGGCCCTTCTGCTGGCCGATGAGCGCGATCGTCCGGCCGCCGAATCGCGCGAGTCCGGTCACGAGCGCGGGGTCCTCGGCGCGTGCCCGGTCGCCGTGCAGCTCGACGAAGTCCTCGAACAACCGCTCCACGTAGTCGAGCGTGTACGGCCGCTGGGAGTGGCGCGCCAGTTCGACCACGCGCCACATCTCTTCGTCCGAAGGCTCGGCCTCTTCGATCCGGTCGAGCTGCCTCTGCAGGCGCTTCGCGTCGCCTGTCAGCCGCGTTCCCCGCAGGAGCGGAATGCCGCGGAGCTTGTTCAGCCGTTCGCGGAGCTGTCGTTCGTCTTCAGCGGCCATTGGAGAAGAGTCGCAGAGTGCGGCCGAGAAAGGGCCTCAGCTCGGTCCTGGGCAGAATCGCGTCGAGGTGGCCGAAGCGGAGGTTGGACTCGGCGAGCCCGAAGTCGTCGGGGAGCTTTTCGCGCGTCGTCTGCTGCACGACGCGCGGCCCGGTGAACGCAAGCAGCGCGCCAGGTTCGGAGACAATGATGTCGCCGAGGCTCGCGAAGCTGGCGAGGACGCCGGCCGTCGTCGGGTGGGTCATCACGCTGATGAACCCGCAGCGCGCGTCGCGCAAGTCCTCGATCGCGCACACGGTCTTGGGCAGCTGCATGAGGGAGAGGATCCCCTCCTGCATCCGCGCACCGCCCGATGCTGTGACCGCGACGAGCGGCACCCTCCGCTCGACGGCGGAGTCCGCCGCGCGGGTGAGCTTCTCGCCGACGACGCTGCCCATCGAGCCGCCCATGAAGCTGAAGTCCATGACCGCGAGCTCGCACGCCTCGCTCTCGATCGCGGCGCTCCCGATCACCATCGCATCCCCGAGACCGGTCGAGACCTCGGCTTCGGCGAGCCGCTCGGTGTACGGGCGCAGGTCGAAGAAAGCGAGCGGGTCTTCGGACCGCAGGTCGACGGCCTCCTCGTGGAACGTTCCGGTGTCGACGAGCTGCGCGATCCGATCGCGCGCTCGCACCGGAAAGTGGTAGCTGCACTGCGGGCAGACACGAAGGTTCGCCTCGAGCTCGTCGTCGCGGTAGTGCGACCCGCAGGACGGGCACGTGTTCGGGTGCTTTCTCGCTCCGTCCGAGTTGTCGGGGCGATGCTTGTGCTCGATCGAGACGTCTATGCGTGGCTCGGCCAAGACTCCTCGATTATCCCTCAAGCTTCTCGAACACCAGGTTCGTTCGCTCCACGCGCATCCCGGCCCGCTCGTAGACGCGAACTGCGCCGGTCGGGTTCTCCGCGTCGACTCCGAGGCCAACCGCCTTGAAGCCGCGCCTCGCAAACTCGGCGAACGTGTGCTGGAGCAGCGCTTGCCCCAGGCCGCGCTGGCGGTACTCCGGCACCACACCCAGGATGCGCACCCAGCCGAGGCCGGGCTCATTCTCGGGCGCTCGCGAGAGGATGATGCCCGCAACCTCGCCTTCCTGCTCCGCGATGAACCACAGAGAACGGTCGAACGACGGCTCCTCGACCATCCAGTGCAGCCAGCTGTCGTACGGGTCGGGGGCGAACATCCACGTGTCCGCGAAGGACGCCATCTGCGCCTCGTAGACCCGGCGCTCCTCGCCCTCGCGCATCGCCCGGACGGAGACGCGGTCGGGCCACTCGGGCTCGGACTGGTCTCCGTCGAGGTCGATCCGCATGTGGAACGAGTGGCGCGCCCTGCGGTAGCCCGTCCGCTCGAACAGCTCGACGAGCGGGGCGTCGCCGGCGGAGGTGTAGCCCCAGAGCTTCTTGTCCGGCTCTTTCGTGGTCGCCCGCTGCTCGATCGCCTCGAGCATCACGGGCAGGGTCGCGGGATCGGTGCCCCTGACGTCCAGCCAGACGGCGTCTCCGTGGACGCCTAGGTCCGCATAGCCGCCGAGCCGGCCATCCGGGCTCTCGGCGAGCAGGACGTCCTGGCCGAGCTCGACGTCCGGGGACGTCCAGTACAGGAGCAGGTCGGCGGCGGTCATGTCGTCGGTGCCGTGCAGTCGGCGGGAGTGCTCGTTGAGCATCTCCGCGGCTGCCTCGACGTCCTCCTCGCGCGCGGGTCGAACCACGGTCATGCCGGCACGAGCTCCTCGAGGGTCTCCGGCAGATTCGCGAGGTCGGTCAGCTCGCGGTCCGGCTCGGGCTCGGGCTGCTCTTCGAGCCGGTTGATCCAGACCGTGCGCAGGCCGAGCTCGCGGGCCGGCGCGATGTCGTGGAAGAGGCTCGCTGCAATGTGCACGTGCGTCTCGCGATCGGCCGTCGTCGCCTCGAAGAAGCGCTCCCAGTGGCCGGGCGCGGGTTTGTAGGAGCCAACGTCCTCGGCCACGATCGCGAGGTCGACCGGGACCCCGAGCTGCCTCTGCGACGCCTCGATCAGGTCACGGTCGGTGTTGGAGAGAAGCGCGAGCATCCATCCACGGTCGCGGAGCTCGGCGAGCGCGGGCGGCGCGTCGGGGAACGCCGACCAGCCCGGGAGTGACTTCGCGAGCGCGTCGGCCTCGCCCTCGGGGATCTGGACGCTCTCATCCTGAGCCAACCGCTCGAGCGCGAGCGTGAGTACTTCGCGGTAGGTGTGGAACGGCTCGAACTCGGATTCGATCTCGGGCTCGAGCTCGTGGTAGCGCTCGAGCAGGCGCGGCGCTTCCTGAACGCCGAAGAGCCGCTCGAATTGGCCGCGGATCCCCGCGTTCCAGTCGATCAACGTGCCGTAACAATCAAAAGTCGCCCAGCGTTGCCCGTCCATAGGGCTGCACACTAGTTAAGGCGCACCCGGCCTCCTCCCCACGGCGAGCATATTTGGGAAGTTGTGACGTGTCTGTGGCAGTTCCGCGCCGAAACTCAGTCGGCGAACTCGCTCAGCACGATGCACGCGTTGTGGCCGCCGAAGCCGAACGAGTTCGAGACCGCGACCTTCACCTCGGCCTTCCGCGACTCGTTCGGGATGTAGTCGAGATCGCACTCCGGATCGGGCGTCTCGTAGTTGATCGTCGGCGGCAGCGTGTTCGTGGTCACGGCCAGCGTCGTGAAGATCGCCTCCACTGCGCCCGCCGCACCGAGGCAGTGCCCGGTCGCGCCCTTGGTCGACGAGACAGGCGTCTTCCTCGCGGCCTCCTCGCCGAGTGCGAGCTTGATCACCTTCGTCTCGCTCGCGTCGCCGAGCGGCGTCGAGGTCCCATGCGCGTTGATGTAGTCGACGTCCTCGGGTGCGATCCCCGCATCGCCGAACGCCATCTTCAACGCGCGCGCCGGGTTCGTCCCGCTCGGATCGGGCTCGGTGACGTGAGCGGCGTCCGAGGACAGCCCGTACCCGATCAGCTCGGCGTAGATCTTCGCGCCGCGGGCACGCGCATGCTCGAGTTCCTCGAGCACGATTACGCCACCCGCTTCGCCCATGACGAACCCGCTTCGCTCGGCGTCGAACGGGCGGCTCGCCCGCTCGGGGTCCTCGTTCCGCCGCGCGAGCGCTCGCATGGCGCTGAACCCGGCGATCCCAACGGGCGTGATCCCGGCCTCGGTCCCACCTGCGAACACGACGTCGGCTCGGCCGAGCCGGATCATGTCGGCGGCCTCTCCGATCGCCATGTTCGAGGCTGCGCACGCCGTGCACTGCGAGGACAGCGGCCCGCGCGTCCCGAGCTCCATCGAGACCCAGGCCGCGCCCATGTTCGGGATGATCTGCGGGATCGAGAACGGGTTTACCCGGTCCGGTCCCCGCTTGAGCAGCACGTCGTAGCAGTCCTGGAACGCCTTCAGGCCGCCGATCCCGGTCGCGATCGAAGCGCCGATCCGCTCGGCCTCCGGCTCGACCTCGAGCCCCGAATCCGCCTCGGCCTGCCGCGCTGCAGCCACGATCATCTGCGCGAAGCGGTCCATCCGGCGTGCCTGCTTGTGATCGATCCACGTGCGCGGCTCGAACTCCTTCAGCTCACACGCGAACGTCACCGGATACGCGCTCGCGTCCCACTGCACGATCGGCGCCGCGCCGGACTTCCCGGCGATCAGGTTTTTCCACGAGGTCTCGACGTCGTTGCCGAGCGGAGTCACCGCCCCGAGGCCCGTGATGACGACCCGCGCGCGGCCGTTTTGCGTGTACTCAGTCACATTCCCAACCCACCGTCGACGACGAGAACCTCACCAGTGATGAACGACGCCTCGTCCGAGCACAGGAACCGTACCGCTCCGGCGACGTCTTCCGGATCTCCGAGCTTGCCGAGCGGGGTGTTCGTGAGCATTACCGCACGCGCTTCCTCCGGGAGCACATCGGTCAACCGCGAGTGGATGTACCCGGGCGCGACGACATTTGCACGCACGTTTCGGCTCCCGAGCTCGCGGGCGAGCGATTTCGTGAAACCGATGATCCCGGCTTTCGACGCGCCGTAATTCGTCTGCCCCATGTTCCCGCGCAGGCCGACGATGCTCGAGACGTTGACGATCGACCCGCCACGCCGTTTCATCATCGGCCGCGCGACGGCACGGCACGTGTAGAAGACCGCGCTCAGGTTCGTCTCGATCACCGCGCGCCAGTCGTCGTCGCTCATGCGCGCGAGCAGCGTGTCGCGGGTCACGCCCGCGTTGTTGACGAGGATGTCGGGATCGCCGGCCTCCTCGACGAGCCGCTTAGCGCCTTCGGCGGTCGAGACGTCCGCCTGCACGGCACGGCCCCCGATCTCGGCTGCAACCGCTTCGGCCTCCTCGGCGCCGGAGTTGTAGCCGACCACGACCGAGGCTCCGGCCTTCCCGAGCTCGACCGCAATCGCCCGTCCGATGCCGCGCGACCCTCCGGTGACGAGGGCCGTTCGCCCTGACAGCGAGCAAAACTCAGGCAGAGACGGTCTCCTCCGCTTTCTTGAGACCCGCGAGGTTGTTGACCGAGATCGTCTTCACGGTGCGGTCGATCCGCTTGACGAGGCCGCTGAGCACGTTTCCGGGCCCGACCTCGACGAAGACCTTGACGCCCTCCTCGGCGAGCCCCCTCGCCGCCTGCGTGAACCGCACCGGAGCAGTCAGCTGCTCGACGAGGAGCGACGCGAAGCGCTGCGCCGGCTCGATCTTCGCGGTCACCGTGGACATGAACGGCGCGATCGGATCGCGGAAGCGCACACGCTCGACCGCGGGTCGGAGCCGATCCGCTGCGCGGGCCACGAGCGGGCTGTGAAATGCGCCCGAGACCTTCAGCTTGACCGTGCGCCTCGCACCGAGCTCCTCGGCTTTGGCGCACACCTCGTTCACGGCCTCCTGCTCGCCGGAGACGACGATCTGCCCGGGGCAGTTGTAGTTGGCCGGCCACACGCCCTCGATGTCGTTGCAGATCTGCTCGACGAGCTCGTCCTCGAGACCGAGGATGGCCGCCATCGAGCCGTTGCTGATCCTGGCCGCCTCGGCCATCGCGAGCCCGCGCTCACGGACGAGCGCGATCGACTCGAACGGCGTCAGCGACATCGTCGCCGCGAGCGCCGTGAACTCGCCGACCGAGTGGCCGACGACGTAGTCGGGCTCGAGCCCTCGCTTGCGAAGCGCCGCCAGCACGGCGAGGCTCGTCGCGACGAGCGCCGGCTGCTGCACTTCCGTGTGCACGAGATCCTCGAGCGGCGACTCGAAGCAGAGCTTCGGCAGATCCAGGCCCGCCGCCTTGCTCCCCTCGGTGAAGACCGCCATCGCCTCCGGTTCGGCCTCGGCAATCTCCCTGCCCATGCCCGCTTCCAGCGACCCCTGACCCGGGAAGCAGAACGCGACCTTGCTCATCTTTGCCCACCTTTCCCGTTCGCCGTCCACTCGATCAGGGCCGACCCCCAGGTCAAGCCCGCGCCCATTCCTGTCATCAACACCATTTCACCTGGAACCAATCGCCCGTCGGCCTCGGCATCGCTGAGCGCCAGCGGAATCGATCCAGATGAAGTGTTGCCGAAGCGGTCGACGTTGACCACCGTCCGCTCCTCCGGAATGCCCAGTTTCTTGCGCGCGTGCTCGATGATGCGGACGTTCGCCTGGTGCGGCACGTAGACGTCCACGTCGCCGACGGAGACGTTGCATTCGTGCAGCACCTTCTCGGCGGAATCGACAAGCACACGGCTCGCGAACTTGAAGACCTCGCGCCCGTTCATCTTCGCGAAGTGCTGGCGCGCGGCCACCGACTCGGCCGAGGCGGGCTGACGCGAGCCGCCGGCAGGTATGTACAACTCCTGCCCGCCCGATCCGTCGGCGCCGAGCTCGAAGCCGAGGAAACCGCCTTCGGAGACGCGCTCGAGCACGACCGCTCCCGCGCCGTCGCCGAAGAGCACGCATGTGCTGCGGTCCTCCCAGTCGACGACGCGCGACAGGACGTCCCCGCCGACGACGAGCGCGTGGTCGGCGAGGCCGCTCGCGACCATCGCGTGCGCCTGCACGACCGCATAGACGAAACCAGTGCAGCCCGCGGACAGGTCGTAGGCGGCCGCGTCCTTCGCGCCGAGACGATCGGCGAGGATCGCGCCCGTCGACGGGAAGAGCATGTCCGGCGTCACGGTCGCGACCACGATCAACTCGAGGTCGGACCCCTTGACGCCTGCCTGCTCGAGCGCGGCGAGCGACGCCGGTAGCGCGAGATCGGACATCGCCTCGTCCGGAGCGGCGACGCGGCGCTCGCGTATCCCCGTGCGCTCCATGATCCACTCGTCCGAGGTGTCGACCATCTGCGCCAGCTCGTCGTTCGTCATCACGCGCTCGGGGGCCCGGGAGCCGATGCCCGTGATCGAGACGCGCCCGTTCGAGGTCGCGGTGCCGATCACTCCTGCTCCACGGCGAACGTCAACGTCCCGCGTGCAGCGAGCTCGCCGCCGACACGCGCCTCGGCGCGGCCCTTCCCGATCGGCCCCCGCACACGCTCGAGCTCGCACGTCAGCTCGAGCTCGTCGCCCGGCTCGACGATCCGCTTGAAGCGCACGCCGTCGATCCCCGCGAAGAGCGCGAGCCGTCCGCGATTCTCCTCGCTGCAGAGGACCGCGACCGCGCCGGTCTGCGCCATCGCCTCGACGATGAGGACGCCCGGCATGATCGGCCGACCCGGAAAGTGCCCGGCGAGATACCACTCGTCGGGGCGCACGCGCTTCCGCGCGACGACACGACGCCCCGGCTCCAGCTCGACGACTTCGTCGATCAGGAGAAAGGGGTCGCGATGCGGCAGGATCTCTTCGATCTCCGCGCGCGACCACGGCAACGCTTGCGTTGCCGTCATCAGAACGGACGGGCTTTGCCCGGCCGTTCGTCGGAACTGACCGGTCGAACCAACGCGGATTCAGCCTGCAACATCTTTAGTACGGCAATCGGCACGGGCGGCCTAGTGTAGATGGCCGTGACCTCGTCACTGAGGCCGGAAACCGTGGTTCCCAGGCTGCGCGGGCGTTTCGGGCATCCGTACCTCTTCGTCGACGTGTGCCCGTCGACGCAGCGGCTGCTCCGAGACGAGCACTCCGAGGGTGCGGTCGCGCTGACCGAAGAGCAGACCGAGGGCCGCGGACGGCTCGGGCGCCGCTGGTCGTCGCCGCCGGGAGTGAGCCTGCTCTTTTCGCTCCTGCTCGAACCGCCCGTCGAGACCGCACGGCTTCCGGAGCTGACCCTCGTCGCGGGTCAGGCCGGCGCCGAAGCGGTCGCACAGGTCACCGGCCTGGCGCCCGAGATCAAGCTCCCGAACGACATCCTTGTCGGGGGACGCAAGACCGCGGGCATCCTCGCCGAGGCCCGTGACGGCCGGGTCGTGCTTGGGATCGGGATCAACGTGAACGTGCCCGCGCCGGACTTACCGGAGGACATCGACCCTCCCGCGACGTCGCTCCTCCTCGAGACGGGAAGCGAGGTCGACCGCGTCGAGCTCCTCGTCGAGCTCCTCGACCTGCTCGAGCGCGCCTACGACGAGTGGGTCGCGACTACGGGTACCTGACCGGCCGGCTGTCGTTGCCAGCGAAATCCCGAGCGACGGCCGCGAACGACGTGAACGGGCCGCCGGCTGGAAACGTGAACTTGCCCGGGCGCAGCCGGCGAAGGGTCACCGACCTCGTGCCGTCGAAGACGGCCGACACGTCGGCCGGCTCGTTGATCGAGAAGCGAAGCGGCGTAATGGCAACGCGTTTCAACTTCGGACCGGTCGTGTCGGTCGCGAACGCCACGCTGCTCGTGACCGTCGCCACCGGCGAGGTGACCCGTAGGTCGGCCCGGAACTCGTGCTCGCCGACTCCGCGCCGGAAACGGCCGTTCCAGTCGATCGACTGGAGCCCAGTCTGGAGCTGGCCCGAGAAGACCTGGCCGACCGACCGCTTCCCCCGGCGGATCGTGAGCGTCGCCCGGGCGGGCTTGTCGAGTGTGAAGCTGAAGCGCGTCGTGTCCAG
>Ga0307312_10001209_pt1 | contig 13048 bp, 13 predicted proteins | sample ER_DNA_202_FD_194489 | JGI IMG/M metagenome (GOLD analysis project Ga0307312, IMG submission 194489) | Bulk soil microbial communities from the East River watershed near Crested Butte, Colorado, United States - ER_DNA_202 | ecosystem: Environmental > Terrestrial > Soil > Floodplain | place...
TGCCAGTGGGCAAGCCGCTCGCCAGACCGGTGACCACGTCGACCGCCGAGAGCTCGCTCAGGTGGCTGACCAGCTCCCTCGCCACTCCCGCCACCCGCAGCGGGAAGGTGAGCGACTTGCGCACGATCCCGCCGTAGTTGGGTTTCAGCAGGGTGCCGAGCGAGATGTCACGCAGCGGCGACGCCAGCTCGTGATTCAGGACCCGCATCATCTCCTCGGGGGTGATCCCATTCGCCACCATGCTGGCCACGAACGACCCCGCGCTGGTGCCCACGTAGACGTCGAACTCGTTGACCGTGCGGTTGACGGCCAGCAGGTCGAGCGCCCGCAGGGCGCCGATCTCGTAGACGCCGCCGGTGAAGCCCCCTCCGCCCAGGACGAGCGCGGTCTTCGATCGCCGCCGGCGACTTCTTTTGCCCCGAGCCGCCCGCGAGTCCGTTCGGGGGGTCTCGAGCTCGACCACCTTGCCCATGGAGATACCCATTATGCCGGCCGGTCAGGCAGACCGCCGCAGGCTGGCCAAGGCAGCGGCCGGGACAGCGGTGGCGTCCGTGCGCAGGGGCTACCCTGCCGGACGGTGCGCGGAAGGCTCTTTGGGATCGCGCTGGCGGGACTCGGGTGCGCGCTCCTGCTCGCGCCGGGGGAGGCGCCGGGCTCCATCTCACGCTCCCGGTTGCGTCACGAACTCGGCAACCAGATGCAGCGTGCGGGCGGCGCGAGCGGCGCCTGGGTGATGGACATCAAGGCGCCAGGCAACCGCGTCCTGTTCAGCTGGGCGTCGCGCACGCATCGCATCCTGGCCTCGAACACGAAGCTGTTCACGACCGCTGCCGTCCTCGACCGCTTCGGCGCCAACGCGCGGCTGAAGACCAGGCTGTACCCGCGGCGCAGGCACGCCCGGCAGGGGCACACGCTCGAGGGCAGCCTGGTGATCGTCGGGGCTGGCGATCCCGCCCTCGCCAGCGTGGGCTTCGCGCGGCGCAACGACCTCCCGCTGACCGGGATCGCCAACCTGGCGAGCGACGTCCGCAAGGCGGGAATCAGGCGGGTCACCGGCGCGATCCGCGCCGACGACACCGTCTTCGACCGCCACCGCGGGGTGCCGACCAGCGGGGTCGATGCATCAGGGGAGCTGGGCCCGCTCTCGGGCCTCTCCTACAACTCGGGCTTCGCGGGCGGCCACTACGCGCCGAACCCGGAGCTGGCCGCGGCGCGGAAGCTGAAGCGCCGGCTGCGAGAGCTGGGAGTTCGCGTCAAGCGGGGAACGGGCCGCGCGGATGTTCCCCGGAGCGTCCTTCGGCGCCAGCCGATCGGCAAGGTCCGCTCCCCCAAGCTGGCGGCGCTGATCGCCGAAACCAACAGGCCCTCGAACAACTTCTTCGCCGAGATGCTCCTCAAGCGCCTCGCAGCTCGCCACGGGGTCCAGGGCACGACGCGGCTGGGCGCCCGCAAGGCCGAGAGGTTCGCGCGCAAGCTGGGAGGTCCCGTGCGGATGGAGAACGGCTCGGGGCTGTCGCGCTCCAATCGCGCCTCCCCGCGTCATCTGGGCCGCTTCCTGGTGGCGATGAGCCGCCATCGCGACGGGGGCTCCTTTCGCCGCTCGCTGCCGCTGGCCGGGCGCCAGGGCACGGTCGGCGACCGTATGAATGGGACCGCCGCCGAGGGTCGCTGCCGGATCAAGACCGGGACCCTGATCGGCGTCAGCACCTTCTCCGGCTACTGCCGCGCGGGCCACGGGTTGGTCGCCTTCTCGATCCTGATGAACTCCGTGGACATCACCACCGCCCACCGCGCTCAGGACAGGATGGCGGCGCTGATCGCTCGTTACGGGCGCTAGGGCTAGCGACGCAGTCGCGGTAGTTGCGGAGGTGCCTGCCGGGTCAGGTCTGTGCCCTCGCCCGCCGGAAACGTAGCCGTAGGCGAGGCTTCCGGCGGATTTATTCATTGACGAGCTTACGTAGGCCGCGTTCGTCCAGGACCGTTGTGCCGAGCTCTTCCGCCTTCGCGAGCTTCGAGCCTGGGCTCTCGCCGGCTACCACGTAGTCGGTGCTCTTCGACACCGAGCCGGTCACCTTGCCGCCGGCGCGCCTGATCATCGCGGTTGCATCCTCGCGCGTCAGCTCTCCGAGCGTCCCGGTGAGCACGAACGTCTTGCCTTCCAGGGGGCCCCCGTGGGTGCGACGCTCTGTCGCCGAGAGCTCGAAGCGAAGGCCCCGCTCACGCAGCCGGCGGATCAGGTCCAGCGTGGCTTCGTCTGACAGCTCCTCCTGAACCTGGCGAGCGAGGACGGGGCCGATGCCCTCGACCTCCTCGATCGCCTCGGCATCCGCTTCGAGCAGGGCATCGATCGAGCCGAAGTGCTCGGCGATCGCCTGAGCGTTCACATAGCCGATCCCCGGGAGCCCGAGCGCGTAGAGCACCAACCCGAAGGGACGCTCCTTCGAGGCCTCGATCTCCCGCAGCAGGTTTTGCGCCGAGACCTCGCCAAACCCCTCCAGCTCCTGGATGCGGTCGGCGGTGAGGTCGTAGATGTCTGCGGGATCACGGATCAGCCCCTCGTCGAGGAAGCGCATCGCCTGCTTCTCCCCCAGGCCCTCGATGTCGATCGCGCCGCGGAAGTGCTTGACCTGCTGGAAGGTCTGGCCGGGACAGCCTCGGCGGTTGGGGCAGATCGTCCACACCGAGTCCTCCGGCTTCACCGTCGCGGTATCACACATCGGGCACTTCGCCGGGGGCTTCGGCTTCCGCAGCCGCCTTCCCTTCCGCCGCTGGATCAGGGGCGAGATCACCCGCGGGATCACGTCGCCGGCCCGCGTCACGACCACCTCGTCTCCCTCGCGCACATCCTTTCGCGCCAGGTCCTCCTCGTTGTGAAGGGTCGCGGTCGAGACCGTGACGCCCCCCACGTGGACGGGCTCGAGCATGGCGAAGGGAAGCAGGCGACCCGTACGCCCGACGTTCCAGACGATCCGGTTCAGCTTCGTGGTCGCGGTGATCGGCGGGAACTTCCAGGCGACCGCCCACCGCGGCTCGCGGCCGGCGACGCCGAGCTCCCGCCACAGGTTTCGCTGGTCGACCTTGATCACCACGCCGTCGATCTCGAAGTCGAGCTCCTCGCGCCTGCGCTCCCACCACTGGCATCGCTCGGCTACCTCGTCGGCCGTCTCGTGGACGGCCGTCTCACCGTTCACCTTGAACCCCCGCTCACGCAGCCAGTCGAGCTCCTCGCGGTGGGTGCGCACGACGAGCCCGCGCTGCGCGCCCATCCCGTAGCACCAGATCGAAAGCGGCCGCGACGCCGCGATCGCGGGATCCAGCTGGCGGATCGATCCCGCCGCAGCGTTCCGGGGGTTGGCGAAGGCCGGTTCCCCGGCAGCCGTGCGGACCTCGTTCAGCTCGGCGAAGGCCGAGCGAGGCAGGTAGACCTCGCCGCGCACCTCGAGCAGCTCGGGGGCGTCGTCGATTCGCAGCGGGATCGCCTTGATCGTCTTCAGGTTCTGGGTCACCACCTCGCCGACGTAGCCGTCGCCGCGAGTCGCCGCGCGGGTGAAGGCCCCCCTCTCGTAGGTGAGCGAGATCGCCAGCCCGTCGATCTTCGGCTCGGAGACAAAGCGCAGCTCTCCAGGCCGGATGTCGAGCTGTCGAAGGCGGTTGTGCAGGCGTGTCTCCCAGGCTCGGAACTCGTCCACGCCGCGAGCGTTGCCGAGCGAGAGCATCGGCTCCAGGTGGTGAACCTGCTCGAACTTCTCGAGCGGCTGGCCGCCGACCCGCTGGGTCGGCGATTCAGGGCTGCGAAGCTCGGGGTGCTCCGCCTCGAGGGCGCGCAGCTCGTCGAGCAGCGCATCGTAGGCATCGTCACCGATCTCGGGGTCGTCGAGGACGTAGTAGCGGTGGTCGTGGCTGGCGATCTGGCGGCGGAGCTCCTCCGCGCGCTTGCCCGGGTCCTTGGCGCTCACCTGGCGCCCGACATCGCGGCCTCGAACATCCCCTCGAGGTCCCAGTCGCGCAGCCGGCCGAGGCCCTCGCGATCGGTGAGATCGAAGTGCACGGGGGTGAGCGAGATCCGCCCCCGGGCGACCGCGGCCAGATCGGTGCCCGGCTCGTCCTCGAAGGAAGGCTCGAAGCCGTAGATCTGATAGCGGCGGCGCCCGTCGCCGTCCTCGTCGACCAGCCTCAGCTCGTCGTTGTAGAGCCGCTTGCCGAGCCGGGTGACCTCGATCCCCTGCGGCTCACCGGCGGGGCAGTTGACGTTCAGGAGCGTCGCCGCTGGCAGCGGGTCGGCGTCCAGAAGCGCGACCAGCTGGGCCCCGAACCGCGCCGAGATGGTGAAGTCGAAACGGCGGCCCGGCAGGAAGCTCATCTCGCGAGCTGTCGACTGTTGCGAGATCGCGATCGCCGGGATGCCCAGGACGATGCCCTCCAGGGCCGCCGCCACGGTTCCCGAATAGGTGATGTCGTCGCCCAGGTTTGAGCCGTGGTTGATACCGGAGACGATCAGATCCGGGCGTTCGCCGACCAGGCCCAGATCACCGAAACGGACGCAGTCGACAGGCGTGCCGTCGGTCGCGTACGCCGTCCCGCCGTCGTCCAGCCCCACCTCCTCGACCGAGAGGGGGGAGCGCGTGGTGATGCTGCGCGCCGTGGCGCTGCGGTTGGAGTCCGGGACGATCACGTGCGTCTCGATGCCCTCCAGCTCGGCCAGGGCGCGACGCAGGGCGTGAAGGCCCTCGGCGCCGATCCCGTCGTCATTCGTGAGCAAAACCCTCATCTGCACCGATTCTAGGGGCGGGCCCGGGACGCCCGGGGCCCAAGAATCGGAGCGTGCCAGGCCCGCCCGGCCCACGACTCGCTCGAGGTCTGAGGCTAGCCGGCGCTCTCGGCTTCGGGCACCGGCTCCGCAGCTGGCGGAGCGGGCGGCCGCCGGGCATCCCGCAGATAGAGCAGCCCGAACCCGGCGCCGTACAGCAACGCGGCGATCGGTCCGGCAAGCTCGAGTGCCTCGCTCCCGGCAACCTCGCCGAACTCGTGGATGCCGCTGAAGATCAGGAAGGCGGCGAACGCGATCACCAGCACGCTGGTCACGATGAAGAACCGGCTTAGATTCATCCTCAGGGCGCCGCGGTAGAACAAGACTCCGAGCACAACCGCCGCAGCCAGCCCGGCGACCGCTGCGACCATGGTCACCAGGGCGCCGGACTCCCCGGTCGAGGCGAACAGGAAGAGCGCCGTTTCGACGCCTTCCCGGGCCACCCCCACGAAGGCCACCGAGGCGAGGGCGGTACCTCCCCCAATGCGCAGCGACTCGCTCACCTGGGCACGGAGATGGCCGCCGATCGTGGCGGCCTGCCTGCGCATCCAGAACGCCATCCAGGTAACGACGCCGGCGGCGACGATCATCGCCGTACCCTCGTAGAGAGCCTCCGAGTTCCCCTCAAGCTCCCCCGCCGAAGCGAACAGGATCGCACCGATCGAGACGCTCGCGGCAACGCCGGCTGCGACTCCCAGCCAGACGGTGCGGCCGTGCTCCTGGAGCCGGTCGGTCTTCGCCAGGTAGGCGAGGATCAGCGAGACGATCAGTGCCGCCTCGAAGCCCTCGCGGAGAGTGATCACGAATGAGCCCACTGGCACCGCAGCATACCAGGGCTTAGGGTGCCCTAATAAGGTCGTCCTAAGTGGTGTTCGCTGGCTGCCCTGAACCGATCTCCGCTAGCTTCGCCTGGCCATGGCCGAGACGAAGACTCGCCCAATCTGGCAACAGGAGGTACGAGGCTCCTACCCAGACCCACGCCTGATCGCCCTCTCGGGACGCGAGCGCCTGGAGGGCTGGTGGCGGGGTCTGTGGCCCCCGCCGCCTCTCTTCCACCTCACGGGCGCCCGGCCGACCGGGTTCGGGTCTGGAACGGCCGACGCCGAGATGCCTGCCTCGGGCTGGCTCGCGGCGTCGAACGGGGTGATCAGCGGAGGAACGCTGGCGGTGCTCGCCGACATCGCCTTCGGCTGCTCGGTCGAGACCGAGCTGCCGGCGGCGACGCCGTACACGACCGCCGAGATGTCGCTGTCCTTCCTGCGTCCGGCGCGCCCCGGAGGCATGCTGACGGCGAGCGGTCAGGCGATCCACGTCGGTCGCTCGGTGGGGCTTTCTGAGGCCTTCGTGATCGAGGAGGGAAGCGAGCGCCTGCTCGCCCACGGCACGTCGCGCCTGACCATCTTTCCACCGCTCGATCCGGCGCCCGATCCCCCCAACGACCTGGAGCCGTTCGAGCCGCCCGAGCACGAAACACCCGATCCCTATCTCCGGCCCGCTCCAGACGGCGTAATCGAGCAGGAGGTCTGGAACGAGCTCCCCGGCGCCGAGATCCTGCGCCGTCAGCTCGCCGGCGAGCTGCCGCCGCCCCCGCTCCATCACTTGACGGGGCTGGGACCGGTCGAGATCGGCAAGGGCACAGCCACCCTGGTCATGCCCAGCACCGAGTGGCTCGCCAGCCCGACCGGCCGGCTACAGGGCGGCGCAATCGCGATGCTGGCCGACTTCGCGATGCTGACCGCGGTCGAGACGACGACCCCGGCAGGGCTTGCCTTCGCCGGCCTCGACCTGAAGGTCAACTTCCTGCGCCCGGTTGTGCCCGACGACAGCGAGCTGACCGCGCGGGCCGAGGTCGTCCACGCGGGCCGCACGATCGCCATCACACGCGCCACCGTGACCGGCGCCGAGGGCAAGCCCGTCCTGCTGGCCACCGGCTCCACGATCTACCTGCCCGGCCGCCCAGCGAGCCTCGGCGAGGTCGAGCTGAGCGGGCGCGAGGAGACTCAGTTAGAGGGTCGGCAGAACTAGGGCTGGTAGCGCACCGACGCGAGGTAGAGGCCGTGCGGGGGAGCCGTTTCGCCGGCGCGCTCGCGCGGGGCGCCGCGAAGCAGCTCCTCGAATTCCTCTGGGCTGCGCCTGCCGCCCCCCAGCTCGAGCATCGTCCCCACCAGGACCCGGACCATGTGGCGCATGAAGGCGTCGGCCTCGATCCAGAACTCGAGCAGCTCGCCCGGGAATGGCTCCGCGAGCCTTTGGGTCCGCCACTCGGCCTGGATCACCTCGCGCTCGAAGCGGGCGTGCTCGGTCTGCGTGGGGGTGAAGGCCGTGAAGTCGTGCCTGCCGACCAGCGCCGCAGCGCAGCGGTCAAGCGCCGTCCGCTCGACCGCGTGCGGCCACCACAGCGCCCGCCCGATCTCGAGCGGGTGCCGTACCCGGGAGGCCAGCACCCGGTAGCAATAAGTCCTCGAGCGGGCGTCGCGGCGGGCGTCGAACCCCTCGGGGGCGGCGGCAGCCTCGATCACGGAGATCGCCGAGGGCAGGACCGAGTTCAGACGGTGGGCCAGCTCGTCGGGCGGCATGCCCTGGAGCGCGAAGCTCGCAACCTGCCCCCAGGCGTGAACGCCCGCGTCGGTGCGGCCGGCAACCGTCAGCGATACCGGCTCACCAAGGATCTGCTCCAGCGCGGCGTCCATTTCGCGTTGCACCGTGCGCAGCCCCGGCTGCGCCGCCCAGCCGGCATAGGGCGTCCCGTCGTAGGCGATCGTGAGGCGAACGACTCCCATCAACACCGGCCTTGCCGTGTCGCGGTGCGCTCGAAGGCGCTAGACGAGCTCGAGGAAGACCATCTCGGTGGAGTCAGAGCGACGGGGGCCGAGCTTGACGATCCGCGTGTAGCCACCGGGGCGCTCCGCGTAGCGAGGCGCGATCTCCTCGAACAGCTTGTGGACGATGAACTTGTCCTGGCCGAGCTCGGAAAGGGCGCGGCGGCGGGCGTGGAGGTCGCCACGTTTGGCCAGCGTGATCAGCTTCTCGAGCTCGGGCTTCACCGCCTTGGCCTTGGCCTGGCTGGTCTTGATCCGCTCGTGCTCGATCACCTCGCGGCAGAGGTTCCGCAGCAACGAGCGGCGATGCGCGGCATCCCGGCTGAGCTTGTGTCTCGCCTTCCGGTGGCGCATCCTGGTGCTCTGCGCCTTACTCGTCCCTGAGCGAGAGGCCGAGGGCGTTGAGAGACTCGATCACCTCTTCCGTGGAGCGCTTGCCGAAGTTGGGGATCGCGTTCAGCTCCGACTCGGAGCGCTGGACCAGGTCACCCACCGTTTGGATGCCCGCCCGCTTCAGGCAGTTGTAGGCGCGGACGCCGATCTCCAGCTCCTCGATCAGGCGGTCGTCGCCGTCGCCGGTGGCGAGGGGCGCGTAGCCGGCCTCGACCGCGCCGACGCCGTCGTGACTGGTCAGCTCCTCGACTCGGTCGGCGTCGGTGAAGATCGCCAGGCTCTTGATCAGGATCTCGGCCGCCTCGCGAAGCGCCGAGGCGGGCTCCATCGAGCCATCGGTCTCGATCTCCAGCGACAGCTTGTCGAAGTCGGTCCGCTGGCCGACCCGCGCCGAGTCGACCGCGTAGGAGGCGCGGCGGATCGGCGAGAAGATCGAATCGATCGGGATCACCCCGAGCGGCTGGTCCTCGGTCTTGTTCTCCTCGGCGGGCGAGTAACCGCGGCCACGCCCGATGGTCAGATACATCTCCAGCTTGGTCCGCTTCTCGAGCGTCGCGATCGAGACGTCGGGGTTGAGGATCTCTACTCCGGCGGGCAGGTCGATGTCCTTAGCCTTCACCTCGCCAGGGCCGGTGGCGACCAGCGGGGCCTCGACCTCGTCCGCGTCGGTGTGCATGCGGATCACGATGTCCTTGAGGTTGAGGACGATGTCCGTGACGTCCTCCTTCACCCCGGAGATGTCCGAGAACTCATGCGCGACGCCCTCGACCCGAACGCTCTTGATTGCGGCGCCACCCAGGGAGGAGAGCAGCACCCGGCGCAGGCTGTTGCCGAACGTGTAGCCGAAGCCCCTGTCGAGGGGCTCGATCGTGAAGTTGCCGCGGTTGTCGGCGACCTCCTCTGAGGAGATCTTCGGGATCTGGAACTCGGGCAGGGTGGTCATCGCTTCCTCTGGCTTGTCGTTGTCGCGTTGGGTGCGAGCGCTACTTGGAGTAGAGCTCGACGATCAGCTGCTCTTGAACCGGCGTGGTGATCTCGCCGCGCTCGGGCAGGCGGAGCACCTTCGCGGTCAGGGCGTCGTGGTCCGCCTGCAGCCAGGGCGGCACGACGGCGGTCAGCTCGGTCGCCGAGCGCACCACGTCGCCCGCCGCGGAGTTGGGACGGATCGTGATCACGTCGTCTGAGCGGACCTGGTACGAGGGGATGTCGACTCGGCGGCCATTGACGAGCCAGTGGCCGTGGCCGACCAGCTGGCGGGCCTGCCGGCGCGAGGCGGCGAAGCCGAGACGCACGAGCACGTTGTCGAGCCTCCGCTCGAGCAGCCGCAGGAGGTTCTCACCGGTGACGCCCGGTTGGCGCGAAGCCTTCTGGTAGTAGCTGCGGAACTGCTTCTCGAGCAACTGGTAGTAGCGTCGGGCCTTCTGCTTCTCGCGCAGCTGCTGCCGGTACTCCGACTGGCGCACCCGGCCGCGGCCGTGCTCGCCCGGCGGGTAGGACCGGCGCTCGACGCCGCACTTCTCGGTCAGGCAGCGCGCGCCCTTGAGGAACAGCTTCTGCCCCTCGCGACGGCACTGCTTGCACTGTGGACTCGTATCTCGGGCCATCAGACTCGGCGGCGCTTCCGGGGCCGGCAGCCGTTGTGGGCTTGGGGGGTGACGTCCTTGACGGTCGTGACTTGGAGCCCGGCCGCCTGGAGCGAGCGGATCGCCGTGTCGCGCCCGGAGCCCGCGCCCTTGGCGTGGACCTCCACCCGCTCGAGGCCGTGCTCCATCCCCTTGCGCGCGGCCGAGTCGGCCGTCACCTGGGCGGCGAACGGGGTCGACTTGCGCGAGCCCTTGAAGCCGGCCGAGCCGGCGGACTCCCAGCAGACGACGCTTCCGTCGGTGTCGGTGATGGTCACGATCGTGTTGTTGAAGCTCGTCTTGATGTGGGCGATCCCATAGGCGATGTTCTTCTTCACCCGCCGGCGGGAGCGTCCCTTGCCGCGTGCGGCCTTCTTCGGTTGCGCCATCTCCAGCCCCCTACTTCGGCGACGGCGCCCTGCGCTTGCCGGCGACGCTCATCCGCCGTGGGCCCTTGCGGCTGCGCGCGTTGGTCTTCGTTCGCTGGCCCCTGACCGGGAGGCCGCGGCGGTGGCGCAGGCCGCGGTAGGCGCCGATCTCGGACAGCCGCTTGATGTTCTGCGAGCGCTCGCGGCGCAGGTCACCCTCCACCTCACGGGACTCGACCGCCTCGCGAAGCTTCACCACCTCGTCGTCGGTCAGGTCCTTGACGTAGGTGTTCGGATCGACCCCGGCGGCGCCGACGATCTTGCTCGCGGTCGAGCGACCGATCCCGTGGACGTAGGTGAGGCCTACCTCGACGCGCTTGTTGAGCGGGATGTTTACGCCAGCGATACGAGCCATCAACCCTGCCGCTGCTTGTGGCGCGGGTTCGAGCAGATGACCAGGACGACGCCGCGCCGCCGGATCACCCGGCAGCGCTCGCACATCGGCTTTACGGACGCTCGAACCTTCATCGTCCCTTCGCTGGGTCGTATCCAATCACTTTCCGGAGAAGGCCCACCGGCCCCATGAATCGGGCCCGCGGGCACGAACAGGCGGCCCCACGGCCGACCGAAGATGGTAGCAGGGCACCTTCAGATGGCCCGCTAGGCCTGGCCGAGCGCGAGTTCGGCCGCGACTAGCGGTCGGGCGGCCTACGAATTGTTGAAGGAACCGATCATCGCGGCGATGTCCTTGGCGGCGTCACGGTCGGCGGCTGCCGAGGTGCTCTCGAGCACGAAGCTCGAATTGCCGTCAGGGACCACGACGATGCTGTTCGCCGTGCCGGCCTTGGTGCGCGCGTAGGAGAAGTAGAAGGCCGGCCCCGCGGCCGTCTTGACCGTGCTCACGGTCCCTGGCTGGTAGTCCGGCACACGACCGCTGATCTCCTTGTCGAGCTCGTCGCCAAAGCTCTTCTGGGTCGGGGCGGCCTTCGACTCCCTACGGACCACGAACTGCCCCGAGTTCCCGTCGCGCTCGAGCACGAGCTGGGGCGAGCCAGGATACTGAGCCAGCTTGCTCTTGGAGACCGGCGTCCACGTGTCCGGGTAATCGAGCGTGAAGCCCTGCTCGGCGACCTTGACGGTGCCGCCGCCGCCGTCATCGCCGATCGTCCGGGCGCCGAAGAAGGCGACCAAGCCGACCGCCAGCGCGCCCAAGGCCAAAACGAAAACGCGGTTCAGAGTCATCATTGCAGCGTCACCTTAGTTCGCGGTCCGGACGGATCCTCTACCCGGCGGACGTGAGGTCGAATGAGCTCAGGATGCTTGCCGCATCCCGGGCGGCGTTGTCCTGTCCCGCAGGCACAACGGCGTTGAGCGTGTAGAGGCCCCGAGAGGTGGGAACGGCCAGGAGGGTGGTGGCCGTGCCCTTTTTGGTGCGAGCGTATGAGAGAGACAGCGCGCGACCAGCCTTCACCGTGATCGGGCGGGACTTGACCAGCTTGAAATCGGGGATCTTCTTGCTCAGCCGGGCCTCGAGCTGACCGGAGAGCTTGGAAAGGTCGGCGTTGGTTCGGGCGTTGACGTTGATGATGACTATGCCCTTGCCATCGGTTTCGTGCAGCACTGCCACTGGCTGCCGGGGCAGGGCCTGGAGCTGCTCCGGAGAGAGCGATTCCCATCCGGACGGTCGAGTGACGGTGAACGGATTATCGGCCGGGCCGTGCACCGCGCCGATCTCGTCGTCCCCACGGGTCAGGAGAAGCACGATGACCGCGGCAACGGCGATGCCGCCCAAGAGGGTGACCACCCACGGCCAGCGACGGCGGGGCAACGCCAGGGGAGTGGTTGTGGCGGCGGTTTCCATCGTGAGGTTGGGCAAATTAGGGCAAGGGTCGGAGGGATCCAGGTTGATCAGTGGATTGCGACGTAGGTGAAGCCGAAGTTGACGCCGCTGCCCGCGTTGCTGCCGACGAGGTTGCAGATTCGCACGGTGATCTGGTTGGCGGCAGTGCTAACGACCTGGGTGGAGTACCTCAGCGTGCTCGCCCCGGTGGGACCGTTGAGGATCACCGTATCGCCTGCGGCGACGCCGCTCACCGTGGTCGCGAAGTCCGTGCATGCCAGGGAGGCGATGTTCGAGCCCGGCGTGACGGTGAAGCTGCCGTTCAGGCCGATGTCAGCCTTCTTCAGACCGACCCCGGCGGTGGTCGAGGCGTCGGCGACCTGGGCGGTGTTGACGGCGTCGTTTGCGATCTTGGCCGAGGTCACGGCGTTGGCCTGGATGTTGGCCGTGGCGACCGCTTCGCTTCCACCGGTTGAGGAGAGGTCGGCGCTCGCGATCGTGCCGTTGGCGATCTTCGCCGAGGTCACGGCGTCGGCCTGGATGTTGGCGGTGGCGACCGCTTCGCTTCCACCGGTTGAGGAGAGGTCGGCGCTCGCGATCGTGCCGTTGGCGATCTTTCCCGAGGTCACCGCGTCGGCCTGGATCGCCCCGGTGTCGACCGAGTCGTCGGCGAGCTCCGAAGCGCCGACCGAGTCGGCGGCGAGATCCGTGGCGGCCAGGGTGTTGTCGGCGACCTCCGAGGTGCCCACGGCGCCGGCGGAGATCTCGGCCGCACCAGCAGCGTCGATGGCCAGCTCGTCGTTGTTGACCGCGTTGGTGCCGATGTCCGTGGCTGTGATCGTCTCGTCCAAGATGTCGGTCGAGGCAACCGTGTTGTCGGTGATCTCAGCCGACCCGACCGCATCCGTCTGGATCGCCCCCGCGTCGACCGAATTGTCGGCGAGCTCCGCGGCGGCAACCGAATCGTCGGCGAGGTCGGCCGCCGTCAGCGTGTTGTCGGCGACCTCCGAGGTGCCCACGGCCCCGGCGGCGATCTCCGGTGCGCCGACGGCGTCGGTGGCGATCTCACTGGAGCCGACGGCGTCAGCGGCGATCTCGCTGGCGTTGACTGCATCGGTCTGGATCGCCCCCGCGTCGGCCGAATTGTCGGCGAGCTCCGAGGCGGCGACCGAGTCGGGGGCTAGGTCGGCTGCCGTCAG
>Ga0307312_10001211_pt1 | contig 13047 bp, 11 predicted proteins | sample ER_DNA_202_FD_194489 | JGI IMG/M metagenome (GOLD analysis project Ga0307312, IMG submission 194489) | Bulk soil microbial communities from the East River watershed near Crested Butte, Colorado, United States - ER_DNA_202 | ecosystem: Environmental > Terrestrial > Soil > Floodplain | place...
CCGGTCTGGGCCGAATGGCGACTGGGCGAGAAAGCCCGGAAGAAGTAGCACCCCCCAGCGACCGCCGGGAACGCCGGGCTGCCCTCGTGCATGCCGTCGCCGCAGTGCGCAGCACCGACCCCGCCATAGTCGAATCCGCGCTTACGGACCTTGCCGGCAGGCGGCGCTGGCTCAGACCGTTCGTGTTTGCGGCAGGCACCGTCGCTGTGGTCTTCGACGGTGTCCTGCTTCTCCTGCAGAACTGGCGGCTCACACTGCTCCAGCTGTTTCCCGCGGTGTGGATCTGGGCCATGACCTGGAACATGAAGCACCACCTCATCTCCAAGCCGACCATCTCCACGGGCTTCGCGATCTCAGCCGCAGTCGGGGTGCTGGTCGCGGCCCAGGCCGCGTACTGGTGCAACGCGACCTTCGCCTTCACGATGGCGCAGGGCTTCACCGGCAACATCAGGGCCGCGTTTCGGGAGGCGCGAGGCCACTGGCGTCTGATCGGCGGGCTGGCGCTTCTCACCGGCGGCGCGCAAGCAGTCATCTGGCTGCTCGTGCCGCGCCTGAGCACCGAGTGGCTCTGGGTCGCCCTGATCGTGTTGTTCGTCGTGCAGGTCTATCTCTTCATCGCGATTCCGTGCTGGCTCCTCGGCGTCCGAAAGACCGGCTCCCGGCGGGAGCGGACGACCCAGAGCCTGACGACTGGAGTCCTCAGCGGTGTCGCGTCGTTGCCCGGTTTCCTGCTTAACCGCATCGGTTGGCTGTTGCTCGGCTCGGGATTACTCGGAATCATGGGCGGCGCGCTGCTTGCAATCGGCGCCGTCCTGCACGTGACCGCGAGCTCGTCGGTTCGGGTCGTCAAGCTGTCGCTTCGCCTTCGACCGGATGGCCAAGCGACGGATCGACCGATCAACGGCCCGGCGCGGCGGCTCGGATGACGTCCCTAGTTAGACGTCCCGCCTGATGGCCCCGCACGGCGAAAACTTCATACCGATTGTATGACGCAGGGCACCCACCGTCCTTTCAGGATCGCCCGATGGCACGACGCTCGATCATCGCGTTACAGATTCCGGAGTCGAGGCACTAGATGGGCGCGGCTTTCGGTTGGGGGCTGCTGTCGGCGTCGTCGCTCGTAATCGGCGCCGTCCTCGCGTTCCTGATCCGCATCCCCTTGCGCGTGGTTGGCCTGATCATGGGCTTCGGCGCGGGAGTGCTGGTCAGCGCAGTCGCGTTCGATCTCGTCAACGAGGCGGCCGCGAAGTCGACCGGTCACGGAGCGTTGATTGCGGGGTTGTTCAGCGGCTGCCTGGTGTTTTTCGCCGGCGACCGCCTGATCGACCACCTCGGCGGCGGCAATCGCAAGAAGGCGACCGGAGCCGAGGAGGGGACCAAGGAGGAGGGCGGCTCCCCGCTCTCGATCGTGCTCGGAACCGTCCTTGACGGGATCCCCGAATCGATGGTGATCGGCTTGACCATCTTCGAAGGCGGGGCCGTCGGCGCCGCCTATCTGGCCGCCGTCTTCCTGTCCAACCTGCCCGAGTCGATCTCGTCGACGTCCGGCCTGCTGAGCAGCGGTTGGGTCAAGTCGCGAATCCTCTGGATGTGGATCGGGATCGCGTTGGTCTCGGCCCTGGCGTCGATGGCCGGCTACGGCCTCTTCCAAGACTCCTCGCCGGAGGTGGTCGCCTTCGTGCTCACATTCGCGGCAGGGGCGATCCTCACCATGCTCGCCAACACGATGATGCCCGAGGCGTTCGAACACGGGGGCAAGTGGGTCGGAATCATGGTGACGCTCGGATTCGCGACCGCATTCACGATCCACCTCCTCGACTGAGGCGGTAGGAGGCAACCGGTGAGCGAGCCCGCCCAGCAGCCCGAGATGAGCGCGTGGGGCTATCTGCGCCTCGTGCTTCTGGGAGCTGTGATCGGGATCCCGGCGGCGCTGCTCGCAAGTGTCTTCCTGGCCTTCGTGCACGACCTCGAGCACTGGCTCTGGCACGACCTGCCACATCACCTGCACGAGTCGTCTCCGCCGTGGTACCTGGTCATCGGCCTGCCCGTGGCCGGGGCATGCCTTGTCGCGATCGCCCGCCGCTTCCTGCCGGGCGACGGCGGCCACAGCCCACTTCACGGTTTCGCGGGGAAGCCGCCGCTCATCTCGTACGCGCCCGGCATCGCGCTCGCCGCGATCGGCACGCTCTCCTTCGGTGCCGTGCTCGGTCCAGAGGGGCCGCTGATCGCGCTCGGAGCGGTGGTCGGAATCGTGGTCACGCGCCTCGCACGGCTCGGAGCACGGGAAAGCGCTGTGCTCGGTAGTGCCGGCTCGTTCGCGGCCATCTCCGCGCTCTTCGGCGGACCGATCGTCGGTGGCGTTCTGATGATGGAGGGAGCGATTGGCTTCGGCGCTTCCACGATCGCCATCCTGCTGCCTGGCTTCGTCGCGGCCGGCGTTGGTTACATCGTCTTCGTCGGCTTCGGCGACTGGGGCGGGCTCCACGCGCAGGCGATCTCCTTCACGGGCCTGCCGCCGTACACGGGGGTGCACATCGGCGACACGAGTCTCGCAATCGTCGTCGGAGTGCTCACTGCCTGCGTGGTCGTGCTGGTTCGCCGATTCGCGGTCTCCGTCTCGGACGGCGAAAAGCGCATCGGCATGCCTGTCCTGCTCATCCTGGGCGGGCTCGCAGTGGGCCTGTTGGCTCAGACAGCCAGCTGGCTCGGAGCCGACGCCGAGGAAGTGCTGTTCTCCGGACAAGCGGGCGTACCGGCTGTTGTTGCCGAGGACTCGGCCAAGATCGTGCTGATCGTGCTCGTGGCCAAAGCCCTCGCCTACGCAGTGTGCCTTGGGTGCGGCTTCCGGGGAGGTCCCGTCTTCCCTGCCATCTTTCTCGGCGTAGCGCTGGCGACGTTCGCCGTGATCTGGCTCGACGTGTCGCCCACGGCGGCGGTTGCGGTCGGAACGGCCGCCGGCATGGCGGCTGCCACCCGCATGCTCCTGACGCCCATACTCTTCGCCGCCCTGCTCGTAGGACCCGCCGGCGTGGACGCCGTCCCGGATGCCGTGGTGGCGGCGGCTACGGCGTGGATCGTGATCGCGGTATTGGACCGGCGTCGTAAGGCCCACGAAGGTTCGGACGCGGCGGTGGCCGAGCCGGCGCCCGCGCCCGCCGGCTGAAGTTGGGCTACCTGCGAAGGAGCTCTTCGAGCTGATCGAGGCGCTGGCTGAGGGCGTCCACCTTCGCTTCGATTCGCTGCTCGGCCTCGTCTTCGACGATCCCTCGCTCCTCGGCCGCGCGCGCGACGAAGATTGAGGTGATCGCGGCGACGAAGATCGTCACGAAGGCGATGCCGTACAGCATCACGAAGAGACCAATGATTCGCCCGGCCGGCTTGCTCGGCGTCACGTCGCCATACCCAACAGTCGTGACCGTCTGCGCGGCCCACCACATGGCAACACCGACGTTCGGGTACTCGTTGCGGTCCAGCAACCACATCAGGACTCCGCTACCGGCGACGACAATCGCAGTTGCCGTGACGATGACTCCCGTGGCCAGGCCAACGGACGGGGGGTCGTGGAGAACGCGCGTGAACCTGCGCTCGAGGTACGCACGCGGTGCGCCTAGCATCGGGGCGACCCGATCAGCGCCGGAAGGACGACCTCACGGCTCGCGATGTCCGTCTCGACCGAACCAGTGTCCGATGCGAGCAGGGTGAGCTCCGTTACTGGATCGCCACGGCGACGAGCCGCTGCCATCTCTTCACGCTCGTGGCCCGCCGTGTGAGGTTCCATCGTAGTCGTAATGCGGAATCTGAAGTTGCGAGGGGTTCATCGCCCACGGGTGCCCGTACGCTTCGAAGCCGGAAATCATCGGCGGCGGAAACGTCGAGTCGGTGAAGGAGCCGACCGCGACCCCGATCACGTCCGGCGCGGCGGAGATGTCCCAGTAGACGGTCGAACCGCACTCGGGGCAGAAGTGATACGTGGCCCCCCCGCTGTCGCAGGAGCGAAAGGTGACCGGCTCCCCGTCCTCGCTGGGAAAGGTCCACGTCGACGATTGGCCCTCAATCGTCACCTGCTCCCTTGGAATTCGGGCTTGGACGCTGAGCACGCTGCCCGTCCGCTTCTGGCACTCGTAGCACTGGCACAGGGAGATGCGGTCTGGGTCGGGCCCTTCGTACGTGACGCTGAGCTTTCCGCAGTTGCACGAAGCCTCACGGGTGGCCATTTCCCTTCCTTTCGTTGCGACCTCGATGGGGTTTTGTCCTCACACGGCTTCGATCTCGCTCGGCCGCCAGCTCTTGTCGAAGTACGACTCGAGCGGGCTGTAGCAGCGCAGGATCACGAAGAAGCCCTTGTCCTCGTCGGTCTGGATCCAGTTGCCGTCCGGGCTGTCCGAGGGCTGCTCAGCAGCGAACGTGATGGTCGTCGAGCCGTCCCCGTCCGCGGTCGCGGCGGGTGTCGGGTAGGACTGACTGCCGGCGCGTGGGTAACGCTGCGGCGTCTGCAGCATCGAGCGCGTCTCGTTGTCGTAAAGCGTGAGCGACCAGAACCGGGCTGCCGGGATGTCGGGCGGCAGCGTCACCCGGTAGATCTTGGCGCCGTCCAGCCGGTTGCCGTCGGCGTCCTTGAAGGCGACGATGTACTGCGACCCCACGCCGGTGAGCCGCATGCACATCGCGGGCGTGATCCCCGTATACGCGTAGAAGAACGATGTTCGCGCGTTCTGCGTCCGAGCCCCAGTCGGAGGAAGCGGCTTGATCCCCTCCTTCGTGACGAGCGGAGGCGGAGTCTCGAAGCTGTATCCGCCGACCCAGAGCGGCAATCCCCACGCCGACCCGTCGTAGTACGCGAACCCTTCCGACTCTCGCGGATCGAAGACCAGCGCGCGTGATGTTGCGCTGCCGACCGCGGCCGCATCCTCGAGGATCGCCCGCATCCGCTTGTCCGGATTGAACGGCTTGCCCTTGACGATCCCGATCGCGGCCAGATCTCCCATCAGCTCGATGTTGGTGTTGCTGTCCGCGGGCTCGGCCTGGACCAGCTCGTTCAGCAGTTCGAAGAAGCCGAAGTCGCTCGGCGGAATCGTGTTGAACGCGAGCCCGGTGCCCTCGACGAACGTCGTCTCGGGAATGTCCACCGGCGGTTCGGGGCGCACGTGGCCCTCGAGCAGCGTCCCGATGCTCGTCCCGAAGCCCCCTTGCGCATAGGGGTATAGCTTGAGCGTGCTCTTGATCAGCTCAACAGTCGGTGCGGGGTCCATGCCAGGGTTCTCGTTGATGAACGACCGGCCGAGCAAGAGCGCCCGCGTCGTGCGCGAGTGTCGGACGTGGAAGCCGCTGTCGGGCAGGGAGCCCTCGTAGCCGGGCGGGACGAGCAGGAAACGGCCACCCTCGCCGCGATCCGGGCCCGGAAGGCCGAAGTCGACGATCCACTGGAACCACATGTCGTCGAACAGCGCGAGCGCCTGCGGAGGCGTGTCGACCACCATCGGTCCCGAGGTGAGATCGACGATGCCGACGAAGTAGACCGTGTCGGCGTTCGCGGTCAGGAACAGCGAGTTCGAGTCCATCAACTCCGAGAAGATCAGGATCGCGTTGTTTTCCACTCCCGCCTCGTGGAAGCCCTTGAGCAGCGCCTGCGTCGACGCTCCGGGAAAGCCGTTGAGATACGCGTTCAGCGCGTGCACGAAGGCGAGATTGTCCTGCACGAGCTCGCTCGTCTCGGGGCTTGGAACACCGTCGACGAACTCGAGCGTCCCAAGCCGCGTCTCGAGCTGGTCGGCGGCCGAAATGGAGCGAAGCATGTCGCTGGAGATGGTCATGTTGACCTCCGTTACCTAGGCGCCACGGCCCCGAAGCCGAGCGCGATCTCTGATTCGATTTGCAGAGGGGAGTATGCGAGGGCGTCGTCCTCGTCTTCGTCATACCAACGGCATGAAAAATGGGGCCCAGAGGGGTGGCACCATGGGCTCCAATGACCGCCGCCGAAGTTCCTTTCGACCTCATGGAGGTCAAGCTCGCAGCGCCGGCCGCGCGGCCCGGCACCGTGGCGAAGGCGGACGTGATCCTGCGGCTCTGCGCGGCGAAAGTGCCCCTTGCGATCGTGGTCGCACCCGCGGGGTACGGCAAGACGACCCTGCTCGCGCACTGGGCCGAGGCTGATCCTCGTCCGTTCGCATGGGTTGCGCTCGACGGTCGAGACGACGACGCCGTCGTATTCCTGCGAGACATCGCCGCAGCGGTTCACCAAGTAGAGCCGCTTCCGCCCGACGTGCTCGACGCGCTGTCCGGCCCCGGGGGATCGACCTGGGCGAACCGCGTCCCGCGCGTCGGGCGCGCATTGGCGGCACTCGAGCGCCCGCTGGTGCTGGTGCTCGACGATCTGCATGCCGTCACCAATCCCGGCTGTCTGGACGTACTCGCGGCGCTGTTCGAGTACGTGCCCGCCGGCTCGCAGATCGCGATCGCAAGCAGAGAGGAGCCCGCGCTGCCGCTTGCACGCTGGCGGGCGCGTGGCTGGCTGGTCGAAGTCGGCGTGGCCGATCTCCGGCTGGACGAGCTGGAGGCGGAGTTGCTGCTGGGAGTCGCAGGAGTCGAGCTCGAGGCAAGCGAGCTGTCCGAGCTGACTCGGCAAACAGAGGGCTGGCCTGCCGGCCTCTATCTCGCGGCACTGTCGATGCGGGCCGGGGCGGCAAGCCCGGGAGGGGTCGAGGCCTTCGGCGGCGGCGATCGCTTCGTTTCCGAGTACCTTCGCTTCGAGCTCCTCGACCGGCTGCCGGCGGCCGAGGCGAAGTTCCTGAAGTACACCTCGGTGCTGGAACGCATGTGCGGCGGCCTTTGCGACGCCGTGCTCGAAACGACGTTGTCGGCGCAGCGGCTCACGGAGCTCGAGCATGCGAACTTCTTCTTGGTGCCGCTGGACCGGCGGGGCGAGTGGTACCGCTACCACCACCTGTTCGGCCAGTTGCTGCGGAAAGAGCTAGAGCTGAGTGAGCCGGACGTCGTACATGCGCTCAACGGTCGCGCGATGGCCTGGTGCATCGCCAACGACCTGCCCGAGGAGGCAATCGTCTACGGGCACGCCGCGGGCGAGACGAGTAGGGTCGCCAGCTTGTTGGACGCCCTCGTGTTGCCGCTCTACTACGACGGCCGCAGGGAGACCGTGGACGAGTGGCTCGGATGGTTCGACGACGACCAACTCGCGCGGTACCCCGCGCTCGCCGTCTACCAGGCGTGGTTTCGAGTGCTGAGCGGGGAGCCCGAAGAGGCCGAGCGGTCGCTCGCTCTTGCCGAGGACGCGACGTCGGACATTCCCCTTTCAGACGGCAGCGCCACGATCGAGCCCTGGATCGCCGTTCTGAGCGCCCACATGATGCGAGACGGCGTTGAGCAAGCGCTCGCCGACGCCAATCGGGCGCTCGATCAGCTCCCGTCGGAGAGTCCGTGGATCCCCGTCGCGCTTCTCAGCCGAGGCGTTGCGCACGCGCTGCTCGGCGCAACCGATCGAGCGAAGGATGAGCTCGCCGCGACCGTCGAGAAAGGGCTGGCCGCCGGCGCTGCCGAGGACGTCTTCGTGGCACACGCACAGCTCGCGCTCCTCGCGGCCAAGGAGGGAGCGTGGTCGGAAGCAGATGAACGCGCCCGGGCCGCACAAGCGCTCGTCGAAGAGATAGGCCTCGGCGACTACTCGACGAGCGCGATCGCGCACGTGGCGACGGCGCGCGTTGCGGTCCACGAGGGGCGACACGACGATGCCCGAAAGGCGCTGGCGCGTGCCCACCGCCTGCGGCCGATGCTCGACCACGGCATTCCCTGGCTGACCGTCCAAGTCGGGCTCGAGCTCACTCGCGCCCACCTCGCGCTCGGCGACGCGGGGGCTGCCCGAACGATCCTCACAGAGACCGAAGGGGTGCTCGAGCTCCGGCCGAAGATGGGCTCCCTCGCGGAGGACGCGCGAGATCTTCACGACCATGTGGCGGCAGCCGCCGGGTCGGCCGGTGCCTGGGCAATGAGCCTGACGGGTGCGGAGCTCCGGCTGCTTCCGTATCTCGCTACCCATCTCACGTTTCCGGAGATCGGGAACCGGCTGTTCATCTCTCGCAACACGGTCAAGACCGAAGCGGTCGCCATCTACCGCAAGCTCGGTTCCTCCTCACGCAGTGAGGCAATCGAGCGAGCCGTGGAGGTGGGGCTCCTCGACAGTTCGATCTATCCATCGCCGGCGAATCTCACCCAGGAGGGATGACGCGCGAGCAGCTCGCACGAGGTGTGATACGTGTGGCGAAATGGATGACTACAAGGAGCGCCTCCGCCGGCTCGCCGTCCACGACGATGCGCTTCTCGAGACGATCGTGGTGGAGCAGCGGTCCGGGAAGAGGAAGTCGGTCATCGACGAGAAGACCAAGGCACTCGTTCGCGTCGCCGCCACCGTCGCAGTCGATGCTTCGCTTTCTTCCTTTCAGCACGCAGTAGTGCACGCGCTTGCAGCCGGGGCGACCAGGGACGAAATCGTTGCCAGCCTCGAGGCCGTGACGCCGGTGACAGGCGCCGCACGAGTCGTCCAGTGCGCACCTAAAGTCGCGCTGGCGCTCGGCTACGACGTCGAGTCCGCACTCGAGCGGGCCGACGACTGAATGTCATACGGGATGGGTGATGTGCACCGTTCTTCCCGGGCGTCATATTCAGGGCGCAAAGACATCTACGCACATCCAAGGAGGAATCATGTGGTGGGGAATTGGAATCGGAGCCGGCATCTTGTACTTCGTCGTGGCCTTCACGCTGGGGCTCATGACGCTCAGAAATGGGCATGGGTGGATGTTCTTTTTCGGAATCTTCTTCCCGTTGCTCTGGATTGTCGGTGCCTTCATGAAGCCGCCTGAGACCGCGGCCGCGCTCTAGGGGAGACGGCGGCAGGAGTACAACCTCGCGACGGGCACCTCGTCGCTCGTCCCACAGAGGAGTACGAATGAGAGTACGGGGTTGTCTCCGCGACCTGCAGTCGGTCGCAGTTCGCCCCAACGCCGCTTCTCGGTCGTTGCAGCTACTTTCGTTCTCCCGCTACTTGCGGCGTAGGTTCCACCCGGACTTTTAATCCCAAGGTCGCAGGTTCGAGACCTGCCCGGCCCATTTTAAATACGCTGCACCTCGCCATCTTTTTGAAGATCCCCTGATCCGCCGCTAAATGCCGTACCCCGTGTGGCCCGGGTCAGGCCCAGCAGGCTAATGTCGCGGCCTGATTGTCTCCCTCCACGTCGCCACCGGCGCAGCCGGCGGCTCGCTGATCCGCTCGAGGCTCGTCTCCTTGCCGCTCGGGCTGCTGCTCCACCTTGCAGGCGATCGAATGCCGCATGACGACATCGCAGACCGCCGCTTCGAGATCGGCTCGGGCATCGCCCTAGTTCTCCTGCTTGCCGCGGTGCGCGGACCACTCGATCCTGCGGTCAGCGGCGCGCTCGCCGCTTCTTGTCCCGACATCGAGCACGTCTTTCGTCTCCCACGGCCGGGTGGCCGCAAGCTCTTTCCAAGTCACCGCCTCCACGGCTGGCACCATGGCGGAGGCGTCCCGGCACCGGCGCAACTCATCTTGGCTGGCTTCCTCATTGGCCTTCTTCTTCACAGGCGCTAAGAAAAACGGCATCCATCGGTAGACGGCACAGAGGAGGATCTACCGAGAGCGGCTCAACCAGGCGGTTGGGTGCCCTTTCTACTGGAAGTTTCTACTGGGCCTTACCAAAGCCGTTCGTAACTTGAAGCACAACTCGTGTATGCTCGATGAGCGCGTAGACCTAGCGCGGAAGCCGTCGAGGCTCCAAAAACTTCCTCTCCGACTCCCCCACCGGGCCTTAGTGCCGAGAGCGCCGCCCGGCGTGCTCTTGCCACGAACCGAGAGGAAGTTGGTGCCTACAGAGACCTCAACACCGCCCCTGCCGCCTCCTGCACCAGACCCCGTAGAGCAACTCGAGCGGTTAGCCGACTTGCTCGACCGCGGTCTTCTATCCAGGGACGAGTTCGAACACAAGAAGCGCGAGCTCCTCGGCTTCTAAGAAGATCCTCGGCCCGGTGTAATGCCAGCTGGTCGTGACTGAGCAGTCGCGCCGAGCGAGTTATGCTCGCCGTGCCGTTCGGCCCTTGGCGGGGGGCGACGCGCTACAAGGCCGCTGCAGAAGCTGCCGCATCGACGGCGTCAGTCGACGTGGCTTCAATCTCCCTCAGGTACTGGTGCACGAATGCGATCGCCAAACTGCCGTCACCTACCGCGGAAGCGACGCGCTTAACCGGCCCGGAGCGAACGTCGCCGCAAGCGAAGATGCCGGGCATGCTCGTCTCGAGGAGGTAGCGATCGCGGTCGAGGTTCCATACGGTTTCGTCGCCCACGTCGGGACCAGTGAGCACGTAGCCGCGGCGGTCGAGTGCGATTTCGGGCGGGAGCCAGCTCGTCTCGGCGTCGGCACCGATGAACAGGAACATGCCTCCTGACTCGAGCCGCGCCGTCTCGCCCGTGTCCGAGTTGCGGACGTCGATTGCTTCGAGCGAGTCCGCACCGAGCGCTGCGACCACCTCCGTCCGGTACAGGACGCGGACGTTGGGTTGCGCAGCGAGCTGGTCGATCAGGTAGCGCGACATGCCGCTTCCCTCGGTCTTGAAGAGCGTTGCACCGCGGCAGAGCATCGTGACGCTCCGCGCATGGTTCGCGAAGAACATCGCAGCCTGGCCCGCCGAGTTGCCGGTCCCGACGATGTGGACGTCGAGGCCATGGGCGTTTGCTGCCTCGCTGCGCGCGGCACCGTAGAAGACACCCTTCCCAACGAGACGGTCGAATCCCTCGACTGACAGCTGCCGCCAGGAGACGCCGCACGCGAGGATGAGCGTCTTGGCGCCCAGGACGTCACCGCCGTCGAGGTACACCTGCCGGCTCACGGCGTCGATGCGCGTGACCGAACGGGTGACGAGGATCTCCGCGCCGAGCCGACGCGCCTGCTGCAGCGCCCGACTCGCAAGCTCCTCGCCAGACACGCCCGAAGGGAATCCCAAGTAGTTCTCGATCCTGGACGACGTGCCGGCTTGGCCGCCCGGAGCGTCCCGCTCGACCACGATCGTCCGTAGTCCCTCCGAGGCGCCGTACACCGCTGCCGCAAGACCCGCCGGGCCCGCGCCGGCGATAACGGTGTCGTACTCCGCTGCGGACGGCTCCGTCTCGAGCCCCAGCAGCTCCGCGATCCGTCGGGCCCGCGGCTTCACCACCTGTTTCCCGCCGATGACGCGGATGGCAGGAAGGTCGTCGTCGATGGGGATAGAGCCTCCCCACTGCTCGGCGACGTCCGCGTCGTCTGGCTTGACCCACTTGAACGAGATCTGGCTTCGGTCGAGGAAGCGTCGCAGCTCGGTGCACGACGCATCCCATCGGTGCCCGAGCACCACGGCGCGAGGAGGCGGCGGCTCGGCCGCGATGCCCTGCAGCCCACGCGGGCCGCTCATCCGCTCGGCCGCCAACCTCCCAACCTCCTTGGCGACGTCCGGCGCGACCGCCGCAACGCCGTGGTAGTGGTGCGGCTCGATTCGCATCACACGTGACGGATCCGCGGCGCGAAACCCGACGGGGAACAGCGTCCCGAGCGTGATCGGGACCTCGCCGAAGATGTCGCCCGGCCGTCGCTCGCCGACGACGCGGTCGATCCCGTCGACGACCTTCACCGCTTCGATACGACCGTCGAGCAGCGCAAACAACGCGCCCTCGTCGCCCTCGTGCGCCGCGTATTCGCCTGCCGCGAGACTGATGTCGGCCCCGGCGCGCGAAAGCCGCTCGCACGCCGGCCGATCGAGGTCGCTGAAAATGGCGACACGACGAACGTCGTCTGCCGTCACCATGAGCGCATCACCATCGCCCGCATGTAACGAGGGTACTCCGTTCCCAGGAACGGTCTACCGCCCTTGACGCCGGACTGCGTCCAAACCGTAGCCACGCGACAACAAAAAGATGGAGCCTTTATGGAGCCCGTGGTTGCAACCGCTGGCAATCAGTGGCGCGCGTTGACCCAGTGGAGCTCGACGCTTGGCGGCACCGCGAGGCGACCAGATAGGTCGCCGCCGACTTGACGAGCAACACGCCGACCAGCGACGCACGACCGGTCACTGGTAGACGTCTCTGCATCGCGGGCTCGGATGCTCCCGCAATGAGCACTCCGGCGTGCAATTGGGCACCGGCTGCTGCTCTTGGTCTAATCGCCTTTATGGCCGATGGATTCTCGCGACGGATTGGGTTGTTGCATCTCGCCCCTCTGCTGTGGGACGTCGAAAGCAATCAAGCCCTGCTCAGCCGGGCGACAAGGCTGGCCGCCGGCATGGGAGCGGAGTGGATCCTCTCTGGAGAGCTCGTGGTGCCCGGTTACCGCTTCGAGCCGCAGATTGGAACGGACTGGATCGAGCCCCATCCTGACGCGTGGATGCGAGGCCTCGCCGAGCTCAGCGCCTCGCTTGGCGTTGTCAGCTTCGTCAGCCACCCGGAGCGCGACGAGAAGAGTGGCAACCTCTACAACACCCTCTTTGTGATCGGACGGGATGGCCAGATCCTCGGCCGGCACCGCAAGCTGAACCCGACACCAGATGCAGAGGACTGGTCAAGCCCCGGCGAGCTCCAAGGTCCCGTTGCCGTTGACGGCGTTCAGGTCGGGTTGCTGGTCTGCGCTGACGCCTATCCGGCGGGTCCGGCGCTGCGCCTGCGCGAACTCGGAGCCGACCTGTTCATTTCGGCTGCTGCTTGGTGGCCGGGCGAGTGGGGTCCGAAGGGCGAATGGGAACAACGGACGCTCGAGACCGGCGTGCCAATGGTCGTCTGCAATCGGACGGGGGTGGACGGCGACACTCAGCTCTCTGAAGCCGAGAGCGTCATTGTGGAACGTGGCCGGAAGCTTGTGAGCTTGCGCTCGCGGGACTCACGCGTGTTCGTTGTTGACTGCCGAATGAAGGACGGTCGCCTGACCGCCTCGGACGTCACCGAGGCGCCCATCTGAGCCATGCGACCTGCGTCGCCCCTCCACCCGACGGCATCAGGAGCGAACAACT
>Ga0307312_10001212_pt1 | contig 13043 bp, 17 predicted proteins | sample ER_DNA_202_FD_194489 | JGI IMG/M metagenome (GOLD analysis project Ga0307312, IMG submission 194489) | Bulk soil microbial communities from the East River watershed near Crested Butte, Colorado, United States - ER_DNA_202 | ecosystem: Environmental > Terrestrial > Soil > Floodplain | place...
CGGGGATGCCGACTGTTTGCTGCCAGATTGGCCGCGCATCGGTTACTTCAAAAACTCGCGTTGGGGAATAAAAAAACTTTCCGAGGTCGACAAAATAAACATTCGTCCGCACATGATAAGTGCCGAAATCGTGCACAGGATAAAGTGGAGTCAGATTGATTTGATGCGTGACCCTCTGCCCGGCTTCGATTTTCAAGGGCGCTTGACCGTTTTCGGCACTAATCGGTGCAATGGGCTGACCTTCACTTCCAGTTACCTCAAACCCAAGCCATGATTGCCCGTCGGCATTGTGAAGGTCGATGTCGCGTCCGGCCAGATTGGTGATGCTGAGTGTCGCCACGACCGGCTCGTAAGCGATGTACTGCAATCGCTTGAATTTCAGGTCCACCTGAATTTGCGCTTCCGCTCTGACGCCGAAAAGCCAAATGCAAGCGATGCCGACAATGCATCTAATCACTTTGCTTAATGAGGAAATCTGAATGACGCAGGTAGTTAAAACGTTAAAAGCGTTACAACGTTTACTCATCGCCACTCTTCTCAGCCCAGTCTTTGTAACCTTTTTAACTTTGTAACGCTTGTAACCTTCCCTCTCGTGTCTCATCGTGCCGAGCTATTCTCGGCCGCAGGAAAAAGCTGTAAAAGCCGCGACGGTTCGGCCTGAACGGCCTGTAATTTATCGTCGTAATAAATTCGAATCCTGTATCCGAGATACTTTCGCTTTCCAGTATCTGTGGCGGAGCTTTTGGCGCCTCTGCTTTTTTGTCCCGGTCGGACTGTCGCCGCCGCCTCAGAAAGCGATGACTCCGGCGACCCGACTCCTGTTTTCGGACGGAGATAACTGACCGACAGTACCTCGGGATTCGCGTCGGCCCAATCGTGCTTTGGCGTCAGCCATTCGTAATTCACGTCCGCGTCGGTGAGCTTGACATCTTTGTCACCAACCATGTCATAAAATTCCACCAAAATCTTGACTTTGGTGTGATCGACCGTTGAGCCTGGCTGTTTTTTTATACCGATCCATAGTGCGAGGTTGGTCTCGGCGTCTGGATCGGACGTCTCAGCAGCTTTGACTTCCGTGATGCCCATGACAGAGCCTTCCGGATTGCCGCCGACATCCCTGTGCGACGCAGCATCAAGTGACACGCTTGCCGTGCCAGCGTCTGTTGTGGCCGGGGATGGCATCCCCAATTTCAGGCGCTGATCGGCCAATTCATATGCTTTTCCAGCCGAAGGGCCCATATCGTGCAATCTACGCCACACTTCGTTCGACTTGTCATAAATCTGCATGGAATCATACGTCTTGGCTATTTCCTCGAGCACGGTGACGTTGCCGGGTTCGCTGTCCAACGCTTCCTCGAACCGCGCGAGCGCGTTTGTTGTATCGCCGCGATCACGAAGCTCGGTGCCTTCTCGCAACAGTTGATCAACAAGGGACGGAGCGGGTGTCCGGGGCATTGCTTCAGGTGAAGGAGCCGTCTGCGTTGCCGGCGGTGCCATTGCAGGCGTTGAAACTGGAGGAGCCACGGGTCGTGCAACGCTCGCCGCGACTGCTTGCGCCTGCGTTCGCAAAGCTCGGCCCCGCCCGATATAATAGGAGGTGGCAGCGAAGATTTCCGCTACCGCAAGAATCACAACCAGGCCGACCCCGACGTTAAAGCTTGGATCGACCTGCGTAGCGCGTGAAAGAAGAGTCCGCATGCAGCAATAAACCCCATTTCTGTAAGCGCGCCCTCGCCAAGCTGTCAACTCGGGCTTCCGCCCTGTTAGACCGTTGAAATGTTGAATCGTTAGATCGGATAGTCGTTTTAACGTTGTAACGTCTTAACGAATCACCAGCGCTAGCGCGAAATATCGTCCTGGCTGAGCATATTGAATCCTTCGCCCATCAGCACCGAGGACGCGCATTCGGTATCGTCCACGTGCAGAGCAATCGCGGCAAAGCCACGCGGACGGATGAGCAGGGGATAAGCGAAATGGACGTTCACCTCGGCCATGACCAGTGCAGCAAGCAGTTTCACCAGTTGTGAGGCCACCTCTCGAATTTCCACTACCACGACTTCACAAACTCCGAATGGCACGTTTTTTTCCCGGAACAATTTCTCCACCCGCGCCGGATCACTCGCGATAATCCGAGCGATGGCCGAATCGGTCGATTCGGATACACTCAGCGCCACAGCGTGAGTGCTCTGAGTGCTGAGCAATTTCACGACGTCCAGCATTGCCCCCACCTTGTTCGGAAGAAAAACAGAGAACTGTTTCACCAGTGGCCCCTCCATTTTCGAAGTTGTTTCCGGTAAATTCGCAGTCATTTCGATAGCGACACCCTGCTGGAACATCCCAAGGCGCGCCAGGCAAACTATCTCATTTTCGGTCCTTCATTGGCAAACCAATATATTCCAACATCAACGCGTTATTGAGGCTGTTCATTTCGCGCGACGTCAATATACTGCCGCAATGATTACGGGAGCGCATTTTCTTCTCTACAGCAAGGACCCTGAAGCCGATCGTGCGTTCTTCAAAACCGTACTGGAATTTCCGTCGGTCGATCTCGGCGATGGCTGGCTGATATTTGCATTGCCACCTGCCGAGCTGGCGCTCCATCCTGGTGATGGCGAATTTGTGCAGATGCATGCAGAACATCCCATGCTGGGAGGCGTTCTCTACCTGATGTGTGACGATTTGAGTAGCATGATCGGATTGTTGAAAAGTAAGGGTGTGGCCTGTGCGAATCCCGTGGAAGCCGAGTGGGGAATCAGCACGAGTGTTCGGCTGCCGAGCGGCGGCGAGATCGGTCTTTATCAACCGACTCACCGCACGATGATTGAAGCACGTTCGACTTGAAATAAGGCGACGCTTTAGTCCCAAACTTCGCAACGCTTAGATTCGCCTTCGATGGATGAAGAAAATGAGTTAATCGCGCTACGGCGCAAAAAACTCGACGCGCTTCGTGCGAAAGGCGTCGAGCCATTCGGCGGCGGCTTTGAGGTAACCGGATCGATTGTCGAGGTGCGTGAAAAGTTTAAGGAAGGCGAGACCCTTCGCGCAGCCGGCCGCATTACCGCGCATCGTGACATGGGCAAAAGTCATTTCCTCGATCTGCGCGACGCGACAGGGCGCATTCAAATCTACATTCACGCGAAAGAGGTCGGGGTGGACTTGATCGACCTTTTTCGGTTACTCGATCTTGGCGATTTCATCGGCGTTGAGGGAACCTGTTTTGTCACTAAAAGCGGGGAACCGACATTGAAAGTGCGCACGTTCCAATTACTGGCCAAAGCTTTGCGGCCGCTCCCTGAGAAATGGCATGGATTGCAGGATGTCGAAGCCCGGTACCGACAACGTTATCTCGATCTTCTTACCAACGAGCATTCCCGCGCGGTGTTCGAAAAACGCATCGCAATTGTCCGAGAAACGAGGCGCTTCTTCGAGGACCGCGGCTTTCTGGAAGTGGAGACGCCGATTTTGCAGACAATCCCAGGAGGTGCGGCCGCCGAACCGTTCAGAACACATCATAAGGCGCTCGGCATCGATCTTTATCTGCGCATTGCGTTGGAGCTCTATCTGAAACGTTTACTTGTCGGTGGACTCAACAAGGTATTCGAAATCAACCGTAACTTTCGTAACGAAGGTATTTCCAGAAAACACAATCCGGAATTCACGATGCTCGAGGCTTATTGGGCGTATGCCGATTTTGAAAAGATGGCGAATCTCACTGAAGAACTGATTTGTTATCTCGCCGAGAAAATCTGCGGTTCGCTAACAATCGAGCATCGGGATTCCGAGGAAAAAGTTGTTCGCACGATCAACCTGAAACGGCCCTGGCGCCGGGCACCGTACCACGACGTGCTCCGAGAAGTTGTGGGAAAGGATTGGTTCAAGCTCTCCGGCGAACAACGACGCGAACGGGCCACGAACGATTTCAAACTAGAAATCCTGCCGCAACTTGCAGATTTCGAAGTTACCCAACATGTGTTCGAAAAACTCGTTGAAGAGAAGACGATCGACCCGCTCTTTGTCACCCATTGTCCGAAAGAGTTGGTGCCGCTGGCAAAACAAAACACAGCGGACGACTCCGTGGTCGATGTTTTCGAACTGATCATTAACGGGACGGAGATCGCGCCAGGCTACAGCGAGTTGAACGATCCGCTTGTGCAGCGCCAGCGGCTGCTTGAACAGGCCGGCGAAGAGAAACAAAAGATCGACGAGGAATTTCTACTCGCACTCGAGCACGGCATGCCGCCCGCTGGTGGTGTCGGCATTGGAATCGATCGACTCACCATGCTGCTCACCGGGGCAGAGTCGATTCGGGACGTGATCCTTTTCCCTCTGCTGCGACCGAAGAAGCTCTAGCCGTCGCTGAGCGACGTCATCCATTACCACGTACGCATGGCGCTTCGCACAGCACAGCGAAGCGGCTGTAGCGATGCCCAAGCTCAGCCGCGTTCCAAATCAAAAGTGACCTTCGCGTTGATGCGATAGTTTGTGACTTTGCCATCATCCACTTCAGCGGTGAATTCCTTGATGTAAATCGAGCGAACGTTCCGCAGGGTCTTCGAGGCTTCCTTTACAGCGCCTTGCGCGGCATCCTCCCAGCTCTTCGGCGATTGTGACATCAGTTCGATAACTTTAACAACTTTGGCCATGGCGATTTATTCTCCTTTCTTTATTTATCGCAGGCGGCGCGCAACCCGCGCGTTTTTAGTCTCTTATTCGGCTCGCTGCGTCCTAGTGTTTGGACAAGTTTATCTGCGAATGCGGAGTTGCTACGACGAGCGTGATTCCGCCTAACACAGTAATGGAGGCGAGTATGTAGCGTAAGGTGATTGGTTCGCCGAGCAACAGTATTCCGCCAGTGGCGGCCAGCACCGGAACGCTTAGTTGAACGGTAGCGGCGCTGGCTGTTTTCAGCCCGGATAGAGCGCTGTACCAAATTACATAACCAAGACCTGATGTAACCGCGCCCGATGTTATGGCGTAGGTGATCCCAGCAAGGTTGTAATTTATCCATGGAAGGAAAATGATGCTGAGAGCAGCCGCGAACGGAACCGCGCGGACAAAATTTCCGGCCGTGACGCTTGCCGGATTTCGTTCTCCTTTACCGCGCAGCGAATAAACACCCCAGGCTACGCCGGCTCCCAGCATCAGGATTGAAGCAGTTACTGGCGGAGCGGAAAGTCCGGGGAATACAAGCACGACGAGTCCAGCGACCGCCAGGATGAAGCCGGCAATTTGGATCGTGTTTAACCGTTCGCCTTTGTGCAGTCCCCAGAGAATCATCGCGGCCTGAACCGCTCCAAACAAAAGCAAAGCGCCGGTTCCGGCTGAAAGAGATGCGTAGGCAAACGAAAAGCCGGCGGCGTAAGCGAATAGCGCGACCGCTGAAATCCAGTTGCCATATCGAAGTGACGAGAGCCGCGTGACAGGTACCGAGTTAGAAAAGCTGTCGACCAGAGGAGTAGCAGCTCTATTGACTGTCAGCATTCTTCGAACGCTCATGACGAGCCACAGCGCCAGGGCCCCGGAGAAAATACGAACGAACGTGAAAGTGGCGGGATCGATGCTGCTTTTCTTCAATGCGGCTCGGCATAAGAGCGAATTGCTCGCGAAGGCAATCATCGCCAGCAGCGTGAGAATGAAAATTCGCGTGGTACTCAGAAAACTTCCAATCTCGAATTTGACGGCAACGCACTAGGCATTGCGCGCCGTTTTCGTTGCCACGCAATGAGTCTTGCTACTCGATCTTTTCCCAGAACCCGCGGCGATTCGGAATATTTGGGAAAACAAGTTGGCCCTGGTAAAAGGTGAACGGGTTGGAGCGGTCGTTGCCACCGAACGATAACGTCAGCGTTTTGCCTTCAACGCTCCAATGGCCTGTCACGGGCTCCCTGCGCTCGTAGGCCGTTGCGGTCCAGTTCTCAACAGTACCATTGGGATGAAGGACGAGATGCTCGTCAATCGGGCCCGTATAGCTGATCGTCGTTTTTCGCCAATGACCGACCAACGCGGTCGCATTTTCCGAAGCGGGCGCACTTGACTCTTGAAATTTGATGATCCCTGAGTCGGCAGCCTTTATGGAAAAGGTAGCGAAGGCGAAAGCAGCACAGTGCGCAAGCCAGGTGATTTTTCGGGAAACGTGTTGTGTTCTCATGAGGACCTCCGGGCTGAGTCTGACAAGGTACCCGACCGGTGACAACTCTATTCGTGGTTTGTTGCGCGACCTTGAACTCGAATCGATGTTGACCGCGTAACTTGAAACTTCCAACAATCATCGAGCGAGGACGATTTCCTTCACCGGCTCCTGCTCCACAGGCGCTGGCATGGGATGGTAACAAATTGTGGGTGGGTTCGCGCGATCTGCGCCGAATTTATGCGATCGATCCGAAACAGTGGAAGATGCTGGAAGGCAAAGAACCACCTGGCATCCCATGGGCGGCTGTCGCGACGAACGGCACGCTTTGTTTTACGATCGGCGAAGGTCCGAATGACGATCGCTACATTCGCCGGTTCGTTCCTGAGGTTGGCTTTTCGGAGCACGACAAAATCGCTTGCCCGGAATTTACGGGTTCATATCTCAGCTACGACGGTGAGAATCTCTACCTGAGTCAATGGTACAAACATCGCATTCTTAAGCTGGACGCGAATGGCAATATCATCCGCGTCATCGACGTCGGCGCCGAGGTATCGGGCCACGCGTTTGTTGATGGAATGATCTACGTCTTGCGCGGGACCGAACAGAACGGCGAGAGCTGGACCATCGCGCGAATCGATCCACGAGAGGAAAAACCTGAGGTTAAAGACATCGCGGTCGTGCCGTTTGCATGCCGTTCGCTAACTTTCGACGGCGAACTCTTTTGGTCGAATTATCGCGCGAAGGACACCATCATTTCATTTGCTCTCCCGAACTGAAAGACGCTTTGGGTTCGACCGGCGGCTCTTCCGCTGCGGCCTGGAAGGTTTGATTTTCTGAGAGATATTGTGACCTCATAACAGTGTGTTCTGTGGCACGATCGGTCCCGAAATAGACCAGAGATTCTTCGGTTCGCTCAGAATGACATTACAAAATCGCCTGTAATCAATGGTCGCAGAGCTGTCGCAATCCGATTATCTCGGACGCTGGTCGCTGATGTTGCCCGACGGGCGCGTTGAGTGGCGGCTTTGTCCGCGATTTTGCAAGCTGAACGAAGGCCAGCGCGGATTCTGTTTCGTTAGGCAGCGGGTGGGCGATCGATTGGTGTTGACCACGTATGGCCGGTCGGCGGCAAACTAATGCGCCGTGATCGTGATTATTTTCGGTGTCTCGGGAGCGGGTAAAACTACGGTTGGCAAACTGCTCGCCGAAGATCTGGGCTGGCGGTTTTATGAAGCGGATGATTTTCATCCGCGTGCCAACATCGAGAAGATGCGTAGCGGTCGTCCGCTGACAGACGAAGACCGATGGCCATGGCTGAAACTTGTGCGCGAGCAGATTACGCGTTCTCTTGCTGCAAAAGAGAACGCCGTGCTTGCCTGCTCTGCATTGAAACGCGCCTATCGGGAGCGCTTACGCATCAGCGACGACGTGAAGTTTGTGTTTCTGCGCGGAGATTACGCGCTTACTGAACAACAACTCCGTCGCAGACGCGGTCACTTCATGAATCCTGCGTTGTTGCAAAGTCAGTTTGCTGATTTGGAAGAACCGGAGCCGGACGAAGATGTGTTAACGATCGACCTAGGACGGACTTCGGACGAGCTTGTCGAAGAAATCAAAATGAAGCTTCATCTCGCGCGCAGGGATTCGAAATAGTTTTGTCTCGTTAGTTGCAGGCCGAGGGCGGCCCGGCTCCATCGACACGCATCGACGGCAATGGAGATGGCCTGCCCTCAGGCCGTTTGCTAGGTTTATGAGGTGCTTCAAGGCAAGCAGCGACGGCTTCTAGCTATCGTGCGGTCTGGACGGCTGGGAAGCCGTCCCTCCATAATAAAGATTGTCGCTCTCGACGTTGAAGAGCCGATTCCAACGCGCGCGATAATTTTCGAACGCGATCTGCGCTCCGAGTTGCATCAGCTGTTCCTCGGAAAATTGATTGCGTAAACGCGCATACAAGTCGTCGGAAACATTCGACGGTGTCTGCGTCAGCGCGTCAGCCAGTTCAATGACCAATCGCTCCGTATCATTGAGGGGCGTCAAATCGTCGCCGGGGGACGGTGCGCAGTTTCTCATCGCTCAAGCCTGCTTTTCTGCCCACGGCAGAATTGATGTCTACTCAGAAGGGACAACCAATACGTGCTGCAGCGCGAATTCTTCCCAATTGAATGTAGCGCAATGAGATTAACCTCTTTCGGCCGAGACCGGCTTCCATTGCAATTCCACCCCACACGAGAGCCGGCAAACGCATCTGCACTTTCGCAGGCGTAAGATCTTTTCCAAACATCTTGCGCATGACTCCGTAGAACCAGCGCAGATGCCACGGCGTCTGCTTTTTCTCCAAACCCGAAACTCGAGCCATGACTAATCCGTATCGTTCTGCGCAATGCTTTTGGTCTTAACGGCCGACAAGCATCTGGTTCTGTTATGTGTGCGCTGGTTTTCTCAGCGAAACGAGTCTGTTCACGAGCCTGTTTGTGCCCTTTTCCAGAAACATTCCCCACCCACTGAGCGCAGCCAGAGTTGGCACGCAGATCAGAAGGAATGCCCAGATCGGCACCTCACGAATGCGGAGCCCGAGCCAGATGACATAGGGTTGGTGAATGAGGTACAACCCATACGAATAGAGTCCAACAAGGCCGAACAATTTGGCAGGCTCTCTAAATACCGAAATGATTCCAGCGATGCCGAGGATCTCCAGCATGCAACATGTGCCGGTAGCAAAATCGACGAAAATGTACTCGTAAAGGCCGTCGTAGAGCTGGAGCGCCGCGGGATAGAGGATTAATCCTAGAAACAATCCCGCGCCGCGAAGTAAAAACCATTCCACGCGTGCAGTTGATCGCGTGTGCCACATGGCGAGCGACATTCCGAGCGCGAACTCAGGCAAGCGACAGATCGCGAAACCGCCTAACACCCACAGGCCATTTTGCTGCCAGACGACAAGAAACATGTAACGCGCGAAAAATCCGGCGGCACACGCAATTAACAAAAACCACCATGGACCAACGCGGCGCGCCGTCAGGAAAAGCAGCGGAAAAATCAGGTAAAACTGGATCAGCATGGAGAAGTACCACCACGCCGCATTCAGGTACATGAAATTCATCTGAATATCGATGAAGCGCAGACCGAGCAGGCTTAGGATGATGCGGTCGTCCACTGGTTCTAGCCGCGCAACGAACGGCGAGAGGAGATAAACCAGATGCGCCACCCAGTACATCGGATAAAGCCGCAGAAACCGCGCTCGATACCAGACGCCCCACCCGATCGCGCCGGATTCGGCACGCCGCATGGTTGATTGCATTAGCGTCCAACCGCTCAGGATAATGAAAACGCCGACAGCATGGAAACCGAGTCCTGAGATTTTGAACCAGACTAGTCTAAGGATAGTCAGCATGCCCGCCGCGAGGCTACTCCAGTCGGCAGCCGGAAGATCGCCGTGCTGAAAATACGTCCGAAAAAAATGAAAGTACGCGACAATGAGAATCGCCAGGCCCTTTGAAATATCAATCCAAAGGAGCCGCTTCATCGCATCGGCTTAACAGGATAGGCGTGGATTGGTCAAGGCCCGGAACCAACTGACTACTAAGAGCGGTGACCAGAAGGAGTCGCCATAAAATCTAGCTGCGACCAGAAGAAAAATGATTCCGAGCTCCAGATAGTGGTATCAGTCAGAGCTACGCGGATATTCGGTCTAAGGGCGCAGGCTTTTCGCTCGGCTGCAAGTTTTTCTACCAGCAAGTCGCGTTCCGCTGGGCCGAGCCACCGTGCTGTTTCCGGCCGGTCGGTCAGGTAAAACATGACGCTGCTACCCAGAACAACTGCGGGCAGGCCTTCGACCAGAAACAACCACTGCCAGCCTTTTAGTCCATAAATGCCATCCAACTCCAGCAGAGCTTCGGATAATGGTCCTCCTATGAGCCCAGTAACAGGGACCGCTGTCATGAAGGCCGCGATCGCTCGCGCGCGGTGTGCAGCAGGATACCAGAGGCTCAAATAGTAAATCACTCCGGGAAAGAAACCGGCTTCAGCAACTCCAAGGGGGAATCGTGGCAGGTAGAAGAGCGGGGGAGTGCGCACAAGCATCAATCCCACAGAAATCAGGCCCCATGTTACCATGATTCGCGCGATCCAGAGCCGAGCTCCGCCTCGTTCCAGGATGATGTTGCTTGGTGTCTCAAACAGACAATAACCCAGAAAGAAAATACCCGAGCCGAATCCAAAGGTTGCCGAACTGATCCCGAGATCGGCATTCATCTCCAACGCTGCGAAGCCGACGTTCACCCGGTCTAGCCAGGGCGATGATGTAAAGCACAAAGAGAAATGGGATCAGCGGCCATCTCACCTTGCGCAGCGTAACTACCGATAACTCGCTGGTGCGCGATATGGTTGGCGCCATCGAGTTAGGCAGTTTTCCGGGGGCTTTCATGCGTCGCAAAGCTTAGCCGGCCGGCATTGCAATGAAAGTAAACGATCTTTGCTTGTCATACGTGTGGATTTCAATTACACAGCGGGTCCTAAACAGGAAAATGATATTTATGAGAGCAGTCGCACTCTTTACTGCAATTATCACCTGGGTTACGGCTGTTCAGGGAAGCGTACCCATCATCGTTAACACTCCTGCTCACCAGCGGGCGGTGATGAAACTATGTAGCGACGCAAGCGATCAGCTAAGAAACGGCGATATTGCAGGGGCAAAGCGCAACGTAGATGCGGCGCTTCGGATTGAGCCGAAATTGTGGCCAGCGCTCTATGTTCGCGCGCAAATTTTTAGAAGGCAGGGCAAATACGAGCTCGCCATTCAGGACTGCAATGAAGCGCTCCGGCAATATCCGGGTTTCGTCGAGGCGGCGCTCCTGCGTGCCAGCATCTACGTGCGCCTTGGCAAATACGCGGAAGCCTCGAAGGAGTTTAATTATCTCGTCTCGATACACCCTCGCAGCGTTACCTTTGCCAGGGTGTTAAGCGACCGCGCGTGGTTTGAGGCGACTTGCCCAAACTCATCGTTTCGCAATGGGCAACAGGCAGTCAGAGACGCCAAGGCCGCTTGCAGCATAATGACGTGGAAGGACGAGGATATGATCGATACGCTTGCCGTGGCTTACGCCGAGACTGGGGATTTTGATTCGGCCGTGCGGTATGCAGCGCAAGCGTTAGCTATAAAAGGAATTTCGCCGGAAGACGCAAAGGTTTTTCGCGAACATCTGGCATGGTTTCAACAGCGCAAACGGATTCCCGTGTCACAATAACATCGGCCAATATCCAATACTCCGAAAAGTTCGGACTTAGACTATTCGTCTCTCTTGAAGGCTAACCGTGAAGATCAGGACCAAGAGAGATGTTACTATTTGCCAATGAGAATCAAAATGCCCGCTGCCAGCGCCAGGATTCCAGTTACGATCACAGGGATGGCGACATGAACGAGAGCCATGATTCCAACAAGAATCAGATAAATAGCTAGCAGAAGCATTCCGAGGTTTTTGGTGATGTTCATGCGGCTTTTTTTGAGGCAAAGGCAGCGCGTTTGCACGCTTTAAATTGCACACCGCTGCAAATGACGAAATCCGAATGCCGAATGTCGAAAGAATGACAAATGCCGAAATGACAAAAACATGAGAGACTCTTGAGTCCGTGAGTCATTCCTTTTTTCGTGCGTGTTTCGTCATTTGTGCTTCGTCAGTGCTTTGGAACAAAGACATGGAACCCTGAGATGTTGGTGATTTGCTTGTCCCAAAGGCCCTCCCAGCCATAACCTGTCTGCATCGTAACAATCTTTTGCACGTACGGATCGCCATGCACAGGACTCTCCTCAATCGGACCGACATATCTGTACTGAAAAGTGCCCACAATGTGAGCGCGAAACACCTTCGTAAAATTGTGTGTCAGGCGCTTAAGTGTCGACTCGCTTCCACGCGGTATCTCGATGTTGATTAGCGGCCTGTTGTCATTCGGGCGCTGCTTAGTCGCGGGAAGATCACATGCGTGAGTCTCGGTTACGTCGAAATAGCCGGTAACCGAGACCTGCTTCCCGTTGAATTGCTGTGGTGTCGCCACAAGCTGCTGAATCGACACTTCGATTGGTGTCGAACTTGCGACGACCGAGGACGCTGCCAACAACAGCATTGTGACGAACACGCTGGTCGTCAGCATCTCACTACACGTGCACATTGCTCTCTACTGCTGCGTCTTCGATGGCACCAAAATCGCGTCACTCATTCCGTGCACAAATTTTTTGTCTGCTGGCGCGATCGTCGCGAGCGCACCACGTAGTTTCACACGATCCGCTTCGACGAAGTAGTAAGGACAAAGGCGCACCCGGCCTTTCATGGTCTTTAACTCGCCAGAATCCGGATCCCAATACCGATGGTCGAACAGACTGCCCTTATGAAAGCGTTGCATGATTGTTGGCGAGGATTCGAATGTCGCGAGCGCGTGGTCGATTCGTTTTTCCCATTCCGCATGCGGCAGATCGGCGCCGAGCGCGATGCCGCGGCTGCCCCAGCCAAGCGGTGAAAAGCCGCTCACTTTCAAAAGAAGATCACGATCTTTCTGGCTGAACTTCGCGGCTTCGCGCCAGTTATGAATCTCCAGACGTGGTATGACTGCATGTTGCGGCAAGGGCGTTGGATCGAGCAGCCACGAGTACGGGATCACTTCCTGTAGCTTGCTGAAATATTTCTCGCCCAGTTCGCGTCGCCAAAAATCGCGCAGCGGCTGCATCCAGAAAAGCGCGAACCACATTTTCTCCTCTAGATACGGCTTGATCGGCGGGGTAATGGTGAGGCGGCCTTGCGCGTTTGCGCGCAACGTGTTCTCGATTCCGGGAATGTTTGGCAGATCAAATAATTCGAAGAAACGGTAAACAGCACGTCCGTCTTGCGGCTCATAATTCTCAGCGGCCATAACGCGCCACGACAGC
>Ga0307312_10001215_pt1 | contig 13038 bp, 12 predicted proteins | sample ER_DNA_202_FD_194489 | JGI IMG/M metagenome (GOLD analysis project Ga0307312, IMG submission 194489) | Bulk soil microbial communities from the East River watershed near Crested Butte, Colorado, United States - ER_DNA_202 | ecosystem: Environmental > Terrestrial > Soil > Floodplain | place...
CGCCGGCGCCCCCTTCGGCGGCGTCAAGCAGTCCGGCATCGGCCGCGAGGGCGGCAACGAGGGCATCGACGAGTACCTGGAGACGAAGTACGTCGCGGTCAATCTCTGATGGGGTAGGTGGATAGGGCCCGAAAAACTCGCCCCTTCGGACCAAAAGGATGTGCAGGAGATAAAACGACATGAAGAAGAAGATCGGCTCGAAGAAAGATGAATCTCCCGCTCAGCTCATCGATGCGAGAATCGAGGAGCTGGACGACTGGCGCGGCGAGATGCTGTCCCGGCTCCGCGCCCTGATCAAGCAAGCCGACCCCGAAGTGGTCGAGGAGTGGAAGTGGAGAGGGGTCCCGGTGTGGTCACACGACGGACTGATCTGCACCGGCGAGACGTACAAGACCGTGGTGAAGCTGACCTTCGCCGAGGGCGCATCGCTGAAGGACCCTTCAGGCCTTTTCAACTCGAGCCTCGATGGCAACACCAGGCGCGCAATCGACATCCGCGAGGGCGAAGCGATCGACGAGGACGCGTTCAGGGCGTTGATCCGCGCGGCCGTGAGCCTGAACGAGTCGTCGGGCCGCGCACCAAAAAAGTGACGGAACGGCGCGGCATCGGTGCGATCGAGCTCGACAAGCTGACCTGGCCGGAGGTCGAGGCGGAGCTCCGCGGGGGGCGCGAAACGGTGGTGGTCGCCTTCGGCGCCACCGAGCAGCACGGCCACCACATGCCGCTGGCCACCGACGCGCTGATCGGCGATCACTTCGCCCGCCGGCTGGCCGACCGCCTGGACGCCTTCGTCGCGCCGACCGTCCGGGTTGGCTGCTCGAGCCACCATCTGGCCTTTCCAGGAACCCTCTCGATCGCGGACCAGACCTTCCACGCGATCGTCGCCGATCTCGTCTCCTCGCTGGAACGCGCCGGCTTCCGCCGGATCGTCCTCGTGCCCACCCACGGCGGCAACTTCGCCCCGCTGGCCGGGGCGGTCGAGAAGCTGCCGGATTCCCAGCGCGAACGCGTCGTGGCGATCACCGATCTGAGCGTGTTCCTGCGCGTGGCACAGCTCGGCGAGCAGGAGTTCGAGGTGCCGATGCCCGAGGGCGGCTTGCACGCGGGTGAATGGGAGACCTCCATGCTGCTGGCGATTCACCCCGATCTGGTCCACATGGACCGCGCCGAGGCCGGCTACGTCGGCGATCCGCAAGAGGCGATCGCGAGCCTGTTCGAGAGCGGAGTCGAGTCGCTCTCCGAAACCGGTACGATCGGCGATCCGAGGCCGGCGAGCGCGGAGCACGGCCGGCGCTACTGGGAGGCTGTGCTGGACTTGGCCGTGGAGCTGGTCGAGGCCGAGAGCCGCTAGCTGGTCAGCGGCCCAGCAGCGTCCCCATCAGCCCACTCGAGCTGCGCTTCTGGAGGTAGCACTGGTGGTGCTCCTCCGCGCGCCAGAAGGGCTTCGCCGGCTCGATCGTCGTGACAATCGGGTTGCTGAAGCGCTGCTGGGCACGCTCTACCACGCGCTGCGCGGCCTCGGCCTGCTCGTCGGAGTGCGCGAAGATCACCGATCGGTACTGATAGCCGACGTCCGGTCCCTGGCGGTTCAGCTGGGTCGGGTCGTGGATCTCGAGGTACTTCTCGATCACGTCCTCGTAGCTCACCTTGGAGGGGTCGAAGGTGACCTGGCACACCTCGACGTGGCCGGTGGTGCCGCTGCACACCTGCTCGTAGGTGGGGTTGTCGACGTCACCGCCCTCGTATCCGACGGCGGTCTCGACCACGCCGGGAACCTCTTGGAACGCCGCCTCGACCTGCCAGAAGCAGCCGGCACCGAAGGTTGCCTTCTCGGTGCTCGCCTCAGGCGTGGTCTCATTACGGCTCTCGGTTGTCTCGCTGCCGGTCTCCATCGGGCTCCTTCCGGGCGGTTTGAGGGACCAATGATCCCATCCTGATCATTAGACAAGGGGGCGGCCTCGGCATTACGCCGGCTGGACTAATCGTGCGGGCGCGCCAGCTTGCGGTGGTCGAGGGCTCGTTCGAGGATCTCCTCGGTCACCCCCATCTCGCGTGCAACCTCGCGCAGCGGCCGACCCTGGTCGGCCGCTGCTTTGACTATCTCGGTCGCCCGGTCATAACCGATATGCGGGTTGAGCGCCGTTGCCGTGGCGAGGGTCGCCTCGGCGTGGCGCTCGGCCACCTCGTCGTCTGCCTCGATCCCCTGCACGCACTTGGTGTCCAGCAGCCGGCAGGCCGACGCGAGCAGCTTGATCGAGTCGAGCAGGTTGCGGGCGATCAACGGAACCCGCACGTTGAGCTCGAACTGCCCCTGCGAGCCGGCGATCGTGATCGCCGCGTCATTGCCCATCACCTGCGCTCCGACCTGGATCGTGACCTCGCAGATCACCGGGTTGACCTTCCCGGGCATGATCGAGGAGCCCTTCTGGAGCGCCGGCAGACGCAGCTCCCCGAGACCGGCGCGGGGACCAGAGCCCATGAGCGCGATGTCGTTGGCGATCTTCGTCAAGGAGACGGCGACCACCTTGAGCGCCCCCGAGAGCTCTACCAGGGCGTCGCGGTTTCCCTGCGCCTCGAAGGGATCGAGCGGCGCGGAGATCTCCAGCCCCGTTTCCTCGCTGAGCTTGGCGCGCACGCGCTGGGCGAACTCCGAGTGCGTGTTGAGGCCGGTGCCGGTGGCGGTGCCGCCGAGCGGGATCTGGCCGACCCGCCCAAGGGTGGCACGCACCCTCTCCGTGCCCAGCTTGATTTGAGCAGCGTAGCCGCCGAACTCCTGGCCGAGGGTGACCGGGACGGCGTCCATCAGATGGGTGCGCCCGGCCTTGACGACGTCGGCGAACTCCTCCGACTTGCGCGCCAGGGCGGAGGCGAGCCCGTCCATCGCCGGCAGGAGGTCGTGGGTCACTTCAGCGAGCGCCGCCAGGTGGACGGCCGACGGAAAAACGTCGTTCGACGACTGGCCCATGTTCACGTGGTCGTTCGGATGGGCCCCCTCGCCGGCGAGGTTCGCGATCACCTCGTTGGCGTTCGTGTGCGACGAGGTGCCGGAGCCGGTCTGGAAGACGTCGATCGGGAACTGGTCGTCGTGCTCGCCGGCGGCGACCGCGTCACCGGCGGCGGCGATCCGCTCGGCGATCTCCGGGTCGAGCAGGCCGAGCTCCGCGTTGACCTGCGCCGCGGCGGACTTGATCCGCCCCAGCCAGCGCACGACGGAGACGGGGATCGGCTGCCCGGAAACGGGGAAATTGGCGATCGCCTTGCGGGTCTCCTCTCCCCAGAGCTCCGTCGCGGTATCGGTCGCCATGGCTTCCTCCATTCGCCGTTTTCCTACCACCGGAGGCTATCGCCGCGGCCTCAGCCGCCGCTGCGGCCGGCCGCGTAGCCCCGCGCATAGGCGAGGTCGAACGAGCTCGTGCCGCGGGGTTTCAGGTAACGGGCGCTGGCCTCGATCCGCCGCACCAGGTCGGTGTGTATCCCGCTGGTCTCCGAGGCGCCCTCCTGAACGGCGCCGACCAGGTACCCGAGGCGCAGCGTCTGCTGCCCTCCGGGGTTCTTTTGGGCGACAGCGGAGAGAAGCGTCGCCGCCCGGACCAAGGACGCGCCCACGTTCTCGAGGTCCCCCGCCGGCTGGTCCTCCACCAGACAGCCGCTGATCGGCGTCGCGCCGGCCAGTCGCACCGGGTCGGGCGCGGCCTCGAGGGCCTTCAGGTAGGTCGCGGCCGGTGCCAGGCAGGCGGCCGGCGTGTCGCCGCCCTCGCTCGAGCCGCACCCGGCGACCAAGAGGGCGAGCGGGATCAGGAGGACGGACGAGCCGCGCACGCCCCCATGCTAAGGCGCGTCCAGAGTGACGTTTCGGGATCCATATCGGGCCAACGTCACCCTCGTCGCCGGGGCGCTCGCCCGCCGCTTGGCAGAATCAGGCGCCGATGGCCGCCTACCGCCCGGTAGACCCAAAGCAGTCCTTCCCCCAGCTCGAGGAGCGAATCCTGGCGCGCTGGCGCCAGCGCGACCTGTTCCACCGCTCCCTGGCGCAGCGCCAGGACGCCTCCGTGTGGAGCTTCTACGAGGGGCCGCCAACCGCCAATGGCAAGCCCGGCTCGCACCACGTCCTGTCGCGCGTATTCAAGGACATCTATCCGCGCTACCAGACCATGCGCGGCCACCGGGTGCCCCGCAAGGCCGGTTGGGACTGCCACGGCCTGCCGGTCGAGCTGGAGGTCGAAAGGGAGCTGGGGATCTCCTCGAAGGCCGAGATCGAGGCCTACGGCATCGCCGAGTTCAACCAGCGCTGCCGCGAGTCGGTGTTCCGCTACGTGGAGGAATGGAACCGGCTCACCGAGCGGATCGGGTTCTGGATCGATCTCGACGACCCCTACGTGACGCTCACGAACTCCTACATCGAGTCGGTCTGGTGGTCGCTGCGCAAGATCTGGGACGACGGGCGCCTCTACGAGGCCTACAAGGTGGTCCCCTACTGCCCGCGCGACGGCACGGCGCTCTCATCGCACGAGGTCGCCCAGGGCTATCAGGACGTCGAGGACCCCTCCGTATACGTGCGCCTTGAGGTCCGCGAGCCGCCGGCGCCGCTTCAGGAGGGGGACAGCCTGCTCGTCTGGACCACCACCCCATGGACCCTGATCTCGAACGCCGCGGTCGCCGTCGGCCCCGAGATCGAATACGCGCGAGTGAGGCCGGCCGGCTCCGAAGAAGTCTTGATCGTCGCCGCCCCGCTGATCGAGCGCGTGCTCGGGGAGGGCGCGGAGGTGCTCTCGCGGTTCCCGGGCAGCGCTCTGGCCGGAACCTCCTACGAGCCCCCCTTCCCCTACATCACCGACTACGGCCCGCGCGGCCACACGGTGCTCGAGGCCGACTTCGTGACCACCGAGGAGGGCACCGGGCTCGTGCACACCGCGATCGCCTTCGGCGAGGACGACTTCCGGCTCGGCGAGCAGTACGGGATCAAGCTCCAGAACCCGGTGCGTGAGGACGGCACCTTCGACGAGCGGGTCACCGGCTTCGCGGGCCAGTTCGTCAAGGACGCCGACCCGGCGATCGTCGAGGCGCTTCGCGACGCTGGCCGCCTGCTGCGCGCCGAGCGCTATCGCCACTCGTACCCTCACTGCTGGCGCTGCGGAACGCCGCTCCTCTACTACGCGAAGTCGAGCTGGTACGTGCGCACCACCGACGTCCGCGAACGCATGCTGGCCGAGAACGATGAGATCGGCTGGCACCCCGAGCACATCAAGCATGGCCGGTTCGGCAACTGGCTCGAGGGCAATGTCGATTGGGCGCTCTCTCGCGAGCGCTACTGGGGCACGCCGCTGCCGATCTGGGAGTGCGGGTCCGAGGATTGCGAGGAGCGTTTCTGTGCCGGATCGATGGCCGATCTGCGCCAGCGCGGCGGCCAGGTGCCCGACGACCTCCACCGCCCGTACATCGACGAGGTCACGCTGCGCTGCGAGTCCTGCGGCGGGGAGATGCGCCGTGTCCGCGAGACGATCGACGCCTGGTACGACTCGGGCTCGATGCCGTTCGCCCAGTTCCACTACCCGTTCGAGGGTGAGGAGCTGTTCAAGGACCGCTTCCCGGCGGACTTCATCAGCGAGGCGATCGACCAGACCCGAGGCTGGTTCTACTCCCTGCTCGCGATCTCGGTGCTCGTCTTCGACCGCGCCAGCTACCGCAACTGCGTCGTCCTCGGCCTGATCCTCGACCCCGAGGGCCAGAAGATGTCGAAGAGCCGCGGCAACGTGGTCGATCCCTGGGAGGTGATCGGCCGACACGGCGCGGACGCCTTCCGCTGGTACTACTTCACCGCCCAGCAGCCCTGGGCCGGCTACCGCTTCTCCGCGGACACGGTCGGCGAGGCGGTGCGCCAGTTCATGCTCACGCTCTGGAACACGTATGCGTTCTGGGTGCTGTACGCGAACGCCGAGGGCCTCGGTGAAGAGGACCTCGGCGAGTCGCTCGTCACTGGCAGCTCATTGCTCGAGCGGGACGCGCTCGCGGGTGACCTCGATCGCTGGGCGCTGTCGCGCCTTCAGGGCACGGTGCGGACGGTGATCGAGGGCATGGACGCCTACGACTGCACGACGGCCGGACGGGCGGTCGCCGCCTATGTGGAGGAGCTCTCCAACTGGTACGTGCGGCTCTCGCGCCGCCGCTTCTGGGAGGGCGAACGCGCTGCCTTCGCCACCCTCCGCCACTGCCTGCTCACCGTCGCCACGCTGCTGGCGCCCTTCACGCCCTTCCTGGCCGACGAGATCTACGCGAACCTGGCCGGGGGTGAGGCGGAGGAATTCGGCGCCGAGCCGGACTCCGTTCACCTCCTCGACTTCCCCGAGCCGGACCCTTCGCTCGAGGATCACGAGCTCGAAGTCGGGGTGGACGCGGCACGTCGCGCGGTCGAGCTGGGGCGGGCGGCTCGCGCCCAGGCCAGGGTCAAGGTCCGCCAGCCGCTGCGCAAGGCGGTGATCGTGGCCAGCGGCGCGGAGCGCGAGGCCATCGAGCGCCTCGGCGAGCTGGTCGCTGGAGAGTTGAACGTGAAGGAGCTCGAGTTCGTCTCCGAGGAGGCAGAGCTGGTGCGCTACCAGGTGAAGCCGAACTACCGAACGCTCGGCCCTCGGTTCGGCAGGCTGATGCCGAACGCGGCCGCCGCCGTCCAGGCGCTCGACCCATCCGCGGTCGCCGACGCGGTCGCCGGCCGTACGAGTCTGGGGATAAACGTGGACGGGCAGGAGCACGTGCTCCAACCCGACGACGTGACGCTGGTCATGAAGCCGCTCGACGGCTACCAGGTGGAGGCAGAGGCAGGCCGGGCGGTGGCGCTGGCCGTCGAGCTCGACGATGAGCTCCGTCGCGAGGGGCTGGCGCGCGAGGTCGTCCACGCCGTGCAGAACGCCCGCCGCGAGTCGGGCCTCGAGGTCACCGACCGGATCGAGCTCAGGCTGGCGGGCGATGCGGAACTGCTGGACGCCGCTCGGGCGCACGAGGCATACGTGGCCGGCGAGACGCTCGCCACCTCGGTGTCCTACGACAGCGAGCCGGCACAGACCCCGCCGCCCGCCGACGCGGAGCGGAGCGGGCGGCGGGCGGTGGCGTCGATTGAGGGGCGGGAGCTGCGGATCGACCTCGAGCCATCCGTCTAGGCGGCCGCCGATCTTGATCGACGCCGTCATCTTCGACCTCGATGGGGTCCTGATCGACTCCGAGTCCGCATGGGCGTCAGTCCGCGAGCAGCTGACCCGGGAGTCCGGTGGCCGCTGGCACCAGGGCGCCCAGGAGGAGATGATGGGCATGAGCTCGAGCGAGTGGTCGCGCTACATGCAGCAGGAGCTTGGCGTGCCGATGGAGCCAGCCGAGATCTCCGCCGCCGTCGTCGAGGGGCTCGAGGCCTACTACCGGCGCCGCGTCCCGCTGCTGCCCCACGCGGTCGAGACCGTGCGCGCGCTGGCCGAGCGCTGGCCGCTGGCGGTCGCCTCCTCGGCCAACCGGCCGCTGATCGATCTCGTGCTGGAGCTGACCGGCATGGCCGGGCTCTTCCGCGCCACTGTCTCCTCCGAGGAGGTGCGGCGCGGCAAGCCAGAGCCAGACGTCTACATCGAAGCCGCGCGGCGGCTGGACGTCGTTTCGGGGCGGTGCGCCGCGGTCGAGGACTCGACCAACGGGATCCGCTCGGCGCGCGCCGCCGGCATGCGGGTGATCGCTGTCCCACGCCCGGACTTCCCGCCCTCCCCCGAGGCGCTGCGATTCGCCGACGCAGTGCTCGACTCGCTGAGCGAGCTCGAGCCCGTCCTGGACGGGCTGCCCTGAACGCTTGCGGAGCGGCGCGGAGCTCCTGTCAGCCCCGAATGACCTTGAACCGGTCCTTGGCCGGCGACGGGTCGTTCACGCCCATGCTCTTCCCCCGGACGAGGAAGATGTAGCGCCCGGGGCCGACACGGTACGTCTTCGGCGAGCTGCAGCGGTGGAAATCCGCCCCGCTCCCGCCGCGCTTGAGCGCGCATTTGAAGCTCGAGCCCGGCGCGCTCGAGCGGAACCTGAACTTGACCCTGGCCTTTCGGCGCCCGGTCTCGACCGGGCTGTCGGGGCGTTTGGTGATCTTGGTCTGGGGAGCGACGCCCTTGATCTTTGCCACCTTCTGGGCGGTCTCCAGGGACACCCAGACGGTGCCGTTCGGCCCGACGGTCAGGTAGCGGGGACCAGAGTTGTCGGGGAGCCCCTTGAACTGCTCCACTTTTCCGCCCACCGACAGCAGCCCGAGGGCGTGCTTGGCGAACTCGGCCAACCACCAGTGGCCGTCGGGCGCGAAGGCGATTCCGAACGGATCGCTCTGCGGCACCTTGGTCGTCTTCGCCGTCCCGCCCTGCTTTATCCGGCCCACCGTCTGCGGGTCGGTGCCCGGGTTCGAGTACGCCACCTGCTTGGTGGGCCCGCCCGCTACCTCCTGGGGCCCGCCTCCGACTTCGAAGAAGCTGGGGTTGCCGCCCGGGGTGGTACTGACGATCCGCTGGCCGCCGAAGTCGGCGATCCAGAGCCTGCCGCGGGAGGCGGCGATCCCGCGCGCCGTCATGCCGTTGATCGTCGTCGCCTCGAAGCCCATCGCAGGGTTGGCGGGTGGGATCGAAACGAGCTGGTCGGCGCTGGCCGTCCACAGCATGCCGCCAGGCCCCGACCTGATCGCCCTCGGATCCACGATCTTGTTGATGTCGAAGTCCTGGGCCGAGTCTGGGTCGGCGGGCGGCACGCGGATGACGCCGCCGTTTCGCGTCAGCCAGAGGTTGCCGTCGGGGCCGGAGCTGATCCCGACGGGGTTGACAACCGCCGCCGGCGCGAACTCGGTCACGTCTCCGTTCGGCCGCACCCGCGCGAGGGTGTTGTTCTGCCCGCTGCCCGAGAGGGTCACCCAGATGTTGCCGTCGGGGCCACGGGCGATCTGGCCCGGCGTGCCGCTGAGGTCGAAGGCGCCCGCGAACCTGGGCCTCGCATCGGCCGCGGTCACCGTCGGGAGCGCGATCAGCAAGGCGAGAATCGACGTCGCCCTCCCGCACCGTCGCATGAGCGAAACCATACTCGACACCTCCCCCTTTGCCGAGTGGCGGGCGCGAGGCCCGGAACCGCGCTACGCGGTCAGCGCCGGCTCTAGCTCCGCCTCGAGGCGGCGCTTCGGCATCGCCCCGATGACCCGCTTGGCCTCGGCGCCGTCCTTGAACAGGATCAGGGTCGGGATCGAGAGGATCTCGAAGCGGGCCGCGGTCTGCTGGTTCTCGTCGGTGTTGATGCTGACGATGCGAAAGTCCTCACGCTCGGCCGCCATCTCCTCGAGGATTGGGTGGACGACGCGGCACGGCCCGCACCAGGGCGCCCAGAAGTCCACCAGCACCGGCTGCTCGGCCTCGAGCACCTCGGACTGGAAGTTGCCGTCGGTCACGTCGGGGAGCTTCCCAGTCACTTCTCGTCTCCTGATCGCTCGATCTGCATCGTCTCAGCTTGCCGGCCACGGCCCAGCCGACTCGCTATACAAAATATAGTAGGAGAGCAACGGACGCCTTCCTGGTGCAGGGTGAGGAAGCGCCGCGCCGGTCGAAGGTGCTCGTTCAACGTCCCCGAAGCCGCATGGCGGGCACTCGCCAGGCCGCCTCGAGCATCACGGAGCCGGTCATCTTCGACTCGCCGACGCGGCGGTCGCGGAAGGTGATCGGCACCTCGACCACCCTGAAGCCGGCGCGGACCGTCCGGAAGGTGGTCTCGACCTGGAACGCGTAGCCGAGCGAGGCGAGGGACCCCAAGTCGATCGCCTCCAGCGCCCGGCGGCGAAAGACCTTGAAGCCGCCGGTCAGGTCTCGGATCCCGAGGCCCAGCGCCGTCCTGGCGTAGACGCTCCCCCAGCGGCTGATCGCACGCCGGCCCGGGCCCCAATCGGCGACCCCACCGCCCTCCACGTAGCGCGAGCCGAGCACCAGGTCAGCGTCGACGGCCGCGTCCAGCAGGCGCGGAAGATCGGCCGGGTCGTGCGAGAAGTCGGCGTCCATGTGAGCGATCAGTTCCGCCCCGCCCGCCAGCGCCTCACGGAACCCGGCGACGTACGCGGGTCCGAGGCCCCTCTTGGCTGGCCGATGGAGGACGGCGACGTCCTCGCGGCCCTGGGCGAGGCGATCGGCGATCCGCCCGGTGCCGTCGGGCGACGAGTCGTCGACGACCAGGAGCCGCCGCGTCGGCGGCAGCTGCTCGAGCGCCGCAGCGACGATCGCCTCGACGTTCGCAGCTTCGTTGAAGGTGGGAATGACGAGCCAGACGGCCGCGTTCTCCGACACCCCCGGATGCTATTCGCCGCCCGCCCGTGGCGGGACAACCGGCCGCGCCGGGAATAGGTTTGGGGTATGCAAAACGCCGAGATCGCCGACGCGCTGGCCGAGCTGGCGACGCTGTATGAGCTCGACGGGGCGATCAGGTACCGCGTCCTCGCCTACCGCGAGGCGGCCCGAGTGATTCGGCAGAGCCCCGTGTCGGTCGAGGAGCTGGCCCGTGCCGGGAGGGCCACCGAGCTGCCCGGCGTCGGCAAGACGCTGGAGCAGAAGATCCTGGCGCTGGTCGACAGCGGCGAGATCCCCTCGGCGGCGAAGCTGAAGCGAAAGTTCCCGCCCTCGCTGATCGAGGTGACCATGGTCCCCGGAGTGGGGGCGAAGACGGCGCGCCGCCTCTACGAGGAGCTCGGCGTCTCGAGCCTCGAGGAGCTGCGCGCCGCCGCCGAGCAGGAGCGGATCCGCCAGCTCAAGGGCCTCGGGCCGAAGGCCGAGGAGAACGTGCTTGCGGCGCTGGGCAAGCTCACCGACGGGGCGCCCGCAGAGCGGCTGCTGCTCTCCGAGGTGCTCCCGGTGGCCGAGCAGCTGGCGGACGACCTTCGCGCCCACCCCGCCAGCGACGCGGTCGAGCTCGCCGGCTCGGCCCGGCGGCGAACCGAGACCTGCCACGACATCGACCTGATCGCCACCGCCAGCAAGCCGGCGGCGCTTGCGCAGGCGCTTCTCGACCATCCCCTGGCGGCGACCAAGGGCTCCTCCGGCGAGGGCGGCGCCCGGATCACGACCCACAACGGGATCGCCGTCGACCTGCGGATCGTCGCGCCCGCCGCCTACGGAAACCTGCTCCAGCACTTCACCGGGTCGGCCGAGCACAACATCGAGCTGCGCGAGCGCGCCGTCGGGATGGAGCTCTCGGTCTCCGAGCACGGGATCACAGACACGCGCACCGGGGAGGTCTCCCGCTACGCGACCGAGGCCGAGGTTTACGAACGCCTTGGCCTCGCCTACATCGAGCCCGAGCTGCGCGAGGCCAACGGCGAGATCGCCGCCGCCGCCGCCGGCACACTGCCGGAGCTCGTCTCCGGGGAGGACATTCGCGGCGACCTCCACTGCCACACCACGATCTCCGACGGCCACAACACGCTCGAGGAGATGGCCGAGGCCGCGCGGGCCCGCGGCTACGCCTACCTCGCGCTCACCGACCACTCCGCCAGCCACGGCTTCGGCAACCACGTCTCGGCGAAGCGGCTGCGGGAGCGGATCGAGGAGGTGCGGGCGTTCAACTCGGGCCGCCGAGGCTTCCGGCTGCTCGCAGGCTCGGAGGTCAACGTCCTCCCCGACGGCTCGCTCGACTACACGGACGACCTGCTCGCCGAGCTCGACTGGGCGGTCGCCAGCGTCCACACCTCGTTCACGATGTCCCAGCGAGCGATGACCGAGCGGGTGATCGCGGCGATCGAGCACCCACTGGTCGACTGCATCGGGCACCTCAGCGGGCGCCTGATCGGCAGGCGCGATCCCTACGAGATCGACGTCGAGCGCGTGGTCGAGGCGGCCGTCCGCACCGGGACGATGCTCGAGATCAACGGCAACCCGAACCGCCGCGACCTCTCCGAGCGCCACGCCCGGCTCGCCGCCGAGGCCGGCGCCTTGATCTGCGTCAACACCGACGCACATCGGGTGGCAACCCTCAACAACATGATCTACGGGATCGCCACCGCCCGGCGCGCCTGGCTGACCCCCGAGCAGGTCGCAAACACGCGGCCCTGGCGCGAGTTCGCTCCGCTACGTAAGCGGGCCGGGCGTTAATCGGCGACCTCGCAGGCATCTCCAGGTCATCGTTCGCAGGGGAGCACTAGGTAGTTTGCTATGGTAATTAGCAATGGCAATGGCATCCCCCGTGATCACCCGTTCCGCTCCCAAGGGGACGACCGACGCCGGCCCCGGGGAGCTCGCGGCACGGTTGCGGCTTGTGATCACTCGCACCGCGCGGCGCTTGCGGCAGGAGGCCGGGACCGAGCTCAGTCCCTCGCAGACGGCCGCACTGGCGACAATCGAGCGCCATGGACCCCTCACCCCCAGCGAGCTGGCCGAGCTGGAGCGTGTGCAGCGGCCCACCGCGACTCGGATCGTGGCCCGGCTCGAGGACGAGGCGCTCCTAGAGCGCACCAGCGATCCCGCCGATCGAAGGTCGGTCACGGTCGCCGCGACGCCCAAGGGCCGCGCGTTGATGGGCAAGCTTCGAACCCGCAAGAACGCCTACCTGGCGCGCCGCCTGCACCGCCTCGACGATGCCGACCTCGCGACGCTCGAGAGGGCGGCCGAGATCCTCGAGCGGCTCCTCGAGGGTGAGCGCCGGTGAGCAGGGCGCTGCGCCGCTCCTTCACTTCCCTGGCCGTCCCCAACTACCGCCGCTACTTCGCCGGCCAGCTCGTCTCGGTTAGCGGGAACTGGACCCAGGTCGTCGCCGAGATGTGGCTGATCCTGGCGCTGACCGGGAGCGGCCTGGCGGTCGGGGTGACCTCGGCGCTCCAGTTCCTGCCGCTGCTCCTGTTCGGCGCCTGGGGAGGGCTGCTCGCCGATCGCTTTCCGAAGCGCTCCCTGCTGATGGTCACGCAGACGATGATGGCCCTCCCCGCGCTGGCTCTATGGGCGGTGACGGGCGCCGGCGTCGTCGCACCGTGGATGGTCTACGCCCTCGTCTTCGCCCGGGGGACGATCAACGCTGTCGACTTCC
>Ga0307312_10001216_pt1 | contig 13030 bp, 9 predicted proteins | sample ER_DNA_202_FD_194489 | JGI IMG/M metagenome (GOLD analysis project Ga0307312, IMG submission 194489) | Bulk soil microbial communities from the East River watershed near Crested Butte, Colorado, United States - ER_DNA_202 | ecosystem: Environmental > Terrestrial > Soil > Floodplain | place: USA...
GAACCGATACTTCTTCGTTCGGCGCTGGAAAACGCGTAAGGTTCATCCCGTTATAAACACGGTGAATTCGGGAATCCGGACAGCGCTGGCGGAGCAGGTCGCGGCTGTAATCCGTTTCGGCCGCAACGAACTCCGCGGCGGCGCAGATTTCCCGCAACAGGTCGTCATTGCCAAGGTCCTTCATGAAATCCTGTCCATGCGCCGTGACGCTGAATGGAATCCCTGAAATCTCTTTCAAGAACATCGCGGTGTGCGCCGCTCGATTCGCGAAGTGAACATGAACATGATCGACGCCGCGGCGCTTGAAATGGTCGGCAAAGTAAAGGGCATTGCGCGCGCGCTGCTCTGCCTTGACGCTGGGGCCATATTTTCGCTCGTGCCGATCAACCAGATCGCGCGGCCATTTGCCGTCCGTTTTTGCATTCTTTTCTGAAATCTTTAAGATTTCTTGCGGCGGCGCGTAATGAATGGGCGCGCGCAAACAGGCAATATGCTCGTGCCGCAGGCTCGTGAGCGGGGGATACACCGAGCCGATCTCAAGCTCGAAGCCGAGCCGTTCCAGCGCCAGCATCTCCGCGTCGCAAAACGTCTGGGAAAGGACGGGATAACGGGAGTAAAGATAGCCGAGACGCACAGGTTACGATTGCCGGTTGCGGTATTCGGATTGCGGATTGGAAAAGACTTCCACGCCGCCATCTAAACGCCCAAAGCTCAACATTCAACTTCCAACGTCCAATAAAGCGAAGTAACCGGTCAACGTCAGCGTTGAGCGTTGGAAATTGGGCGTTCGACGTTGGACGTTTTCGACCCCTACGAAAAGCGAACGTCTTTGCCCGGATCCATCTCGAAGTCCAGGTCCAGCGAATCTTCCGTGTTCGGCTTGATTACTTCCTCCATGAATTTCACGAAAATGGAGTCTTCGCGAAAGATTGCGTACTTGTCCATCGACTCAAAATCAATGGCAATGAAGAACGGCCACGGCAATTCGGGATCGATCCGCTTCCCACATTTAATGTTCAAGACCTCGGGAATTTTCAGAAGCTGCATGCGCGTATTCATCATCATCGCCTCCACGCGGGCAGGGGTAACCTCGGGTTTGAGTTTATAGAGAACGATATGATGAACCATGAGGGTAAAGCTAATAGGCGTTTCCGATAAGACGCGCAAGTCTGAATCCGTTGCCCGAGCGAAGCATAATTATCGTCCCCGCGAACGCCGTCATATTTGTCGCAGGGCCAAATCGAATGGACATATTCAAGGAGTTTGACCGTTTCTTCGCCGAAGACAAATTGCCTATCCAATGTTCTCAAGGCCGAAAGAAGAGATGACGAGTGATGAAAACGCACATGCGCTTGATCCGGTGCGACCGGTAACGCCGCCCAGTAGGCAATGGTGGCGCTTTTTGCAAAGAGAGGATTGGATCGTCGTCGGTTGGGTGCTGTCGATCAAAATTTTGCTCCTTATCTTTGGCGCGAAAAGTTTCCGTATTCTGGAAAATAAACCGCTTCCCGGGAGGTTCGGTTGGCTGGACATTTGGAATCGCTGGGATTCGCTTCACTATTTGCAAGTCGCCCAATTTGGCTACAACGCGGCCAGCGTGATGAAAGCATGGTTTTACCCGCTTTTTCCTTGGTGCACCCGCTTGGTTACCTATATTGTTGGCAACAACTATCTTGTCGGCGCCTTTATTGTTTCCGGCTTTTCTTCTGTCGCCGCGGCAATTTTGTTGCGAAGAATCGTCCAGTTCGACCATGGCACGGAGACCTCGCACTGGGCGGTTTGGTTTTTCCTCATCTTTCCGACCGCTTATTATTTGCATATTGCGTACGCGGAAAGCCTATTTCTGGCGCTGGTTTTGGGCTCGATTCTGGCTGCGATTTCGGGGCGATGGTGGCTGGCTGGAGTCCTGGGAGCTCTCTCCTGGATGACGCGGGCTAACGGCATCATCTTGCTTCCGACCTTGGCAATCGAAGCGATTCATCAATGGGTCGTCACCAAGCGTTGGAATTGGCGCTGGCTGTGGATCGCGATTGTGCCCGTGGGCTTTGCTGTCTACTTGTTCATGAACTGGAAAGTTACAGGGGATCCATTCGCCTTCTTGCGAATGCGAAAACGGCTGTTCGCGATGGAGGGGTCCTGGCCGTGGGTTGGGATTCGTAATGCTATCGGAAATCTCCGCGGCGCCCCGAATTATGCTGAGACAGTAGGTGCGCAAGAGCTGCACTTCGCGGTGCTTGGTTTTGTTTGCATGATCCTCAGTTGGATCAATCTGCGTCCGGTCCATGCCGCATGGATCACCGGAAACTGGTTCCTCATAACCAGCGTGACCTTTCTCGTAAGTACGCCACGCTACACACTAACAATGTATCCGGTATTTATGTTATTTGGGTTGGTAGGTCGGAGCCGATTGTGGACCGCCGTTATCACTGTGTGGTCTTTGTTATTCCTAGCGCTGTTCAGCAGCGTGTTCACACGTGGCGGGTGGGCGTTCTAAATGCGGACTCGCCGCACCGCGCGAGTATAAATAGGTTAAAAAAGGCAGATGACTTTGAGAGAATCAGCCGTGGAGATCCCTGCAAATCTGGAATATCCGGTGTGCCCGTTATGCGGGAGCGACCGACGCGACTTTCCGTTTCTTTTGCATGAACCTTACAGGGTGGCCCGCTGCGTCGAGTGCGAATTCCACTATCTTTATCCGCGCCTGATCGAGAGCGCGATGCAGGCGGCCTATCGCGAATCGTCATACTATGAAGGCGGCGCATGCGGATACGCGGACACCAGCTACACTGCCCAAGAATTCGCGCTGCGAGCAACGTTCAAACGCCTGCTGCAGAATCTCGCCATACGCGGATTGACTGGTGGCGATCTTTTGGAGATCGGCTGCGGCTATGGTTACCTGCTTGATGAGGCACGCTCGTTCTTTGAACGTCGCGTTGGGACCGATTTCTCGCCCGAGGGTGCGGACATCGCGCGCGCGACAGGGGCCGAAGTATTTGTTGGAGGCATTGAGCAAGTTCCATCTGAAGCAAAATTTGCTTGCGTAATTGGGACGCAGCTGATCGAGCATGTTTACGAGCCATTATCATTCGTTAAGGGATTAGCCGGCCATACAAAACCGGGTGGCCATATTATTCTCGCTACTCCCGACATTGGAGGTGTATTGAGAAAAGCTATGGGCCAGCGTTGGCCGTCCTTCAAGGTTCCCGAGCATGTGGTCTACTTCGATTACCAAACGTTAAGTTCATTGATGCTTCGAGCCGGTCTAAACGATGTTCACCGACTTCCTTATCCGCATGCTTTTCCGTTGGGTTTGATCATGGCCAAATTCGGTTTCAAGGTTCCGCCTTGGGTCGGGCGCTTCAAGGTATGGGTGCCGGCCACCACTATCGCTGCTTATGGAAGAGTCACGAACGCATAACATCCAAACAAGGCAGCCCTTGCTTTCGGTCGTCATGCCTGTCTTTCGTGAGGGCGTGCAGTTATCTGCCTTCCTGGCAGCGGTGCGCGACTCTCTTAGCCAGTGCGACCTGCCATACGAACTGGTGCTCGTTGACGACGGCTCGCCCGACGACACCTGGAGCGTGATAGTAGGAGAAGCGAAAAGCTTTCGGACGATCTGCGCTCTGCGCCTTAGTCGTAACTTTGGCAAGGAATCGGCTTTGTGTGCAGGGCTGGAGCACGCCCGGGGCGACGCAGTAATCGTGGTGGATGCCGACGGGCAACATCCGCCATCCCTCTTACCTGATATGGTGCGCATGTGGCAGAGCTCTGGCGCCGACATTGTGGAGGCAGTCAAACGCAAGCGAGGTCGCGAATCATTGTCGAGCAAGCTTGGTGCTCTGCTCTTTTACCTGATCCTCAACAAACTGTCGGGATTCCATTTCAAGGGCGCATCGGATTTTAAACTGATGAATCGCAAAGCCGTGGATGCCTGGTTAAAAATGCACGAGCGCAACGTGTTTTTTCGGGGAATGACTGTCTGGATGGGTTTCACCACCGTCCAGATTCCCTTCGAAGTAGTTCCACGCTCGGCAGGCCAATCAGCCTGGTCTGTACTGAAACGCTTGAAACTAGCTCTGGTTGGAATAACTGCCTTCTCGTCGTTTCCATTGCACTTGGTCACACTCGCGGGCGTGGTTTTTCTTGCGTTGTCAGTTCTTTTGGGGTTGGAGACCTTATACCTGAAACTAACAGGCCAGGCGGTAAGCGGTTTTGCTACCGTCATTCTTTTGGAGCTGATAATCGGAAGCCTCCTGATGATCAGCCTCGGAATCATCGGTGAATACTTGGCCCGAATCTACGAGGAGGTTAAAGGTCGGCCCCGTTACTTGGTAAGGGAGTCAATCGAACCGAAAGAATGACACTGGCAGCTGCGACTAGCGTCTACTTTTTCCTACAAGATCGATCTGGCTCACGCGGTCCGAGAAAGTGGAAACCACGTAGAGTTTGTCTCCCCACAGCGCCATAGCGGATGGTCCGTCGAGCTGGTCTGGAGGCATAGGTCTTAACGCTCCCATTCTGGTTCCATTCAGATCGAAGACGAGCAAGTTATGCGTGGCAACACTTGACGCATACAAACGATCCCTCTTTGGATCAATAATAACGTGCTCGAGGGGCCACGTATTGTTTCGCCACTCTTCCACAATCCATTTCCAAAGAAATCGCCCGTTCGAGTCGAAGACTTGGATGCGTTTATGGAGCGGATCGGCCACATAGACTCGGTTGGTCTTTGCATCAACAGCGAGACCTGTATGGTTGGCAAACTGGCCATCGCCCGCTCCCTCCGATCCCCATACGGCGAGGACATTACCATCCGGAGCCATTTTCACGATCCTGCTATGGCCCTGGTCTAGTACGTAGCTGGCGTTATCGGGTCCGAACGCGATGTCCCGCGGGGCGTAAAACCCGGGATCGGGGCCGCTCCATTGAGCAATGACGCTGCCGTCCGGCCCCAACTTTAGGACCCGGTGATTCCCGGCGTCAGCGACATAAATATTCCCGTCTCGATCGATCGCAATTCCGTTTGGTTCCTTAAGTTGTCCATAGCCCGTGCCTTTTGTTCCTATGCTTGTAATGAACGTGCCGCTCGGTGTGAACTTCTCGATCCGTCCATTGCGGCTATCGGCAACCAGCACATTGCCAGCTCCATCAATAGCAATTCCGAGCGGGTCATCAAACTGTCCCTTTCCTGATCCCTTACCACCTTCAAACATGTTAGTAGCATGTTCAGGTAAGGCTCGAAGATTGGCAGGCTCTGTATCAGGCACCTTGTAGATCGTTAGCGAACTATACCGGCCTTGTTTGTCCTCGAACACCTTCGGAAAATATTCGGCATAGACTTGTTCGTTCGGCCGTTTAATGATTTGGCTATGGCGAACGCCATTATCAAATGCCACATAGCCGATGTTATTGTCCCTTAAAAGGCGAAATACTTTGCGCGGGTCTCTGCTCTCGAACAGCTCCCGATGAATAAGTTCGCGTTTTACAATGTCATACCCGGCGCCCCAGGCAAAAAGCGTGTAGCCGCAGAAGAGTTTGCGGCCGGCAAAGAGAATTGGGTGGTACATGAACTTATCAGTTAAGAAGGCCTTGTCCGCCCTGGTTTCTGACAGCACCCACTTCACCAACGGATCGTTCGCGTAAGCAAATTCCGCGAGATGACGATTGTAAATGGGAAAGAGATCGATAGCTCCACCCATCATAATAGAAGCCGTCACCGCGGTGGCAACGACTGGGCCCAGGATTGGCGCGGTCTTTAGCTTCCAGAGCCACCATACCCCATAAGCCGCGAACAGGTTGGCTAGAATCACCCAAATATTCAGGAACTTATGATTTGCCGGTGTTTCAACGCTGAATCGGAATAAGAAAGCAACCAATACCAAACTGCAGATGGCGATAAAGAAGCGGCGCTGAAACCGTGAAACCGCCAGCAGCGCCAGGATTATCACCGGCCACTTTAAACCGAACGTATAGCCCAGATACTCGACGACTTTAGCTATCGTCGGATGCTCGATGGTATATCCCCATTGAAAGAGCGAGTAATTCCTGGGACCGCCGCCGGCGGATAAGTACCATACTTGTGGCAATGCGACAATGGCAGCGGCGATTCCCAGCACCAACATGTATTTGCGCTGAGGAAAAAGAATGAAAAGGAAGAGTAGAAGCGCAAAGGCTGCGGTGAAGACAAGGGCATTCCAGAATGGCATAGCACCTAAAAGTAATCCGGTAAAAATAAAGCTCTTGCCAGAGACGATAGCATCCCTCGCGAATGTGATAACCCCTGAAGCTTGCCGCGGTTCAGACTTGATGATTGCCGCGCCATCAGGCACTTCACTGCCGGCGACAGGTGCAGGAAGCTTACCCGAATCAGCGGACGTCCTTTGCTGGTAGCGATCGATCAGGAAAATCAGTACAATGAGAAGTATACCGATTCCGCTGGCTAAATGTCGTTGGTTTATGTAAACGCTTTGCGTCCATATTCCCCAATCCTCCCCGCGATACGGATAACTGGAACGGAGGAACCCCCTCAAATGGAGTACAGCGCGGAAAGCTTGTGTTACTGACGATTGAGACCGAAGAAATGGAATAGAAGCAAGTGAGCCGTTGAGGAAAAATAAGGCAGAGCCAATGCGTCCAACAGGTCGCGAATTAAATAACAGTTGCCCCAGGCTCATAACGAGCGCGAGCATGCAGACCATGGTAACCGCACTCAAGATGTTCAGGCTCCATGCTATATTAAGACCGAGAAATTCGAGATTTCCGGCCTGAAAAAAGAAGAGAAAGTGGTATCGAATAGGCGCACCAGAAAAAAAGGGATATTCTGTAGGGAAGTTATGACCCACAGAAAAGCTCCGGATCAACGCTGTGTGTGGCCCAAAGTCGGTCCAAACCAGATCGGCTATAAGCAGCTTACCGTCTTTATAACCGAATGTGGTAAACATCATCCAGCACGCCAGGCCGAAATACATCGCTAACATGATCCAATCCCACGTTTCTGACCCGCGAGCACGTGGCTCAATGAATACTGGCCGGCGCCGCACCTGGTGTCTTGACCGGCGAAGTAATAGAAAGATTACGCTTATCGCAGCGGCGAAAAAGGAGAAGTCCGCCCAAAGCAACGGCTGAACTGTGTGCGCGAAAACCAAGGCCGCGAGATAGGTAAACCATGAGCTGACCAGTAACCCTACTAGAACGGCTGCCGCGTAGCGGTGCGGAGTCGATACGAACCGATAAAAGCGCCGGCAAAGAATGTCCCCCAGATAAATCGCGAGCGCCAGATAGATTAGAGCGAACATACGCAAATCCTTGTTGATTTACCCACTCGCACAGGCGCGAATCCTAAGCACCCAATCTTTTCTGTCAAACGCACTACTGTGGCGGCGTTGGGCGCGGGCGCGGATTTGGGCGCGGTCTCGGCGTCGGAGTAGCTCTCGGAGTTGTCGTAGGTGTTGATGTGGGTGTTACTGTCGGAGTCGGAGTAGGTGTAGGCGTAGGCGATGATGCCGGCACGTCAAAAGTATAAACTTTATTATCCCCTGCGACATAGATGCGTCCACGAGCTACAATGCCAGTGGTACTGTAGTTATGCGTGCCAGCCATCAGTTCGTTCGGGCCGCCTCCACCGTAAACAACGGCGCCCGTATCTCCGTCATAACCGTGTAACCGCTGGTCGCCCGGGTTACCCCGATCCTCCGTGCCAACCACCCATACAATCATGTTATTCGTCCCATCCGTAGAGGTGACAAAAGGCGAGCCGCAATCGTCGGCGCCCCGGTTTACGGTCCAACCGCTGGCGATGTCGATGGTAGGCGGATTGGTTCCAGTGATGCGAAAAGCCGAAAGCGTGCTGCGGTCGGCGCGGAACGCGACATAGGTGCCCTGGTTGGTTCGATAGGCTGCTGCTGCCTGTCTGAGGTTGATGGGGGCAACCTGAGCTGACGCTATAGGGGTGCTAATCCCACCGAGGTTATCTCGGTTAACCAAGTACGCCTTACCATCCTTGCCCATCGCGACCACAAGGTGGGAAGGCATTGCATCAGGCACGTCTACCAGCAACGGGCCGGAGCCGCCGAGATCCAAGTCCGCATTGTCGAGGTTAAGCCAGTTTGTGGGCACCCAATAGTCGGCAGGTGAGCCGCTAAAGATCGGCCCGGGCTGGAAGCGAATTACCGCTTCACCGCCGTCCCAATTTCCATTGGTGCCAAAAGTGTTCCCGGTCGTGACGAATGGGTTCTTTCCATCGCTGGCTATGCCGCCGACTCCCCATATAGCGCCGCCGTGAGTGCCGGCGGTGGTAGCGCCGGCCCATGCCGTCACGCTGGCTGGGTTATCTATCGGCACACCTACGAGCCAGCCATGATAGAGACTGCAATCCGAATGACTCGCATACCCAACATAAAGAGTGTCGCCTACGATTCCGAGCGCGGCTCGTTGCAGTTGGATCACTGGGGTGAAGTTGATTCCGTGGTATGAAACTGTCTCGACGTCCACGGGCCAGCCTGGATTGATATCGCCCGTATCCAGATCAAGGGATAAGATGAAATGTTTCTTGGTCGTGCCGCCATCGGGTGTGATCATCGCGGCCAAAAAAAGCGCGCGCGAGGCGAGATCGACAATAGGCGTGCTCGTGATGCCCAGCGGATCAAGGATAGTGCATGGAACATCATTTGCCGGCAGCGGATCGCCAACGTTGCGCTCCCAGATAACGCTGCCGTCGAGAGCGTCGAGCGCATACACGTTGTTTGATTCGGTCACGGCAATAATCGTCGGTCTGCCGCCTGGACCGTTATCGAGGTAGAGCGGCTGCGCATAAACGTTGCCGACAATTGTGCCGTCAAAATTCAGGTCGCGCGCCAGATTGGCACCGGCACTCTGGGTGAACGCAGAATCAACGTAAAGGCCGTCCCGCGAATCGTGATTGTGAAACTGCGTCACGTTCACCTGTGCATTTGCGGCGGGAGTTGCACTGAGGATAGCAACACACCATCCAGTAATAAGGAGCGAGGAAGTAGAAATCAAAGATTTCATGGGCAGCAGCAGATTTTTGTGGGCCTCTCTTCTACCCAATAAGCTGCTCCGGTGTCAAGCCGCGTGACGAAAATGAATCTTAAGCTCACGAATCACGCGAATTCACGTAAATTAAGAAATGAATGGAATTTCCATGTTTCACATTAGCGAGATCGCATCACTCTTGGGCTAGGTCTTGTTGTTGGCGTTGGCGTCACCTGCGCGTTTGTTGAAACAACTGCGCTCCAGAAACAAACAACGATAACCGAGAGAACGGAAGATAGAGGTTTCATAGGTCAGTGTTTAATAATTCGCGCCGCCCTTTTACCATGCCGCACTGCTTTTGTGTCAAGCCGGGTGACCAATCGCTGATCACCGATCACGAATCACTGATCACTATGTCCTTGAGCGCGGTGTTGAGAGGTTCCTATGGCTGGATTTGGTCGGTCCAGAGAAATTGCCATGTAGCAATGGCGTTGATTGCGACTGACACAATGAAGAGCGAGATCTCCGGCACAGTTATTTTCGCTGGCCCATTGCCTGTCAGCAAAAGGAACATCCAGGGAAGCAGGATCATGGCATAGCGATAGGAGAATTGCCAGCTCCCCGGATTTCCGTGTAACCATAGAACGAGCGTTAAAACACTAATAGTTACCCAGGCCATCACCTTGTATCGTCCACCCTGGCGAAACAGAAGGCACAGGAACGGGCTGGCTAGGAAGATCGAGCAGCCAAAGCCGTTTGGGCGGATGTAGGGGAAATAGGCAAGACTCTCATATCCTTGGAATAACATCGTGTAAATATTCCAGGGGATAGCATGGATCGAAAATAACCCATGCTGATACCAGGGCTCCTGCGCCACTTCCGGGATGTGGATGTAACCAAAGTCGAACATGGAATGAAAACGTGCGAAGTTATAGGCGGCAGTCGCAAGCGCTAGTATTGCAGGCAGGCTTAGGAAACGGATGAGCATTCGGCTGTTTTTCCGAACTCCGTGCTCTAGATTCTTCCAGGTAAAAACTCTTCCGTTTGGCTGGCGCCAGAACAAATAGAGGTAAAGAGGCAATGTGATGAGTAGCTCGGTTCGATTTCCAAAAGCCAGGGTGAAGAACGCTCCTGCAACAAATGGCAACGGGCGGACCAGAGTAAAATAGAGCGCTGCGGTTTGCCCGAGCAAACCTAAACCAAGAGCGATTTGCCAGGCACCGCCGAATCCGAGGTTGCACCATGTCCAGGTCCCGAAAATTGGAAACAGAGCCAACATGATCCTGCGCGCTAGCGATTTGCTTTCGGGGCTTGAGTAATCGACACCGAACGCGTTCGCGAGCTGGAAAAAAAAATAAACGCACAATCCGGCAATCAGGGACGCCAAAATATGTCCGGGAAAGCTATGGAGCAGATCCACGTTTCGCAGGAGCGCTACTGGAAGCATGCTAATCACTGCTCCCAGCGGAAAGGCGGAGTAATATCTCTCTCCTCGCGGGATCATTTCATTCAGCCAGTCAGGCGGTTTCTCCTGAAGACCCAGCTGACCATGAAGCAGGGCTGAAGCGATCTGACTCGTGTAATCCAGATCGTGCAGGGTTGCCTTGGTCGAGAAATAGAAGGCGGTTGCCGCAAACAGCGAGACTGCTATGGCCACCGGAAACTCCCGGATCTTGTTAGTCTTCAATGCCATAGTAATGACGAAGAACGAGTGACGAATGACGAAGGAATGTCAAAGATTTCGTGATCTCGCATGCCCGTAGCCGCGACGGGGGCTGCCCGGGCTATGTCACTTCCATTTTTCATAAGAATGCCGGCCTAACAGCTTCTCCCAGGCGGCTCTTGTCTCGGCGGGCACGTTCAAATCGGCATCGACTAGCCAGGAGACCGTTGCAAGCGAGTTTATTACGACTGAGAGAGCGACTAGTCCAATTATCATACGGCGCGACCATAGCAACTCTGAGCCGCCTGAACCCAGAAAGATAACAAGGCAGAAAATCAGGAAAGGATAAAGATCAGTAGCGTAACGTTGGGCTGGCACGAAATATGAGAGGATGCAGAGAAATTGAACGACGAGGGCCGCGGCAATACCCCATCCAAGGAGGTCGACTTTACGTCGAACAAGACACACGATTCCCATGATCGCGCCAAAAACAAGCCAACCGGAAGACCAGAGCAGAGAGATGTATACCTCGCTGTCCGGGTTGGAAAAGAGCGAAGGATAGTTATAGAAATGGCGGTCTACCGCGACAAAAGGAGGTCGACGTTCAAGGCTAGGAAGGCGCAGGTTGAAGTAATCAGCAAAACTATAGGGTATGCGACGCGGGCTGAATATACCGTATTTATGCGCAAATTCACCGTGAACCGGGTTGACGTAATAGTCATAGTTTACTCCGGTAAAGGTGCCGAACCTTGCGTAGCTTAGCCAAACATAAAACGCGAGGGCAGCACCCAGCGGCAGAAGAAGAGCCAGCAGATTAGTTATTCGTTTTTCGCGTCCCATCCGCAGGGCAAGGAGCGGCGCGATCAGGATGAAAGGTAAGCCGAAGGTGACTCTGGAAAGTAACGCTCCGGCGGCGCAGAGAGAGAATCCCCACAGTGAGCGCGTCAAAGCAGCGCCGTCAGTTTGTCGCGAGCGAAAGGTGAAGTAGAGCGCGGCCAGCGACCAAGCCAGGCCCCAGATGATTGCTTCGTCGTAAATGGAAAGATTTCCAAGCAGTAAGAGTAGGGGCGAGCCGAGTGCAAACCCGACGATGCAGGCATTTCCTAGCCAGTTGCGGCCTCGTGAGGAAAGCGGAGAGGAGCGCAAGGCTGTGTCTACAAGGCCCGCGACGGCAAATAGCGCAACGACGGCCGCGCAAAATCCTGAAATACGCGACCATTTTCCATGTTCTGCCGGATAAGCGAAATTTAACGGAATCCGAAGCAACGCCGGGAACGGCCCAAAGTACATGCGCACGCGATCGTTTACGATCATTGCTTCGTGACTGATCGCCTCTGCATCGACGTCCACATCGCCTCGCAGAAAATGTTCCGCCTGGGAATCGTAGGCGTCGCCAAGCACCTCCTTAACAAAAACCTGTCGTCCACCCGTCGTGGCGTAAAACCAAAGAACGACGCTCAGCAGGAGGATGAGCGGCAGAAATCGGGGAGTATGGTCAGAAGATCGCCCTGAGGCGTTCATCCTTTGGCAGCAACTTGAAATACAGGAACACGCGCTCTGTTCCTAATTCTGCTCACGCTCGGATTCCGGTTCTATAGAGCATGAGCAAGAGCAGGGCAGAAGTAAGACGCGAGACTTACCTTCTAAAATCCAAGGCGCCTTTTTTGACCGCGTAAGCGTAGCCGACCATCAGGATCGTGATGAAGCTGAGCATGCTCCAGAAAATGACGCTGCTCTGCTTGATTGCGTCGCGGTACACGACTGCCCACGGGTACATGAACACGATCTCAATGTCGAACAGGATAAAAAGCATCGCCACGACATAAAACTTCACGCTGAAGCGTGGCTGGCGTCCGCCCTGGGGGATCATGCCGCATTCGTACGGGGTATCCTTGGCGGGCGTACGTTTTCCGCTTTTGCCTACCAGCACACTGACAACCAACGCGGAAGAGGCGAAGAGAATGGCTACAAGGATTTGCAGGAGAACCGGCAAATATTCGCCTAGCATCCGGAATTCCCTGGAATCAGGAGGGTTCCGTTATTTTACACCAGCAAGATGGCCATTCTGCTGGGCGATCGCGCTGGCCAAAGCCGAAGGCAACCCCTTGTATTTCTTGCCGTTCTTCTTGACCGCGCCCCGCGCCACGAGATTTTGCAATTTCTCATAAGCTCGCAAGCGCAGCATTTCCTCGCCACCGCTGGCAGCGTTCCGGGCCCGAAGATTCTCGTGCACGATGTCGAACAACTGCTTAAATTCGAACGACGAACGCCGTGAGAGGACAGCGACCAGCTCCTCAGTTACCAGATCAGGAACGCGACGGGAGAATGCATTTTTCTTTAGAATAGCCATAAGGTGAAAAAAATAGCACGTTTTCT
>Ga0307312_10001219_pt1 | contig 13022 bp, 10 predicted proteins | sample ER_DNA_202_FD_194489 | JGI IMG/M metagenome (GOLD analysis project Ga0307312, IMG submission 194489) | Bulk soil microbial communities from the East River watershed near Crested Butte, Colorado, United States - ER_DNA_202 | ecosystem: Environmental > Terrestrial > Soil > Floodplain | place...
CGGCCGCGCCGCGACATGGCTGGCACTGGTGGTGGTACTGCTGCAATTCGCGCTGGTCGTCGTGCGTTACCTGTTCGGGCTCGGATCGGTCTGGCTCACCGAGACGGTGATCTATGCCCATGCCGCGATGTTCATGCTGGCGGCAGCCTGGACGCTGCAAGCCGGTGGTCATGTGCGCGTCGATATTTTCTATTCGGATGCTTCGATGCGCACGAAAGCGCTGATCGATCTTGTCGGCGCGCTGCTCTTGTTGCTGCCGTTCATGATTGTACTGATCCGGCTGTCGGTGCCCTATGCGGCGCGCTCCTGGACAATCCTTGAGCATTCGCAGGAGGCAAGCGGCCTGCCGCTGGTTTTCGTGCTCAAGACGCTGATCCCGCTCTTTGCGCTGCTGATGGCGTTGCAAGGTATAGCGCAGGCGATCCGCGCCGCTGCTGTCCTGGCGAGGGCTCGCTGATGGCGCTCGCCGAGGTTCTCGCGGTTCTCATGGTGCTGGCCGTCATCGCCGCACTGATGGCGGGCTATCCGGTTGCGCTGACGCTCGCCGGCGTGTCGCTGATTTTTGCATTTTTCGGCGACGCGTCAGGCGTCATGCGCTTCGTCATTCTCGGAGCGCTGCCGCAACGGATTTTCGGCGTCATGACCAACGAGGTCCTGCTCGCAATTCCGTTGTTCATCTTCATGGGAGTGATGCTTGAGCGCTCCCGTATCGCCGAGGATCTATTGGAAACCATGGGCCGACTGTTCGGCACGCTGCGTGGCGGACTTGGATTTTCCGCGGTCATCGTCGGAACGCTGCTAGCCGCCGCCAAAGGAGTCGTCGGTGCGACGACGGTGACGATGGGCCTGATCATGCTGCCGGCGATGATGCGTTTCGGCTACGACCCGCGACTTGCCGCCGGCACTGTGGCCGCAACCGCGACGCTTGCGCAGATATTTCCGCCGGCCACCGTGCTGGTTCTGCTCGGCGACCAACTTGGAAATTCGTATCAAGCCGCTCAACTCTCGAAGGGCGTCTTTGCCCCGCGATCGCTCACGGTCAGCGATCTTTTTGCAGGCGCGCTAGTGCCCGCTTTCACGCTGGTTTTGCTGTATCTGCTGTTCCTCATTGCGGTTGCCGTTTTCTGCCCAAAGGCATCGCCCGCGCTGCCACCGGATCCCAAGGCTCCGTGCGGGTTTGCGATGGCGCGACGCCTGGCCGAAATTCTCGTCGCTCCCCTTCTACTGATCGTCGCCGTGCTTGGCTCGATCCTCGGCGGCATCGCCACGCCGACGGAAGCGGCATCAATTGGTGCCGTGGGTGCCATTTTGCTCGCGGCACGCAAGACGGCTCTTGCTACGCTGCTGCGGCCGGTCTGCGAAACGACGGCTCAGATCGTCAGCATGATTTTCCTGATCCTGATCGGCGCGACAATGTTTAGTCTCGTTTTTCGCGCGCTCGGCGGCGACGACATGGTGCATCGCGCCTTGTCGAATCTGCCGGGCGGGGCGGCCGGCGCCGTGCTGGGTGTGATGCTGGCCATGTTCCTGCTCGGCTTCGTCATGGATGCCTTCGAGATTATTTTTGTCGTTGTGCCGATCGTCGCACCCACGCTGCTGACCATGCCGGGCGTCGATCCGGTGTGGCTCGGCATCATGATGGCGGTGAATTTGCAGACTTCGTACATGCACCCGCCGCTCGGGCCGACGCTTTTCTTTCTGCGCGGCGTCGCGCCACCGCAGATCACCACGCGGCATATTTATGTGGGTATCATTCCGTTCGTGCTGATCCAGCTATTCGCGCTGGCAGTGCTTTGGTTTGCGCCAGGGTTCACAACCGCGCTGCCGCATGCGCTTTACGGCCACTAGAACCAGAACTTCTCGATCAGGATCCATAGCCACACTGCGCCCGCTGCCAACAGCGACAAACCAACCGCGGCGGAGCCCATGTCCTTGACGCGTTTGATGACGGGATCGTCGTCGCGGGTAACACGGTCACACAGCTTTTCGATTGCCGTGTTGAGCAGCTCGACGATCATGATGAAGACGATCACGCCGATCAGCGCAAAACGCTCGCCCACATCCGCCGTCAGGAAAAAAGCGAGGGGGACGCCGATGACGAGAACAATGATCTCCTGCCGGAATGCCTCCTCCGATTGCGTTACCGCAACCAGCCCATTCCAGCTGTTGATCGCCGCCTGCCACAACCTTTTCACGAAGATTCATCCGTCCCGATGTTTGACCGGGGGCAAAATAGGCGGCCGGAGATTCATAGTCTATTCATGTGCTTGCCTCGCATGTGTATAAGGTTACTGCATGAAAGCCGCCGAAATGTTCAACCTGAAGGGCCGCGTGGCGCTGGTGACCGGTGCTTCGAGCGGGCTCGGCATGCAGTTCGCGAGAGCGCTCGCCGACAATGGCGCCGTTATTGCGCTGGTGGCGCGGAGGGCTGAGCGCCTGAAGGCGCTTAAGGCGGAAATCGAAGGCAAAGGCGGGAAAGCGATTGCCGTCGAGGCCGATGTCACCGATCGCGCGGCGATGACGCGCGCCTTTGATTCCGCGGAAAAAGCCTTCGGCACCGTCACGATACTCGTCAACAATGCGGGCATTGCGCATGGTGGCCGGGCCGTCGAAATGCCGCCCGAAGAATGGCGCCGGGTGTTGTCGACCAATCTCGATGCCGTCTTTTTCTGGGCGCAGGAAGCCGCGCGCCGCATCCTGGCCGCGAACAAGCAGGGTGCGATCCTTAATATCGCGTCCGTGCTGGGGCTTGCAGTCTCAAAGGGTGCTGTCGCCTATGCCGCGGCCAAGGCCGGTGTCGTGCAAGTCACCAAGGCGCTCGCGGTTGAGCTCGCTTTCAAAGGCGTACGGGTCAACGCTATCGCACCGGGCTGGTTTGTTACTGAGATGAATGACGAATATCTGATGGGCGAGGCCGGCACCGCCATCAAACGTGAGATTCCGATGGGCCGTTTCGGCAATCCGGGCGATCTCGACGGTGCGCTGTTGCTGCTCACATCCGATGCGGGAAGTTACATCACAGGCGCGACGATTGTTGTCGATGGCGGCCAGGTGATTCAGATCAAGGGGTAAGTATGGACTTCACGCTTTCGCCCGAAATTGAAGACCTGCGCCTGCGTGTGCGCGCCTTCGTTGAGGAGCACGTGCTCCCGCTCGAAGCCGATCCGGAAAATTTCTCCGAGCACGAGAACATTCCCGAAGCAAGGCTCGCCAAAGTCCGCGAGAAGGCAAAGAAAGCCGGTTTGTGGGCGCCGCAGTCACCGAAAGAATTCGGCGGCATGGACCTGCCCATGGTGGCCTGGGCGGCCATTTACGAAGAGGCGGCGCGCTCGATTTTCGGGCCGCTCGCGTTCAACTGCATGGCGCCCGACGACGGCAACATGAACTTGCTCAAGCTGGTCGGCACTCGCGACCAAAAGGAAAAGTGGCTGAAGCTCATCGTCGAAGGCAAGGTGCGTTCGAGTTTCACGATGACCGAGCCTGCGCCGGGCGGCGGCTCCGACCCATCGATGATCAGGACACGCGCAGAGAAAAAAGGCGATCGCTACATCATCAAGGGACGCAAATGGTTCGCGACGGGGGCCGACGGGGCAGCGCATTTCATCCTCGTCGCCCGCACAAGCGACGACAAGCGGCGGGGCCTGACTGCGTTTTTGTTTCACAAAGATCAGCCGGGCTGGCGGCTGTTGCGCCGCATTCCGATCATGGGACCGCATGAACACGGCGGCCATTGCGAGCTCGAGTTCGACGGGCTTGAAGTTCCGTCCGAAAACGTTCTGCTGAACGAGGGCGACGGGCTGAAGATCACGCAAATCCGGCTCGGACCGGCGCGACTGACCCACTGCATGCGTTGGCTTGGCCAGTCGAAACGCTGCATGGAAATCGCACAGGCCTATGTAGCGGAGCGCGAGGGCTTCGGCGTCAAGCTCGGCGACCGTGAGAGCGTGCAAATCAAGCTCGGCGAGGTGGCGCAGCAGATCCAGATCGGCCGGCTGCTCACCATGCATGCGGCGTGGATGCTCGATCAGGGCGGCCGCGCGCGCAAGGAAGTCTCGATGGCCAAGGTGCAGGTCGCCGATACGCTGCACAAGGCCGCCGATGTGGCGATCCAGCTGCAGGGTGCGCGCGGGTTCTCGCAGGATTCGATCGCGCAATGGATTTATCGCGCAGCGCGCGCGGCGCGACTTGTGGATGGCGCATCCGAAGTACACATGATGGTGTTGGCGCGCTTCATGAAGGAAAAAGGGCGGGATTTCTGGAAATGGGGTCCGGGGGAGGGCCGGCGGAACGAACCCTGAATTCTATGTCGCTTTCCTGAGTGCCGCGACTTCGTGGCGCGCAGATTTGATCAGATACCGCACATCCGAGCCTGCGATCACGAAACGCGCGCCGATCTTTACCAGTTCGGCCACTTGCTCGACGTCGCCGCGGATTCCCCCGACGCCGAGAATTTTGCCGTGCGCTTTGCAGGCTTTCGCCGTCGATTCATAGGCCGCACGCAGATTCGGATTTTTCAACTCTCCCGGAATGCCCATGGCCGTGCAGAGGTCATTCTACCCGATCAGCAACACTTCTATCCCGGGCAACGCAGCAATGGCATTGGCATTTGCAATGCCTTCCGGCGTCTCCAGCATGGCAATGAGCACGGTCGCGGCATTTCCCTGTTTGTTGACCTCGCCAAGCGGCGTCTGACGATAGCCTTGCAGTGGGCCGGCGCCGCCGACCGAACGTTCGCCTAGCGGCGGGAACCGGCAGGCGCGCACAAATGCCTCGGCTTCGCCGCGCGTGCTGACATTCGGGCAGATAATTCCAAGCGCACCCATATCGAGCAGGCGCGCTGCGTCATCGAACTGGTGACCGGCGATACGCACCAAGGGCGTGACACCGACCGGCAAGGCCGCAATGCAGATCTGCGCCGTGTCATCTAGCGAAATCGTGCAATGCTCCATATCGACGTAAAAGGCATCGAAGCCGCAGGAGTCTGCAATCATCGCGATGTCGGCGGTGCGGGCGAGCCGCGTGGCCATGCACAGTGCGACCTCGCCGCGCGCAAGTTTTTCCTGCATGCGGTTTACGAAGGTCACGACAAAGCGCTCAGTTTCGATAGCTCGTGTCGATCTTGTCGAGCATGTGCAGGTAGGCCGCCCAATCGTGGCTGCCGCGGCCGGCATCGTGATGTTCGTACTGCTCCGCAGTTTTGGCACAAACCGCGGCCGGGATTTCGATCAACTCCTTGCCCGTCGCTTCCAGTTTGAGCTGGATGTCGGCGGCATCGATCAGGTGTTTCATCAGCACAAAAGCGTCGCGCGCGCTCTTGCCGACAGTGAGCAGGCCGTGATTGTGCATGATCATCGCGCGATTTTGTCCGAGATCGCGATTGAGACGTTCGCGTTCTTCGAAGTCTTCGGTAATGCCCTCATAGGCGTGATAACCGATGCGCTGATAGAAACGGATCGCCTGTTGCGACACCATGCGTAGCCCGCTCTTCAGCCCCGCGATCGCCATGCCGATATTGGTATGAACGTGCATGGCGCAATTCACGTCCGGCCGCGCGCTGAGAACGCCGCCATGCAGTGTGAAGCCGGGCCTGTTGACTCCGGCTTTCTCGTCCAGGTCCTCGTCCATTGACACCTTTACAAGGTTCGACGCGGTGACCTCTGTGTAGAGCAGCTCATGCTTTTTCATCAGGAATTTGCGCGGCTCGCCTGGAACGCGCATGGACGAGTGGTTGTAGATGACGTCATCCCAACCGTAGTGCGTGGTCAGCCGGTAGACGGCAGCGAGATCGACCCGCGCTTGCCATTCCGCCGGAGAAATTTCACCCCGTGAACTTTTGGGCACGCTGGCGAGCTTGTTCATGGGTATGGTCCTCCGTGAATGCGGGCGGACTCTACCATAATGCTTCCGCTTGGCCAGATCGTCTCACGTCATTATAGAGAGTGCCGCAACAAGCGAGCTAAAATGAGCAATCCAATCAAGATTCGCATGGGCGGCTACGGCCCTCCGAGCACCGGTTTCAGCAAATCGTTGAAATTCATCGGCGACAAACTTGAGGCGCAGTTCGGCAAGGACGTCGCGGTCGAGTACGTCTTCAACATCATGGATCACGGCCACAAGGCCGAGGACATCCTCACATTGGTCGAGGATGGCGCGATGACGCTCGGCTATCAGTCGTCGAGCTACTTGACTGACCGCGTGCCGGAACTGGGGTTTGTCGATCTGCCGTTTCTTTTTTCAAAAAACGCGCAGGCACGCGGTGCGATGGATGGTGCGCTCGGCGAATTCCTTGTGCGCAAGACCGAAGAGCGCATCAATTATCGCATTCTCGGCTGGTTCGAAAACGGCTTCCGCCACATCTCAAACCGGTTGCGTCCCATTTATGTGCCCGCGGACATGAAGGGGATGAAAATTCGTGTACTGCCCAGCGACATTCACAAGCGCACTTTCGAACTGCTTGGCGCGATCGCCATGCGCATGGACCTGACCGAGGCGATTGCCATGATCAAGGCGGGCACGTTGGATGCGCAGGAAAATCCACTCGCCAATACGGTCACATATGGCGTGCACAAGTTTCACAAGTTCCACACGCTCAGCAATCATTTCTATATTTCGCGGCCGATCTTCCTGCACCGTCCTTCCTTTGAAAGCTGGCCGCAAGATCTCCAACACGCGATGCGGACGGCGGTCAGTGAAGCGGTCGCCCATCAACGCAAGCTTGCGGTCGAAGAGCACGAACAGTCGCTCAAGGCGATCGAGGCTGAAGGTTGCAAGATGAATGCACTCACGCTGGGCGAACATGACGCCTTCGTTGCGGCTATGCAGCCGCTTCTTAACGATGCCCGCAAGACTTATGGCGACGCCATGTTCAGAATGGTGCCAAAACCGTAAGCTGACTGAAAGCTTAACGCCGATGCTGCAATTCGACGATTTACGCCGCTGAAACGACTCGTGGGGTAAGGAACGATACCTCACCGATCGGCGGCGGTTCGAATGAAGCAAGATCGTCCCATCGTGCTCGCGCTGCGTGGCGTCAGCAAAAGGTTCGACCGTCCCGCGGTCGACACGCTCGATCTCACGGCAACACGGCGCTGGCGGCTTCGGGATTTTGGGCCGCGCTCAGCACCCCCGCAATCGCATTTGGGGTGCTGGCCGCCGTCTGGCTGATCAGCCCATCGCGGGCATGAGTCGCAAGCGCTGCCGCCCGACCAGTATTCCAACCAGAAGTAAATTGAGAATGTTGGCGCCGATGCCTGTTGCGAACGCGGGCGCATAGTAGCCGAAGTGGTCGTACAGCAATCCCGCGAGCCAACCGCCGAGCGCCATTCCGCCTCCGCTGAACAGAAGCAAAGTTGGAATTCGCCACAACGCTTCGGATGCCCGAAATAATTCGCGGAGCGCGAGCACGTAGGCCGGAATGATTCCCGAAAATCCCAGCCCGAACGCAGCGGCAACGGTTAACAAGCCGGCTTCGTTCTGGGTGAAGAGGAACGCGGTCATCGATGCCGCCTGCCATGCGGAGCCGATCAAGACCGTGGCGAGACCGCCGATCCGATCGGAAATGGCGCCCCAGATCTGCCGGCTCAAGAATGCGGTACCGAGCAACACGGACAACATAAGCGCGCCGACGGAGCGGCTGATGCCGAGGTCACTGCAGAACGCGACCAGATGGCCTTGCGGCATGGCCATCGGAACGCAGCACAAAACTGCCGCGACGCACATGACACTGAATACGAGATTCGGCGGCCATCCGAGCACGCGTGCCTTTCCGTGAACGGAATCGGATGACGCGGCTGGGAGAATGCGTTCCGGCGGCGCCCGAAAATAAATCACCGCCAGCGGAACGATCACAATAATCTCGGCGAGCGCGTACCAAAGCATTGTCTCGCGCCAGCCGAAATTTGCGATGGCGCGCTCGAAGACAGGCGGCCACATCGCACCGGCGAGGTAACTGCCGCTCGAGATCAGCGCCAGGGCCGAGCCGCGCCGGCGATCGAACCAGCGGCTCACGTAGATGTACATCGGCGCGTTTATGCCGCCGAGGCCGATCAGGCCGATAAAAAGCCCGTGGCCGATCCACAGCGGCCAGGGCGGCCCCAGCGTTGAGATCGCCAGGCCAAGACCGATCATCAGTGCGCCGCAGATCACCGTCCATCTGGTGCCGACCTTGTCGGCGATCCGCCCCATCAGGATGCCGCCGAAACCCGAGCCCAGCCAGGCGAGAGCGCTGGCGAGCGCCGGGATCGAGCGCACGCCACCCACCTCGGCGGCGATGTCCTTGAGCGCGACCGCCGTGATCCACGCGGCGCCGAATGCCATCAGCATTGTGACGAGCGCCACCGTGGCAACGGCCCACGAAGCTTTGGTCTCGATCGAGGAGGGCGGGGATTGCAGCATTATGAAGTTCCGGCGCTCACTCTTCTGGCAGGCCGCACAGAATTTGACCACCCACATCGGTGTGGGTCTGCTCTGTCTGTTGCATTGCGCCAAAATGCGCGCGGAAGGCTTTCGCGGAAATTTCCTTTTAGACGGCGCGTCAACTACGAAATTGACCGGAAGGCCATGCGGTATAGGCTTTTATTGAGGATTCGACGCTTTGCGTCCTGCGGGGCAAGCCTATATGAGTGGGGCGGGCGCCAGTCCGCCCGCGTGACAAGGCGATCCATGCCACTTCGACCGGTCAGCCTCGATGATAAATACGACCTCACCCAGTCGCATATATTCGTGACCGGGTATCAGGCGCTGATCCGTGCCTGCCTGATGCAGAAGGAGCTCGATCGTCGCGCCGGCCTGAACACGGCAGGCTTTGTCACGGGTTACCGCGGATCGCCGCTTGGCGGTCTCGATCAGCAATTCATTCGCGCCGCGCGGCAGCTCGCAGCGGCCGACATCAAGTTCCAGCCCGGCCTCAACGAAGAACTCGCCGCCACGGCGCTGTGGGGAACCCAGCAGGCCGAACTGCGCGGCGAAGGCAAGTTCGATGGTGTGTTTGGCATGTGGTACGGCAAGGGTCCCGGTGTCGATCGCACCGGTGATGCCTTCCGTCACGCCAACCTTGCCGGCACCTCCAAACATGGCGGCGTCATTGCATTAATGGGCGACGACCATACCGCGGAGTCCTCGACCACCGCGCATCAGTCGGAGTTCCATTTCGTCGACGTGATGATGCCGATTCTCAATCCGGCCGGCGTGCAGGAATTCGCCGACTATGCGCTCTATGGCTGGGCGATGTCGCGGTTCAGCGGCGCCTGGACGGCACTCAAATGCATGCACGAGACGGTGGAGTCGACCGGGGTGGTCGATGCGAGTCTCGATCGCATCAACATCATCACACCGGAAGACTTCCGCATGCCGCCGGGCGGCCTGAACATCCGGCTGACCGACTCTTTCCTCGGCCAGGAAGCGCGTCTGCACGATTTCAAGCGCGACGCCATGCTCGCCTTCGTGCGCGCTAACAGACTCAACAAGATCATCACGACGGGAGGCCGGGCGCCGAAGATCGGGGTCATCACGACCGGCAAGGCCTATCTCGATGTGCGGCAAGCTTTCGACGAACTCGGGATCGACGAGATCAAATGCAACGATCTCGGCCTGCGGGTGTTCAAAATCGCCTGCGTGTGGCCGATCGGCCGCCAGGAGCTTGCCGAATTTGCGCAAGGCCTCGATCTCATTATCGTCGTCGAAGAAAAGCGTTCGCTGATCGAAGTGCAGGTACGCGAAGAGCTTTATGGCACCGCCAATCAGCCGGTCTGCATCGGCAAGAAAGACGAGCAGGGCAATTGGCTGTTCCCGGTCAAAGGTGCGCTCGATCCGAATGACATCGCGATCTGCATCGGCGAGCGGCTCTTGCGGTATGGCACCAACGAGGAACTTGCGGCCAATGTCGCGCGGCTAAAGTCAGCACAACGCGCACTCTCGGAAACCGTCGATGTCGCCCAGCGCATCCCCTATTTCTGCTCGGGCTGCCCGCACAATACGTCCACCCGCGTGCCCGAAGGCAGCCGCGCCTATGCCGGCATCGGCTGCCACTACATGGCGCAATGGATGGATCGGAAAACGCTAGGCTATACCCAGATGGGCGGCGAGGGCGCCAACTGGATCGGCGAAGCGCCTTTCTCAAATCGCGATCACGTTTTCCAGAATCTCGGCGACGGCACCTACAACCACTCCGGCTACCTCGCGATCCGGGCTGCCATCGCCTCCGGCGTGACGATGACCTACAAGATTTTGTTCAACGACGCCGTTGCGATGACCGGCGGCCAGGCGAACGATGGCGGGCTGACGGTGCCGCAGATCGCTGCGCAAGTCGCTGCCGAAGGGGTGAAGCGGGTGGTCGTCGTGACCGACGAGCCGTGGAAATACGCAGATAGTATCGAATGGCCACGTGGCCTGACCATTCATCACCGCGACGAACTCGACACCGTTCAGCGGGAGCTGGCGACAGTCCCGGGCGTGAGCGTGCTGATTTACGACCAGACCTGTGCCGCCGAGAAGCGGCGCCGCCGCAAGCGCGGCACGTTCCCAGATCCCGAAAAGCGCGTCGTGATCAATGATCTCGTGTGCGAGGGCTGCGGTGACTGCGGCGTGAAATCGAATTGCGTTTCGGTACAGCCGCTGGAGACCGAATGGGGGCGCAAGCGCACCATCGACCAGTCGAGCTGCAACAAGGATTACTCCTGCTTGAACGGGTTCTGCCCGTCTTTTGTAACCGTGCATGGGGCGCGGCTGAAGGCAGGTGAGAGAACGGCCGAGCCCGACAGCTGGCCGGCCTTGCCGGCGCCGACCGTGCCTTTAATCAATCATCCCTATAGCATCATCGTTACGGGGATCGGGGGCTCCGGGGTTGTCACCATCGGCGGAATCCTCGGCATGGCCGCGCATCTCGAGGGCAAGGGCGTCGGCGTCATCGATATGGCTGGGCTCGCGCAGAAGGGCGGGGCTGTCTACAGCCACATCCGCATCGCCAATCGCCCCGAGGACATTCACGCGATTCGCGTCGCAGCCGGCGGCGCCGATCTCGTCATCGGCGGCGACCTGGTCGTCGCGGGCACCAAAAAGGTCCTCAGCGCGTTCAAATCGGGGACGAACGTCGTCATCAACAGCTTCGAATACATGCCGGGTGACTTCACCCGCAATGCCGATTTCTCGTTGCCGCTCGAGCGCATCAAGCGCGCGATCGCGACAGCTGCCGGACATGACCTTCGTTACGTTGTGGATGCAACAAAGATAGCGACCGAGCTGCTCGGCCGCTCGATCGGCGGCAATATGGTTATGATTGGCTACTGCTATCAGGTCGGTGCGTTGCCGTTGTCAGCGGAAGCAATCGAGAAGGCGATCGAATTGAACGGCGAGGAAGTGGCAATGAATCTTGCGGCCTTCCGGTATGGCCGCCGCGCCGCCGCCGATCCGGCCTCGCTCAATGCGCTGATGAAACCGAAGCCGGAAGCGGTCAATGACTCGCTCAAGCTGTCGCAATCTTTTGCCGAGACGGTCGACCGCCGCATCGCGTTTTTGACCGCCTATCAGAACGCCGCCTATGCGCGGCGTTACCGGAACTGGGTCGAGAAGGTCCGGACGGTGGAAGCGGAGAAAGCGCCGGGCCGCTGCGGTCTCGCCGAAGCGGGCGCGCGCTATCTATTCAAGCTGATGGCCTACAAGGACGAATACGAAGTCGCACGCCTCTATAGCGAGACATCATTTCTCGACCGCGTGAAATCGGCTTTCGACGGCGAAAAGCTGCGCTTCGAATTTCACCTCGCGCCCCCTTTGCTGGCGCGGCGCAATCCCGTAACCGGCGAGCCGAAGAAAATGTCGTTCGGCCCGTGGATACTAAAGGTGTTTGCTGCGTTGGCGAAACTCAAATTCCTGCGCGGGACTGCGTTGGATCCTTTCGGCTACACGGCCGAGCGGCAAACTGAACGGCGCCTCATCGCCGAGTACGAAAAACTGCTGGACGAACTCGTCGAAGGGCTGACCCAGAACAATCATCAATTTGCGGTGGCGCTGGCGATGATCCCGGAAAAGATCCGGGGGTTCGGGCCGGTCAAACAGCGGCATCTGGCCGCTGCAAAAGCGGAAGAAGCCGCGCTCCTGCAGCAGTTCCGCGCCGGCGCAACGACCTTCCTCAGGGCAGCGGAATGACGCCCGGCGGCTGCGTTATAAGCAATTAGATGTCATCGGATACTTGACCGCCTTCGGGCGGTGTTTTCATATCGAGACAACAAGATCGTCCAAGATCGTCAAAGAAAGACGGCGAGGGGTTTTTGCCACGCTTCGCCTTGGGCGTGGCCGCACGGGAGGACTGGGCTGTGGCGCCGAATGCCGCCGCTGGCGCGGATACGTTCCCCAAGCTGCTCATCCGCAATGCCCATCTTTATGGGACGCGGCCGGCCATGCGGCACAAGGATCTCGGCATCTGGCAGACCTGGACGTGGAGCGAGGTCCTCGAGATTGTACGCGCCTATGCCGTCGGGCTGCACAACCTTGGCGTCAAGCGCGGGGAGACGATCGCCATCGTCGGTGGCAACCGGCCGAGACTTTATTGGTCGGTGATGGTTGCGCAGATGCTGGGCGCCGTTCCCGTGCCCGTCTACGCCGATGCGGTAGCCGACGAACTGGCCTTTGTGCTCGCCCACGCCGATGTCCGCTTTGCCGCGGTCGAGGACCAGGAGCAGGTCGACAAGATCCAGTCGGTGTTGAGCCGCGTCCCGAAGCTTGAGTTGGTGGTCTACGACGAAAAACGCGGGCTGCGCGATTACGACCACAGCACGTTGCGCGCGATGGAGGACGTCATCGCGGACGGCCGCAAGGCTCTCGCGGACCCTGCGGTGGCCACCTGGCTCGACAAAGAGATTGAGACCGGCAAGGGGTCCGACCCATCAATCATTCTCTATACGTCGGGCACCACCGGCACTTCGAAAGGTGTCGTCCTCACCGGCGAACGTTCGATCAGTGCCGCGTCCGATACGGTCACCTTCGACAAATTGACGGAAACGGACGTGGCGCTTGCCTATCTGCCGCTCGCC
>Ga0307312_10001220_pt1 | contig 13005 bp, 11 predicted proteins | sample ER_DNA_202_FD_194489 | JGI IMG/M metagenome (GOLD analysis project Ga0307312, IMG submission 194489) | Bulk soil microbial communities from the East River watershed near Crested Butte, Colorado, United States - ER_DNA_202 | ecosystem: Environmental > Terrestrial > Soil > Floodplain | place...
ACTCCCCGTTCGGGTTGCTGTGCCAGCTCTTCTGCCAGCACACCTCCCCGAGTTCCGCGGCGAGCATGCCGTTGTAGGTAATGACCATGTTTATCCCCTTCCGACAGGGTAACGCATGTCAGGCCCTGGTAATTCACTCGCTGTAGTCTCCATTTAGCAACTAGTGAGCTTGTTGCCCGATGCGTTCTGCCTGTCTGCCGGCCTCCTATGCGCCTACTCGGAGACCTGTGCACAAAGCGAATGAACGTGCATCTGGTCTTGCATTTGCACAATATATCAGGCAGCATGTCTTTAAGCACGCAGTTAACACCGTGATGGGCAAGGGTTTTCGTGCCCAATGACATGCAGGAAGCTGTTGCGTTGGCGCATCTCAGTGTCGCTACCGGTAGCGGGGATGACGAGGAGGAAGTCAGCATTCCCTGGCCCACGGTAAGTGACGGCATGCCGCGGCTGCTGCCCGTGCCTTCGGCCTGGTGGGAGACCCCGGCGGTTACCACCCGCGCGCTGAGCGCCCGGCCGGAGGAAGCCAGAACCGCCCGCCGGTTCGTCCGGGAGATACTGACCTGCTGGGGCCTGGAGGCGCTGGCAGACGACGCCGAGATGATCGTGGACGAGCTAGTGGTCAACGCCGTCCTGCACGGGACACGGGCGGGCCTGACCCGGCCGAGCCCCGGAGCCGGGCTGACCGTGCTGCGGCTGTGCATGCTCAGGCGGGCCGGCGAGGTCATGCTGGCGGTGGTGGATCCGGGCAACGAGACGCCCATGCCCAGGAAACCCGACTGGGGCGGGGAGAGCGGGCGCGGCCTGCAGATCGTGGGTGCCTTGAGCCATGTGTGGGGCTGGAGTCCCATCGCCGGGCACGGCAAAGCGGTCTGGGCCGTACTCCGTGACCCCTGAACCTAGGCGATCCCTGAGAGCGGCTCCTCGGACGCGGTCACGAGGACGTGCTCAACCAGCGCGATGAGGACACCCTTGGCCGATTCCTTGCTGCGTGCGTCACACAGCACGATGGGCAGCTCGGGCTCGAGGTCCAGGGCCATCCTGACGTCTTCGGTGTCGTACCGGCGGGCGCCGTCGAAGCAGTTGAGCGCGATGATGAACGGTATCTGCCTGCGCTCGAAGTAGTCGATGGCGGGGAAGCTGTCGGCCAGTCGCCGGGTATCGGCGAGGACCACCGCGCCGAGCGCCCCGATGGCGAGCTCGTCCCACATGAACCAGAACCGCTGCTGCCCGGGCGTGCCGAAGAGATAGAGCACCAGATCGCTGCGCAGGCTGATCCGGCCGAAGTCCATCGCGACCGTGGTGGTGGTCTTCCCTTCCACCCCGGCCGTGCTGTCGGTGCGCAGGCTGCCCTCGGTGAGTGGCTCCTCGGTACGCAGCGGCCTGATCTCGCTCACGGCGCCGACAAGCGTGGTCTTACCCACGCCGAAGCCCCCGGCCAGCAGGATCTTGATGGCGCGATGCTGGCCAGGGCTCCGTGGGTGCCCGCCGACGGGATCAGAGACCCCGTAGTCCATTGAGGACCTCCCTGAGAGTGTGCTTGTCGATCCGCTCGGCCATCACGACCGGGGTGCGGATCATGACCAGGCCGAGCTCCCGCAGGTCGGCGAGGATGATCCGGACCACGCCGAGCGGGAGATCGACGTCCGAGGCGATATCCGCCACGGTGGTCGGCGCGCGGGCCAGCTGAAGGACGCTCATGTGCTCGGGGGCCAGCGAGCCGGGGTCCGTGATCGCGGCCCGCGTTGCCATGACGGTCGCCACCAAGTCGAACGATTCCCCGGCGTGCCTGGTCCGGCCCTGGGTCAGGGCGTAAGGCCGGACCACCGGTCCGGCCTCGGCGTCTAGCCACCGTTCATCGTTGGACGGCATGGCTTATTAGCCCCAGCCGCTCAGCGCGGACGCGCGCGTGTTGACCCGGATGTGCTCACCGGTCCTGCGGACGAGGATGGCCATCTCGTAGGCCACCAGGCCGAGGTCGGCGGCCTGCTCGGCGATGACGGCCAGGCAGGTACCGCTGCCCGCGGCCGAGGTCAGCAGGAATCCCGACTCCATCTCGATGATCGTCTGCCGGACCCCGCCGCCGTTGCCGAAGTGCCGCGCGGCGCCGCGGGCCAGCGACTGGAACCCGGCCGACAGCGCGGCCAGGTGCTCCGCGTCGTCGCGGCCCAGCGACTGCGACGCACCGAGCGCCATCCCGTCCTGGGACAGGATGACCGCCTTGGTCACGTGCCCGACCCGGCGCACGAGGTCGTCGAGCAGCCAGTCGAGCTGGCCGACCCCTCCGGCCGTGCCGGCGTCATGATCCATCGGAACCCCCACGTGCCTCCTTACTCGCGGATGAATTGCGGGCATCGCCGGGAGCCGTGTCCGGCCCGGCGCCGGCGGGCGAACCGGGGCCCGCGCCCGGCGACTCACCCGTAGCCTGCTCGGCTATCCGCTGTGACCGGCCCTCTTGCCAGCCGCGCTGCAGCGCCGACATCGTCTGCCGGATCTCAGCAGGGCTTGGACCCGGAGAGCCCGGAGACCCCGGAGATCCGGGAACGCCGCCGGACGCCCCGCTGCTGGCCAGCGTCGTGCGCCGCGGTGGCGGGTCGTCCCTGAGCTGGGGAGCCAGGTTGGCCTGCTTGACCCGGCGCGGCAGCCCCTTGTCGTCGCCGTTGGGCCCCGCCTCGGATGGAGACGATCCCGCAGGCCCGTTCGGCCCTCCAGGCCCGGCCGCACCCGGTACGGCGGGCAGCGGCCCGGTCTCCGGGGAGATCTTCCACGGCGGCCCGGAAGCCCGCCCCGGACGCGGTGAGGCGACCGGGGTCATCGGGGTGACCGGCCCCGCCGGCCCCGCCGGCCCCGTCGACGCCGCGCGCCTCGCTGGCCCCGCTGGCCCGCCCGGTCCCGGTGCCGCGGGCCGCCCGCCGGGTACGCCCGGCGTGTTGTGCAGCGTCCAGCCGGGGAAGGGTGCGGGCTGGTCAGGATAGGACGCACCGCCGGTCGGGAAGGGCGTCGAGCCTGGGCCCGCGAACGGCGACGAGCCGGCCGCCGGATACTGCGGCGACGCGGTGTAGGCGCCGTTACCCGGGGAGGGCGTGCCCGGCCCCGCGCCGGCCGACCGCGTGTCGGCGGGCCGGGCGCCGGCTGGCCCGGGCGTCTCGTCCGGCGCCTGGGGCTGCCGCGGCGTGAACACGTCGAAGGAGGACGCTGGCATGCCGAACGGCACCGGGCCCGCGCCAGCCGATGACTGGGCCGGGCCGCCCGGCGTCCCCGGCTGGTCATGATGCCGCCTCGGCAGCTCGTCCGGCTCATGGCCGGCCGAGCCGTTCGTCGCGCCGAGGGCGGGGGCGGCGTGCGCGCCGCGTTCCGGCCGTTCCTGCCGCCCCGGGACGCTCCCCTGGGAGCGGCGCAGCGGCCCGGAGATGCGCACCCCCGGTGCCTGGCCGAGCTCGGTCATGCCACCGAGCTCGGCGAACCCGGAGCCGGATCCCTGGCCGGCCAGCTCGCCCGGGATGGCGGGCATCGAAGGGGTCGGCGGGACGGCGTGGTGACCGTTGGCGGTGAGCTGAGCCATGGCGGGTTCGCCGGGCAGCCCGGGCCGGAACGCCTCCTCGGTCACCACCAGGTGCCGCGGTATCAGCACGATGGCGGCCGTGCCGCCGTAGGGCGAGGCCTTCAGCGTGGCCCGGACCCCGTGCCGCTTGGCCAGCTGGCTGACCACGAACAGGCCGAGCTGCTCACTGTCGGACGGGTTGAACTCGGGCGGGTTGGCCAGCCGGTCGTTCAGCTCGGCCAGCCGGGTCGGGCTCATCCCGAGCCCGCGGTCCTCGACCTCAATCACGAACCCGTTGGCGACCGTATCCCCTGACACTCGTACCGAGGTATACGGCGGCGACAGCGTGGTGGCGTTCTCGATCAGCTCGGCCAGCAGGTGGATGACGTCCGCGACGGCCGAACCAGCCAGTGCGGCCTGGCTCCGGGTCGCGACAGAAACCCGCGCGTAGTCCTCGACCTCGGCGATGGCGCCGCGCATGACGTCGACCATCCGGACCGGGGAGCTCCAGCCCCGGCCTGGCGGCGCGCCGGCCAGGATGACCAGGCCTTCCGCGTGACGGCGCATGCGCGTGGTCAGGTGGTCGAGGCGGAACAGGTCGTCCAGCGCCTCCGGGTCGGTGGCCCGCCGCTCCATCTGGTCCAGCAGGGAGAGCTGCCGGTGCAGCAGCGACTGGCTGCGCCGGGCCAGGCTGCGGAACACGTCGTTGAGGCCCTGCCGCAGCCGGGCCTCTTCCACCGCGGCCCGAATGGCGGTCTGCCGGACCAGGTCGAACGCCTGTCCCACCCGGCCGATCTCGTCACGGCCGATCCGCAACGCCGGCGCCTCGGCGTTCACGTCGACGTTCTCGCCGCGCCTGAGCCTGCCCACCACGTCCGGCAGCTGGTTCTCGGCGAGCTGGAGGGCGTTGCGCTCCAGGCCGCCCAGGCGGCGGATGATGCTGCGCGCGACCAGGATGGTCACCGTGATGGTGAGGAGCAGCCCGATCAGGCCGATGCCGCCGGTGACCGCGACCTTGGTCCACGCCGAATGGCTGATCCGGTGGTCGGCCTCCAGGATGGCGGCCGCGACCGCGACGCCCCCGTTGTACTGGTCCTGCAGCAGCGTTCCGGCCAGGTGCTGCCACTGGGCCTGGTTGATGGGCAGCTTGGCGACCGGAGTGCCCGCGACGATGGCCTGCTCGATGCCGGCCAGATCCTGCTGCATGGTGCCGGACCCGGCCAGCTCCCCGTTGTACTTGGCCAGGTACGCCGGGGTCAGGATGTAGTTCGCATAGGCCATGTCGGCCTGCCTGGTGGCGGCCATGTTCGTGAACGCGACGCGGTCCTTCTGCGTCATCCTCTGCCCGGCCAGCATCCCGGCGAGCAGCGCGTGCTCCTGCGCGAGCTGCTCCCTGGCCTGCACGGTGGCGATCAGCCCGATGGCCTGGCTCTGCTGGTCGTTGACCACCACGCTCACGGTCTGGGTGAGGAACAGCTTGACCTGGTCCCCGAAGCCCGAGCTGTAGAAGCCCAATGCGTCGATCGGGGTGATGGCCCGCCCCGTGACCGCGTCGCGGAGCTTGGGGAGCTGGTTCATGCCGGTGACGATGCCGTGGACGATCTTGGCCGCGTCGGCTGTCTCGGTTTTGGTGGTGGCCTCGGAGGTCATCGCGGCGGTAAAGGCCGGCTTGGCCTTGTCGGTCGCCGCGACTGCCGCCTGGTACGCCTGCAGGTTAGCCGCGCTGGGCCGGAAGAGGTAGACGACGGCGGCGGTGCGCTCGGCCGCCACGAAGGTGCCGAATTTAGCGGCCGGCACCGCGGTCGCATTGACCAGGTTGGGCGCACGGTCCAGGCTGACGGCGCTGTCCACGGTCGTGGTGACCACGTACCCGAGCAGCCCGACCATGGCGATCAGCGGGATCGCTACCAGAAAATATATTCGGAGCCTAATGGATCGACCACGCGACCCCATGGCACCCCACTTTCAGAGGTGTACGTGAGTTGGTCCCCGCCGCGTCCCAACTAACGGTCAAGACGGCCAGAATAGCCCATAACAGTCATCGTCCGGTGCCAAAAGAAGATATATCCGTTGTTAGCCCGGCGCATCCTCATAAGCGTCAATATGTACGCGTTATCGCAGGTAGTGGCGAATGACTACTCCCGGTGCCGCGGACACGGCGCTCCGCGTCCGGAGCTTTTGTCGGCGCGACCGCCTACCCTAATGACGTGGCCGCCCTCGCGATAGATGCCCTCCTCGACGGACTCAATCCGGAGCAGCGTGCTGCCGTGGTACACGAGGGCAGCCCGCTGCTCATCGTGGCCGGTGCGGGCTCGGGGAAGACCCGGGTGCTCACCCACCGGATCGCGTACCTGCTCGCCGCGCGCGACGTCGCGCCGCACGAGATCCTGGCCATCACCTTCACCAACAAGGCGGCCGGCGAGATGGCCGCCCGCGTCGCCGCGCTGGTCGGCCCGCAGGCACGGTCCATGTGGGTCATGACGTTCCATTCGGCCTGCGTGCGCATCCTGCGCCGGGAGGCGAAGAGGTTCGGCTACCCGTCCTCGTTCTCCATCTACGACCAGGCCGACTCGCAGCGGCTGATGACGCTCACCTGCCGCGAGCTCGAGCTCGACGCCAAGCAGTACCCGCCGAAGGCGATGGCCGCCCAGGTGTCGAACCTGAAGAACGAGCTGATCGACTACGAGACGTTCGCTTCCCGGGCGCAGACCGCGCGGGAGAAGGCCCTGGCCGAGGCCTACGCCGAATACCAGCGCCGGCTGGTCGCGGCCGGCGCGATGGACTTCGACGACCTGATCATGGTCACGGTCAACCTCTTCCAGGCCCTGCCCGAGGTGGCCGAGCAGTACCGCCGCCGGTTCAGGCAGGTGCTGGTGGACGAGTACCAGGACACCAACCACGCGCAGTACATCCTGATCAGGGAACTGGTCTCGGGTGGTGCCCCGCTCTTTTCCTCCCGAACGGTCGAGGCTGATCGCCCCGGTGACCCTATCCCGCCTGCCGAACTGTGCGTGGTCGGCGACGCGGACCAGTCCATCTACGCTTTCCGCGGCGCCACCATCCGCAATATCGAGGAGTTCGAGCAGGACTACCCGGACGCGAAGGTCATCCTGCTCGAGCAGAACTACCGCTCGACCCAGAACATCCTGGCCGCGGCCAACGCGGTGGTCTCGCAGAACCGGGGCCGCAAGCCCAAGAACCTGTGGTCCGACCAGGGCGCGGGCCCGCCCATCACCGGCTACGTGGCCGACAACGAGCACGACGAGGCCGCGTTCGTGGCCGAGGAGGTGGACCGGCTCACCGACGCGGGCCAGGCCACGCCGGGCCAGGTGGCGGTGTTCTACCGGACCAACGCGCAGTCCCGGGTTTTCGAGGAAGTGTTCATCCGGGTCGGGCTGCCCTACCGGGTGGTCGGCGGGGTGCGGTTCTACGAGCGGCGCGAGGTCCGTGACCTGCTCGCCTACCTCCGGCTGATCGCCAACCCGGCGGACGAGGTGTCGCTGCGGCGGGTGCTGAACGTGCCCAAGCGCGGCATCGGCGACCGGGCGGAGGAGTACGTGGCCGCGTACGCGCAGCGGGAGCACAGCACGTTCGCCGAGGCGCTGGCCCGCCCGGCCGACGTGCCGGGCCTGGCGGCCCGGTCGGCCCACGCGATCGAGGGGTTCAACACGCTCATTACCGGTCTGCGGGAGCTCTCGCAGACCGTGCCCGTCGCCGACCTCACCGAGGCCGTGCTCGACCGCACCGGGTACATCGAAGCGCTGGAGCAGTCGTCCGACCTGCAGGATGCCAGCCGGGTGGAGAACCTGGAAGAGCTGGTGTCGGTGGCTCGCGAGTACGACGGGATTCACATGGAGGGGGGAGGGGAGGTGGGTGGGACGCTGGCCGACTTCCTCGAGCAAGTGTCCTTGGTCGCCGACGCCGACCAGATCCCCGACGGGGAGGAGCACGGCGGCCTGGTCACGATGATGACCCTGCACACCGCCAAGGGCCTGGAGTTCCCCGTGGTGTTCCTCACCGGCATGGAAGAAGAGGTGTTCCCGCACCAGCGCTCGCTGACCAACGCGAAGGAACTGGAGGAGGAGCGCCGGCTCGCCTACGTCGGGATCACCCGAGCCGAGCAGCGCCTCTACCTGACCCGGGCGCTGGCGAGGAACTGGTGGGGCCGCCCGTCGTTCCACAAGCAGTCGAGGTTCCTCACCGAGATCCCGGCCGGCCTGATCGAGTGGCGCCGGGACGTGTCGGCCGCCCAGTCGTCGGTCATGCCGGCCCAGGAGCGGATGGCGCAGCGGGCGGGGACCCGGTCACCGGGGAACCGCCAGGTGCCCGCGCTGTCACCGGGGGACATGGTGACCCACGACAAGTTCGGCCTGGGCACGGTGGTGTCGACGGACGGCTACGGCGACCAGGCCGAGGCGAAGATCGATTTCGGTGCCGACTACGGCGTCAAGCACCTAGTGCTCCGCTACGCCCCTCTGGAGAAGTTGTAGGGACCGGTTCCCGGCCGCGGCCCCGGCTGAGTCCTTCCCGGGCGCCCGCCACCACGCGGGTCCGCGTCGTCCCAGGACTCCCGGGCCTCCCAGTCCGCGCGCGACCGCCGGACCTGACGTGCTGGCCGCCTGCCCCGGCGCCAGAGGTACCAGCGGACGGCGACGATCGCGACCGCCAGCACGGTGGCCAGCGCCATCGCGAAGAAGCCATTGGCGACCCACTGCGCCGCGCCGATGGCCAGCGCCGCCTTCGACGTACCGGAGCGGTTGAACACGAAACCGCTGATCAGCGCGCCCACTAGATAGGAGAGCACCGGAACGGGGAAGATCACCCGGCCGGCCCGGGGCCGGACCGCCAGCGCCGCGACCACCGTCCCGGCCTCCACGAAGAGCCCGAGCAGGAAACCTGGCGCGCTCCTGGTCACCATCGTCGCGATGGTGCCGACGGCCGCGCTGGCGACGATGATGCAGACCCCGAGGCCGCCCTGCAGCGCACCCCACCGGCCCGCCCCTGGCGATCGCCGGGGGTTTCGCCGCCCGCGGACCTCGCCCGGGCCTGTAGCCTGCCGCGTCCTGGCTGGCGGGGGCTCGTCGGGCTGGGCCGGCATCCGCCGGGTCGGCGGTCCGTCAGCCGCGGCGCGCCCGGTGGCACCCCGCCCGTTCGGCCCGGTGGCACCCCGCCCGCCGGGTGCACGGCCGTCCCATCCGGCCTCACGTCCGCGCGGTCCGGAGTCCCGCGGGTCCGGCACCCCCCGGCCGGCTTCACGCCGGGGCGCCCTGCTGGCTCCTTCTCCGGGGGGACCCATCCCCCCGGACCCCCCTCGGGGAGGGACGACCCTACTGTCCTTGCCGCCTGCGGCGGCGGGCCCGCGCCCCCCCGCTGAGCTGGCTCCGGGGGGGACGTCCCTGCTGTCCTTGCCGCCCGCGGCGGGCCCGGTCCTGGGGGGGACGGCGCCCGGGGGTCTGCCCGGGACACGCCCGGGCGTCGGAGGCGGCCCGGGAACTCGGCCGCGCGGCCTGGCTTCAGGCTCGCCGCCGTACGGCCTGTTCGGGCGTGTTTCACGCCATCGTGGGTCGCTCATAGGTGCTTCGGATGTTAGTCGTTGCGGCCTGGTAACGGGAACGCGACGGTAGGCTTCATCGGACGGTAACGATCCAGAGCTGGGACTGCTGAGGAAAGGTGCCATGGTTAGGCCGGGCTCTCCGACCCCGTTGTGGGGCGCTGCCGGTAAGGCCGGGTATGCCCTGAGCTGCGTGGCCGCTGCCCTGGTCCTGGCGGTGAGCGGTTTTTCCTACTTTGTCGTGCGCGACGTGAGCAGCATCGGCGGCTCGCACGCGATCAACAGCGGCCCGTCCATCGGCGCGCAGAACATCCTGCTGATGGGGCTGGAAAGCCGCACCGACTGGAACGGCAACGTACTGCCGAACGACATCCTGAACGCCCTGCACGCCGGGAGCAGGCAGGGCGTCCTGTACGAGGGCGTCGGCGGGAACGCGACGAACACGCTGATCCTGATCCACATCCCGGCCGGCGGCAAGAAGGCGATCGGCTTCTCGATTCCGCGCGACGACTGGGTCACGTTCCCGCAGACCTATGACGGGCAGCACACGGGCAAGATCGACCAGGCCTACGGAGACGCCCTCGCCGAGAAGGAGTCCGAGGTCCGTCAGCAGCACCCGAACATGAGCCAGAGCCAGGTGGCCTTCCAGGGCAACGAGGCGGGCCGGGCGGCCACGGTGGCCACGGTGGAGTCCTTCACCGGGGTGCACATCGACCACTTCGCCGAGATCAACCTGGACGGGTTCTACGAGCTGGCCAAGGTGCTCGGCGGCGTGCAGGTCTGCCTCAAGCACCCGGTCGCGCTCGACACCTACTCGGGCTTCTACGCCAAGAAGGCCGGCTACCAGCACCTGAACGCCAAGATGGCGCTGGCCTTCGTGCGCCAGCGGCACGGCCTGATCAACGGCGACCTCGACCGTACCCACCGCCAGCAGGCCTTCCTCGCCTCGGTCATGCAGCAGCTGCGCACCGAGGGCGTGCTCGGCGACCTGACCAAGATCAACTCGCTGCTGTCGGTGGCCAAGCAGTACGTGATCACCGACTCGGGCTGGAACCTGCTCGACTTCGCCACCCAGATGCGCAGCCTGACCAGCGGCAGCCTGAGCTTCAACACGCTGCCGATCGAGAGTTACATCACCATCGAGGGCCAGTCCGCCAACCAGGTCGACGTTCCGTACATCCAGCAGCTCATTCACGACACCTTCTACCCGGCCCCCCGTCCCTCCGGTTCGTCCGGGCCGCGGCCCAAGGCCACGGCCACGGTCAGCGCGGCCGAGGCCGCCGCGACCACGGTCGACGTGTACAACGGGGGCAGCACCCCGGGGCTGGCCGGGGACGTCTCGACCGCCCTGGTCAAGGACGGATTCACGGCCGGGCAGGTCTCGAACACCACGGCCCTGCCCGCGACCCAGGTGCTCTACGGCACCGGCGCGGCGGCGAGCGGCGCCAAGATCGCGTCGCTGTTCGGCGTCTCCGCGACGGCGAGCGCCGCGGTGGCGCCGGGGCACGTCCAGGTGAACCTGGGCGCGACCGCCAAAGTCCCCGGCGCGACGGCGTCCCCCTCGAACTCCGCGACGGCCCCGCCCACCACGGGCGCCCAGGGAGGCGCGGTCATCGCCAAGAACGGCATCCCCTGCGTGGACTAACCGGTCCGCGGGACGTTCCGGCTACGCTTACCGTCATGGGCAAGATCCGGGTGATCGTCGCGAAGGCCGGTCTTGACGGTCACGACCGCGGAGCCAAGGTCGTGGCCCGCGCGCTGCGCGACGCCGGCGTGGAGGTCATCTACACCGGGCTGCACCAGACGCCGGAGCAGATCGTGGCGGCCGCCATCCAGGAGGACGTGGACGCGGTCGGCCTCTCCATTCTCTCCGGCGCGCACATGACGCTCTTCGGCCGCGTGATCGAGTTGCTCAAGGAGCGGAACGCCGCCGACATCGTGGTGTTCGGCGGCGGCATCATCCCGGACGAGGACATCGAGGAACTGACCCGGATGGGGGTGGCCAGGATCTTCACGCCGGGCGCGCCCACTACCAAGATCGTCGCCTGGGTCCGGGAACGGTTCGGCCACGAGGTAACTCCGACCCAGGCCTAGCATGAACGCGGCGTCCGCGCCGTATCAGCGCCCGGCGGCCGGCTTCCGAAGCATCGCTTCCGCCTGCCACTGAACGGTAATTTCTTGATTACGCCGGGAAGTAAACGCTGTGTTACGCGGATATGGCGTGGCCGGATTTCTCATAGCACACATGTATCGCTACTGCTCAGAGACTTTCCTATATCTCGTCTGATCAGCGTTCCGGTGCGGCTGCGTGCTCGAGCCGCTGGAATTGCATACGATTGGTTCCATCGGTACGAGAAATGGAGCATCCGTGGCGCAGAAAGTGCAGACCCTGTTTGTTGACGACATCGATGGCAGCGCTGCCGAAGGGACCATCCGCTTCGGCCTCGACGGCACCGACTACGAGATCGACCTGAACACCAAACACGTTCAGGCATTGCGGGACGCGCTCGCGCCCTACATTGGCGCTGCCCGCCGGGCCAGCGGCCCGGCCCGGCGGCCGGCCCGCGGCGGGCGCAAGGCATCACCGAACGGGGTGAATACGACCGAGGTCCGGGAGTGGGCCAAGGCCCAGGGTATGGACGTAAAGGACCGCGGCCGGGTACCCGCCGAGCTGGTCGTCAAGTTCAAAGCGGCGACCGGAAACTAGCCTCCGGCCCCCTCCGTCAAAAATCTCCGGCTCAGGCCACAATGAATTAACGGCGCGGAGCCGGCCAGCGCCCCGACGGGTACCTGGCCCGGGAACGTACGTTACGGTCCGTTCGGAAGACTTATTACCGAACGGACCGGGGTCTCTCACTTTCCGCGCCAAGGAGTGCCGACGACGGAATACCTGGTCACCATGACCACGCACGTTCCGGACGGAACGCCGGCCGAGGCTGTCGACGGCGCCCGCGCTCGCGAGGCCGCCCGGTCTCGCGAGCGCGCGGTGCAGGGGCACCTGCTGCGGCTGTGGCGCGGATCACGAATATCTGGCTGCCGTGAGCGCAGATCCCGCCCGATTGCGAGCGCAGCGCTGGGGACGTTCAGGAGACCCGAACGCGCGACCGGGACGATCGAGCCTGAAAGACGGTTGGCATGCTGGTGCGCACCGACATCAGGGCGATCCGTCGAGACAATACGATGCTGATCATGAAAGAACAGCCGTATGGTGATGAGCTCTGATAACCCGCGCTGTCGGCATGGGAGCGGCCCAGCGAGCAGAGCGGGCGTGGCCATGCCGACCAAGGATCGCCGACGGTCCTTAAACCGGTCTCTTACGCGGGCTGTTGGCGAGTCAGCAAGGTCTTGCTGTTCCTGCGGATCGAATGGAGACGCGATGGACGAGTATCCGGGCGACGTTCAGCTGTTCATTAACGGGTCCTACGTCGACGGCGCGAGCGAAGAGCGCCAGCATGTGCGTAGTCCGGTCATTGGCGACGTGATCGGATCGGTACCGGTTCCGAGCCGAGCTGACATCGATGCCGCGGTCGCGGCAGCCACCGCGGCGCAAGGGCGCTGGGGTCGAGTCGGAGTGTGGGAACGGGCGAAGGTCTGCCATGCGATCGGCGACGCGCTCATGGCGCGGTGCGAGCAGCTTGCCCGTCTACAGACCCTGGAGCAGGGCAAGCCGCTGCAGGAGTCGCGTGATGACATCGCTGAGGCGGCGACGCTGTTCCACCTGCATGCCGAGGACGCGGTGCGCCTGACTGGCGAGACGATTCCCTCAACCGACGCTAACAAGCGGATGTGGACGTTCTACCGACCGGTCGGCACCTGGGCGATCATCACTCCGTGGAACTACCCGCTGTTGATGTTCGCTGAGTTCGTCGCTCCCGGCCTGGCCACGGGCAATGCCCATGTCGTCAAGCCACCG
>Ga0307312_10001221_pt1 | contig 13004 bp, 17 predicted proteins | sample ER_DNA_202_FD_194489 | JGI IMG/M metagenome (GOLD analysis project Ga0307312, IMG submission 194489) | Bulk soil microbial communities from the East River watershed near Crested Butte, Colorado, United States - ER_DNA_202 | ecosystem: Environmental > Terrestrial > Soil > Floodplain | place...
GACGTAGTCCTCGATTTCCTTGCGCGTGATTCCCGCCGGGTAGAGCGCGTGTCCGGGTTCGTAGACGGTGTTCGTGAGAAATGGCTTGTTCCCCTCGAGGAGGTCGTAGCGGTTGCCGTTGATGAGGAGATAGTGGCGAATGTCTTTTTCAGTGGCGCCGGGACAGTTTGCGAGGGCTTGATAGATCGCGAGTCCCTGGGGATCGCTTTGCCGCCAGAAGATGCTCTCGAGATCCCGTCCGGCTTCGACGAGTTTTCGGACCATCTGGACTTCGCGCGTGGAGAGGCCGCTGGTGGAGAAAGGCATTCGGACTGGTCGGAACTTCGCGAGTTGTGCGGCGATGTTCTCGGTTGGCGCGGGGTGGTTGGAACAGTCAGGCGGAAGACTTGGCTGCCCAGCGCGAATCGATGCTTGCGGCGACTGAGCGACGGCGGCCGAACTCAGCGCGGCTACGAGAGAAATGGCGGTATACTTTAGCATAGTGGAAAAGTTATACGCTTGGCGTGTCGCTGTCATTCAAATCAAGGTGATGTCGTGAAGCACGGCTATCCAGGCGTGTCCCGATCACGCGCTATCGATAGCATCAGATCTGCCGTCGAACATCGCATCTCCGCACGACGGGAGATGACGCTCGGCGTTGTCGTGGCGGGCGTCACGGGTTTGCTTACTTCGTTTGTCGCCTTGCATCTCGGCCTCTCACGCATGTCGGTTCGCTACCCACTAGCAGTCGCCGTCGCTTACCTGATCTTCTTAGGATACCTCTGGATCTGGCTGCGAACTCATGGGGTCAGAATCCGCTCCGAAGCACGAAGCCGCACGCTCGACATCTCTCCGTCGGATCTCGATGTCGTCGAGTTCCCTTTTCGCTTCGACTCGGGTGCTACGTTCGAGGGATTTGGACAGGGCGGAGGTTTTTCTGGTGGTGGCGGCGGAGCTGAATGGGGGGACGCGGCGGGCGAAGCCCCGGCGCACGCCGCTGCAGTTGCTCAAGCCGGCAAGAAAGCTGGCTCCGGCGTCAGCGTAGACCTGGGTGACGGAGCGTGGGTCTTGCTCGTGGCCGGTGTCGCCGCCGCCCTCGTGGTTGGAGCAGCCATCTACGTCATCTACATCGCGCCAGTACTCTTCGCCGAGATTCTGTTGGACGCAGCCCTCGCCGGGGGTTTGTATCATCGGTTGCGCGCCGTTGACGGGCGAAGCTGGTGGCAGTCTGCAATTCGGCGCACGATTATTCCGGCTGCTGCGTCGGCGTTAGTCGTGTCAATCGCAGGCGGGATCATGCAGTCGGTTTATCCGGGCGCGTCATCGATCGGCATGGTATGGCGCGCAGCGACAAGCCCGCACACTTCAAAGAAATAGCGCGTGGCTAACTAACGATTGGCGCAGTGGAGGCACGTTTATTTCAGGATCAATTTGCATGCGATTCGCCATCCGATTGGTCGCCCTCGCTTTTCTTAGCGCCTGCGGCGACAGCATCGTCGGCCCCAATACTGATGTCGGATTAGCTGTCTGGGCTGAAGTCTCTCCGTCGACAGCAAGCATTAGCGATACCGCGGCCGCTCTAAGAATTCGCGTTTATGTCAGTAACACTTCGTTCAAAGAGATTCGAGTGCGTAGCGGGGGACCTCCGTATGGCTTCACTAACGATCCCGCCAGGAGTCAGGGTCTGTGGGGTAGCACACGGATCGCCAACGATAGCGACCCGCTTCACGCGGGACCGAGCGTCGACTGGTGGGGAGATTCTGTCTACGTCTTTCCGCCGCGGTATCGAGAGTACAACGAAGGGTATGGACGCTCAAAGAGTGGCGAGCGCTTGGCTGGCCGTTGGTACCAGGACGATATCGGGTCCGCAGCTGGTTTAACGCGCGCGAGGGACGGAGCTCGGACTTCATGCTCACTCCCTGACAAACAGGGATTCGTGTCTTTCTGGAGCTAAGGCTATATGCGTGGTGTCGTGTCGTTGCTTCTAGCTTTCCTCGCCGCATGTGGCACCCCGACGGCGGTTGACAGCGGGTTACTTCGAGTCTCGGCGGGAAACAATAGCGTTAGGCTCTCGAATCACTCGGCAGATCCAGTGTCATACCTCATTGCCACACCTGGCTTCCTGGAGCTCGCCGATCCCGGTCCTTGCACTCAGCCTGGAGGATGCCAAACCAGTGTGCCCGCCGGTGGAGCGATCACAGTTCCCTATGAAAAGATTTGGGGCTATGCGCCCGGAGAACGAAGAGCGGTAGTGATCCATTGGCGAGGCCTAGGTGGTACCGTCGTCGATAGTGTCCACCGCCTCGTTATCACTCTTCCCTGAGAGCAGGTATTGCGAGCACGTTCCTGGCGCAGCGCCGGCCGGCCCCTCACGGCCATGTGTATTCGAACGGGCCGACCGCCAGGTACTTGCCTGAATGATCGTATTTTATGCCGTTGGAGACCCGGAAAAGAGTGCTCGTGCCAAGGTCGCCGCGCTTGAAGATGATTCCTTCCGGAAGAACGACGCCGGGATGAGATTCGGCCCCCGTTACGGGATTTCGAATGGGGCCACCGTTGACTTCGAAGTACTCGCCGCAGCTGATGCGTGTATTGACGCCATCGAACGTCAATTCGTACGCGACAGTGTAAGGGCCGTGCACTTTTGGCCAGGTCCAGCCCAGAATGCCCCATGGCCCGCCGACTTTGCCTCCGACAAGGGTTTCAATCGCCGTGCGCTGCGCGGCATCCGCGCGCTCGTCGATCAAAACAACTCCCTCGCCGTTCCCTTCGTGGATCGCCCCGGGCCAATTGACGAACACAGAGAAGTTCAACCCGTCGAGCCGGACGTCACCAAACGTACCCTCCTCGACGTGCCAGCTCCATCCGCCTTCGCATTTGCCGCTCGTCGGAGGCGCATTGAAGTTGCACGGGCAGCCCCAATTGCAGTTGCACGCGACGAGAACCTTTCCGTTCAGGTGCCAGCTATTCGCCATGTCACACCTCGTGTGCCGCAACAGTGGATTGGCGCGGCTGGAGTTGTCAAGAGACGGGCGGCTGTGGTCACCGGGTTGATTCGGGCGCCGCGCGGCGACAGCGTTTCATGATGAAAGTCCAGAATCTGACCGTGGGGCGAGCCATTGCGCTCTCGGCCCTCCTGCTCGCTGCGACGGCATTTGCGTGGCTCGGTGTCATCCGATCAGCGACGGTGATGCGGATGCCTCAGATGGAGCCGCTGTCTGGTGCGGCGATGCTGGCGTTCACGCTGGAATGGGGCGTGATGATGACAGCGATGATGCTTCCATCGGCGGCACCGATGATCCTGCTCTACGGAACGACCAGCTCGCGTCCGGGCAAATCGAGCGAACGCGTGATTCCGGGGGAGGTTTTTGCGCTGACCTATGTCGCCCTCTGGTTCTTGACCGGCGTGCCCGTCTACCTGGCATGGGTCGGGATCGGCGAGATAGCTGCGCGTTCCACGACGTTTGCAGCTGTAATGCCGTACGCCATCGCTGGTACTCTGTTCGCCGCTGGCGTTTACCAGCTCAGCCCGGCGAAGCACGCCTGCTTGCGGCAGTGCGAGGCACCGGTTGATTTCCTGATGCGTCGCTGGCGCCCGGGCTACGTGGCATCACTGCGGCTCGCCGCGGCGCACGCGGCGTACAGCGTTGGCTGCTGCTGGGCGCTCATGGTCCTCCTCGTGGTGGCCGGGGCGATGAGTCTGCCGTGGGTGCTCGCCATCGCGCTGCTCGTGTTCGCGGAGAAAGTGCTGCCGGGCGGCGAGCACACCGCACGGATCACCGGAGTGATACTGATAGTGGCCGCACTGGCGGTCGTGATATGGCCCGAGCTCGCCGGTGCCCTGAGGCCGCACGGCTTGCATTGACCTCGTGAAAAAATCCGATTTCGATTATTCGTCACCTTCGAGGAACGAACGCTGAGCCAGCGACCCCTCTCGCTCGACGCATACCTGCTCGATTCAAAGCCGCGACCCCGTCTCTCTGGTGTACGACGAGCGCTGGTCGAGTTTCTCTGGTTCGGCGTCAAGGAAGCACGCGCGTGCCTGTTCGCGGGCTTGTTCTTCCTCTCTGTGTTCGGGGTGCCGCGCGCAGGCATCGTGGGCATTCCTCGCTATGATCTCTTGCTCCTCATCGCACTCGCGATTCAGACATGGATGGTGTGGGCGAAGCTCGAAACCTGGGACGAGCTGAAGGCGATCACACTCTTCCACGTCATCGGCTTCGGGCTCGAGGTGTTCAAGACGTCCGAGGCCATCGGCTCATGGAGCTATCCCGACTTCGCGTACACAAAGGTGTTCGGGGTTCCTCTGTTCTCCGGCTTCATGTACGCGGCCGTAGGGAGCTACATCATTCAGTCGTGGCGGCTCTTCGACGTGCGGATCCGCCATCACCCGCCGTACTGGATGGCGGGACTGGTTGCGCTGGCGATCTACGCGAACTTCTTCACCCACCATTACATCCCGGACTTGCGCTGGTACCTCGCGGCGCTGGCGCTGGGTCTATATGCCCGCACCACGGTGGTGTTCCGCCCACTCGATCGCGACCGTACCATGCCGCTACTAGTGGCGTTTCTCCTCATCGGGTTCTTCGTGTGGCTCGCCGAGAACATCAGCACATTTTTCGGGATCTGGCGATATCCGGATCAGTTGGGCGCGTGGACTACGGTGCACGTTGGCAAGTGGAGCTCGTGGTCGCTGCTCGTGGTGATGACGTTCACGATCGTGGCAAATCTCAAGCACATCAAGGAGCGCGTACACGTTCCGGCCTGAGGTCCCAGCGGCCTACCAACCGTTGCACGTTACAAGCACTTTTCGGATGCAGCTTCGCCGCACTGGTGGTAGCGTGCTTGCAGTTTAGACGACCGCACGGATTGACGACAGACATTCTTGAACGCTCTCGCCGAGGTCAGCGGACACTATGGCTGAAAAGAAACCAACAAAGGGCGCGCAGAAATCCGCCAAGAGCACTACCGCCACTGGCAAGGCCTCCAAGGGATTCACGGCCGAGGAACGAGCAGCGATGCGGGAGCACGCCCAGGAGCTGAAAGCCGGCGGAGTAAGGGCGGACGATGAAAGCGCCGTGTTCGAGAAGATCGCCTCGATGCCGGAACCGGATCGCACCATGGGCAAGCGGCTCCATGCCATCATCAAAGCCAGCGCGCCAGGGCTCGCGTCGAGACTCTGGTACGGGATGCCCGCGTATACCAAGGACGGCAATGTCGTCTGCTTCTTCCAAAACGCGCAGAAGTTCAAGACGAGGTACTCAACGCTCGGCTTCAGCGACAAGGCGAACCTTGACGAGGGCCAAATGTGGTCGACCGCCTTCGCGCTGAAGCAGTTGACCGCCGCCGACGAGGCAAGGATCGGTGCGCTCGTGAAGAAAGCAGTGAGCTGAGCACTCCTTCAGGCAAATTGCTGAAACTCCCTTTGTGGCTAGTCGTTGCTTACGTGGTTGGCACGTCGGCCAACGCACAGCCCGCTGGCTACCACGTCGGGGTAGCGATCGTTCTTCCGGATTCGCTGGTGGAGGTTCTCGCACGCGGCAGATTTCGCGCGTCAGTGGTCCGCGTCGCTGCAGACGCGAATGATGCGCGCCTCATCGCGGTGGCGGAGCAACTCTATCCGACTCCAGATGCGATTATCGCAACCGCGACGACCGCCGACCAACGCAAGCAGTTGTTGGCATCTGCCGCCGGCGTCTCACTCAGAACCCTTACGATACCGCAGCGCCCGGCTGGGAGTCCGGCTGATCGATGGTGGCTCGATACTTTCGACGAAACCTGGATCCCGTTTGCCGTAACAGCTGGTGCCGTTGACTACTATCTCGGCAGGCTGCGCGACTACGCTGCCGGACGCAGCCCGTTTGGGTTCAGCGCCACCGACGGAGCAGACCACGGTTCTTTCTCTTACACGGCGAGGGTAATCCCGAGCTCGGAGCCCGGCGTCGCCCATATAGTGGAACTGCAGCTTCGGTGGGAGTATTGGTGCGGTATGCTTTGCGCCATTGGGTTCAACCACACTCGCCGTGTGTTTTTCGACGCAGCTGGCCGAGCTGTGCGTGTGGAGGGCGACGGGACACCCGAGGTCATCGTATCATGACGATGAGGATCCACTTACGACGGCCCCAGTCGTGGGATTGAGCCCGGCCGAATCGTGAAGGGTGAGCGCCCGAGCCGGACCGCTCACTTCGTGGCCCACGGCCGCGCCCTCGCCGACGCCGGGCTGTCGCACGTCCCGGATTTCCACGATCCGACTGCGCGCGTCTTTCTCAGCGAGAAGGGAAAGCGCAGTCTCGCCAAGACCGAGCACGCGGCTCGAGAGGGAACGCGTGGCATCGGGGTCGAAATGGCGCGCGTGATGGCTGACATGATCGCCCTTCGCACCGCAGCCATCGACACGGCGGTCCGCGACGCGATCGCCGGTGGCGCGACGCAGCTCGTCATCCTCGGCGCCGGTTACGACGGGCGCGCCTGGCGCATGCCCGAGCTGGCCGGTGTGAAAGTCTTCGAGGTCGATCATCCAGCCACACAAGGTGAGAAGCGCACGCGCCTGGCCGAGCTGCCTCCCGCCAGCGGAATCGTCAGCTTCGTGCCGATAGACTTTAAGCTGGAGTCGCTCGGCACTGTCCTGGACCGCGCGGGACACAATCGCTCGTCGCCAACCTGCTGGATCTGGGAAGGCGTGGTCATGTACCTCACTCGCGACGTGATGCGCGCCACGCTCGCCGGTATCGCCGGCAGGAGCGCGCCCGGCTCGACACTGATTGTGAATTACCATACCGTTCATCGCCGGTTTTTTGCGCGGCTGATGTTCCGGTTGATCGGCGAGCCACAAATCAGCGCCTGGACACCTGAGGAGATGGCCGCTGATTTACGGTCCGTTGGTTTTGCGGTCCGCGAGGATTCCGCCATGGCCGACTGGAACGACCGGTTCGCGCAGGGCATGGCAAAGGTCGAGCGGGGGTCCTACATGCGAATAGCGATCGCCCGAACCTAGTCCAGGAAGATATTCGACTGATGAAGACGTCTCAGTATTTCACCTACGCGAAGAACGCGACCCCACGCGCGCAAAGCGTCGTCGTCCTCGGCGCCGGGATCGCGGGGCTGGCTGCCGCGCGCACCCTCACCGACCGCGGAGTCAATGTCACCGTCCTCGAGGGGCGCGATCGTATCGGGGGGCGGTGCTGGACGCGTGACGGGCTGGATTATGGCGCGCACTGGATTCACGGCACTGAGGGCAATCCGCTCACCAACATGGCGCGCAAGCTGTCACTGCCGATCATGTTCGTCGGAGGAGACAGCTCGTATTCCGGCGGGTGGGAGCCTCTCGTGATGGTGGGCGAAGATGGCCGGCATCTTTCGCCGGAGGAAAAGCTCCAGACGATCCTGCTGGCGGACTCGGTCCGCGACAAGCTCGACTCGCTGCGGCGCCAGCGGCTCGCCAACAAGGCCGGCGACATCTCCCTCCGAGCGGCGTTGGACGAAGTGTTGTCGGACGAGTACATCACCGACGAGGAGCGCCGCGCCGTCGAATGGCACATCGCGTTGATGGCTCGCGACGACTGCGGCGCCGACGATCCTTCGCTCTCGTTACTCTGGTGGGACGAGGGATACGAGGTGTACGGCTATGGCGATAGTGTATTCGCCGACGGTTTCGGCGCGCTCACGAACGCACTTGGAAGGGGCCTCGACATCAGGATGAAGCAGGTGGTCCGCAGAGTCGAGTACAGCCCGTCGGGCGTCTGCGTGACCACGAGCGAGGGCAGCTTCGAGGCCGACGCGGCGATCATCACGCTTCCGCTCGGCGTGCTGAAGGCCGGCAGCGTCGAGTTCTCACCACGGCTGCCCGTCGCAAAGGAGCACGCGATCGCGCGACTCGGGATGGGCCACCTCGCGAAGGTCGTGCTGCGATATGACAAACCCTTCTGGCGTCGCGATCAATACGTCTACGGGTATCTCTGTCGTCCTGTGAAGGACTGGCCCACGATGGTCATCAGCCTCACCAAGACCCACGACATCGCGGCGCTGGTGATGCAGGCTGGCGGCACTCTCGCACGCCGCATCGAGGAGATGACGACGGACGAGTGCGAGTCGTGGGCCTTGAACGTTGTGCGCGATGTCTTCGGCGATGCGACGCCCGCACCGCGGTCCGTCGACCGAACGCAGTGGAGCCGCGATCCTCTCTCGCGCGGCTCCTATACCTATGTTGCCGTCGGAAGCACGCCAGACGACATCGCGACTCTCGCTGAACCGGTGGGCGACAAGCTGTATTTCGCCGGTGAAGCGACGTACCGGTATCATTGGGCGGGCGCGCATGGGGCGTTGGCGTCCGGCATCCGCGAAGCGGCGCGCATCCTCGACGATCCAGCCGTACTCGTTCCGCGCGCGTTCACCGAGAATCGCCGCTGGCGCGACACGATGATGCGCGCCACGCGGTTGTTCAACGCGATGTCGCAGACGGTGGATGTCGAGGAGATTGAATCGCGAGTCGCCCTGCTGGCAAACGGGGACATCTTCTCGGCCGTGCCACCCAACGAGTTGCGCGTGCTGGCGACGATGTTCGAGCCGGTCACCTTCCGCGCCGGCGAGCTGCTGTGCGAGCTCGGTGCGCCGGCCGACCGCATCTACGTGATCGCCGCGGGGCGGGTCGAGGTGCGGCTCGCAGACGGGCGCTTCGTGGTGTCGCATGGGCGGGGCGGACTCGTCGGAGAGTATGGCCTGTTTCAGCGCGGACGGGCCACCGCGACCGTCGTCGCGGTGGAGAGTACGAGTGCGTTCGCGCTCGACTACCAGCGATTCCAGCGCTTTCTGCTTGCGTTTCCGGAGTCGATGTATTCCCTGCTGCGCGTCACGATCGGACGGCTGATGGAGCAGAGCAACGCGCTGGCGGCTGTTCCTTCACCGGGAGATGCCTATGACGTTCGCTGACCCGAATCGAGTCCTCGTATATGCCGTGCTCGTTGTAGTCGGCACGCTGGGGGCGATCAGCGACGCGATACTGAATCAGTGGGCGAAGACCGGCCGCATGTCCTGGCTGGTGGTGGCGTACGCCTCCTGGATCGTCGTTGCCACCTTACTGGGATACATCCTCCGCTTGAACTACTTCACGTTCGGCGCGGCAGTGGTCCTGTTCCTCATGGTGAACTCCGTGGCCGCCTTGGTTCTCGATCGTGCGCTGTTCGCAGGGAGGCTCACGCCTCGCGGCTGGCTCGGGATTGGACTCGCGGTGGCGGCCATCATCTGTATCGAATCCAGTCGGCCCCACGACCCGCCAGCCGGACCGACGACGGATGTCGCGAATGGGCGTCCCACAAACGACACGCGATAGCGGCTCATTTCTGTCCTATCGCCTGTGGTGGCACCCTGGATGCGCACCAATCTGGCGCGCCTTCCGAATTCTTTTGACATGTCCAGGAGCAAAGATGACAACCGGCAACCCAATTCGGCGACAGATCCGGATTCTAAGAGCGTACACGGTCGCGAGTACGACGCTTCTGGGCTTCCTCGCCGTCACCGCGTTTCAACGCGCGAGTCAGACGCCACGATTCGAAGAGATCGACGTTGAGCGGATCAACCTCGTGGAAAAGGACGGACGTGTGCGCCTTGTCATCGCAAACAACGCACGTTCACCTGCCGTTGTTCTTTCTGGTAAGACGCTCGGTAAACCCGGTGGACGCGCCGGCATGATCTTTTACAATGATGAGGGCGATGAGAACGGCGGATTGATCTTCCGTGGGCGGAGAGTCAACGGAGTAGTCTCCGCTGGCGAGCATCTCTCCTTCGATCGGTTCGGCCAGGACCAGGTAATCGTGCTCGCGTATCAGGAAGAGGAGGGCAAGCATTCACAAGGGCTCACCATCGTCGATCGCCCACCCCAGACGTACCTCGAGATCAACGCACGTCGCGATACCATTAAGCAGATGTCGGAGGGACCGGCGAAGGAGGCGGCCTGGAAACAGTGGGCCCTTTGGCAAGGAGGAGCCCCGTTTGGTGCGCCCCGCCTGTTCCTGGGCCGCGACACCCAAAAAGCTGCAGTGCTCGACCTCAAGGACCAATATGGCCGGTCTCGCCTACGCCTCGCGGTGGATTCGCTCGGTGCGGCGCGAGTCGAGTTCCTGAATGACAGTGGGCGGGTAACCTTGCGAGTGCCCGATTCAGCGAGCATGCGTGCGCCATCCCCGTAACGGCAATGAAGACGGCAGAACTCGCGACGCTCGAGGTTCGGAGTCGCCGACAGTGGCGGGCGTGGCTGGCGACGCACCACAAGTCAAGCTCCGGAATCTGGCTCGTGTTCTACAAGCAACACACGAAGCTGAAGTCGATGCCGTACGAGGACGCCGTCCGTGAGGCGTTGTGCTTCGGATGGATCGACAGTCTTGTCAAGCGACTGGATGACGACCGATACGCGCTCAAGGTGACGCCGCGAAAGCCCACCAGTAAGTGGTCGGATCTCAATCGAAAACGGTGGATGGAACTGAAGGCAACCGGCTTGCTCTCTTCAGCGGGCGTCGCGGCCGCCCCGACTGAGAACACCTACGGGCCACGACCTGTAATCCCTGATCTGCCGAATTACATCGCGAAAGCGATAAAGGCCAATGCCAAAGCTTGGACGTTCTTTCGGGGGTTGCCACCACGGCAGCGCCGAGACTTCGTCGTTTGGATTCACACGGCCAAGCGGCCGGAGACCCGGGAAAGGCGCATTCGCGAATCGCTCGCATTGTTGGGAGCGGGAAAGAAGCTCGGTTTGAAGTAGACGCTATAGGAGAACCAGGATGTCGACGCAAACCCAGGCAGAACAGATCACGCACCGGTGGTACATGCGACCCGTATTCTTCGTTGGCGAAGTAGAGCGCTCGCTGCGCTTCTACGAGGACCAGCTCGGCTTCAAGAAGTCCTGGCACGAAGGCGACGGCAAAGGCAAAGTCTGCCAAGTCAATCGGTCGGATTGTGAGATCATTCTGTGCGAGGATGCGGGTCGCAACGATAAAGCGCGTCTATTCGTCGAGCTGACCCAGGAGGGCATAACGGAACTTCGCCGCGAAATCGCCGAGCGCTCAATTCCGAACAAGGAATCGTGGTGGGGCTATGACGTTATCCAGATCGATGATCCCGACGGCAACGAGTTGCTCTTCCCGCGGCTTGATATGCAACCATGACGCAGCCTCAGCGATACGACCCCTTGGGGACCCCGCCTCGAGGCCTGGCGCGTCAGCGCTATCCCGTCCTTCTTGGCCTGTTGGTGGGGGCAGGATTCGGGTTGTGGAATCTGATCGCTACGCGATTGGACCCGCTAGCCGATGACACTCCGATCGCGCTGCTGATCTTCTATGGCCCAATGTTCGCCATTTGGAGTGTCGCGGGTTTTTTCGCCTCGCGCCGGACCGGTCGGCTGACGGACGGCGTCAAAGTCGGGGCCACGGTCGCGTTCGTCACGTTCGTCGTGTACGTCCTCACGCAATTTGTTCGAGTCAACATATTCCTCGACATCCTAACCAAGCGCTCAGACTGGCAGAATCTGATGGCGAGGTTTCAGAGCAGTGGATATGAAAGTCTGAGATGGTACGTGAACTACGTCGGTCTGACGGGAGCTCCTTTCAAAATTCTGGTCGCATCAGTCATCGGTGCAGGCACTGGCTTGGTTGGCGGTCTCCTTGGCAGTCTCGGCCGTCGGGAGCCCGGACGGACGCCACGATAGCGATGGACTTCGGCGCAATAGCGATGGTGTGTTTGCATTTGAACTAAGACGTTAGGCAACTTCCATAGCGTCATTATTTTCCCCAGCGAATGAAAAGATTCAGCGATCGCATTCCGCACATCCTGCTCGCGGCCTACGTGCTTCTTTTCATCTGGGGCGCGATCGCTCCGTACGAACGTGCGGTGTGGTGGGCGGAGAACATCCCCATTGTCCTGTTGGTGCTCGCCCTCGTCGTTCTGTACATGCGCGGCGTGAGGTTCTCCGCCCTTGCCTACATCCTGATGTCGATTCTTCCGTATTGGCACACGATCGGCGGGCACTACACATTCGAGCGGGTACCGTTCGACTGGTTCAGCCGCGCCTTCGGGTTCGAGCGGAACATGTATGACAGGATCGGCCACTTCAGCGTGGGTTTCTACGCGTTCGGGATCGCCGAGTACCTGATTATCCGGAAGCAGTTGAGCGTGGCGATGGCATGTCTCTTCGCCATCTTCGCGATCAGCTTCGTCGCGATGTCGTACGAGCTGATCGAGTGGGTGTATGCCGCGTATGGCGGCAACGCCGAGGCGGGGGCGGACTTTCTGGGGAGCCAGGGTGACATTTGGGACGCGCAGAAGGACATGCTGATGGACACGTTGGGCGGGGTCGCATCCATCCTGCTGTATCTCGCGCTCCGGAGCCGACCAAGGAAGCTGCAGGACGATGCCGAGCGGGCGGCCTAAGTATCGGAGGAAAGTCGAATGCGCGTCGTTCAAACCTTTCTGAGTCTGACACTTTTCGTCTCGACGTCGGTGGCCGCTCAATCAACGAGACACTGGGAAGTGCGAGGAGACACGACGGGAGCGCCTGCCGGGTGCAGCGCGCGAGCTGGGCTCGATGCGATTGATTCCTGGTTTGCAGCTATGGCGCGCGGTGATTCGGCCGGCTTGGCGCGGGTGATGTCGTCACGATTCGTATTCAGCACGGGTAAGTTCACGCCGGCCGATGCCTTTTTCGTCGGACACTCTATCGGTCAGCTCGTCGACTATGCGAGACGGCGCGCCAGGCATCGCGAGCGCTTGGTGCTCCAGGCCATCACATTCAACAGGTGGCGCGGCCAAGGGCTTGAGTTTGGCCCCGTGTACTTCCTGCGCACCGCGGACGATCTTGGATCCGCACCTCGACCCGGCATAGGCAAAGGAGAGTACTTATGCAATCGCGGACTGCGCGTACTCAACTTTGGCCCTCGACCACCTGGAGATGATGGTCGAAGCGCAATGCGGCCGCCCAGGTGAGGGATAGTTGAGCATTTCTCACGCAAAGCCCTCAAACGAGCGGGAAGAGCTCTCTCTCA
>Ga0307312_10001222_pt1 | contig 13003 bp, 14 predicted proteins | sample ER_DNA_202_FD_194489 | JGI IMG/M metagenome (GOLD analysis project Ga0307312, IMG submission 194489) | Bulk soil microbial communities from the East River watershed near Crested Butte, Colorado, United States - ER_DNA_202 | ecosystem: Environmental > Terrestrial > Soil > Floodplain | place...
TTGGATCGTGCGCGATCCGCTGCGGGTTGGCCATCCTTACGACTTGCGTCTGGCGACGCAGGAGGTGAAATGCCAGATCGTATCGATTGAAGAGGTGATAGATTCATCGACACTCGAGACGAAGATCGATAAGCGCGAACAATTGGAACGGAATGAAGTCGGAAAGCTAACGATTCAAACCCGCGGTCCGCTCGTCATTGATAACCATGATCGAATCCCGAATCTCGGCCGATTTGTCATCGTGGATGATGGGCAAATCTGCGGTGGCGGCACGATTTTCGGCGGGGTTTATACCGACAGACAGGTTACAAAGAGCAAAAACATCTTTTGGAGCGAAGGAAAAATTACAGCTCTCGCGCGCGCGGCGCGGAGTGGTCATCGCGGAGCGGTCATTTGGTTTACCGGTCTCTCCGGTGCAGGAAAATCAACCATTGCGCAGGCGCTTGAACGCGAGCTGTTCCATCGCGCCATGCACACATATGTGCTCGACGGCGACAACATCCGTCATGGCCTGAATTCCAATCTCGGGTTTTCACCCGAGGACCGAGTGGAGAACATCCGGCGAGTAAGTGAAGTCGCGAAGTTAATGGCAGACGCTGGCGCGGTAGTAATCACGGCATTCATCTCGCCTTATCGAATGGATCGCCGCCGTGCGCGCGAAATTGCGCTCGAAGGCAACGCGGAGTTTATCGAAGTCTTCGTCGATGCTCCGCTCGAAGTTTGCGAAACGCGAGATCCGAAAAATCTCTACAAAAAAGCGCGGGCCGGCGAGATCCTCGATTTCACCGGAATCGATGCCCCCTACGAACCGCCGGAGGATGCGGAGATCGTTGTGCACACGGACCAGCAGACTGTTGACGAATCTGTAGCGACGATTCTAGAGCAATTGTTACCGCGCTTGAGAGCAGAGGAAGCAAATGAGTAGCACCAAACGCTAGCTACCTGATGCTAGATGCGGAATGGATGTCGATCTTAAAATCCGTGAAGGTAAATTGAGCGACGCGGCCGAGATTGCTGCGCTCATGTGCGAGCTCGGGTACGAAACGACGACTGCGGAAATGGAATCGCGTTTGATATCGATTTTGAAGGATCCCCGCTACAAGACGCTCGTTGCGCTGAATAATGATAGACTCTGTGGCATGATTGGGACGCTTTCGGCATCGAGTTATTTGCACAATGATCTCAACGGACGAATCATCGCGCTTGTTGTATCCAGGGAATTGCGACGGCGCGGTATTGGCGCACGGTTAATTGCGGCGGCGGAAAAGAATTTTACGCAGAGAGGAATTCCTCGAGTAACATTGACTACTCGCGTTGAACGCGAAAAGGCGCATCAGTTTTACGAGAAGCTCGGATATGCACGAACCGGCTTCCGGTTTGCAAAAAGACTCGTATCCAGCTCCAGTTAAAATCGCTAATTGGTGGCGCCGGTGTCCGTCAGTAACGCACGCGAACGAGAAAGAGACCCTCCGCCGGAGCGGCCAAACGCGGGTGGCCGACGTGGGCGGAAGCTAGCCGATCCATCACATCCTCAACGCGTGATTTGCCAAGCGCGCAGCGCACGAGTGAGCCGACGATTAGTCGAATCATCTTATAGAGAAAGCCGTCGCCATCGAAGTCGATCATTATACAAGAACCCCTGTGACGAACCGCCACAGAATAAATGGTGCGAACCGTACTCTTTTCCGGCTTACCGCGATTGGCGGCAAACGCCGCAAAATCGTGGGTGCCGACGAATCGCTTGGCGGCTTTCTTCATAAGGTCGAGATCAAGGAGACGTGGAACATGCCAAGCTCGCCCATATTCGAAGGGCGGTAGCACCGAAGCAGACCAGATTCTGTAGCGATAGATTTTTCCTTTTGCGGAAAGACGCGCATGGAAATTGTGCGACACATAACGGCAGTGAAGGACCCGGATTGCCGGGGGCATCAATGCATTGAGCGCTTCTCTCCAACGCGCCGTTGATAAGCTGTCCTCCAAAAAATCGACGTGCGCGCATTGCGCAAGGGCGTGGACGCCAGCATCCGTTCGTCCGGCCCCGTGAACGCGCACACGCTTGCCGCCGATGCGTTCAAACGCGCGCTCGAGGTGGTCTTGAATCGCGTTGCGCTGGGATTGACTTTGCCAGCCCGCAAACGGGGCCCCGCTGTAGGCAACAATCAGTTTCAGCCGTCGCGACATTCTAATTCATCGCGACATCTCTTCGACATGCGCTGCGTGTTGCCGTCGATCGAGATATCCTTGCAAAATCATTTGAGCCGCAACTTGATCGACGTAATGACGCGTGGCGCGCGTCTTTTTGCCGGCTTCGCGCAACGCCCGGTGCGCTGCGACCGTCGTTAGTCGTTCATCCCAAGCGACAACTGCACAGGGAAGAATCGCTCGTAACTTCTTCGCAAACTCCAAGGCTTCGGTTGCGGCGGCGCCGATCTTGCCACTCAACTGCCGCGGGATCCCCACGACAACGTGATCGACCTTCCTTTCGCGAACGATCTCTGCCACTCGCGCGATGGATCGCTCTTTGGCGGCGATTGTTTCGAGCGGATGCGCCAGCAGCTGTAACTCATCAGAAATTGCCACGCCAATGCGCGCGCGGCCAAAGTCGATCGCTAAAATTGGATTCATCGCCGGTTAGATCATTGCAGTTCGGGTGGAAGTTTACCGATCAAGGTTTTGATTTTTTCCGCTTGATGACGATGACAAACCAAAACGGCATCACCGGTTCGGACAACAATGAGGTTATGAACTCCAAGCAGCGCAATCGTTGTCCCGTTCTGATCGAAAACGATGTTATTAGTGGAATCGACCGCCGTGATCGCGCAGTTCGCAGCATTTCCGTGTTCGTCGTTTTTGAAATAATTCGCCACTGCTCTCCAGCTGCCGATGTCATCCCAATCGAAACTTGCTTCCACCGCCAGAACGCGGTCCGCTTTCTCCATGATCGCGTAATCAAATGAGATCCGTGGCAATTTACTGAAGCGTTCGCGCAAAACCTTCTCGAACCTTTCCGGTCCGCGAAGTTGAGAAATGAAATCCGCCAGTTCCGGTGCGTGGCGATTGAATTCGCTGAGCACGGTGGGAACGGACCAGACGAACATTCCTGCGTTCCAGCGAAAATTTCCTTTTCGCAGAAACGATTCAGCCAGATCGGGGTTCGGTTTCTCGCGAAAGCGAAGTACTCGATGAATAGAACCCTTGTCGCTTCGGTTCCGCAAATGGACCGCCTCACCTTGCTCGATGTAGCCAAAACCCGGACACGCCCAGGTCGGTTTGATCCCGATGGCGACAAGCTCGCCTGTCTCCTCCGCCGCCTCTGCGGCCTCGGCCAAGGTTTCCTGAAATGCTGCGCGATTGGCAATGACATGATCGGCTGGAAGCACGGCCATTACAGCTCCATGATCGCGGGCCGCGACCCAACCAGTGCCAAGCGCGACCGCTGCAGCCGTATCGCGTTTGGCTGGCTCGGCGAGAACATTCTCCATAGGCAAATCCGTCAGCAATTTACGAACTGCCGCCTCTTGCTCCGTGTTCGTCAGGATTAAAATACGTTCGCGGGAAACCAATCCGTCGAGGCGCGCTACGGTTTCCTCGAGGAGAGTTTTTTTGGAAACCAGGCGAAGCAGCTGCTTTGGTCTGGCCCGGCGACTCAGTGGCCAAAACCGTTCACCACTGCCACCGGCGAGAATAAGCGCATAGATCGGTTTGGCCATTGCATGCAAAAATCAGGGCTGGCCCGCTCTTCCGGGCCGCAAAGATTTTCCCGTTTCTTTTTCCAAAACGAGACGTATATGGTAGGCGATGTCTCTCCCAATATCCATTTTAAAAGCCTCTGAACAGCTTCCCATTGACCCATTGCTTGTCGTGACGCGGGCTGCAATCGGCCTTGGCCTCGGATTGCTAATGGCAGACAAAATAAAGCCATCGATTCGTCAGGCAGCCGCGATTACGCTTGTTTCAATCGGCGCGCTGGCGGCAGCGCCATGGTTGGTAAAGATGGCCCTGGGGCAGATTAATCGACCGGAATCAGAGTGGGGAAGTCGTGCCCGTCTACGCTCCATTCGGGGAGATTCTGGTTATCGCTCCGATACGGACATCTACTAGCGTCATTGTAGAGGCGCTCGCCGCGGCGAACGCCTGTTTATTAATTTAGCGGCTGACACCGCCGTGGCTACAATGCTTGATTCAATCTGCTGCGCAGATTAAGCGTGCTTCGATAATATCTATGTCTCGTCCATCGACATCTTCCAGCAGCGAAGTGTTGTGCGCCCATTGTGCGGCAATTGCCAAAGAAGAGGCCGTTCTGCGCGAGGGCGGCGGCAAGGCCGGCCACGAACGTCAACGCAAGATGAACCGGCTGCCAGTGCGGGAACGCATCAGTCATTTGCTCGACAAAGATTCGCCGTTTTTTGAGGTCGGTCTCTGGGCTGCTTACAAAATGTACGAGCAATGGGGAAAGGTTCCTGCAGCGGGCGCGGTTGCTGGAATCGGAAATGTTGGCGGGGTTCCCTGCATGGTTATCGCCAACGACGCGACAGTAAAGGCCGGCGCTTTCTTTCCGCAAACAGCCAAAAAACTGATTCGCGCTCAGCGCATCGCTTTTGAATGCTCGTTGCCGATCGTTTACCTCGTCGATTCTGCTGGCGTGTTCTTGCCGATGCAGGATGAAATTTTTCCAGACGAAGATGATTTCGGTCGCATTTTCCGCAATAACTCCGTGATTTCCGCTGCGGGCATTCCTCAATTTGCCGCAATCATGGGCAACTGCGTCGCGGGCGGCGCTTATCTACCGGTTTTGTGCGACAAAATCCTGATGACGAAAGGGAGCGGTTTATATCTCGCAGGCCCGTCACTGGTCAAAGCGGCCATCGGGCAGACGGTAGATGCGGAAGAGCTCGGTGGCGCCCAGATGCACGCCGAAATAAGCGGGACGGTGGATTTTTGTGAAAAGGACGACCTCTCGTGCCTCAAGCGGCTCCGCTCGCTGATAGCGTTGCTTCCGGAAGCAAACGAATCCAACACATCGTCGAAACAAACAGTTAAGCCGGCGAAGAGTCTGGATGCCGTTTATGATTTGATCAGCTTTGATGGACAGAAGCAGTACGATGTGCGCGATCTGCTCGCATCGGTCGTAGATGCGAACTCGATCGCTGAATACAAAGCCGGCTATGGCAAGACAATCGTGACGGCTTACGCGCGGATCGATCGACGCCCCGTGGGCATTGTTGCAAATCAACGCTTGCAAGTCCGGACAAAAAAGGAGGGCATCCAGATGGGTGGTGTTATTTACGCCGACAGCGCCAATAAAGCGGCACGATTCGTCATGGACTGCAATCAAACAAGCTTGCCAATCATATTCTTCCAGGACGTCACCGGTTTCATGATCGGGCGCGATGCAGAAGAGAGCGGGATCATCCGCAGCGGCGCGAAGTTGGTGAATGCGGTCAGTAATTCTGTTGTCCCGAAGATCACAGTCGTTGTTGGTGGATCATTCGGTGCTGGCAACTATGCAATGTGCGGCAAAGCGTATGATCCGCGCTTCATTATCGCCTGGCCGACTGCTCGCTACGCAGTGATGGGTGCTGCCCAAGCGTCCGATACCGTGTTTGCAGTTCTTGCTCGCGCACGAGAGCGCGACAAAAAATCTTCACCGCAAGAACTGGAAGAACTGCGGAACACCGTCAAAAAGAACTATGAAGAACAAACCGACATCCGCTACGGCGCCGCGCGCGGCTGGGTCGATGCAATCATTCAACCGCACGAGACACGGGATGTCCTGATCCGTTTGCTACAATATGTGTCGCGTCCCATGACTAAAGCGCACTTCCACACTGGCGTCATCCAGGTATAGATAATCCTCTCCGCATGCCCGTCGTTCTCATCGAAAGGCAAACGCCGCAAATCACGCTTGTGACCCTCAATCGTCCCGAGCGGCGCAACGCGCTTACGATTGAATTACTGACGGAACTTGTGGCCGCAATCAAAGTCGCTTCCGACGAGGCGCACGAACGCATCCTGATTTTGCGCGGCGCGGGCGCCGCGTTTTGCACCGGTTTAGATCTAAAAGCCGCAACTCCAGAGAACGCACACGCGACTGCGGAAATGGTTGCGAAGGCCCTGCTGGCGCTCAGTCAAACACGTTTGGTGACAATTGCGGCTGTCCATGGCGCCGCTGTTGCCGGTGGCGCGGGCATCATGTCGGCATGTGATTTCGTCGTTGCCGCAGAAGGGACAAAGATCGGCTACCCCGAAGTGCGCCGTGGCTTGGTCGCCGGCCTTGTCATGACTTTTCTCCGCCGACAAACAGGCGAGCGAAACATGAGTGAATTATTGCTCGGTTCCGAATTGATTGATGCCGAACGCGCGAAGGAGATCGGCCTCGTAAATCGCATCGTTTCTCGGGAGAATTTAATGAGCGAAGCGCAAAAGTTTGCTGATTCGGTTTTGCAAGGTGCCCCAGGCGCGCTGGCCCAAACGAAACGATTAATTCAAGAACTCTGGTGGCGTTCGGTGAAGGAAGATGTCGATCTTGCGTTGAAGCATCACATGCAAGCCCGGGAATCGAGTGAAGCGCGCGAAGGGATTGCCGCTTTCAACGAAAAGCGTCCGCCGAATTGGGTTAAGTAAGGCGATCAGAAACTCGGCTTTTGACAGCGCTACTCAGACCTTTGCGGTGCTATTTCTTTATGTTTACCGAAGCGTTAGGCGAGGTTTGATACGATTCGATCCTGTAAGTACCATCGAAGTGAACAGTCTTTCCGCTATCAGCATCTTTGAAAGTGATGCCCACCGGCGGCGCAAAATGTTGTTGAATGGTGTTGGCCTGCGCGTTCCATGATTTGATCGGTTGATTGGTTTTTAGATCAAGCTGAGTAATCTTTTTGAGTTCCGTTCCGGGGATAGTGTGATTCGGTTGCGTTTGCGCGCATCCGCTAATCAGCAACGCGACGATCGAAAAAATGAGAACCAATTTTCGTTGCATAAAGAATCTCAGAACAAGTTCACGCGCTCTCGACGGCCGAACACGCCACCATTTGCTGCCGCCAAAAGAGCGTACGCACATCATCGAAACGGAACAGAAAAGTGCCACCGTCGCCCCAAGTCTTCCCCCAGCTGTTCGCACATAGAAAAGCGCGATCGCTTGCGCTCACCCCGTAACAAAGATAGCAATGCCCGCCAACGCGAGCACCCGATAGAGCTACGAATCCGTTATTGTCCACGCGATTCATGCCCTCAAACCAATCCGAACCGAGTACAACCGGTCCTCGCGTGAGGACATATTTCCAGAGCACGCGGGCGTCTTCCGCCCAGACGTAGTCGCCCTTGATCCAACCATCTTGCAGGATTGCCTTGGCGCCAGCGCGGACAGTCGTTCCAAAATAGACCGGCTCTTCGCCGGCGATATCGTCGAGCTGCTGCGCTTCGTGATAAATCCGATACGGATTTGGTCCGGGAGACGTGAGTTGCGGTGCACTTGTGATGAACAGTGTCCAACCATGACCGACGCACGACTGCGTTTTCTGCTGATTCAGAATTGAACCGAGCGCATGGACCTGAGTTTGTGTCATTGGATCGCCGTCGATTTCGCCGACATGCGGCGACATGGGATGCTCGAAATCACCTGCGTCGTAAGTGTAAACATGACCGAGGCCATGTTGGTCACCTGATGAATCGGTAATGACCGCAGCGTTATTGGGTGAAACGGTGCCAGTGGGAACCGACGCCGCAAAAGTTGCAGCAACTGCGGTGCTGGAGTACGCGGATTTTTTCGCGCCTGTTTTTGGCGCTGACTTACGGATTCCCGGCTTTTTTTTTGCCTTTGGCATCTTTCGATTTTTTTCCGGCATCGACGGGTTATGCCCGATTTGCGGAAATACACCGCCGTAAATTTTTGCCCAGCGGCATTTTTTTACTCAATCTATGGAGTCAAGGTCAATACATTCTTTAAAATGCGTTTAGGAATTGAATTCATTTTGGCGTCTTTGCAGAAGACCTGTAAGATGCCACGGCAATCCCGCCGATGTGGCGAAATGGCAGACGCAACGGACTTAAAATCCGTTGGGCTTTGAAAGGCCCGTGCCGGTTCGAGTCCGGCCATCGGCACAGGATCAATCACCTCTCCGCGCGACTCATTATCGATGCAAGGCAAAACCGAGCGGCCCCTTTTTGTTCCAGTGATTCTTGGCACTGCGCGTCAGGGCAGAGAAAGCGAACACGCTGCCCGCTTCGTTTTTGAACAAACAAAAACACGGGCCGGCGTCGAGACGGAACTGATCGACGTGCGCAGTCTTCCGATGCGGCTCGATGACGCCGGCGAACAAATGAAAGACCCGGCGTTTTCAGCGACCGTCGAGCGTTGCGACGGGCTCATCCTCGTCACGCCGGAATACAATCATGGCTACCCCGGATTGCTGAAGCACGCGCTCGACATGAATTTGAAGGAATATATCCATAAAGTGGTCGGAATTTGCGGCGTCTCCGCCGGACCATTCGGCGGTGCGCGCGTGATCGAACAGCTTCTTCCCGTCGTGCGGGAGCTCGGACTCATCGCCATTTTCGAGGACGTCAATTTTGGAAGCGTGCAAAACCTTTTTGATGAAAAAGGCAAATTGCTCGACCAAAATTACATACGACGCGTCGATAAATTTTTAAATGAGCTGATTTGGATGGCACGGGTACTCCGGCACGGTCGCGAGAATATCCCGCCGGTTTGAGTGCGCCTCTGATTGTCGATGGAGAGATCGATCGAAACTCGAATGGCTCAGCTCGGCCTCCGCGAAAGCGACCTAGAAGAAACTTTCGCGAGATCGTCCGGGCCCGGTGGACAGAACGTGAATAAAGTTTCAACCGCCGTGAGGCTGCTTCATCGGCCGAGCGGAGTTAGCGTCACGGTGCAGGACTCGCGCTCACAAGCCCAAAATCGCAGGCTGGCGCGTGAGCGGTTACTCGATGCGGTCGAACAGGCTGAAGCCAAGCGCCGCGCGCATAAAATCGCGGCAAGAGAGAAAGCGCGGCGGCGAAAATCCCCGCGACCCCGAGCGCTCAAGAAAAGGATTTTGGAATCAAAACGGAAACGCGGTGAGCTGAAGCGGCAGCGCAGCAAGATCGACGTGTAGGGGACGAAACGGCACATCCTGTAGAACGCTCCTTATTTCGGCCACGGGATACAGCGGTTCCGTCCTGGAATTCTTCTCTTTTAATACATCTGGCGAAGCAATTTGTGACGAATTGTTTGTGAAGAAACAATTCACACTATGAAAAAATCGATCATTCTTACTTCTGTGCTTTCGGTGCTTGCTATGATGCTGATCTCTTGCGCAAGCGAACCGGAGACAACTACGACCACGACGACACGCGAGACCGCGGTAAGTGCGCCGCCGCCAACCAGCACGATGACAACGCATCGTACTACGACTACCGGCTATTAAGCCGAGAGCGGACGCGAGCTTCACATTCGAAAAGGAACACGCTCAGACCGTGTTCCTTTTCTTTTCAACTAAGGGCCGATCGGCTTTTTAAACACGCCGCAAAGGTAAGGAATCCAGCTACGACTTCTCAGCTGGCACGTCTGCGGTTTGTGCTTCCTCTTCCGCTTGGCTGACAACGGGCGCGATCGCTTGAAGCTTCTCTCCGTTCCGCAAATCCATCAACTTCACGCCCATGGTGTTTCGGCCAACGACGCGGATTTCTTTCACGCGCGTCCGCACCATCTGACCTTTCGTCGTGATGAGCATCAACTCATCTTTATCAGTAACTGTTAGCGCGCCGACTACATCACCGGTTTTCTCGCCGGTCTTCATCGTGATGATGCCTTTACCGCCGCGAGATTGGCGCCGGTAATCGTCAAATGGTGTCCGCTTGCCGATGCCATTCTCGCCGGCGACGAGCAGCATCGCGCTTGGATCGACAATCGCTATCGCGACGACATGGTCCTTTTTGTCCGGCCGAATTCCCCAGACGCCGACCGTATTGCGGCCTTGATCGCGTAACTGCTCTTCGTGAAAGCGGAGACTCATACCTTCCTTCGTGATGAGCACAATTTCGTTGTTTCCGTTGGTGAGCTTGGCGTCGATCAAGCGATCGCCCTTCTCGATCTGAATGGCGATGATGCCGCCTTTGCGAACATTTCGATAATCCGAAAGATTGGACTTCTTGACGATACCGGACTGCGTTGCGAAAACGATGTGGAGATTTTCGTCCCACGTCTGATCGACAGCGTTTGGCCCGGTTCCGGATTTCTTGGATTGAACACGGATGGTCGCGGCAATTTTCTCATCGGGGCGCAGCTCGAGAAGGTTCGCGATTGAGCGGCCCTTGGCCGCACGGCCCATCTCTGGAATTTCGTAAACTTTTTCGACGTAGGCGCGTCCCGATTCCGTAAAGAACATCAGGTAATCGTGCGTCGTCGCGGTAAAAAGATGCTGAATGAAATCGCCTTCCTCCTCTTCGGTTGCGCCTTCGCGGGTGGACATGCCGATGACGCCTTTTCCTCCGCGGCGTTGGGCGCGGAATGCACTGACCGCTGTGCGTTTGATAAATCCGCCGTGGGTGATGCTGATGATGCACCCTTCGTTGGCGATGAGATCCTCCATGTTGATCTCACCTTCGTCAGCCATGAATTCAGTTAGGCGCGCCGAGCCGTGTTTGTCGCGAACTTCGCGCAGTTCCTTCTTGATGATGGTGAAAACGCGCTGCTCTTTTGCGAGGATGTCGCGGAGATCCTTGATCGCATTGATCAGTTCCTTGTATTCGCTCTCGATCTTTTCGCGTTCCAGGCCGGTCAGCTGATAAAGGCGAAGATCGAGAATCTGGTTCGCCTGGTGCTCGCTGAATGCGTAGCGGCCTTCCAGCAAGCGCGTCTCGTGGCGAATCTGGACGCCGATTTGCTCGATCTGCTTTCTCGTAAATTCGAAAGCGAGTAATTTCACACGCGCTTCCTCGCGATTGGCTGAGCCGCGAATGATTCGAATGAATTCATCGAGATTAGCCAGCGCGATCAGGTAACCTTCGAGGGTTTCGGCGCGCTCTTCGGCTTTGCGCAATTCAAACCTGGTGCGGCGCAGAACAACTTCGCGGCGATGATCGATGTAGGCCTGGTTCGCTTCCTTAAGGGGAAGAAGTTTGGGCCGTCCGTGATCGATCGCGAGCATGATTACGGCGAAGGAGCTTTCCATCGCCGTGTGTTTGTAAAGATTGTTGATGACGATCTTCGGATTCGCGTCGCGCTTTAACTCGACAACCACGCGTGTATTTTCATCAGATTCGTCGCGAATAGCGCTGATGTCCGTGAGCACTTTTCCATTTACCAGCTCCGCAATGCGTCCTACCAGCGTTGCGCGATTAACGTTGTACGGAATTTCGGTGATAACGATTTGTTCCCGGCCGCCCTTGAGTTCCTCTACGCCGGCTTTGCCGCGCACTTTCATGCTGCCACGACCCATTTCGAGATATTGTTTGACTCCGGCGAGGCCGAGAATGACGCAGCCGGTTGGGAAATCCGGCCCTTTTACGTGTTTCATCAAACCCTCGAGCGTGATGTCGGGGTCATCGATCTGCGCACAAATGCCGTCGATCACTTCAATGAGGTTGTGCGGCGGAATGTTCGTGGCCATGCCGACCGCGATGCCGGTCCCGCCGTTAACGAGAAGATTCGGAAATGCCGATGGAAAAACCGTCGGCTCGGTGCGCGTCTCGTCGTAATTTGGGACGAAGTCGACCGTGTCTTTCTCCATGTCGGTCATGAGCGCGGCGCCAAGATGCGTCATGCGCGCCTCGGTGTATCGCATGGCCGCCGGTGGATCGCCTTCGACCGATCCAAAATTTCCCTGGCCATCGACCAGCGTTTCGCGCATTGCCCACGGCTGCGCCATGTGCACGAGGGTGGGGTAAATCACCGCTTCGCCGTGCGGATGATAATTACCGCTGGTGTCGCCGCAAATCTTCGCGCACTTGCGGTGCTGCCGATTGGGAAAGAGCGAGAGATCGTGCATCGCGTAAAGAATTCTTCGTTGCGATGGCTTGAGCCCGTCGCGCGCATCGGGCAGCGCGCGCGAGATGATCACCGACATCGAATAATCGAGGAACGACCTCGATACTTCGTCGGCCACGTTAATCGGCTCTACCGTTTCGTTTTGGTTATACATGAGCTAAGTTCGGACCAGCGATTGGGACGCTGAACGCTCAGCCAGGAAGCGTTCTTCCCAGGCGCGGGAAATCTCGTCGGCTTGCCTGATCGTCACAGGGGGACTAATGGGAGTGCGGCGTGGCAGCGAAATTTGCAAAAACCCCAAAACGCGACCGATGTTTGCCTCGTAATCTTCACAAAGGTTTTCGTATTCGACACGAAGAGGATCGATCCCGATCCGTTGAAAAAATCGCCCCCAGAGCTTTTCTTGCTCCTCGCTATCTTTGAGACATTGTTCAATCAATTCAGCGTCGAACTGCGGTTCTCGTTGGACCGTTTTGCCTTCCTGCACTTTCCAAAGACCAGTCTGATGCGCGCGCGCTTTCGACAGCGCCTGCCGGAGTTTGTGACGCCGGAAGACGTGCACAAACTTGAGACGCGGGAAAGCATTTCGTAAAAGCTCGAGATCAGTTGTTTCCGCGTCACCGAACGCGGAGGTTCCACGTAACCGTCCGAGAAAATCATCCAAATACCAGCTCATCAATTTGAAGCCGAAGACTTCATTTGAGGTTGCCGTGGCTGCGCTGATGTCTCGAACGTAAGCTGCAAAACCCGCGCTCAAAGTCAGGTTGTGAGTGGCCGCGAAATCCGATTCGGATTTGCGCAGGAAAAACTGCTTCGGCCTGCCCGCCCGGCGCGTGGCATGCAAACCGTCGGTCAACAAATTGCTGCCGGAGCGCGGGATTGCGCACACGACGTAACAGCGACGCGGATGGCGCAGTTTGTGAAACAGACCTCCCATCGTGAATTTTAGACATCGAGGTTGCGCACGTTCAGTGCGTTATCCTCGATAAATTGTCGGCGCGGCTCTACGACGTCCCC
>Ga0307312_10001223_pt1 | contig 13000 bp, 13 predicted proteins | sample ER_DNA_202_FD_194489 | JGI IMG/M metagenome (GOLD analysis project Ga0307312, IMG submission 194489) | Bulk soil microbial communities from the East River watershed near Crested Butte, Colorado, United States - ER_DNA_202 | ecosystem: Environmental > Terrestrial > Soil > Floodplain | place...
GGCCTCGAGCAGGAAGCGGATCAGGGAAATCGGGATCCTCAAGCGCCGCGCTCCTCACGCTTCGGATCGTCCTCGCCGGAGTCGAACAACTCCGCCACCTCTTGCTCGGCGCGGCCCGGCTCGGGCGCCGAGCGCCTCGGCAGGAGCTTCACGTGCCTTGGCGGCGCCGGCGGGCTCGGCTCTGGCTCAGGCTTACGACGCCGCAGAAGCCCGCGTCGGCGGTCGCTCACCGGCGGGTCGAGCGATTGAGGCTCAGGCTCCAATGCCGGCTCCGACACCGGTTTGTCTTCGGGCTCGGGCTCGTCTTCGGTCTCGGGCTCACGACGCCGCAGGAACCCGCGCCGGCGGCCGCTTTCCGGCGGCTCGAGCGATTCCCGCTCGGGTTCCAATACCTGCTCCGGCAGCGGCTCGTCTTCCGGCTCGGGCTCGGGCTCCGGTTCAGGCTTGTGCTCCGGCTCGGGCTCGGCCGCTTCCGGCTCGGCCGGCCGCTGGGGTGGCGCCACCACCGTCCGCTCCTCGGGCGGCGGCCAGAAGACCTGTTCCGGCTCGCCTTCCTCCGGCGGCGCCGGAGCAGGCAAGAGGTACGAGGTGGGCGAGGCGGCGATCCGCTCAGCCGTGAACTCGACCAATGCCACCAGCACCCACGCGACCGCCATCACGAGGACGATCAGCGCAGGGCGAAGTTCTGCGAGGCCAGCGCCGATCGCGAGCAGGACGAGAAAGATGGCCTCGAGCGCGAAGCGAAGACCGAGCCGGCCCGGGAGCATGAGTCGAGCCTAGCTGGCGCTCTCGTCTTCGCTCTTCGACCCGGTGTCCTGGGGACCGGGCGGCGAAGGGCCGGGCGAGTCCGGCGGCGAGAGCGGCGGCGATTCGGATTCCGGCTCGGGTGTGGCAGCCTCGTCGGCGGGCTCCTGCTCGCGCAGCTTCGGCGGATCGGCCGGAGACGGCGTCCCGCGGCTCGCCTCGGTGGCCGCCTCCGCTGAGGAGACGATCGTCTGCGTCACGCGGTCGATCGCCTCGTCACCGAGGCCCGCGGCGCTGAGCAGCTGCTCTGCGCCCTCCTGGGCCCTGCCGATGATGACGGCCGCCTGCGCGCGAGCCCATTCGAGCGTTTGCTCGACCTCGGCGCGGACGGAGTTCGTGAGCTCGGTTGCCTGGTGACGGGCCTGCTCGAGCAGCCGGGCGGCGCGCGACTCGGCTTCAGCGATCTCCTGGGCGGCCTGTTGCTGTGCTTCCTGCAGGGTCTGGCGAGACTCGCTCTTGGCCGCGTTCATCATCTCGGCGCGCTGGCGCTCGCTTTCCTGGCGGTAGCGGTCGACGTCGCCCTGGCGCTCCTGGATATCGCGCTGGCGCCGCACCACTTCTTCCTCCGTCCGGCGAAACTGTGCGGCCGAGGCGGTCTGGGCATCCCGCTCGATCGTGTCGGCCATCTCGGCGGCAGCCCGGATCATGTGGAGGGCATCCATGCGGACCGCATGCCCGGTCGCCTCGACCTGGCCACCCTTTCCGGCAGCCTGCAGCACCCGGAGCTGGACCTGGAGCTGTGTCGTGTGCCGGCGGAAGGCCTCGAACGCCTCACGCACCTTTTCGCGGTCGAATCCGTCGGCCGCGCCCGGCAGGTCCTCCACACGGGGCAGCGACGTCAGCGCTGGGGCCTGCGACGCACTTCCTTGGCCTTCAGATGCCATCCGGTATCTCGCCTCCTGGAGCTTTTTCCCGAACCAGCAGTATGACTGCTGTATCGGCTCGCGGACACCGCGCTAGTCCTTCTGCGGCAACACCTGAATTCCAAGCTCAGCCAGGACTTCCTGCGCGATCGGAGTCGGCGCGCCGGTCAGTGGCTCCGAGCCGCTCGCCGCCTTGGGGAAGGCGACCACCTCGCGGATGTTGCGCTCGCCTGCCAGTAGGGCCACGAACCGCTCGATTCCGAGCGCGAAGCCACCGTGTGGAGGCGCGCCCATGCGCAGCACCTCGAGCAGGAAGCCGAAGCGCTCCTCCGCATCCTCGTCGCTGATCCCCATCGCCCGGAAGATCCTCTTCTGGAGCTCGGGATCGTGGATCCGGATCGAGCCAGAGCCGAGCTCCCAGCCGTTCCAGACGAGGTCGTAGGCCTGGCTCAGGGCGGCGCCGGGATCGGACTCGATCAGGCCCTCGTCGCCCGGTCGGACCCCGGTGAACGGGTGGTGGCTGAACGTCCAGTGCTGCCCGTCCTCGTCCCACTCGAAGAGCGGGAAGTCGGTCACCCAGAGGAACTCGTTCCGTGACTCGTCGATCAGGCCGAGCTCCCGGCCGAGGTGGTTTCGCACGGCTGAGAGAACCCGGGCGACCGTGCCGGGGGAATCGGCTCCGAAGAGGACGGTTGCACCGGGCGTCTCCGGCCGCACCGCCTCGAGCTCCTCCTCCGAGAGGAACTTCGCGATCGGCGAGCGCACCTCCCCCTGCTCGTCGAAGACGAGGTACGCAAGGCCTTTCCCACCCCACTCCTTCGCCAGCTCCTCGAGCGACGCGAGCTCGGCTCGCGAGAGCTCCTGCGGCACGGTCAGGTACTGCACGCTGGGCGCCCCGCCGAACACTTTGAACGCCGAGCCTCGCGTCACCTCCGTGGCGTCGTGCAGCTCCAGCCCAAAGCGCAGGTCGGGCTTGTCGGAGCCGTAGCGCGCCATCGCTTCGTGCCAGGTCAGGCGGCGGAAGGGCCGGGCCGGGGGCTCGCGGCCAAGCGCCTCGAACGAGGCCGTGACGGAGCCCTCGAGCGCCTCGAAGACGTCGTCGCGGGTCGGAAACGAGAGCTCGAGGTCGAGCTGGCGGAACTCGAACTGGCGATCGGCCCGAAGATCCTCGTCCCGGAAACAGGTGGCGATCTGGTAGTAGCGGCCGAAGCCGGAGACCATCAGCGTCTGCTTGAACAGCTGAGGCGACTGCATCAGGGCGAAGAAACGGCCGGGTTGCAGCCGCACCGGGACGAGGAAGTCGCGCGCGCCTTCCGGCGTGGCCTTGCTCATGTTGGGCGTCCAGATGTCGACGAAGCCTTCGTCGTCCATGAAGCGGCGGATCGCTCCGACGACCGTGGCGGAGAGGCGCAGGTTCCGTTGCATCTGCTCGCGCCGAAGGTCGAGGTAGCGGTAGCGAAGGCGCAGCCCCTCGTCCACGTTTTCCTCGTCGAGCTGGAACGGCAGCGGCTCGGAGCGCGCGACGATCTCGAGCTCGTCCACCTGCAGCTCGACCGCGCCCGTGGGCAGGTTCGGATTGACCGCTTCCGGGGCGCGGGCAGCGACCTCGCCCTCGGCGCGGATCACGAACTCGTTGCGGACGCCGTGCGCGACCCTGGCCGCCTCGGGCGCACGCTCGGGGTTGATCACGAGCTGCGCGAGCCCGCTCTCGTCGCGCAGGTCGATGAAGACGAGCCCACCGTGATCGCGGCGCGTGGCTGCCCACCCTGCCAGCGCGAGCCGCTCGCCGATCTGGACCCTGCCGAGCTCGCCTGCCTTCACGTCACGCCACCTCATTGCTTGAGCCTCTCGGCGAGCTCGGCGGTGGGAACCTCTTCGTCGGGCTGCCCCGGTCGACGGACAACGGAGCGCTCGAGGCCCCACTCGACGACCGCTCTGGCGCCAAGGCGGCGAGCGTGCGTGTGCTGGCCCTTGAGCGAGCGACCGCCATAGTCGACCTCGGCGCGCAGGCCGCGGCGACGCAGTTCCGTCACGAGCGGCATCACGCGCGGTTTGAGGTCGGCCTCGTGTACGGCCACGAAGACGTCGATCCCCTGCTCGTCCGCAGTGACGCCTGCCGCCTCGAGCGAAAGCAGCAGGCGCTCGATCCCCGCCCCGAAGCCGATACCGGGTGTCGGCTGCCCGCCGAGCTGCTCGATCAGCCCGTCGTACCGGCCGCCACCGGCGATCGAGCTCTGGGCGCCGATCGCCTCGTCCACGAACTCGAAGGCCGTGCGGGTGTAGTAGTCGAGCCCGCGCACGAGGGTCGGCGAGAGCGTGAACTGCACGGCCTGGTCCTCGAGGTAGGCCTGGACCGCCTCGAAGTGAGCGCGGCACTCGTCGCAGAGCGCGTCGCCGATCTTCGGCGCCTCGGCGAGCGCCTCGAGCACCTGCGGGTTCTTCACGTCGAAGACGCGCAACGGGTTCGTCGCCCGCTTCTGGCGCGCGTCGTCATCGAGGACGTCCGCGTGCTCGTCCAGCCATGCGGTCAGGCGCTCGACGTACGCGGGCCGGCACTTGGCGTCGCCGATCGAGTTCAGCAGCAGCTTGTAGTTCGTGACTCCCAGGCGGGCAAGCAGCTCGTCGTAGAGCTGGATCACCTCGGCGTCGATCGCAGGGTCGGCGGAGCCGATCGCCTCGACGGAGAGTTGCCAGTGCTCGCGGTAGCGGCCCCGCTGGGGCGCCGCGTACCGATACATCGGCGCGATCGTGTAGAGCTTCACCGGCTGGCCCTGCCGGTGCAGGCCGTGCTCGAGGTAGGCGCGCGCGATCGGGGCGGTCGCTTCGGGCCGCAGCGTCAGGGAGCGGCCCCCGCGGTCCTCGAAGGTGTACATCTCCTTCTGCACCACATCCGAGCCCTCGCCTGCCGTTCGGGCGAAGAGCGCGGTGTCTTCGAACACGGGCGTCTGGATCGGCCGGTAGCCGTAGAGCGAGCACAGCCGCTCCGCCTCGCTCGTGACCAGCCGCCAGAGCGGCTGCTCGGACGGGAGGACGTCGTGGGTGCCGCGAGGCGCCTCGAAGGTCGTCACGAGGCGCGCAACGGAGCCAGGAAGGGGTTGCTGTCGAGCTCGGCGCCGATGGTGGTCGGCGGGCCGTGGCCTGAGTAGACGATGGTCTCGCGTGGAAAGCGCTCCGTCAGCATGCGCAGCGACTCGACGAGCGTGTCCGGGTCCGCGCCGGGAAGGTCGGTGCGGCCGACCGAGCCCGCGAAGAGCACGTCGCCGGAGAAGAGGCAGCCGTCGGCGTAGAAGGCAAGGTGCCCGGGCGAATGGCCGGGGACGCGGAGAGTCTCGAACGTGATCCCCGCGAGCTCGAGGGTCTCGTCGCCCTTCAGGAACGTGTCGGCCGTGTAGCCGCGACCCGGGACTCCCTGCGGGACGAGGTCGGGCAGGTTCTCGAGCAGCGCACGCTCGTCCTCGGCCATGTAGACCGCTGCGCCGGTGCCCTCCGCGAGCTCGGCGACGCCTCCGAGGTGGTCCCAATGCCCGTGGGTGATCAGGATCGCGACGCAGCGGGCGCCGAGCCGGGCCAGCTCCAGCCGGAGCTCAGCCGCGTTCCCGCCCGGATCGACGACGACCGCCTCGCCGGCCGCTTGCGAGGCACGTACGACGTAGCAGTTCGTCCCGACCGGGCCGAGCTCGTAGCGATCGACGACCAGGCTCACAGGGCGCTCACCGGAGGCTGAGTCTAACCGCGCCGCGTCGGTCGGCTTGCGGCCCTATTTATGGCGCGCCCAGCCTCCTCCCCGCTGCGAGCGTACCGAGCCGCGGCGCACGCGTGTGTGAGGGAATCGTGCCGGGACCGTGCCGGTGTTCGGCGCGCTCGTCAGGGGTAGGATCGGGCGCGATGCAGAGCTGGAACCTGCACGAGATCGAGACTCCGGGCGGGAGCATCTCGCCGGTCGTGCTCGACTCAGACGACGCCGCCCGCATCGTCGTGATCGGTCTCGACCCCGGCCAGGAGCTCGGCGAGCACCAGGTCAAGGAGCACGCGCTCGTGCTCGTCGTGGACGGGACGGTGCGGGTCGAGGCCGGCGACGAGAGTCTCGAGGCTCCGAGCGGCACGCTCTTCACCTTCGAGCCCGACGAGCGCCACTCGATCTCGACGCAGGGCGGAGCGCGGATCCTGCTGTTCCTCGCGCCATGGCCTGGCCCGGGCCACTACCGGGGCCAGGAACAGACCGCGGCTTCTTCCTAGCGCCTCCGGAGCTGCCGCTCGGGCAGCGGGTGCCCGGTGCGTTTCAGGTACGCCCGGTACATCGCGCGGTCCATCAGGTACATGAACGGCAGGAAGAAGGCCGTGTAGACGAGGGTCACGAGTAGTCGCGTCCCGACCGGTTGCTTGCTGTTGACGAAGGAGAAGGCGAGGAAGATCAGCGGGAAGAACAGCAGCGCTCGCTTCCCGACCTTGCTCCAGGAAGGCGCCGCTACCTGCCGGACCGGCCGGCCGTCGCGGCCTTTTTGCGGCTGGCGCTTGATGTCGCGCTTCCCGTTGCGCGGGGAACGAGCCTGCTCGAGCCCGTCCGGGTCGACGTCGACCTCGCGGCCTTCGTCGTCGACGTAGACGAACTCATAATCGTGCCGGCGGCCCTTCTGGCGTCGTCTCCGCTGCTTCTTGGTCGGCATAGGGCAAGGGTAGCGCGGTCTCAGCGCGTCCAGGCAACCTCACCGTTCCGGATGACCGTCGTCACGAGGTCGCCGCCCAGGTGATAGGCGAGGTACCGCCAGTCCGGGGCGTCCAGGAGCACGAGATCCGCGTCGTTCCCGGGCACCGCGCGGCCGATTCGGTTCGACCGGCCGAGCACGTGCGCCGCGTTGACCGTGCAGGCCGCGAGCGCCTCCTCCGGCGAGAGGTGCAGCTGCGTGCAGGCGAGCGAGCAGACGATCGGCAGGCTCTCGCAGAACGAGCTGCCAGGGTTGAAATCGGTGGCGAGCGCGATTGCGGCCCCCGCGTCGGCGAGCGCGCGCGCCGGCGGCATCGGGCGATCGAGGAAGAGTGCGCTCAGGGGGAGCAGCACCGCCACTACTCCGCTCCCAGCGAGCGCCCGAGCGCCTTCCGGCCCCGTCGCCTCGAGGTGGTCGACCGACCGCGCACCGAGCTCCATCGCCAGCGGCACGGCGCCTCGCTCCGTGAACTGGTCGGCGTGCAGGCGTAGCGCGAGGCCCGAGTCACGGCAGGCCTCGAGGTAACGCCGGGCCTGCGCGGGCTCGAAGGCGCCTTCCTCGACGAAGACGTCGGCCGCCTCGGCGAGCCGCGCCGCCTCCGGGAGCACCTCGGCCAGGATGAAGTCGAGATACGGGTCGGCGTCGGCAAACTCCGGCGGCACGGCGTGCGCACCGAGCCACGTCGGTACACCTCCCTCCGCTGCGATCGCACGCAGCGATGCAAGCTCGGTCTCGCGGTCGAGCCCGTAGCCGGATTTCGACTCGAACGTCGTCGTCCCGGCGCGGAGCATCCAATCGCGGTGCCGGCCCACGGCAGCTTTGAGCTCGGCCTCGTCCGCCGCCCGCGTGGCGCGCACCGTCGAGAGGATCCCTCCCCCAGCGGCGTGCAGCTCCTCGTAGGTCGCACCGCCGGCGCGCAGGGAGAACTCTTCGACGCGATCGCCGGCGAAGCATGCGTGCGTGTGGCAGTCCACGAGCCCCGGGATCGCACAACGCCCGGAGCCGTCGACCTCCTCGACCGCCCCCTCGAGGCGCTCGAGCTCGCGCATCTGCCCCGTAGCTGTGATGCGCCCGCCCTCGCAGAGGACGAAGGCGTCCTCGAGCACCTGCACGCGGCCGAGAGCATCCCCGCGGAGCGGCGCCTCGCCCCCTGCCGGAGTCACGAGCTGCGCGAGATCACGGACGAGCAGCCGCGAGGCCGCGGCCGGCTCGGCCGCGGTCACGTGGAGGCCGAGGGCGGCGAGGGCAACTCGAGGCCGTGCTGCTCTGCCGCCGCAATCGCCTCCGGGTAGCCGGCGTCTGCGTGGCGGAGGACGCCGGTGCCCGGGTCAGCGGTCAGCACTCGCTCGAGCCGCTCCGCCGCGTCGGCCGAGCCGTCCGCGACCACGACCATACCCGCGTGAATCGAGTTGCCGATCCCGACCCCCCCGCCGTGGTGGACGCTCACCCAGGTCGCACCCGCGGCCACGTTCACCAGAGCGTTGAGGATCGGCCAGTCGGCGATGGCGTCCGAGCCGTCGCGCATCGCCTCCGTCTCGCGGTACGGAGAGGCCACGGAGCCGGAGTCGAGGTGATCGCGGCCGATCACCACCGGCGCCTTGACCTCGCCGCTACGCACGAGCTCGTTGATCGCCAGGCCCGCTCGAGCGCGGTCGCCGTAGCCGAGCCAGCAGATCCGCGCCGGAAGCCCCTGGAAGGCGACGCGATCAGGCGCGAGAGAGAGCCAGCGCTGGAGGGCGGAGTCATCGGGAAAGAGCTCCAGCAGCATCCGATCGATGGCCCCGATGTCCTCCGGGTCGCCGGACAAGACAGCCCACCTGAACGGCCCTACACCCCGACAGAACAGCGGCCGGATATAGGCCGGGACGAAGCCCGGGTATGTGAACGCCTCCTCGACTCCTGCCTCTAGCGCCTCACCTCTCAGGTTGTTGCCATAATCGAAAACATAACTGCCGGCCCGGACGTACTCGAGCAAGCCCTCCACGTGGCGAGCGATCGAAGCTCTTGCCCGGCGAAGGTATTCATCGGGATCGCTTGCGCGGAGCTTCGAAGCCTCCTCGACGGAGAGCCCGGCGGGGACGTAGCCGTTGAGCGGGTCGTGCGCGGCCGTCTGGTCGGTGACGAGATCGAAGTGCTCGCCGCGACCGGCGAGCACGGGCACAACCTCGGCGGCATTGCCGAGCAGCCCCACCGACAGAGGCCTCCCCTCCGCAGCGGCCCCGCGGACCCTGGCCAGCGCGTCTTGAAGCGAGTCGGAAACCTCGTCGAGGTAACGAGTCTCGAGCCGCCGCTCGATGCGAGCCGAATCGACCTCGACGCACAGAATCGCGGCGCCGGCCAACGTGGCGGCCAGCGGCTGGGCACCGCCCATGCCTCCCAGCCCTGCGGTCAGGATCGTGCGGCCGGCCAGATTCGGCGAGCCGAAATGCTTCTCACCCGCGGCAGCGAAGGTCTGGTACGTCCCTTGCAGGATCCCCTGCGTGCCGATGTAGATCCAGCTCCCGGCCGTCATCTGCCCGAACATCGTCAGGCCGAGCGCCTCGAGCCGACGGAACTCCTCCCAGGTCGCCCAGCGAGGCACGAGGAGTGAGTTCGCGATCAGAACGCGCGGAGCCGCCGGGCTCGTCCTGAAGACTCCGACCGGCTTGCCGCTCTGGACGAGCAGCGTCTCGTCCTCGCCAAGGGTGAGCAGCGAGCGGACGAGCGCCTTCAGCGCCTCGTGGCTCCTGGCCGCCTTGCCCGAGCCGCCGTAGACGATCAGCTCCTCCGGGCGCTCGGCGACCTCAGGGTCGAGGTTGTTCAGGAGCATGCGCAGCGGCGCCTCGGTGGCCCAGGAGCGCGCGTTCAGCTCCGTGCCCCTCGGCGCGCGGATCGCGGAGAGGTCGCCGCAAAGTGCCTCGACCGCGGCGTCGAGCGAGCGGGTCGCGCTCACCGCTGCTGTGCGCGGTCGCGGTCGCGGGCCCGCATCCGCCACCACGTATACGCCGTCGCGAGCACGAACGCACCGACGCCGCCGGCGAGAGAGCGCGCCGGGCTGCTCCCGGTCAGCCAGGCGATCAGCACCACGACCGCCCCCAGCACCCCGTAAGCGATGGCGCTGTCTCGGTACGGGTGCTTGGACGGAGTAGCCCGCCGCTTCGTGGGCGGTGCCTGCCCGTTCCCGCTCGTCATCGCAGCTCCCCGACCTCGGTTTCGACTGTCTCCACGACCGAACCATCGCCGATCGCGGCCGCGACGACCTCGATGTCGGACGAGAGCGGCCGGTCGTCGCGCAGGCGCGGCGACAGCGAGCGGACGAACTCCCGCGCGGCGCGAACCCCGGCGCCGGGCTGCAACGGCGCCAGGAACTCGACCGCCTGCGCGCCCGCAAGCAGCTCGATTGCCAGCACGCGCTCCGCGTTCGCGAGCACCTGCCAGGCCTTCAAGCCCGAGGCGTTCCCCATCGAGACGTGATCCTCCTGGCCCGCGCTGGTGGGAATGGAGTCCACGCTCGCGGGGTGCGCGAGCACCTTGTTCTCGCTGACGAGCGAAGCGGCCACGTACTGCGGGATCATGAACCCCGAGTTGAGCCCCCCGTCGCCGGTCAGGAACGCCGGCAGCCCGCCGGACAGGCTCGGATTGACGAGACGCTCGACCCGCCGCTCGGCGATGTCCGCGATCTCGGCGACCGCCATCGCCAGCGCGTCGAGCGCGAAGGCAAGGGGCTGGCCGTGGAAGTTCCCGTTCGAGACGAGCATTCCGTCTTCCACCAGGACGAGCGGGTTGTCCGTGGCGGAATTCAGCTCGGTCGAGACCGTGTAGTCGATGTAGTCGAGCAGGTCGCGGCTGGCGCCGTGTACCTGCGGGGCGCAGCGCAGCGAGTATGCGTCCTGGACCTTGTCGCACCAGCGATGGGCCTCGTTGATCGCCGAATCCTCGAGCAGATGGAGCACGTTCGCCGCCGAGTCGACCTGCCCGCGCAAGGGCCGCAGGGCGTGAACCTGCGGCAGGAAGCTCGTGCGCGAGCCCTGCAACGCCTCGAGGGAGAGCGCGCAGGCGATGTCGGCGGTCTTGGCGAGACGCTTGGCCCTTATGAGGCCGAGGGCGCCGAACGCAGCCATGAACTGCGTCCCGTTGACGAGCGAGAGGCCTTCCTTCGCCTGCAGCCGCACCGGTTCGAGCCCGACCGCCTCGAGCGCGGCCGCGCCGGGCAGCCGTCGCCCGTCCACCCAGGCCTCGCCTTCCCCGATCAGGGGTAGCGCGAGATGGGCGAGAGGCGCGAGGTCGCCGCTGGCGCCGACCGACCCCCGGCTCGGAACGTGCGGGAGGACGCCGTGGTTGAGGCACTCGATCAGGAGCTCCACGGTGACGACGCGCGCGCCGGAGTACCCCTTGGCGAGCGCGTTGGCCCGGAGCAGCATCGCGGCGCGGACGATTTCGTCCGGGTACGGCTCCCCTACGCCACACGCGTGGCTGCGCAGGAGCCGCAGTTGGAGCTCCTCCGTGAGCTCCTCCGGAATCGAGCGCGAGACGAACCGCCCGAAGCCGGTGTTCACGCCGTAGGTGTGCTCTTTCGTCCCGTGCGCGGCGTTCTCGACCACCTCGCGGGCCGCTCCCATGCGCTCCCGCGCGGCGTCGGTCAGCGAGACCCGATCGTGGTGGACGGCGACGCCCCAGACGTCCGCGAGAGCCAGATCGTCGCCCGTCAGCGCCTTGCTCTCGATCACGCTGCGAGTCTATCCCGCGGCTCTCCGCGCCCCGGCGCTCCCGCTACCAGTCCAGCAGCCGCAGCTCCAGCACGTGCGAGGCGTCGAATCCTGCGATCCGGAGCGTCGCGCCTGCCGCGGCGACCGCGGCGCCCGCCGGCATCAGACCGACCAGCTCGGAGCCGACCACCTCCGCCCGGCGCTCCGCTGCCGCCTGCTCCACGCGAGCGACGATCTCGTGCAGGGCGGCCGCCTCGAAGTCCTCCACGTTCATGCTCACCTGAACGAAGCCGGCCCGCGGCAGGTCGAGCCCGAGCGCCCGCACCCCCGGGAAGCCGCCGCCGTGCTCGCGGACGAGGCCCGCGATCTCCCGCGCCGCGTCGAGCGAGCCGCGCAGGTTGACGTTGAAGGCGATCAGCGGCCGGCGGGCTCCCACGAGCACCCCGCCGGCCCGTTCGTCCAGCCGCGCGGGCCCGAAGTCCGGGGTGAGCTCGCCGGCGTCGATCCGCTGCTGGAGCTCCTCCGGCCCGCCCCGGCGGAAGAACGCGGGCCCCCGGTCGGCGCCCAGCTCCCCGTACAGGAAGGTGGACAGTCCGAGCTCGGCGCCCACCCGCTCCGCAAGCCGCAGAGCCGCCTTCCGCGCGCGCCCGAAGTCTTCCGGAGCAAGCGGCACGAGCGGCACGACATCGGCCGCGCCGATCCGCGGATGCGCGCCCTCGTGCCTGCGCAGGTCGATCCGTTCGCGCGCGCAGACGATCCCGAGCAGCAGCGCCTCGACGAGCTCGTCCTCGGAGCCAACGAGGGTGAAGACAGAGCGATTGTGGTCTTCGTCGGCGTGGACGTCGAGCAGTCGCGCCCGCGACCCGAGCGCCTCGACGAGCGCATCGATCGTCGCCCGGTCTCGTCCCTCCGAGAAGTTCGGGACCGACTCGAGCGGTCGCGCCACGTGCGTAGTCTAGGAGGCGGTGAAGGCGTACTACGACAGCCGCGCCCCCGAGTACGACGAGTGGTACCTCGGCTCGGGCCGCTTCGCCGAGCGAGACCGCCCCGGGTGGGACGAGGAGATCGAAGCGCTCCGGCGCACGCTCGAGGCGCTGCCACCGGCAAAGACGCTTGACGTCGCCTGCGGAACCGGGTTCCTGACGCGCCACCTTCCCGGCGAGATCGTCGGTCTCGACCAAAGCGAGTCCATGCTGGACGAGGCCCGGCGCCAGGCGCCGCACGCGACCTACGTCCAGAGCGACGCGCTGGTGCTCCCCTTCGAGGACGGGTCGTTCAGGCGCGTCTTCACCGGCCACTTCTACGGCCACCTGGAGGAGCCTGAGCGCGAGGCCTTCCTAGACGAGGCACGACGGGTCGCGCCCGAGCTTGTGGTCGTCGACTCCGCGATCCAGCCTGACGTGCCCGTCGAGGAGTGGCAGGAGCGGATCCTCAACGACGGGACTCGCTGGGAGGTCTTCAAGCGCTACTTCGCGCCGGAAGCGCTGGCCGCAGAGCTGGGCGGCGGCAGCACCGTATTCGCGGGCCGTTGGTTCGTCGCCGTCCGCGCTTGACCCGCCGGCTCTCGAGCTACCGCTCGATCGCGTCGCTCCAGCGCGACAACCGGATCTGCCGGGCGTGCGCCGAGGAAGGCTTCGCGCTGGAGTCGCTGCCGATCGTCCAGCCCTATGAAGGCCAGCGCGCCTACGTGTTCGGCCAGGCCCCCGGCGTGGTCGAAGGGCAAGAACGACTCCCGTGGCGCGGCCGGGCCGGCCGGGCGCTGCGCCGCTGGCTCGATCTCGACGAGGAGGCGTTCTACGCCACGTTCTACTGCGCCTCCGTCACGCGCTGCTATCCGGGCAAGGCGCCGAGCGGCCGTGGCGACCGCACTCCGACGCCGCGTGAGCAGGAGCTCTGTTCGTTCTGGCGCGACTGGGAGCTCAGGCTGATCCGGCCGGGGCTGATC
>Ga0307312_10001224_pt1 | contig 13000 bp, 12 predicted proteins | sample ER_DNA_202_FD_194489 | JGI IMG/M metagenome (GOLD analysis project Ga0307312, IMG submission 194489) | Bulk soil microbial communities from the East River watershed near Crested Butte, Colorado, United States - ER_DNA_202 | ecosystem: Environmental > Terrestrial > Soil > Floodplain | place...
CCATGAGCGCCGCCAGACCGGGCCGCCACGCCGCTGCCCTGTCGGACGCCGCCAGCGAGCGAACGGCCGGCGCCAGCTCGGCCAGCCGGCCCTGCTCGCGGCGGATCCCGAACATCTGGATGCCGTAAACGCTCGACGGATCGCGGCCCGCGAGGAGGCGGCTCCACTCCCGCGACCGCTCGGCCGCCGCCTCCGCTTCGCGCAGGCGCCCGTCGCAGAGCGCGATCGCCGCGGCGTACTGCTCGGCCACGTGCATCGCGAACGGCTGGCGCATGCGACCCGCCATGTCGAGGAGCGCCGCCAGCTCGAGCCGGGCAGCATTCAGGTCGCCGATCGCGAGGAGCGAGGCGATCCGCCACTGGATCGCCTCGGCGCCGATCTCGATGTCGCCCAGCTGCTCGGCGATATCGCGCCCTTCGGCCAGCATGTCCAGGATGTCGCGGAAGGGCGTCGGCCCGCGCAGCCAGTAGGAGCGGCTCAGCATCAGCGCCAGGCCCTGACGGTCGCCGACCCGGCGGGCCATGGCGATCGCCTCGTCGCGCACCATCGCGCTCTCCTCGGGCCGGGCGGCAAAGGCCAGCGCCCGGCCGAGCGCGCCGAGCACGCGCACGCGCAGCTTCGAGTCGCCCGCCTCGAGCGCCGCGCCCGCCTCCTCGAGCAGCTCGAGCGCGCCCCCGTAGTCGATGCCCATCCGCCAGCAGGCATCCTCGTAGCCGACCGCAGCCCGCGAGAGGCGGCGGCCGTCGCGCAGACCGCGCGCGAGCTCCGCCGCCGCCAGGAACGCATCCTGCGACTCGACCGAGCGGCCGGCGCGGTAGGTCACCGCGCCGAGGTCAAGGAGCGCGTCGGCGCGGTCGGTGCCTCCGGGAATCCCGAGCTCGAGCGCCGTCCGCAGCGCAACCGCCGCCTCGTCGAACGCCAGCGCCACCATCGCCGCGGCGGCCGCAAGCAGGCTGTACTCCACGGCGCGGTCGGTTCCGCCGATCGGCGCAGCGGCGGCGAAGTGGTGGGCGACATCGCCGAGCGCGCGGGCCGAGCCGTCGGAGGCGCGCTCGTCGAGGGCCTCGGCGATTCGCAGGTGAAGCTCCGCGCGACGGCCGGCGGCCAGCCTGTCGTAGAGCGCCCTGCGGACGAGCTCGTGGGCGAACCGGTGGGCGAGCGTGTGTCCCGGCACCTCCTCGATCATGCCGCTCGCGACGGCCTCGTCGAGTGCCGCAGCCAGCGCCGCCGGGTCGAGGCGCCCGGCCTCGCGGATCACATCCGTCTCGAACTCCGGGCCGGCGACCGAGGCCAGCTCCAGCGTTGCCCGCGTCCCCGGCTCGAGCCGCGCGAGCCGCTGGTTCACGACATCGCGCACGCCCTCGGGGGTGTCGAGCCCGGTCAGCGATCCGGCGACGTCGGCGCCGGGCCGGGCGGCGCCCGCCTCGACGAGCTCGCGCCACAGCTCCGTGAGCAGGAATGCGTTCCCGCCCGTCAGCTCGAAGATCGACTCGGCGAGTGCCGGCAGGCCCTCCAGGCCGCTCCCGCCGGCCTGGCGGACGAAGTCCTCGACGTCGTCGGCCGAGAGGCCCGCGAGCCGCAGCCTGGAGACCTGCTCGTTCCGGCGCAGGTCGACCAGCGCGTCGCCGAGCTCCTGCGGCAGCTCGGCCTCGGTGTCCCGAAACGTCGCGACGACAAGCAGGCGGGCGTCGGCCGCAGCCCGCCCGAGATGGCGCAGGAGCAGCAGCGTCGGATGATCGGCCCAGTGCCCGTCCTCGAGGACGAGCAGAACAGGGGTATGCCGGCCCGTGGCGACCAGGAGCTCCACGACGGCCGTGTGGAGCCTGTGGCGCTCCGTGTCCTGGTCGGCGGTCACGGGATCGGGAAGGTCGCCGACTCGGGCCGCGAGATCCGGCAGCAGCCGCTGGAGCTCGCCGCCGCCGGGCCCGAGGTCGACTCGGAGGCGGGCCGGATCGACGGTGCGAGCCAGCCGGTCGAGCGCCTCGGCGAACGGCCCGTACGGCGTCGGCACGACGGCGTCGCACGCGCCGTAGAGCACGAGCGCGCCGCCGGCGGCAGCCTCCTGGGCGAACTCGCGCACGAGCCGGCTCTTCCCCGAGCCGGCCTCACCGGCGACGAGTGCGATCCGCCTGCCCTCACTCGCCGCCCACGGCATGAGCGACCGCAGCGTCGCAAGCTCGCGCGGCCGGCCCACGAACGGAAACGAGGGCGCCAGCCGGAGCGGCCCGGGAAGCGTCGAGATGGAAGCCGTCTGGTCCACTAGTCAGATCTGATCATCGCATGCCAGAGGAGGGCAGGCGCGAAGTGGGTCAGATCCCGTCATGCGGCCCGCAGAGTCGGTGCGTAGCGTCCAGCGGGGATCTATCAACGCACCGACAAGGAGACTGAATGGCAACCACCGAGACACTTTCGAGCGCCGCGCGGTCCGAGCTGCGCGGCATTGCCGGCGAGATCATCGGGCCGGAGGACTCCGGCTACGACGAGGCCCGGGCGGTCCATAACGGCATGATCGACCGCTCTCCCGGCATCATCCTCCGCGCCGCCAGCGCCGACGACGTTGCGGCCGGGATCGGCTTCGCCCGCTCCCACGACGTCCCGCTCGCGATCCGCGGCGGCGGCCACAGCGCCCCCGGCCTGGGCACGATCGACGACGGCGTGGTGATCGACCTCGCGCCGCTGTCGGCGGTCAAGGTCGACGCGGCCGGACGCACGGTCGCCGTCGGAGGGGGCGCCACCCTGACCCAGGTCGACGCCGCCACAGCCGAGGTCGGCATGGCCACGCCGCTCGGCATCCTGGGAACCACCGGCGTCGGCGGGCTGACGCTCGGCGGCGGGATCGGCCACCTGGCCCGCAAGCACGGCCTCACGATCGACAACCTGCTCGGCGCGGACGTCGTCCTCGCCGACGGTTCGAAGGTCACCGCCAGCCCCGACGAGAACACTGACCTCTTCTGGGCGATCCGGGGAGGCGGCGGCAACTTCGGCGTCGTCACCGAGTTCCGATACCGGCTGTACCCGGTGAGCACGGTTATCGCCGGTCCGACGTTCTGGTCGCTCGACGACACCGTCGCAGTCATGCAGCGCTACCGGGAGTTCATCCCGCAGGCGCCACGGGAGCTGAACGGCTTCTTCGCGTTCGCGACCGTGCCGCCGGTGGCGCCGTTCCCGGAGGGGCTTCACGGCCGCAAGGTGAGCGCGGTCGTGTGGTGCTACGCCGGTGACGACAACGACGCGGCCCAGGCCGCAATGGCCCCGATGCTCGAAGCGGCGGAGCCGCTCATGCACGGCGCCGGCCCGCTGCCGTTCGCCGGTCTCCAGGGGTTCTTCGACCCGTTCTACCCGAAGGGCATGCAGGGCTACTGGCGCGCGGACTTCGTGAACGAGTTGTCCGACGCGGCGATCGCGGCGCACCACGAGCACGCCGAGCGGATGACGCCCGGCGCCTCGACGATGCACATGTACCCGATCGACGGGGCCGTGCATGACGTCGGCGAGTCCGACACCGCGTGGAGCAACCGCAACGTCCAGTGGGCCGAGGTCATCTACGGAACCGACCCCGACCCGGCCAGCGCCGACGCAATGCGCGAGTGGACGCTCGACTACTTCGACGCGACCCACCCGTACTCGGCGACCGGCGGGGCCTACGTCAACTTCATGATGGACGAGGGCCAGGAGCGGGTGAAGGCGACGTACGGCTCAAACTACGGCCGGCTCTCGCGGATCAAGGCGCAGTACGACCCGGGCAACACGTTCCGCGTGAACCAGAACATCCAGCCGGCCGCATGACCGTACAATCGTGGAGTGTCCGAACGCGCAGAGCTGGCGGAGGCGCTCCTCGCTGAACTCAACAGGTTCCTGGAGGCCGCCGACCGCCGCCACATGCCCGTGCCGATCGAAGTCGGCGAGGACCGGCGGTGGTCGGCGGCCGACACGGAACGACTGTTCAAGCGGATGGGCCGCATCGTCCCGACCGCACCGACCGAGCAGCGCCTCACCGACGTACTCGCGGAGGCCGTGCGGCTCCAGAACGCGCTTCGGGCATGGCTGGACGACGCGGCGCAGTGAGCGCCTGGGCAGCGACCCGGCCGCGCCACGGGAACGTCAACCCCGGGCGCGCAGGGCTTCCGTCAGCTTCGGGACCACCGTCAGCGTGTCGCCGATCACGCTCACGTCGGCGAACTCGTGGATCGGCGCGTTCGGGTCCTTGTTGATCGCGACGATCGTGCCGGCGTTGGCCATCCCGACCTTGTGCTGGATCGCGCCCGAGACGCCGCAGGCGATATAGAGCTTCGGAGAGACGGTCTTGCCCGTCTGGCCGACCTGCATCGAGTACGGCACCCAGCCGGCGTCGACCACGGCGCGCGTGGCGGCGACCTCGCCGCCGATGGCCTTGGCCAGCTCCTCGACCAGCGGCACGTTCTCCGGCCCGCCCATCCCGCGGCCGACCGCGACCAGGATGTCGGCCTCCGTGATGTCGACTCCGGCGACCTCGGCCTCCTCACGGCCGGCAGGCCGCGCGGCCTGTGACCAGGGCTTCACCTCGACGGCGACCCGCTCGACGGGCGCCGTCCCCGACGGCGCCTCGTTCGGCGCGAAGGCGTTCGCGCGCGCGAGCACGATGCCTGTCCCCCGGAAGCCCGACTCGACAATCACGGTGTCGCCGAGCGCCGGACGGGTCGCCACGACCCCGCCGTCGGCGAGGGCGATCTCGGTCGTCTCGCAGGCGATCCCGGCTCCGATCCGCGCCGCCAGGCCGGCGGCCACGTCGGCCGAGACGACGCCCGCGCCGAAGATCACGGCCTCGGCCTCGCGGGCCGAGCTCTCGAGCGCGTCCACGATGGGTTGCGGCAGGCCGCCGGCGAGCGCCGGATCGTCGGCGACCAGCACCTTCGCGGCGCCGTGGCCGCCCAGCGAGCCCGCCCAGGCGTCGTCGACCCCAGAGCCGGCCACGAAGGCCGTCACGTCGCCGCCCAGAGTTGCGGCCTTGGCGAGCACGCCGAGGCTCTGCGGCGAAAGCTCGCCGTCGTCATGGTGCACGTAGACGAGGAGCGCCATCTAGATGAGCCCCTTCCCGGCCAGGATCTCGACCAATTTGCCGGCCGAGTCGCCGCCCGAGTCCTCGATGGTGACGCCCGCCGACTTCGCCGCGGGGGGAGCGATCGAGCGGACGACGCTCTGCGCCCCGTCCGCGCCGACCCGGCCGGCGTCGACGCCTGCGTCGGCGGCCGAGAGGGTCTCGAGCGGCTTCTTCTTCGCGCCCATGATGGCCTTGATGGACGGGAGCCGGGGCGTGTTGATCGCGTCGGAGACCGAGACGACTGCGGGCAGCGGCGCCGCGACGACGTCGTAGCCGTGCTCCGTCTGGCGCTTGGCCCGGATCCCCGAGCCGTCGACGGTGAGGTCGGCCACCTGCGTCACCACGGGCCGCTCCAGATGGTCGGCGACGGCGGCCGCCATGACGTAGCAATCGGCGTCGGCGGCCTGCTGGCCCAGCAGCACCAGGTCGGCGTCCTGCTTCGCGACGACCGCGGCGAGCACGTGCGCCGTCCCGGCGATGTCGGAGCCGGCGAGCGCCGGATCGGTCACGAGCACGGCCCGGTCGGCGCCCAGCGCCAGCGCCTTCTGGAGCGCGCGCTGCGCCGAGGGCGGGCCCATGCAGACGGCCACGATCTCGGCGACGTCGGCGCCGCCCTCCCGGATCCGCACGGCCTCCTCGAGGGCGTGGAGATCGAAGGGGTTGAGCTCGGAGTCGCCCGACCGGTCGAGCCGGTTCGTCGCCGGGTCGAGCCGCTTGTGCGACGTCCCGCTCGGCACCTCCTTCACGCACACTGCGATGTTCACCGCGCCTGCACCTCCATCCCGTGACCGGCCGGGAGCCTAACCAACCGGCGGGAGCCGCGGTCGCAGGGAGCTACTTGCCGACGAAGCCCGGGTCGCGCTTCTCGACGAACGCGTTCAGGCCCTCCCGGGCGTCGTCCGTCGAGAACATGATCGAGTACAGATCGGCCTCGTGCACGAGGTTCCCGGCGATGTCGCCCTGGAGCGAGCGGTTCGACGCCTCCTTGGCGTAGTAGAGCGCGACGGGGCTCTTCGACGCCATCAGGTGGGCCATGTCGAGCGCCCGCGGCATGAGCGCCGCGGCCGGGTAGACGTGCTGGACGAGGCCGCGGGCGAGCGCCTCGTTTGCGTCGATCATCCGCCCGGTGAGGATCAACTCCTTGGCGTAGCCGATGTTCGTCGCGCGGGCGAGCCGCTGGGTCGCGCCCCAGCCGGGGATGATCCCGAGGTTGATCTCGGGCTGGCCGAAGTGGGCGTTCTCCGACGCGAGCCGCACGTCACAGGCCAGGGCCATCTCGCAGCCGCCGCCGAGGGCGTAGCCGTTCACGGCGGCGATCGTCGGCTTGCGCATCGTCTCGAGCATGTGGGCGATCTCCTGCCCGAGCTCGGAGTACGCGCGCGCCTCGAGCGGCGTCTTCCCCGCCATCTCCTTGATGTCTGCGCCGGCGATGAACGACCGGTTGCCCTCGCCCGTCATGATGATCGCGGCGATCCCAGCATCGGAGCCGAGGTCGGTGAGCGTGGCCAGAAGCTCCTCGAGGAGGGCGGTGTTGAGCGCGTTCAGGGAGTCGGGCCGGTCAATCGTGACGACGGCGACGCGATCGTCGACCGAGATCCGAAGGCCGCTGCCGGCCATCAGGCAGCTCCCAGAGTTGACTGCAGGAACTCGACGATCTCCGCCGTCGGGGCGCCCGGCGTGTAGACCTGGGCGACCCCGAGCTTCTTCAGCTCGGCGATGTCCTCGGCCGGGATCGTGCCGCCCACCACCACGAGCACGTCCTCGGCGTCGTTCTGCTTCAAGAGGTCGAGGATCCGCGGCACGAGCGTCATGTGCGCGCCGGAGAGGATCGAGATGCCGACGGCGTCGGCGTCCTCCTGGAGCGCCGTCTCGACGATCTGCTCCGGGGTCTGGTGAAGGCCGGTATAGATGACCTCCATGCCGGCGTCGCGGAGCGTCCGGGCGATGATCTTGGCGCCGCGATCGTGACCGTCGAGCCCCGGCTTGGCGACGACCACGCGGATGGGCCCACTCATACGAGGGCGAGTGTATCCGAGGCGTGAAACACCGGCGCCTGATGCCAATGTTTCATGGTTCTCAGCCCTCCGCCGGCGCGAAGGCGACGAGCAGGGAGAGCCGCTCCTCGATCGAGTGGAAGCGGTGCTCCTCCTGCGCCGGCACGAACAGCACGTCGCCCGGCGCCACCTCGCGGTCATCCCCGCCCGAGGTGAATCGCGCGTGGCCCGAGAGGACGTAGTAGATCTCGTCCTGGGCGTGCGGCGACTGCGGATCGGAGGCTCCCGCCTCGAGCACGTAGAGGCCCGCGCTCATCGACTCGACGCGCAGGAACTCACGGTAGAGCTCGCCCGCTCCCGAGCGTTCGGCATCGACGTGGTCGAGGTTCCAGGCGTCCATCGGCGGAGATCCTAGTGGGGTCAGACCCCGCATCGGTCCGTGTTGCACGTGTGTGACACGCACGCGACAAGTCCGCGTTCCGGCTGCCCGCCAACCCTCCTAGAAGACCGGCGTCTCGCGGTAGATGCCCCAGACCTCGCGGAGGGCGTCGCAGATCTCACCCTCCGACGCGTAGGCCCGCGCGCACGAGACGAGGTGCGGCATGACGTTCTCGTCGGTGGCCGCGGCCGAGCGCAGCGCCGCGAGCGCGGACTCGACCGCCGCTCCCTGGCGTCGCCCGCGGACGCCGCTCAGGCGCTCGCGCTGGCGGCGCTCCACGTCGGGCGAGATGCGCAGGATCTCGACCTGGTCGTCGTCCTCGTTCAGGAACGAGTTGACGCCCACGATGAGGCGGCGGCCTTCCTCCACCTCGCGCTGGAAGCGGTACGAGGCCTCGGCGATCTCGAGCTGGAAGAAGTTCTCGTTGAGCGCCGCGACGACGCCGCCAAGCCGGTCGATCCGCTCGAAGTACTCGTACGCCTCGCGCTCCAACCGGGCCGTGAGCGACTCGACCAGCCACGAGCCGCCGAGCGGGTCGGCCGAGTGGACGACGCCGGTCTCGTTCGCGATCACCTGCTGGGTGCGGAGCGCCAGCCGGGCCGCCCCTTCGGTGGGGAGCGCGAGCGCCTCGTCGTAGGAGTTCGTGTGCAGCGACTGCGTGCCGCCGAGCACCGCCGCCAGCGCTTCGAGGGCGGTGCGCACGATGTTGACCTCGGGCTGCTGGGCGGTCAGCGAGACGCCCGCGGTTTGGGTGTGGAACCGCATGAGCAGCGAGCGCTCGCCGGTCGCCCCGTAGCGCCCGCGCAGCTCGCGGGCCCAGATCCGGCGCGCGGCGCGGTACTTCGCGATCTCCTCGAAGAAGTCGATGTGAGCGTTGAAGAAGAACGACAGGCGCGGCGCGAAGTCGTCGACGTCCATCCCCCGCTCCCGGCACGCCTCGACGTACGCGAACCCGTCCGCCAGCGTGAACGCGAGCTCCTGGGCCGCGGTCGCCCCCGCCTCGCGGATGTGGTAACCCGAGATCGAGATCGGATGCCAGCGCGGCATCGTCTCGGTGCACCATTCGATCATGTCAACCATGAGCCGCATCGAGGGCTCCGGCGGGAAGATCCACTCCTTCTGGGCGATGTACTCCTTGAGGATGTCGGCCTGGATCGTGCCGCCGAGCGCTTCGGGCGGAATGCCCTGCTTCTCGGCGACGACCACGTACTGGGCGAGCACCACCGCGGCGGGCGCGTTCACCGTCATCGAGGTCGTCACCCGGTCGAGTGGGATGTCGGCGAAGAGATCCTCCATGTCGGCCAGCGTGTCGACCGCGACGCCCTCGCGGCCCACCTCGCCGAGGGACCGCGCATGGTCCGAGTCGTACCCCATGAGCGTCGGCATGTCGAAGGCGGTCGAGAGCCCGGTTTGGCCGTGGTCGAGCAGGTAGCGGAACCGGCGGTTCGTCTCCTCGGCCGTGCCGAAGCCGGCGAACTGGCGCATCGTCCACGCCCGGCCGCGGTACATGGTCTCGTAGATGCCACGCGTGTACGGGAACCGGCCGGGATCGCCCAGGTCTTCGTCGTAGTCGACGGGCGTGTCCGCCGGCGAGTAGACCGGCTCGTAAGGGATCCCCGAGATCGTCGAGCGCTCGGGCTGGGGTCGAGGCTCCGGGGCACGCTCGGGCTGGGCCATCACTCGAACGATACCGGCGCGGGCGGCGTCCGCACCCGGCCCGAGAGCCAGGCGCGCAGGAACGGGTCGGGCACGGTGTAGCCGGGACGGGCCGCGCCCTCCACCAGGTCGCGCTCGGCCAGGGCCTCGACCGCCTTCTGGACGCGGGCCGGCGGCCCGAGCCGGTGACGGTGGCGGTACTCCTCGGAGTAGATCCGGCCGGCCTCGGCCGCGACCGCGAGCAGCACGAGCCGCTGGTAGGGCGAGAGGCCCTCCCAGATGGTCGCGCACCGGGCCGACTCGGCCATCACCGCGTGCGCGAAGGCCTCATCGACCATCTCGGGCGTCGCCGGCCGGTCGGCCGAGATCGCCCACAGGAACCGTGCCAGCTCCTGGGTGTCGTACGGCTGGCCGGCGGTGATCTCGAGCAGCCGGGCGATCCCGGCCGGTGTGACCTCCCGCCCCGTGGCGGCGAAGCGTTCGGCGATGAACGGGCCGAAGTCGGCGGCCGCGATCGGGCCGAGCTCCATCACCTTCGCGCTTCGGAAGAGCGGCTCGTTCCGCTCGGTGAAGAGCCGGCGCAGCATGTGCCGGTGGCTTCCCAGGTAGACGTGCGCCACCTCGGGCTGCTGCTGGAACACGGCCCGCATCGCCCGCGGCAGGTCGCGGTCGATCCGCGTGACCTCCTGGAACTCGTCGAGCACGAGCGCCACCCGCCGGCCGCGCTCGGCGGCGACCTCGGCGGGCAGCCGCAGGAGCCGCTCGAGGGTCACGTCGACGTCGCCGCGCCGGAGCGTCTGCGGCATCGTGAACGACAGGCTTCCGTCTTCGGGGTCGACCGTGGCGACGGGCGCCACGGGCATCCGGCGCAGGAAGTCGAGCGAGCGCCGGCCCGCGCGCTCGAACGGCGAGAGCAGGCCGCGGTAGAGGGCGGTCGTGAGCTGCTCCACCAGCCGCCCCTTGTCGGGCGCGGCGAAGAGGTCGCACTCGGCGACGAGGACGCCGGCGGCGCGGAGCTCCTCGACGCAGGCGCGCATCAGCGAGCTCTTGCCCGTCCGCCGCGGGGCGATCACGACCACGTTCTGGCCGCTCTCGACGTCGGCGCCGAGCGCGGCGATCTCAGCCCGCCGGTCGGTGAACTGGGTGCCGGAGACGACGTCGCCATACCGGAAGGGGTTCTCGCCGGCCACGTGAAGAACTATAGCATCTGGTATTATCCCCGATGCTATAACTAGCCGGGATCGGGTGCGATCGACGCCCCGGGCTCCCACAGCACGTCTGCCCGGCCGCCGTCGTTTGCGACGCGGGCGAGGATGAACAACAGGTCGGAGAGCCGGTTCAGGTAGGCGAGCGCCGCCGGGTTCACCTCGTCGAGCTCGGCCAGGGCGACCGCGCACCGCTCGGCCCGGCGGCAGGTCGTGCGCGCCACGTGGAGCGCGGCCGCAGCCGGCGTCCCACCCGAGAGGACGAAGCTCGTGAGCGGCTCGAGCGCCTCGGAGTGGCGGTCGCAGGCCTCCTCGAGCGCGGCGACGTGCGCCTCGCCGATCCGAAGCCGGCTCTTGCCCTTGCCGCGCGCCGTCCCGACGGGCACCGACAGATCGGCGCCGACGTCGAACAGGTCGTTCTGCACGCGCCTCAGCAGGTCGGCGATCTCGTCCGGAAGGCCGCCCGCCACAGCGGCGCCGATCGCCGCGCCGGCCTCGTCGACCGTGCCGTACGCCCAGATCCGGGCGTCGTTCTTGGACACCCGCTCACCGTCGCCGAGCGAGGTCTGCCCGGCGTCGCCGGCGCGCGTATAGATGCGGTCGAGACGCACACAGGCAGCGTAGAGCATCGGTCCGCCGTGCCCCCCAACCGGGCGAATGCAATTCCCCCGTAAGGGTTTCATTATGAAAATGTGAAGGGACGATCACTCGGCTACCACGGACGGTGCAGCTCCAACTCCACTCCACGCTCCAGGAGGAACCCACCCGATGTACGGCCTGACCCACCGAATCGAAAACGACGCGCCCCAGGGCGACGTCGTGGAGCCGAGCCCGCTGGCTCGGATCTCCTCGCTCGGGGCGCCTGCCACCGTCATGGTGATCGATCGCGACCCCCTCACCCTCGCCATGGTGCGGCGCGCGGTCAACGACCACTACCACGTGGTCGTCGCCCGCGACGCCGAAGAGGCGCTCAGCCTCGTCAAGGACATGAAGCCCGACGTCCTCGTGTTCGACGTCGGACTCGACGAGGCCGAGGTGGCCATCGTGACCGTCGCTCTCGCCGCCTGCGACGTGCTCGACGCCACGCCTGCAGTCATGGTTGACCCCAATGAGCCCATGAACACGATCACGCTCCGGCGCCGCATCGACGACGCCATCCGCGTAAGCCGCCGTGTCTATCTCGGCGGTGGCCTGCGACACCGACTCGCGGCCTGACCGATTCCCGGCGGGTGGCGCCCCCAGCGTCACCCGCCTATCCGGTCTGACCGGTCGCGACTGTCAGCTACGGTGGCCGGGTGAGCCGCCAGCGCACCATCCTCGTCCTCGCGGTGGCCTCCCAGGCCGCCTTCTCGATGGTCACGTTCGGGCTCCCGGCGATCGGTGTCGAGATCCGCGAGCGCTTCGACCTCGGGCCGGCCGGCTTCGGCGCCGTCTTCGCAGCTGTCGGGATCGGCTCGGCCGCGGCGCTGATCCCGGCCGGCGCGCTTGTCGACCGCTTCGGCGGGCGGCGCGTCCTGGTGATCGGCGGGCTGATAAACGGTGCGGGCCTGATCCTGGCGGCGTTCGCCGGATCCGCGCCCGCGTACGCGGCGGCCCTGGTCCTGGCCGGGATCGGCGGCGCCGCCGTGCCCGTGGCCGGCATGACCGCGCTCCTGCGCGTGTTCGAGCCGGAGAAGCGCGGCATGGCGATGGGCTGGCGCCAGCTCGGCGTTCCGCTCGGCGGCACGGTCGGATCGGCCGTCCTGCCGGCCCTGGCGGCGCTCGGTGGCGTCCGGCTCGCGATGGCGGGGGCCGGAGTGGCCGCGACGGCCACGGCGCTGCTCTTCGCGACCGTCTCCGACGGCCGGCCCGCGGCCGAGGGGCGATCGCCGGCGCAGAGCGTCGCCGGCGTCCTTCGCATCCCCGGGTTCAAGCCGCTCTTGGCCGTCGGCCTCCTGTACGTCCTCGGCCTGGGCGCGATCCTCGCCCACTACGTCGGCGCGTTGCGCGACGCCGGCCTGTCGCACACCGAGGCGGCGGCGGGGTTCACGGCGCTCAACATCACGGCTGCGCTCTCGCGGCTCGTCTGGGGGCGGCTGGCAGACGGGGGCGGCGGCACCCGGCGCGCCCGCACGCTGCGTGACATCGGCATCCTCACGGTCTGCGCCGCCTGCGTCATGCCTCTCGCACTGTCGGCCGGCGCGCCGCCGGCCCTGGTCGCCGGGGTCGTCCTGGCGTTCGGCGCGTTCGGGTTCAACGGCGTCCTCTACCTGCTGGCGGGCGAGCTCGCCGGCTCGACCCGGGCGGGCCGGGCCGTCGGCATCGCGTCGACGGTCGTCTTCGGCATGGGCGCGCTGGCCGCGCCGATCGCCGGGCTCGCGATCGAGCGGACCGGCTACGACGCCGTCTGGGTCCTCTCCGCCGTCGCGGCGGCCGCAGGCGCCATCACCGCGCGCCGCTGGCTCGAGCCGGCAGCGGTCGTGGCAGCCGAGGCCGAGGTCGTGCAGATCGCAGCGCCCGCCCGCTAGCTTTGGAGAGACCAGCAAGGAGCCCTGACATTGGCCAGGATCAGCTATGACGAAGCGACCGCTCGAGCGTTCAAGGCGGTCCGCGAGGTGCCACGCGACGGCCTCTCGGAGTGGCGCCAGAC
>Ga0307312_10001225_pt1 | contig 12994 bp, 11 predicted proteins | sample ER_DNA_202_FD_194489 | JGI IMG/M metagenome (GOLD analysis project Ga0307312, IMG submission 194489) | Bulk soil microbial communities from the East River watershed near Crested Butte, Colorado, United States - ER_DNA_202 | ecosystem: Environmental > Terrestrial > Soil > Floodplain | place...
AAGCGCGTCGATCTCGCCCAGCCGGGCATGGAGGTGGTCGACATCCGACCGCAAGGCGGGATCCCCGCTGCCTTTGCCCTCGAGCCGCCGGCCGAACGCTCGCATCACCGGCCATAGAATGATGACCGTAGCCGTGAGCGCAGCGATAATGATCAACAGCACGGACCCTGGCGGGCCACCGTGATTCATGAAGAGCAGGTTCGGATCGAACGGAGGCACCTGAGGAGTCGGCGGCGTCGGTGGAATCGCCTGAAGTATGCTCATCATCGTGCGCTCTCTCCCTTCTCCAACTCCTTGCGTTCAGGACTGTTCATCAGGATCCGCTCGGCGAAATCAACCCGGTCGTGGAGCTCCGCTACCTCCTGCCGGAGAGCATCGACCTCCGCCAGGAGCTCAGGATCCTGAGCCGGCGCCGCATGGCCACGCAGACGGTCGGCCAAGGCCCTCCCCACTGGACTAATGGAGAGGAGAAAGAGGGTTCCCCCTCCAAAGATCAACGTAATGGCGAGTACGCCTTCTATATCCATTCCGGGTTCGTCCTCATAACGGCAGCCCCTGAAAGCCGAGCTGGAAACCCCTGGAACAGAGGCACAGGGTGGGTCGGCTCACTATGTACGGGCGGAGACCTCTCGTTGTTTCACAACGAAACGACCATATTTAAAGGAGCAGCCGCGGGAGGACGTTAGACCAGCTCCACCACCTCGATTGCCGCCAGTGAGACTGCTATCTCGGTGTCATCGCTACCCGCCGGCCTGAGGTAGACCTCGTGGGCGGTGACGTGGGTGTCCACGCTCATGGGAACCCCGACTACTTCAGTTCGATCAGTCGTGGTGATGCGGACGACCTGTTCGTGACCCCCGGCGTAGCCAAGCAGGGCGATGATGTCCTCATAGGTCATCTGGACTCCCTTGAGGGCGGGAACCATAATTTAGACTCCGTGGACGTACCTCGCCATGAGGTTGGGCTCGCGTATCGGACTGTTCAGGAGGCATCCATGGATCGATTTGCCGTCATGGTGTTGCTGGTTCTGCTTTCCGGATCCGTCGGGGAGGCTGCCGCCCAGCGGAAACCCCCGACCGTCCCGGCGGAAAGTGCGGCCATCACCGTGACCGCCCGGATCGGCGGCAAGAGTTACCGCGGGAGCGGGACAGGGAGCTGCCGCCACGAGCCCGAGGCCTCGATCCATGACGTGTCCGCCTCATTGTGGATGGTGCAGTACGCCGGCCGGGGGAAATCACTCAAGCAGCTCAACCTGACCCTCTGGCGGCCCAAGGACGGAAGCCCGGATCAACTCTCACTCTCCTTGGAGACGGGCTCCAGCTCCCATCGCATCGAAACGGGCGGCAAGGGGAAGAACAGCGGCGAGGGGAGCGTGACCATCCTGCCGAGCGGGCCTGGAGGCAGGTTGGAGATCAGCGGTAAAGAAGCCGGTGGCAAGCGAGTTCAAATCGCCATTGACTGCCCTGCATTCGCGGGCATCGAGGCGGAAGGTGGATGACCTGATTCCGCTCTAGCGGCCACCCGCTGCGGCTCGAGCCGAAGGCGGGGAGGCCGCAGGAGCCGCCTTGAGGTTCTGATCGAGATAGCGGGTGATCAGCTCGAAGAGATGCGCCTGGGTGTTCCGTCCCTGGCAGATACAGTGGGTCCGGTTCGGGTATTCCATCATGGTGAACGGCTTGTTTGCTGCGACGAGCGCGTTGATCAGCATCTCGCTGTTCTGAAAATGCACGTTGTCGTCCCCGCCGCCGTGGATCAGAAGCAGATTCCCCCGGAAGCCTTTCACGTAGGTCAGCGGCGACCCCCGATCGTACCCTGCCTTGTTCTCGCTGGGCAGCCCATTGAAGCGCTCAGTGTACACGTTGTCATACAGCGCCCAGTGGGTGACCGGCGACACCGCCACTCCCGTTCTGAAGATGTCGGCATGCTGAAACAGGCTGTTGAGGCTCATGAAGCCGCCATAGCTCCAGCCCCAGATGCCGATCCGGTCACGGTCCACGTACGCTCGCTCGCTCAACACACGCGCGGCAGCCGCTTGATCCCGGGTCTCGACCACGCCGAGCTGTCCGTAGATTGACTTGCGCCAGCGGCGGCCGAGTGGCGCCGGCGTTCCGCGGTTGTCGACGCTGGCCACGAGGAATCCGCGCTGGGTGAGCATCAGGTGCCAGAGGTAGTAGCCGCCCCAGGCATCATTCACGGTCGAATTCCCCGGCCCGCCATAGACGTGGAAGAGGAGTGGGTACTTCCGGGTCGAGTCGAAGTCGGCGGGCTTCATCAGATAGGCCGGCATTCTGGAGCCATCCTCCGCTGCGATCGTGAAGAATTCGACCGTCCCCTTGCGCAGCGTGGCAACGCGGTTCCGCAGCACGGCGTTATCGACCAGGGTGCGAATGGTTTCATGACCGGGCAGGCGCACCACGCGGATGATCGGCGGCTTACCGAAGCTGGAGTAGGTCTCGAATGCGTAGCGAAAGTTTGGTGCCCGGTCGTAGACATGGGTGCCGGATTCGGCCTGGGGCGAGAGCCGCTGGGGAGCGCCTTTGCCATCGAGGCGGATGCGAAAGAGATACCGCTGGGACGGCTGCTCCGGCGAGGCAATGTAGTAGAGCCAGCCGGAGTTCTCGTCGGCCCCCAGGATCTTGGAGACGTCGTAGGCTCCCCGGGTGACCAGCCGGATCGACTTCCCATCCCGCGACACCAAATACACGTGGTTCCAGCCATCCCGCTCGCTCACCCAGAGGAAGCTCCTACCACCCTTGAGCCAGGCGAGATCGTCGACGACATCGACCCAGGTGCTGTCGCGCTCGGTCAGAATCGTACGCACCACACCGCTCCGAGCGTCGCCCAGCATCACCTCGTTGGTATTCTGAAGGCGGTTGAGCCGCTGGAGGATCACCTCGCTTGAACTAGCCGCCCAGTCCATTCGGGCGATATAGTGGTTGCGCGGGTCGCCTTCGATATCCAGCCAGCGCGTAGGCCCTCCTGCTGCGCTCACGATCCCCACCCGGGCCGCCGAGTTGGCTTCGCCGGCTTTGGGATACTGGACCGGGATGACCCGGGAATAGAGCGAGTCCGTGTTGTTGATGAGGTTGAAGTCCCTCACCTGATCGGCGGTGAGTTGCCAGTATGCGATGCTGCGTCCGTCCGGGCTCCAGCGCCACCCGTCGGCGTAGTAATTCATCAGCTCTTCTTCGTAGACCCAGTCGAAGGTGCCATTGATGACGGTTCTCGAGCCGTCGGTGGTGAGCGGCGTGATGGTACCGGTCGCGAGGTCCTCGACGTACAGATTGTTTTCGCGGACATAGGCGACACGATTCCCATCCGGGGCGAACTTGGCGAACATCAGCGTGGACGGCTTCGCGTCGGGGCCGCCAAGCTTCCGGAGCCTCCCACTGGCGCGCTCGAGAACCCAGTAGTCTCCCCGCGTGTTCAGCCGCCACACCGGCTTGGTGTTGGTAAAGATCAGCAGCATCCGGTTGTCGGTAGACCAGGAGTAGTCCTCGACCGGCAGGGGAACGCTGCCACCCGGGGGAATGAACTGCCGGGCCGCCAGAAGCACCTGGCGGGCACCGCGCTCCGTGTCATAGCGAACCAGGTTCTGCCCGCCGTCGCTGTCCGCATCCTCCAGCGTCGTGTACGACGAGCCGTCTCCCAGCCAGCGAGCCGGCCCGAAGACCTGGCTTCGAAACTCTAGCGTCCCGTAGATGCGTTGGACCGAGAGCAGCGTGGAATCCGACTGCTGGGCCTGCAGGGGCGCAAACAGGGCGACGACCCAAGTAGCGAGAACGAATCGGATCACGGGGAGTCCGCTGGTAGGAAGTGACCTTTGCCGTCGGAGAACTGAGGGCCCATTGTTGCCCCGGGAGACTGCCGGCGATATCCCTTCATCGGGACCCCGGCCGCATACGCGCTCGGCGAGGCTGTGGATTATACAATGAAGGAGTGAGAGGCATATGTTTATCACCCTACGGCGCGCAGATCACTCTTTGTTTCTGACCGGCCTGCTGGCCGCCATCGCTGCTGCCGGCTGTTCCAAGGCCGCCGAGCGACAGCCATCCACCGAGAGCGCGGGCGCAACATCCGCGGACCGCATGATGTCCGATTCCAGCACTAAGCCGGCCGACACGACCACGGTCGCCAGAAGCGAAGCGAGCGCAGCACCGACGGCCGCGGCGCCCAAGCCGGCTGCGAAGCCATCTCCCACCGATACACCGCCCAAGCCGGCGCCTACTCCGCTCCCCAAACCCAACATCGACCCGGGACGGAAGCCACCCACCAAGCCGGCGGCCACCCCCGCGGCGGCTCCGGGCGACCAGTCGCAGGGACTCAAGTACGATGCCGGCAGCAACACGGTGACGTTCGAGCTGATGGCTGGTCCTTTCAACTTCAACGGCTACACTAGCGGCGGGGGCACCCTGACGCTGCCTTCGAAGGCCAATGTAGTCATCAACTTCGTCAACAAGGACGGCACCCCCCACAGTGCCGAGGTAATCTCGGGCGACGGTCCGATCCCGAACGCCGCGACCGACCCGGCGATACCTCGGGCTTTCACGAACAAGGTACTCGAGGGCTTACCGCAGGAGGGGTCGGACGCGATGCGGTTTACCGTAGCTGAAAGCGGCACCTATCGCATCTTCTGCGGCGTGCCCGGGCACGGGCTCTCGGGAATGTGGATCTGGATGAAGATCGATCCCGCGGCCAAGGCACCGTCGTTTGGGCCGACGAAGGGCTGAGTCGCCAGCCTCCAGTCGTCAGTCGCTAGTCGCTAGTCGCTGCTGTTGCCGGCGTCTGGTGACTGGTGACTGTTGGAGCCAAGGCTTTTCGCAGAAACTGTCCCGTATAACTCCCCTCCGCCTCCGCCACATCCTCCGGCGTCCCCGCCGCAACAACCTCCCCTCCCCGCTCGCCCCCTTCGGGCCCGAGATCGATGATCCAGTCGGCGGTCTTGATGACGTCGAGGTTGTGCTCGATTACCACCACGCTGTTGCCCTTGTCTACCAGGCGATGCAGGACATCGAGCAGAAGGCGCACATCCTCGAAGTGCAGCCCGGTCGTCGGCTCGTCCAGGATGTAGAGCGTCCGGCCCGTGTCGCGCTTGGCGAGCTCGGTGGCAAGCTTCACCCGCTGGGCCTCGCCGCCGGATAGGGTAGTCGCCGCCTGACCCAGGTGGATGTAGCCGAGGCCCACATCATTCAGCAGCTCGAGCTTCTCGGCGATGCGGCGCTGGTTGCCGAAGAATTCGAGCGCGTCTTCGACCGTCAAATCCAGGACGTCGGCGATGCTCCTCCCCTTATAGCGGACCTCGAGCGTCTCCCGGTTGTAGCGGCGGCCCTTGCACACCTCGCAGGGGACATACACATCCGGCAGGAAGTGCATCTCGATCTTGACCAGACCGTCGCCCTGGCACGCCTCGCAACGTCCGCCCTTCACGTTGAAGGAGAACCGCCCCGGGCCGTAGCCCCGGAGCTTGGCGTCGGGCAACTGGGTAAAGAGCTCGCGGATCGGGGTGAAGAGCCCGGTGTAGGTGGCCGGGTTCGATCGCGGTGTGCGGCCGATGGGACTCTGATCGATGTCGATGACCTTGTCGATGCGGTCGAGGCCCTCGATCCTGGTATGCGCACCGGGCACTACCTTGGCCCGGTAGAAGTGGCGCGCCAGCGACTGATAAAGGATGTCGGTAACCAGGGTGGACTTGCCCGAACCGGACACGCCGGTGATAGCAACGAAGAGCCCGAGTGGAATGTCGACCGTGAGGTCCTTGAGGTTGTTGGCCCGCGCGCCCACCATCCGGATCCGATGGTCGGCCGGAGCCTCACGGCGGCCGGCCGGAACGGGAACGCGCAGCTCGTCGCGTAGATAGCGCCCGGTGAGCGATTCCGGATGGCTCCTGATATCCTCGACTGTCCCCTCAGCCACGACCTCACCGCCGAAACGCCCCGCTCTGGGGCCCAGATCGATCACGTGGTCGGCGGCCTGAATGGTGTCCTCATCGTGCTCGACGACGATGACGGTATTACCCAGATCTCTGAGGCCACGCAGGGTGGTGAGCAGCCGCGCGTTGTCCCGCTGATGCAACCCGATGCTGGGCTCATCCAGGATGTACAGCACTCCCACCAGGCGGGACCCGATCTGGGTGGCCAGCCTGATCCGCTGGGTCTCACCACCGGAGAGCGACGTGGCGGCCCGGCCGAGAGTGAGGTAATCGAGCCCGACATCCCGCAGGAAGCGGAGCCGGTCCACCACCTCCTTCAGAATGGGGCCGGCAATATCGGGGTCGAGACCTGCGCGCCCGTTCGAGCCGCGAAGGGGAATACCCTCGAAGAACTCGATGGCGCGCTCAACCGGAAGCTCGACCACATCGCCGATGCTCGTTCCATTCACGAGCACCGACAGACTCTCGGGGCGAAGCCGCTTCCCGCCGCAGGTCTGGCACGGCTGCTCGATCATGAACTCCTCGAGCGTGCCCCGCACTCCTTCGCTGGAGGACTCGCGATAGCGTCGCTCGACGTTCCGAACCACGCCCTCCCATTCCGTCTCGAACTCGCCTCGTCCCCGGGCGCCGTCGGTCTGGAACTTGAAACGGCCGGGTGCGCCGTAGAGAATCGCCCGTTGTGCCGCCTCGCTGTGCTCGCCCCAGGGAGCACTCAGGTCGAACCCGAACGCCTTCGCGAGCGTCGGAAGCACCACCTTCCGCAGGTACCCGCTCGGCTCGCCCCAGGGAAGAATCACGCCTTCGAGGATCGAGATGCTGGGATCGCCGAGCACGAGATCGGCATTCACCTCGCGCCGGGTACCCAGGCCGTGACAGTCGGGACACACGCCGAAAGGCGAGTTGAAGGAGAACTGCCGTGGCTCGAGCTCGGGCAGCGATAAGCCGCAGACGGGACACGCGAACCGCTCGGAGAAGATGACGGACTGACGGTCGGCCAGTCCGGCATACCTCACGACTTCCACCAGCCCATCCGACGTCTTCAACGCCGTCTCGATCGAGTCGTTCAATCGCGAGCGATCACCCGCCCGCACGACCAGGCGATCGACCACGACGGCGATATCGTGATTTTGCCGCCGGTTGAGTGTGGGGACCGAGCTCAGGTCGTAGGTTTGTCCGTCCACCCGCACGCGCACGAAGCCGCGCTTGCGAACGTCCTCGAGCATGTCGCGGAACTCGCCCTTCCGGCCGCGTACGAGTGGCGCGAGCACTTCGATCCTGGATTCCTCGGGCCAGCCCAGAACCGTGTCGGTGATCTGCGCCGCGCTCTGCCGGGTAACCGGGGTGCCGTCATTGGGACAGTGCGGCACGCCGACACGGGCCCAAAGCAGGCGTAGATAGTCATAGATCTCGGTTACCGTACCCACGGTTGACCGGGGATTCTGACCGGTACTCTTCTGTTCGATCGAAATGGCGGGCGAGAGCCCTTCGATGGCGTCCACGTCCGGTTTTTCCATCAGCCCCAGAAACTGGCGGGCATAGGCCGACAGCGACTCGACGTACCGGCGCTGGCCTTCCGCGTAGATCGTGTCGAAGGCGAGTGACGACTTACCCGAGCCCGATAGCCCGGTGATGACCGTGAGTCGATTCCGGGGAATTGCGACGGAGATGTTCTTGAGGTTGTGCTCGCGCGCCCCGCGGACCACTAGAAATTCCTGAGCCATAGCCCCGAAAGGTACCCGAAGCTCGAGCGTTGGGTCAACCGGGGCTGTTGGCTCTGAGCCATGGGCTGGGGGCCACATCTGTGGCAACGGCTTCCAGTTTGAGCGAGCGCCATCTACCATACGGACCAGCGGCAAGCGGGTCTCGTCCGAGCCAGGCGCCGCTCCTGGCTCCCAGCTTCCAGCTCCTAGCCCATAGCCTTGACACCACCTGTCGGTCCCGACCCAACCAGCCGAGCGGATGTGACACCCGGCGTGCTCCAGGCCGACTCACCGCCTGCGGCTCGAGACCGGAGCGTGGCTGAGCGGCGATTGCAGCAGGCCGTTGAGCTCGCGAGCGGAACGATGCCGGGCGACGCCGTCCGCCTCTATCGCGAGCTGCTCGAGCTGGAACCCGATCATGTGGAGGGCCGCCTTCAATTCGCCCGTCTGCTCGATCGGCTGGAGGAGGCGGCGGATGCCGTCGAGGTCCTGTCCGACGGGCTCCGGCGCGCCCCCGATCAGACGGAGTTTCTCGTTCTGCGTGGCTCCATCCTAGGCCGCCTCCAGCGTTACCGCGAGGCCGAGGCCGACCTCCGGCGGGTGCTTCGTCTTCACCCGTCCCATGCGCCTGGCCAGTTCGAGCTAGGCCTCCTGCTCTGGCGGCGAGGCCTGGTGCAAGAAGCCGCAGCCTCGTTCCACCGCGCGCTCGAGTTCCAGCCCGATAACGCCAAGACCTATTACTACCTCGGGGACGCGCTCAACCAGGTGGGCGACCTGGGCGGTGCCAGAGCAGCCCTGGAACGAGCGCTTCAGGTGAACCCGGGCGACCCCAAGGCGTGTCACCTCATGGGACGGGTACTCGACCGCCTGAAGCTCCCCGAGCAGGCACAGGAGATGTATCGCCGCTGCCGCGACCTCACCGGCCTGTGATTCGGGTCATCGTCGATGACCTGGCCACCACCACGGCTGACGCCGTGCTCAGGCCAGCCGACGAAAGTCTGGGGCCGCTCACCCCCGCCATGTCGAGGCTGGACGAGCACGCGGGCCCGCGATTTGCCGAACAGAGACGCCTGACGACCCCTCTCAAAGCCGGCGCCGCCGTGGTTACCGGAGGCGGAGACCTCAGGGCCCCGTACGTGCTGCACGTCGTCATTCGAGATCCGGACACACGAGTCGGCAAGGACGTGGTCCGTAGGGCGCTGGTGTCGGCCTGGCAGCGGGCAACCGACTGGGAGCTGAGCACCGTTGCCGCCCCCCTGGTTGGAGCCGGCCCCGGTCAGCTGAGCCCGGAAGAAGCGGCGACCCTCCTGGCCGAGACGTTCCCGGCGGAGCCGACCGGCGCCCCGACGGAGCTGCACATCGTGGTGGAGCGAGATGCTGATCGCGAGCTGGTCGAAGCCATCATACGGAGGATCGCTTGATCCGACTGGTCCAACTCACCAAACGATACGGCAAGTTCACCGCGGTGGACGGCATCGACCTGGTGATTCCCACCGGGGAGCTGTTCGGGTTTCTGGGACCGAACGGCGCCGGCAAGACCACCACCTTTCGGATGATCGCAGGCATCCTCCAGCCCACCAGCGGCACCGTCGAGATCGGCGGCATCGACATCATTCACCGACCACTCGAGGCCAAGCAGCGGCTGGGCTTCATCCCCGACCGTCCCTTCGTGTATGACAAACTGACCGGAGGCGAGTTTCTCCGCTTCGCCGCCGCGTTGTATGGCCAGGAAGGGCCCGCCATCGAGAGACGAATCGACGAGCTGCTCGAAATGTTCGAGCTCTCCCGCTGGAAGGACGAGCTCACCGAAACGTACAGCCACGGGATGCGGCAGAAGCTGATCATTTCGGGCGCGCTGGTGCACCGGCCCGAGGTGATCGTGGTCGACGAGCCGATGGTGGGCCTGGACCCCAAGAGCGCCCGCCTCCTGAAGGATCTGTTCCGCCACTTCGTCGATCGCGGCGGCACCGTGCTGATGAGCACGCATACGCTCGAAGTAGCGGAGACGATGTGCGATCAGATCGCCATCGTACACGGCGGGAAGATCGTTGCCCATGGGACCATGGCCGAGGTGCGGGAGCAGACCTCTTCCGAGGACCTCGGACTGGAAGACCTCTTCCTCAAGCTCACCGGCGGCCTGCGCGATCAACAGCTCGATACGATTCTCGAGGGATGACCGCGTGACGACAGCGAGCATCGTGCAGCCGAGTCTCTGGACCATGCTCACGCCCAGGTGGCGCAGCGCGCTCGCCCGGTTGCGTCAGGAGCAATCCGGCGCAGGCGGGCGGGTGCTGCTTCTCGCCCTCGTCGGGTTCATGTTCTGGGCCGCGGTCTTCGGGATTGCCTACCGGGTGCTCCGCTACTTCCGGGGCGTGGCAGAGATCGGGAATCTCATGGCGGGCAAGGTGCTCGGCGTGATTCTGTTGGCCTTCCTCTCGCTTCTGCTCCTCTCCAACATCATCACAGCGCTCTCCACCTTCTTCCTGGCCAAGGATCTCGACCTGCTGATCGCGGCCCCGATCGACCGCTCGAGGCTGTATCTCTCGAAGCTGGCGGAGACGATCGTGCACTCGTCGTGGATGGTGGCGCTGTTGGCTCTCCCCATCTTCACCGCCTACGGCATCGTGTATCAAGGCGGCCCCTGGTACCCGGTCGTGGCGCTCGCCGCGTTCATCCCCTACCTGGTTATGCCGGCGGTGGTCGGTACGGCCATCACGCTGATCCTGGTGAATGTCTTTCCGGCGCGGCGAACCCGTGAGCTGCTCGGCCTAATGGCGACGGGTACGATCGTCATCGCCCTGGCGATGCTCCGCTTTCTCCGCCCTGAGCAGTTGGCGCAGCCGGAGGGATTCAGGAACCTGGTCGATTATCTGGCCGTTCTTCGCACGCCGACCAGCCCGCTGCTGCCGAGCGAGTGGACCGCGGCAATGATCATGAACTGGTTGCTGCACATCGGCGATCCGTGGCCGATCGTCAAGCTCTGGGGCGTGGCGCCGGTGGCGGTGGCGCTCGGAGGGCTGTTGCACCGGTGGTTGTACCACCGCGGGTTTTCCAAGGCACAGGAAGGCGCAGAGCGCAAGATCCGGCGGCCGCTCCGCGGCCCGGTAGCAGGATTTCTCCGCTTCCTGCCCGTGTCCAAGCGCGAGTTCATCCTCAAGGACCTGCGGCTGTTCTTCAGAGACAACACCCAGTGGAGCCAGCTCATCCTGCTGGCGGTCCTGCTCATCGTGTATCTCTTCAACATCAAGTCCCTGCCCCTCCACTCGGGCGAGCGGGTGCCGTTCAGGCTGGTGACGCTGATCTCGTTTCTGAACCTGGGTCTGGCAGGGTTCGTCCTCTCCGCGGTGGCGGCTCGCTTCATTTTTCCGGCGATCTCACTCGAAGGCCGCCAGATGTGGCTGATCCGCTCCAGTCCACTCGACCCCCAGGCCATGCTCTGGAGCAAGTATTGGGTCGGTACTGTGCCGTTGCTGGTGCTGGCCCTCGTGATCACGGTCTTTACTAACTGGCTCCTGCACGCGGGTGTGTTCATGATGGCGGTTGCCGTGGGAACGATCGTCCTCTACACCCTGGCAGCCAGCGCCTTGGCGCTGTCTTTCGGCGCCCTCTATCCCCAGTTCGGGACCGAGAACGCGGCTCAGATTCCCACCAGCTTCGGCGGGCTGGTCTATATGATGAGCAGTCTGAGCCTGCTGGCCGCAATCATCATGGTCCAGGCGGGCCCGGTGGCGGCCCGGCTCCGGATCGACCAATTCGGCTACCCCCCCGGGCACACCACCGCCGAGCTGGTGGCGGTCGGCTCGATAGTCGTGGCGACCTGCGCTGCCGCAACCATTATCCCGCTGCGGATGGCCCTCCGCACCGTCGAGAGGATGGAGTGGTAGCGGTCGATTTGTTCAGCGACACGGTCACCCGTCCCACGGCAGCCATGCGCCGGTTCATGTGTGAAGCGGAAGTCGGGGACGAGCAGCTTCGGGAAGATCCCACCGTCAACTTGCTCCAGGAAACCGTGGCCGAGCTCCTCGGCAAAGAGGCGGCACTCTTTCTGCCTTCCGGAACGATGTGCAACCAGGTTGCATTCGCGGTTCACTGCCGCGCCGGGGACGAGATCCTGCTCCAGGAGTTCGGCCACCCCTTGTTGTATGAGGTGGGGGGGCCGGCAGCAATGGTTGGTGCCGTGTTGCGCCCATTGACCGGGCCCCGCGGCCTCTACACTGCGGAGCAGGTCCGAGCCGCTATCCGGCCCCTGGCGTACTTCATGCCGCGCACCCGGGCGGTGTCAGTCGAACAGACCAGCAACGTTGCCGGCGGCGTATGTTGGCCGCTGCACCAGGTCGAGGCGGTGTGTGAAACGGCCCACGCCGCGGGTCTGGTCGCCCACATGGACGGAGCCCGCCTCCTCAACGCGGTCGTGGCGAGCGGCACGTCGGCCCGGGCCTTTGCTGCCCCGTTCGATTCCGTGTGGATCGACCTCAGCAAGGGATTGGGCGCCCCGATGGGGGCGGTGCTTGCCGGCAGCTCCGAGTTCATCAACGACGCGTGGCGCTTCAAACAGCGGTTCGGGGGCGCCATGCGGCAGGCCGGCATCATGGCAGCGGGCGGCCTCTACGCGCTGCGGCACCACGTGGACCGGCTGGCAGAGGATCACGAGCGGGCGCGGCGGCTTGCCACGGGCCTGGCCGCTATCCCCGGGGTTACCATCGACCCGGATCGGGTGGAGACGAACATCGTGATCTTCGATGTGCGCCCCAGCGGCATTACCGGCGAGACTTTCGGATCGCGCACCCTCGCCTCTCACGGCGTGCGATTCAGCGTGCTCGGCCCCAGCACGGTGCGCGGTGTCACCCACCTTGACATCCCACCCGACGGCGTCGAACGAGCGCTCGAGGCAGCCCGCGCAGCCGTTTCAGTCTGACATCAAGGTGCAAGATGGATACGACTCGCCGTCCTTTATCTTGTGCGCGACGAACACCGTCCGAAGCAGGAGCTGGTCCATGAGATGACCGGCCTGCGCAAGCAGGTCCTCGATCTCAAGGACGCCATGACCGCCCGGCGTCGGGTCGAAGACGCGTTGCGGGCAGCGATGGCGTTGCTCCACACTCTCATCGATAACGCGCCGGTGGGCCTCGGCCTGTTTCACCGCGACGGCACCCTCCTAACGGCCAACCGCCCGTTTGCCAGAATGCTGGGCTACGAATCACCTGCCGAGTTGCAGCGGGTTGGCGGTGCCCTCGGTGTGTTCGCCAGCCCCGAGGAGCAGGCGCGCATGCTGGGCTCGGCCTGCTGCGCACCACAGGGCGCCCTCTTTCGGCACAAGACCGGGAGACACCCCTGTCTCGAGGTCGTGGCAGCTGCAGGTGACGAC
>Ga0307312_10001228_pt1 | contig 12985 bp, 4 predicted proteins | sample ER_DNA_202_FD_194489 | JGI IMG/M metagenome (GOLD analysis project Ga0307312, IMG submission 194489) | Bulk soil microbial communities from the East River watershed near Crested Butte, Colorado, United States - ER_DNA_202 | ecosystem: Environmental > Terrestrial > Soil > Floodplain | place: USA...
GGTCGAGCGCATTCTTAGCTTCAGTGATAGCCCTCGAATTTCTACATCCGGCACGGGATGATTTTGTAAAGCGAATCGCACTTCAAAAACCGGGTTGTGTTTCGGCGACGGACATTCGCCTATTGCCCGAACAAGTTCTGTAAACGGCATTGCGTTTGCAAATGAATCGACTGTGGATTGGTGAACGATTCGTAAATGTTCTGAAAATGGGCGGCCTCGTTCTACCTGACCGCGCAGCGGCACGACGCCGGAAAAATATCCCATCGTCTCGCGGACATCCTGCCTCGTGCGGTTCGCGACGGGCGTTCCCACTACAATGTCTTCGGCGCCGCTCCACCGCGACAGCGTGACTTGGAAGGCTGCAAGCAAAGTGCTAAAAAGCGTGGCGCCGCTGCGACGGGCCAACTCCCGCACGGGTCCACTGATCTCCACCGGTAATTGCGAAATCAATCGTCGCGGCAGAAAGACGACGTCGGCTTCGTCCGGCACACTCCAAAGACGCCGTATGCCCGTGAGGCGGGATTTCCAGAAAGCGATGCGTGGTTCCAGTTCGGCCGATTGCCAGAACGCCATCTCGGCGGCCCCCCAGGCTGAATAAGAAGTCGGTACTGGCGGAAGCCTGTCAGGCCCGCGCATGCGTTGTTGGACATAGGCGGCGCAGAGATCCTGAACAAACACACCCAGCGTCCAGCCATCGGCAATTGCATGGTGAGTCGCAAACACCATCAGTTGGTCATCGGCCGCACGGCGAAGCACCTCTACTCTATATAGAGGACCCTGAACCAGATCGAATGGCTCGGAGAAAGTTTGGAGGGCAAGCTCTTCGATTTTCTCAACCGGTGTCTGCGGCGAGATGTCGCGAAACCGCATCACTGGCTCGGCGCGAGCACGGATCAACTGAACAGGTCCGTTTTTTCCCGGCAAAATCGACAGTCGCAACACCTCCTGTCGATTGACCACTCGTTGCAGGGAAGCGACACACTCTTCCGGAGTGATGAGACCCCGAACGTTAATAAGACAGCAAATGTGGTTGGACACATCGCCAGCCGGGGCTGACGACGTTTCCCACAATTCACGCTGTGGCAAAGTCAGCGGATGGAGACAGGCTTCGCCTCTCTCAATCCATTGCCGAAAACGAGCGCGTTTCTCCTCAGACATTGGGGGTTGCCTCGAGCAGGGGTTCGTCGTCGCCCAACAGCCGGCCGATCTCTTCAGTCGAAAGTGCGTCAAGATCGACCTCGACTGTAGAAGTCGCGAGCTGTGCCACTGGCATTGAGTCATTAGTTGGTGTCGTCGCGGTGGCCGGCGCGGTACCGCCTACATGGCCCGCGATTAACGTTGCGATCTGCCCGATCGTTCGAGCGCGCATTAGACTCGTCGGCGGCAGAGCGACGCCGATAGCCGCTTCCAGCGAGTTCTCGATTTCAACGCCCATCAATGAATCGAGGCCGAGGTCGGTGAGCGGTTGATCATCACGCAGCGTGTCTGGCTTTACCCGAAGGACCGATCCGACAACTTCGCGCACGGCATTGGCGATTACGGTTTCCTTTTCCGCCGGTGCGGCGAACTCAATTTTGTTTCGCCAATCACTTACGACACCGGCGCTGTCCTGGTCCTCGACCGCCGCGAAGATGCGCTCGAGCAGCGGATTCCCTTGCATGCCTCGGAAGAATGTTTTCCATTTGGCCCAATCGACTCGAATGGCAGCGACCTGTGCACTACCCGCACGAAGCGAGGACTCAACAATCGACAGCACTTCGCCGGGCGAAAGTTCACTGATACCCTGTTTGGCGAGAAATTCGGCGACGCGTTCGTTTCGCGCGACATAGCCTTCTCCGCCGAGCACACCCCAGTTTATCGTTAGGGCGGGAAGCCCGAGCGCCTGACGGTGATGTGCTAGCGAGTCAAGGAACGCATTGGCCGCTGCGTAATTACCCTGCGCAGGATTGCCGAAGATTGACGAAATCGATGAAAACATGACGAAACAATCGAGAGCAATGTCGCGGGTCCCTTCGTGGAGGAGCCATGCCCCAAGTGCCTTTGGGGCGATAACCCTTGCCATCCGCTCGGGGTTGAGCGCAGCGAGCGGTGCGTCGTCGATAAACATGGCGAGATGAAATATTCCGCGAAGGGGTCGAGTGTTGCCGCCGACTTCAGCCAATAGACGCGCGATGTCGTCAGGCGAGCCGGCGTCGGCTTTTACGATTTGAACTGTGATTTTTCGATCAAGCAGGCCGTTAACGAACGCCTCAGCTTCCGGCGTGGATGCGCCATTCCGGCTGGAAAGTACCAGGTGTCGCGCGCCGCAATTAACCAGCCAGTTCGCAATGACTTTTCCGAAGCCACCGAACGCGCCGGTAACGAGATAGCATCCGTCCGATTTGATTTCGAACTTCGATGCGATGGGTTCCCCGCGCCGCGGCACAAATGTTTCCGGGAGCGAAACGACGACCTTGCCGATGTGTTTTCCGCTCGCCATGAGCCGAAAAGCTGAGCCGACGTTGTTTGCTGGAAATGCTCGGAACGGCAGGGGATAAAGCGCGCGCTGCTCGACGAGGTCAGATATCTCCGCGAGCATCTCTCTCGTAAGCGATTCGTCGCCTGCGAAGACGGCGTCCATCGCGACAACGTGAAACGATGCGTTGCGCCGTAACGGCCGCAGCGGAATGCGCGAGTTTTGATAAATGTCGCGTTTGCCGATTTCGACGAAGCGACCGAATTCAGCCAGGCATCCCAGGCCCATTGGAATTGCTTCGCCGGCGAGGGCATTGAGCACTACGTCCACACCGCGACGATCGGTAAGTTCCATCACGGCTTCGGCAAAGTCGCCGCGCCGTGAGTCGATAACGTGTTTTACGCCGAGCGTCTGGAGCAACGTTCGCTTGGCCGGGCTGCCAGCGCTGGCGATGACTTCGGCACCGAGATGATGCGCGATCTGGACCGCGGCCATGCCGACGCCTCCCGCACCGGCGTGTATGAGCGCCGTTTCACCCTTGCGTAGTCGCGCCACATTTTTCAGCGCATGCCAGGAGGTCATGAACACAACCGGAATCGTAGCCGCTTCTTCAAAGGACAGATCGTTAGGAATTCGGCGCACGTCGCTGGCACGCGCGATCGTCTGCGTCGACAACCCGAACACGGCCAGACCGAAGACCCGATCGCCCGGTCTAACGTGCGTGACATCGGATCCAACGGCGGTGACGATACCGCAAACTTCGTCTCCAAAGATGCGCGCATCGGGCGCTTCGCCGGGATAAAGCGCGAGAGCCTTAAGCACGTCGCGGAAATTCATGCCCGCCGCCTTCACGTCGATGATTACTTCGCACGGCCCGCACGACGGCTGCGCAAAAGGGACGAACCTCAGAGTATCGAGCTGGCCCCGCTCACGTGATTCGAGTCGTAGCGGTACAGCAGGATCAAGCGTCCGCTCATGGCGCGGACGGCCGCGTTCAAGTCGCTGAACATATCGCGCCTCGCCGCGAAACGCGACTTCGCGCTCCGATTCGGCACGCAACAGTTCCATCCAAAGCAAGTTTGCATCAGCCGCGGACGGCGTCGGCGGCAAGTCAATCCCGCGACACGCATAGTTCGGATATTCGTTCAGAATGACCCGTATCAGGCCGAGAGCGGGTGCCTGCGCTACCACGGTCGGGCTGGCATCTCGGCCGACAGCTTCCGCGCCGCGCGTGACCGAGTCGATTCGCAGTTTGGTTGTGGGCCAGGTGCTGTCCAGACTCTGGACGAGGTGAAGCAGGACATCCGTTCCAATCGTCCCATCACCGTCGATTTGTGTGTCAAGGTTCCAAAGATAGATGATCCGCTCCGGCGCGGCTTCGCCAGCGCACGCCGCGAAAAGTTGGTTCCAATCTTCCAGCGCTTCGGCTCTTAGCGTGAAGGTATCGGTATCTTTCGCTGCGAACGCGGTTCCACGGAAGACAATTCGACAACGAATACCGGCCGCGTGCAGATGTTCGGCTAAGGAGGAACCAATGCCTTCCTGGTCGGCAAAAATAAGAAATGATTTTTCCGGAGGAACTTCCACCCCGAGCTCGGGGGCGGGCGGAGCCTGCCACGCTTTGCGCGCGAGAATGCCGATCTGGCCCTCGCCTTGCGGCAGCATTAATCCTGGCAACGAAGTGGTCTCGTTGAAACCGGTTTCACGAAGCACCATTTCCCATTGCGAACGTCCAAGTAGTGGATGCACCGGACGCAAATCCCGATCGCTAAAACGCCACCAACCGCTGGTCAGGCCGAAAACGGCTTCCGTCCACAACTGAGGCGTGGCCACGTCCATGAAAACCAGCGAACCGCCCGGTGCGAGCAGTTGGTATAGGTTACGCAGGGCAGCGCGAATATCGGTTACGGCATGAAGCACGTTGGTGCCGATGATAAAATCGAACGAGCCGAGCTCGAAGCCTTGTTCGGTGGCGGATTTTTCAAGATCAAAAATCCGGGTTTCAACTTCGGGGAAGTTCGCGAGCTTCTGATGAGCACCCGGGAAAAACGCAGCGGAGACGTCGGTGAATGTGTACGAGTGTAAGCCCTGCTCCAGGGACGGGAGTACTTGCGCGCTGAGGCCGCCGGTGCCGGCGCCGACTTCGAGAATCCGCAACCCGCGGCCCTCGGGGAGCGCATGGGCCGCTTCCTGCACAGCAGCGCTGATAGCTGCCAACCAGTGGCTTGTCAGCAAACCGTCCCCATAAAAATGGTCGAGCAATTCCGCTCCAGCGCTGGCGAACAATACCTGCACGGCATCCTTCTCACCGCGCAAAATCGGACCGAGTTCCGCGCAATTTCCAGCCACGAGCTGCGCTTCGGGAAGATGACCGGGATGCTCCGTGATGAATTGTCGTTGCGCTTCGTTTGCTGATTCAGCGGCGGTTGTGAACGCAGGGTTCGGTTGATAGCCGATTCCACTTGATTCCACCAGGCCACGCTTTTGAAGTTTCAACATCAACTGTTCGAAAACTGGCCGCATCGGCACGGCGACCCGCAGTGAATCGGCGGTGAAATCAGCGCCGATCGTAGCTCCCATTTCCCGGAGGCCCGCGCACAGCAGGACAGCAGCGAGATCGTCCTGAGCGGCAATCGCACTTTTAAGCCGCTCGCGTCCGCGCGTAGCGAGCACATCGTCGAGCGCGCCTCGGGCAGCGTCGCGCAGGCGGGTCAACGGCAAAGGTTCCACCGTCCCCGGGCGGAATTCATTTGGTGTGCGCTCCCAATCTACATGATAGAGAACATCGCGGACGCCGCCGATAGCACCCCGGCGCACCCCTGCGACACTGATGGCGCGGAACCCCTCCACCAGAACACACGGTTTGCCGGATTCGTCATAAAGAGCAATGCGTCCATCGACGAACTCATCCGTGCATTGGATCACGCTGGCACAGACCCGTGCCGAGGCTCCGGGGGAACGCAGAAATCGAATTCGGCCAAATCGGACCGGCAATTTGAGTTGCGAACCGCGCGCTTCGACCGTCGAACGACCGGCGGAGAACACATGCAGCGCGCCATCGAGCAGCACGGGATGCAAGGGATACTCGCCGGCCCTCGGCGCAATCGATTCAGAAAGCGCCACCCGCCCGGACGATTTACCATCCGCGGCGCAAAGCTCGCGAACACAGCGAAATGTTTCGCCATATCCAAGTCCCAGATCGCTCATGTAGCGGTAAAACGCGTCGATATCGACTGGGTTGAGTTTCGACATAACCGGCTGGATTTCAGTGTCGAAACTTGAGTCGGCAAAGCCCGACTCGGTTCGTTCGGCACGCATCGAGCCCACGACGTGCAACGACCAGGATGTTCCCTGGTCGAACCGACTTTGGATCGCGAATGTGCGCTCGTTAGGCTCGTAGGAGACCTCGATGTGAATGCCGGCGGCAGGTTCCGGTAGGATAAGCGGCTTGCGAATCTCAAACTCCTCGACCACGAACGGTCGGCCTTCGAAGAGTTGCGTGCCGGCCTCAATTATGAGATCAACAAATCCCGCGGCTGGAAAAATAACATGGTTCTCGACTTTGTGATCTTTGAGGAAAGCCATGTGCCGGCTATCCAGCCTGGCGGTCCAGGTGGGCGTCGCGCGCGGCAGCCGCATGTCGAGCATTCCGCGGCCGCCCGAGCCGAGGCGACTTTCGCGCCAGTCAGGAGCTTCGTTCCACCAGCGGCTGCGATCCCACGCATATACCGGCAGCGGAAGGATACGACGCGATGGCGTCATGGCTTTGAAATCGAGCGCCGCTCCTGCGCGATGCAGATCCATGGCGGCTTCCAGTACAGAATCGTGTTCCCGTTCCCGACGGACAGAAGAGATTACAATCGGTTTCGATCCGCCACGGCTGGCGAGACATTCCGCGATCGAATGAGCGAGGGCGGGATGGGCGCCGAGCTCCAGCCAGATATCCACACCAAAGTCAGCAATCGCATTGATCGCCGGCGCGAATTGAACCGGTTGCCTGATGCCGCGGGCCCAATGCGCCGCGTCACCAGCATTACCGTTAAGACGGTTGCCAGTGATGGTGCTGAACAGTGGAATGGTTTCGGGCTGCGGTGCGAGGTCGATCAGTGCATTCTCGAGCGCGTCGGCAGCGGGCTGCATCATCGCGTGATGAAACGGATGATCGACTCGGACGAGCCGGGCGAAGACGCCTTGTGTCTCAAGCTCGGCGAACATTGCTTCGATTGAGTGACGTGGACCCGCGAGTGTGAGCGAGCGGGGGCCGTTGAATGCCGCGATCGAAATGGTTTGGTCATGCTTGTCGATCAGGGCTTGCGCTTCTTCTTCGCCAAGCCCGACCGCGAGCATCCTGCCTTCACCGCGCGCGCAACCTTCCATGAATCGTGCGCGCAAAGCGGTGATTCGCGCGCCTTGTTCCAGCGAGAACAAACCGGCAACGCATGCCGCAGCGATTTCACTGACGCTATGGCCAAGAACGGCGGAGGGATGCACGCCCCACGATTTCCAAAGCTCCGCCAATCCAACTTGCATCGCGAAAATGGCGGGCTGTGCAATCTCGGTACGATGCAATTGTGAGGTTTCTTCCGAGCAGCCGAGTTCTTCCAGAAGCGAAAAAGTCGCGACGCCACGTAGTGCCGCGTCACACTGCTCGATCACATGGCGAAAGACCGGCTCATGTTGCGTCAGCTCGCGGCCCATGCCCCACCACTGCGGACCTTGTCCGCTCATAATAAATGCGACGCGCGGTTCGCCCTCAGGTCGCGGCGTGAATGAGGTGCGAACCTTCACGCTGTCCTCTTTGATCGCGAACGCGTCGAGTTCTTCGATGAGTTCCGGCATGGAGCGTGCGACGAGAGTCAGCCGATGCGGATGATGATTGCGCCGCTTGCCGAGTGTGTACGTCAAATCGGGCAAAACCGGTGAATCGCCGTTAAGATTAACTCGCTCGGTCAGCCATGAAGCCAGCTTCATGGCATAGCCACGAAGCGCGTCTTCTGACCGGGCGGAAAGGATTACCGGCCAAGCGCGCTCGATCCAGATTTCTGCGTGATCCGCGTGCGGAATAGATGGCGGCTCCGTCAGAATGACGTGCGCATTTGCGCCGCCGAATCCAAAAGAGTTTACGCCTGCCAGCCGTTCACCATCGGTTTCCGGGAACGGCTCGGTGTCCGTCGGCACGCGCAGTTTCAGTTTATCGAAATCGATGTGCGGATTCGGGGAACTGAAATGCAAGCTGCCAGGAATTTCACGATGCTGAAGAACCAGCATCGCTTTCAGGAGTCCGGCAATGCCGGCGGCAGTTTCAAGATGGCCAACATTCGTTTTAACCGAACCGATGGGTAACGGAGTTGAACGCTGCTCGCACAGAGCCTCCGCGAGAGCGTGCGCTTCGATCGGATCGCCCACGGCCGTGCCCGTGCCGTGCGCCTCTACGAATCCAATTTGCGCCGGCGAAACGCCAGCATCTTTGCACGCATCCTGGACCAGCCGAGTTTGCGCTTCCGTGCTTGGTAGTGAGATACCATTTGTGTGTCCGTCCTGATTGACCGCTGTGCCGACAATTACTCCCCGGACCGGATCACCATCGGCGATAGCTTGGGAGAGGCGCTTCAGCAACACCATCCCGGCCCCTTCGCCACGAACGAAACCGTTCGCTGTCGCATCGAACGCAGCGCATCGCCCATCGGGCGAGAGCATTGACGCTTGGGAAAAACCGATGAACCCGCCCGGCGTGATCATCACAGTCACGCCGCCAGCGAGTGCGGTGTCGCCACGTCCAGCCCAGATGTGCTCGCACGCAGTGTGGATCGCAGTGAGCGCGGACGAACACGCCGTGTCCATCGCCACGCTCGGACCGCGCAGATTCAGGCAGTAGGAAATCCGATTCGCGGCGATAGAGTGCGCGCTGCCGGTGGCGGTATGGGGCGTAATACCGAAATGGTCGAAAGCAGTGCTTTGGATTCCCTGATAATCATTATGCGAAATGCCAACGAAAACAGCGATGTCACTGCCTTTCTCAAAGTCGAGTACAATGCCGGCGTTCTCGATTGCTTCCCATGACGTCTCGAGCAGCAAACGATGCTGCGGGTCAACGTAAGGAGCCTCGCGCGGCGAAATGCCGAAAAACTGCGGGTCGAACTTGTCGATTTGGTCGAGGAATCCGCCGCGTTTAACAAACGTTTTTCCGGGAATGGCCGGCTCGCGGTCGTAATATCGCTCCACATTCCATCGATCCGCCGGCACATCGCTGACTGCGTCCCTGCGTTCCACCAGCAACTTCCAAAAAGACTCCGCGTCGTTAACTCCGCCGGGAAAGCGGCATCCGATTCCTATGATAGCGATGCGATCTTTGTGCATAAATGGCCGGTTTCCCGGAAGCCCGATGATAAATAAACTTTGTCTATGGCGAACGGTGAGCAGCCCATCCTCACGAAGTTTATTTAGTAACCTGTAGACGGCAAAATTCCATTAATTATTCGCAAATCAGTCATCTTGCGGCCGGTTGGGCATGCGTGCGCCGCGAAATATGAAATAGTGGAGAAAACATTAACCGGCCGACGAACTTGGAACTAGAACAATAGCATCATGTGCGGCATCGCAGGTATGATCGATCTCGCGGGACAACGTCCCGTACCTGAAGGGAGTATTCAACGAATGGCCCGGGCGCTCCTGCATCGCGGCCCGGACGAAGAGGGCTTTCTGGTTAGGCCCGGACTAGGGCTGGCTGCACGCCGGCTGAGCATTGTCGGGTTGGCTGATGGGCAGCAACCGATCTTCAATGAAGACCGCCGCGTCTCAGTAGTTTTCAACGGCGAGCTGTTCGATTATGTCGAACGGCGAGAGGAGTTGAGGGCGCGCGGACACCAGTTCGTCACGCACTGCGACACTGAGGTCATCCCCCATTTATGGGAAGATTATGGCGAGAAAATGTGGGAGCGATTGCGAGGGCAGTTCGCCATCGCATTATGGGACGAGCGACGACGCCAACTCCAACTCGGACGCGATCGTTTCGGCATCGCGCCGCTTTTCTGGACGCGGCAAAACGACTGGCTTCTTTTCGCATCCGAAATTAAAGGACTGCTCGCATCAGGCATGGTCCCGGTACGGCCGGATCGTCGGGGGATCGATCACGTTTTCACTTTTTCGGCGGTGCCCGGTCCACGAACTTGTTTTGAAGGTGTCCAACTTCTCACGCCCGGGCATTTCCTGAGCATCTCTCCCGCAAACGGCAACGGTGCGAGTTCAGTGGTGCAGGAGCGAGCGTTTTGGGAAATGGATTTTCCCGATCAGGGTGCGGAGGAAAAGGGCGAAAATCCGAAGCGACTCGTTGACGATTTTGAAAAGCTTTTGCTGCAAGCCGTCGAGGAGCGACTGCGGGCTGATGTTTCAGTCGGCGCTTATCTTTCCGGCGGCGTCGACTCGAGCATGATCGTGGCATTGGCCTGCCACTTGAAAGGTCCGGCGATCAACACCTACACCGTCCGCGTACACGAGCCCGAGCTCGATGAGCTCGATGCGGCAAGTCTCTCAGCGCGACACATCGGTGCCAAACCGCCGATCGTGCAGGATTTTCGCGACGAAGATGCGCTGGCGACCTATCCAAAATTGATCACCGCCGCGGAAGCGCCCGTAATCGACACGGCTTGCGCAGCCTTGCTTCAACTGTCAGGGCGCGTTCACAGCTGCGGACAAAAAGTAGTGCTGACTGGGGAGGGCGCGGACGAATGGCTTGTCGGCTATCCGTGGTACAAAGCAGCGAAATTGTTAGGTTACCTCGACCTGATTCCCGCCTTCGGTCTGAGCAACGTTGCGCGTAACGCCTACCTGCGCCTGAACAAGGTTCCGCATTTTCCCAATGCCTGGCGACGCGAAGTTGAGAATTCGGTCGGCGGTCCGAATGCCTGGATCGATGCCTACGGGATGCTCGCGATCTCGAAGCTGCGGTTCTACAGCGAGTCCATGCACGAAGCGCTCGGGCAGACGAATCCGTGGACCGAATTGGATTTTCCGGTGGAACGCGCCCGGCGATGGGATCCGCTCCATCGCGGAGTCTGGATTGCCGCGCGAGTTCTTCTAGCCGGTCATCTTCTCCAAGCCAAAGGCGACCGCGTCGCGATGCATTCTTCAGTCGAAGTCCGCTACCCATTTCTTGACGAGGATGTCTTCGATTTTTTGGCGAAGCTGCACCCAAGCTGGCGCCTTCGCGGGTTTCGGGACAAACACCTTCTGCGTCTGTTGGCCGAACGATGGGTGCCAAAATCCGTGGCACGTCGGCACAAAGTTATTTTCCGCGCGCCGCTGGACAGCTTTCACATCGAACCGGAACCGCCGTTTGTCGCGCAGCTTCTGAGCGAAGAATCGCTGCGCAAAACAGGCTATTTCGACTCAGCCGCGGTTGCTCGATGGCGAACCGACTTTCGTAAAATGCGCGCCGGCTCGCTGCCGCGGCTGTCGGTCGAGATGGGTCTAATGGCCGTCGCGGGGACGCAATTGTGGCAGCACCTTTTCATGGGCGGCGGGCTGGCGGATTTGCCTCAGTGGTCAGCGGTGCCAACGCCCGCGGCGATTGAAGCCGGCGCCGGATCAACGGCGATCCCGGTCACGAAAAGCTAGTGAAGTTTCGCCAGCGTCTCCCGCCCGCGTTGTTTTGTTTCCGGATCGTCTTTTTCAGAGTCGGGCATCGCGAGACCCTTGTTGATAGACTCACGCGCTTCTTCTTTCCTTCCCATCTGCGCGTAAATCCGTCCGAGCTCAATGTAGTGCATCAGACGGTTTGGATTGAGTGCGATCGCTTTCTTCATTGCCCGTTCAGCCTCCTCGTATGATCCCTTCGGCAGCTGGCCATAAATCAGCCCGGCCACAAATCGCTTCGCCGAGCTGACCTCTGCCAATACGCGATTCCATCGGCCAAGAACATGCCAGGCGGTATCGTTGTGCGAATCGACGGCCAGCGCCTTATCCACTGATTCCTTGATCCGCGGAGAAGCGGCTACCTGTTCTTTCGTAGGCAGATACGGCAGCATTTTTCCAAGTGTGATAGCGGGTGCAAGCTGAGCGTCGCAGTCCTTTGGTCCACACGCTGCGGCGCGCGTAGAATATTCCAGCGCGATGTGGCCCAGTCGCAGCTTTTCTCGCGTGTCTGACGTGTCGGTCATGAGGTAGCGATACTGCCGAGCGATCCGGACAAGCAGTTCCGAATTTGTCGGCTCCGCCTTCTCCGCCGACAGATAAAGCGGTAACGCATCGTTAGCCTGAAATTTTCGCTCGAAGGCTTTTCCTTTTTCGACAAGGATGTCGACTGATTCAGCGGCGGAAGCGACATCAACCAACAGCAACGCTGCTGTTGCGACGGCAAAGAGGCGGTGGATTAGACATTTCATCAGAACGTCGTGGAGGATACTATGCTAAGATCGGCTCAACGCATCCCCGCGGTCTTCGCGCCGCCCCTAAGAAGCGTTCTTGCCCGAACTCTCGGCTGGTGCTGCGAAGACGAGACCGCGGCTGCTCTCAGCCACGAATTCATTATCATGAATACAAAAATGACTAAACTTGGCGCAGCTTTGCTCGCCGTTGGCTGCTTCTGGTCGAGCCAGGCTTTTGCACAGGCCACTACGACCGTAACCACGACAAACGGCGCATTCACGGAATACGTTCCCGGCTCCGAGACAATGGTCGTCAGAAGCGAAGCTGGCACCAGCCCGTTGCGTTATTCCGTAACCAAACAGACGACGATTGTTGACGAGACTGGCGCCCCAGTTGCAATCGACCGCATTTCGCCCGGCAGTCAGCTCTCAATTCAGTACACGGGTTCAGGCGACCAGCTGGTAGCGTCTCGAGTTGTTGTGCGGCGGGCGGCAACGTCGACGGTGACAAGCGTGCCTGCGGTGACTGGACAGCAAACCAATACCACCACGACAACGACCCGTCCTCTCACGCATGAGGAAAAACACGCGCTCAAAGAGGAGCGAGAACATCCTGGGAGAGCCGCGAAAGAAGAGATCGAACACCAAAAGCGCGCGCTGGAAAAGGCCAAGGACAAACTTGACGACCACGATTAGCCGCGGTGTCTCCGGTATTCGATGCCCCGGCGCAAGCAAATCCCTGCGTCCCGGATTAACGGTTTTTCACGGCTTCTTCCACTAATCGTCCCACATTAAGCAGTTCCGCCTCGCCTAGTCTTGGCCCGACAAGCTGAAGGCTAGTGACTGGAACTCTCTCGTTACGAACCGGAATTGGCATTGCCAGGGCTGGATTGCCCGCGAAATTTACCGCGACCGTATTTTGCATCTCAAGGACTAGCGCCTCGAGTATGCCTATTCTCAAATTGAGCAGTGGAAGTGCCGGCGGCGTTTTTTGAAGTGTCGGCACAGCGATGACATCCACATTCTCGAAAACGTTGTCGAGCGTTCGTTGCCATGCTGTCTGTCTCGCAACCGCAGCGCGGTAGGTTGTGGTGTAGGTGATCTGCCCCAGCCGGATTACCGCCTTTGTTCGAGTCGTCACTCCCAGTGCGAATTGAAGTCGTTGGTC